>Ga0222683_1000052_pt1 | contig 57812 bp, 48 predicted proteins | sample AntAcemetage1073_FD_179841 | JGI IMG/M metagenome (GOLD analysis project Ga0222683, IMG submission 179841) | Saline water microbial communities from Ace Lake, Antarctica - #1073 | ecosystem: Environmental > Aquatic > Non-marine Saline and Alkaline > Saline | place: Antarctica: Ace Lake... | reverse complement strand
GAACTTTGCGAAAGTTTGGAACTTTCGCAAAGGCTACCTGCCCTGAAAACGATTGTTTTATTCAGATATTACCTCAAATCCCTCGTTCTTCCACTCAATAATTCCACCATCCAGATCATACACTTTCTTAAATCCCAGCTTTCTCATTTTTCCAAACATACTGCTGCTTCTACCGCCGAACAGGCAGTATAGCAAATAGGTTTTATTCTTACCAAGTTTTGATAGTGCCTTTTCAAGATCGGGTGAATTATTGGGAATAAGAACCGCATTTTCGATATGACCCTGTAAGAATTCGTTTTCCGAACGCACATCGATTATCACGAAATCGGGATTATTGATATTATCCTGTATCATCTTGTGAGCTTCGACTGCAGAAATGTCATGATTATCTTTTTGAGAGGAAAAATCTTCATAACAACCAGCAATGAAAAGTATAAGTATTATTATGGATAATAGGAGAGTTGTTTGGCGGGAAATCATTTATTAGATTTCTTCAAAGATACCTGTTTTGCGGTTTTTCTGCACCTTATCCCATTCAAAATATTTACCGTTCATAGAAACATACACACCCGGGGGAAGGATTTGTACAAAGGCAAGTGCGCTTCCAAGATTGAAAAGTCCGTCCGAGCTGCCGAATTTATATGGTATCATAGCGCCGGTGAGCACTACAGTCTTATTCTTAATGACTTTACCGAGCACCTTTGCAGTTGCAACCATCATATCTGTACCGTGCGTTATGACGATTTTGTCTCCATCTGCACTAATGCAGTTTTCTAGAATGATCTTCCTGTCAGCATCATTCATACTCGAGCTGTCTTCCAGCATAAGAGTTCGAATTTTCAGGTCTAATTTGCAGCGCCCGAGTAGGAGCATTTCGTTGATGTGAGAATCCTGGAAAAAGAGTTCTCCAGTAAGTTCGTTATATTCCTTATCAAAAGTGCCACCCGTTACAATGATACGTATTTTCATATTTTCCTTATATTACATTGGGAACATTTGTTTTCCCATGTCAAAATGTCCTTTATTGAAGCGCTTCATCATTTTCTTCATTTGATCGAATTGCTTGAGAAGCTGGTTCACCCTTTGGAGCGAGGTGCCGCTGCCCCGAGCAATTCTCTGACGCCTGCCCCCGTTTATGATATCCGGATGCTCGCGTTCTTTTGGTGTCATAGAAAGGATAATTGCTTCGATATGTTTGATCTCGTGTTCGTCGACCTTGATGTTTTTCATAAGTTTTGAATTACTTCCGGGCAACATTTTTAGTATCTCATCCATAGGACCCATACTTTGCATTTTTTTGAGCTGATCCAGAAAATCATCGAGAGTGAAGAGGTTTTTCCTAAGCTTTTGCTCCAGTTTCTCAGCTTCTTCTTTCTCGAAGACCGACTCTGCTTTTTCTATAAGTGAGAGCATATCTCCCATGCCGAGAATGCGCGATGCAATTCTGTCTGGATGGAATAGTTCGAGGTCGCTGAGCTTTTCCCCTACGCTCACGAAACGTATCGGTTTACCTGTGACTGCCCGCACCGAGAGCGCTGCTCCGCCACGCGCATCACCATCGAGTTTTGAGAGGATAATACCGGTGAGATCGAGCCGCTCGTTAAATTCCTTTGCACTGTTCACAGCATCCTGTCCTGTCATTGCATCAGCCACATAGAGTATTTGATCTGGCTTGATAACCTTTGCAAGATCCTCGACCTCTGCCATCATTTTTTCGTCCACATGCAGTCTGCCGGCAGTATCAAAGATAACGAGGTTGCGGAATTCCTTCGCGGCATATTTCAAAGCTCCTTTTGCAATTCTGTTGACCTTTATCGTATCTTCAGTATACACAGGCACATTGATCGATTTACCAAGCGTTTCAAGCTGTTTGATGGCTGCGGGTCTGTACACATCAGCAGCAACGAGGAGTGGTTCGTATCCCTTCTTCTTATATAGGAGGGCAAGCTTACCGCAGGCAGTTGTTTTGCCCGAACCCTGCAAACCAACGATCAATAATTTTGACGTTCTGTTCTTTGGAAGCGGTTTCTCTTCGAGCTCGGATGTCATCAAATGAACGAGCTCTTCATTGACAATCTTTACTATCTGCTGTCCGGGGGTGAGTGATTTCTGGACACGATCTCCGAGCGCCTTTTGCTCGACGCTCTTAATAAAATCCTTAACGATCTTATAGTTTACATCTGCTTCCAGAAGAGCTAAGCGTATTTCTCTTAGTCCGGATTTGATATCTTTTTCCGAGAGTTTTCCCCGGGATTTGAATTTTGAAAGAACAGAATTGAGTTTATCTGTGAGTGATTCAAACATTACGAAGTCCCGCTATTGGTTTTGTATAATCATGGCTATTAAAAATGAAACTCCCTGCCACAAGAATGTTTACACCGGCTTCTTTCACAAGCTTTGCTGTTTCAAAATTTATTCCGCCGTCAATCTCGATCTCGACAGTTCGCGATCCGATGATCTCTTTTGCTTTTCTGATCTTTTCGACAGATTCTTCAATAAATGCCTGTCCTCCAAAACCTGGATGGACGGACATAATAAGCACGTAGTCAACTTCATCTATCACACTGGGAAGTGCATCGAGTGAGGTTTCGGGATTGATTGCAATGCCTGCCTTCACACCGCGTTTTCTGATCTTGCGGAACAAGCTCACATAATTTGCATCGGTTTCAATATGGAAGGACAGATAATTGACACCAGCATTGATGAATTTATCTGCAAAATCTGCCGGATTTGTGATCATGAGATGTGCATCGAGAGGAAGTTTGGTGACGGAACGAACCTGTTTAACGATACTTGGACCAAATGTGAGATTTGGCACAAAATGTCCATCCATAATATCGAGATGAAGCATGTCTGCACCCGCCTTCTCAACTGCCCTGATCTCCTTTTCAAGATGAAGGAAATCCGAAGAAAGTATTGAAGGCGCAATCTTAAGTATCATAATATTGGGAAGTTTATGCGGATATTTTTTTGCTTGAAAGAGAAAAAATAATATTCTTGATTTGATAGGGTGGATCAAGCTGGGAGTTGAGCTGATCCAGGATTTCGGTCTTCTTCAGCACAAGCTCCTGAAGCCAGATATTATTGTCGACCAGTATATAGAGAACATTATTAACAAGTTTGAGGATTCGGGTTTTATTGTCGAGAATATCTCCGACGATCCTTCTCCAGAGAAATGCGGTTTTTATTTCGCGAGAAAATCCCTTATCAGATAAGTTCTGAATGAGATTTTCTATTATCGAGCTAATTTTTACAAAAGATGACATTTACTCGATTTTCTTGGTAAAGACCATGGAAAGCCCTACCCAGGAGAAAATCGCGAGCAGCAGAACCAGATAATAGACGGTACTTAGTGCGCCGTAGCTCAAATCATAACTGGACATTGCAATTGCTGGAAGAAATGCAGCGATGAGTAGCAGAAGATATCCAAGAACGGAAAAGAAGCCGCCGTATTTATTGATGATAAGAACTGCAAAGGCACCGATTGCAACTAATATAGCTGCAAAAACGAAAATAATAAGCAGTGTTATGAAAGGGAATCCAAAATTGCTAAAGACCTGAGCCGGCAATAAGCAGCCGATTGGCACTAAAAGAGCGCCGATAATTTTCTTTGCTATGAGATAAGCTTTTGTGGTAACCGTTCTGCGCTTTGAATGCTTTTTAATAAAGAAACCGATGCCAAAGATCACGATCGCAATGATTATCCAAATAATACTCGTGCGATAAGGATCATCGTTGGCAAACCCGATAGCACCAAAGGCACACAGAATAGCAATCCACATGATTGCTTCTTTGATAATGCTGATAACTTTTCGCATATTTTACTCTTTCTCTTCTTTTTCAACCTTGATTTTCAAGGTTCCTTTTAAATCATCTCTGAGCTCGATGATCACTTCATGGTCACCAAGCTCTTTAATATGTTGTTCCATTTTCACGTTGTGCTTGTCAATAATTAATTCTTTTTCCTTGAGTTTATCCACAATATCATGCTCATTTACAGAGCCATAAAGGTGTCCAGTTTCGTCTGCAAGGCGGGTGAAAAGTATTGATGTTTTTTCAATCTGTTTGATGATCATCTCAGCCAGTTTTAGTTCTTCAGCGAGGCGCTTTTCTTCTTCATCTTTAAATTTTTCGATGAATTTTTTATTTTTATCTGTTGCCTGTATCGCAAAACCTTTTGGGAAAAGGAAATTTCGCGCATAGCCGTCAGCAACTTTCACGATATCGCCGACAGCGCCAAGACTCTCAACATTTTTCTTTAAAATAATTTTCATTATTTATCTCCTCTATGATATGCAAATTTTCGTAATGGTAACCAGTTGTCAAGAAGTCCTGCAACTGTAATAACAAGTAACAATATATAGCTGAATAGTGGAATTATCAGCATGACAATTCCCAGGAATTTACTCCGCTTCATCATTGATTCTACGTAACAATATAGAACTGAATAACCCTGAATAAGAAACAGAAGCCCCACAATAAATAATACATTATAGCTGATAAATCTAAATTTGATTATGAACAAGATCAAACCAAGAGCGACCCCCGATTGAATATAATAGGGGAATTTTATCTTGTTGAAATGCCATTTGAAAGAGCTTCGTTTTGAAAAAATAAGTGCGCCAACGAAGATACCGAACACTATGCTGATCATCCATAATGATGCGTTGCCGTAGATCATAATATTCTTCATTGATTCAAGGGTGGGGTACATTGATTCCATCATTTCTGGTGAAAAAACACTCTCAATACTGCTCATAAATAGCTGATTGCTTTCCTCAGCCATCAGTTTTATATAAGGAAAGAAAAGGAGGTTCTTTAAGCCAATGAAGAGCAATCCGGGAACGAGTGCAATAAGAAAAGCAGTTTCATACTTTTTGTAGCGCTGAAGTGCGGAAGCAAAGACCAAAGGGCATGCACCAACGCTTATCCAGATCTCCAGAGCCTGGAATAAGGGAAGCAGCTTTACAATAACGAGCAGGGCACAGATCGCTGTAAAGATTCCCAGGTATTGGAGAAGAGCAGGAGATTTCGACGTACTCAGAACCTCCTGCCCATCTTCTTTAAAAATCAATTTTGTAACAAAAGGGATGGCAATAAGGAGTGCAAAGAACCTGGAAAAGAGCGCAACAACCGCTATAAGAACGCAGTAGAGGATCATCAGTATCAGATATTCTTAGCCGACATAGGGAAGAAGAGCCATTTGACGAGCTTTCTTGATTTCACGAGCAAGTTTTCTCTGGTGTTTACTGCAGGCACCTGTGATTTTTCTTGGTATGATTTTTCCTGACTCAATGATGTATTTACGTAAGACATCTGTGTTTTTATAATCGATTTCAGTGTCGGGATATTTGCAGAATTTGCAATATCTTTTTCGCATGTTTTTTTTCTGGTATCTCATGTTCTGTTAGATCTCCAATCTTGTTTAGAAGGGTATGTCGTCATCGGATTCCTTGTCTTCCGTAGGGGGCTTTTGTTCTTTGCCACCTTCCTGAACTTCTCTTTCGAGGTTCTGGATCCTATTCGCAACTATCTCTACGGTAGTGCGGGTATTTTCCTCTTTATCCTGCCACGTTCGTGATTGAAGGGTTCCTTCAATAATGACAGGAGAGCCCTTTGAGAGCATCTCGGAAGAGCGTTCTGCGAGACGAGCCCAGGCAACAATACGAAAGAAGCTCGTTTCAGTTTGCCAGTTATTGTCGGAATCACGGTAGACCCTGTCAACCGCGACGCTCATTGAGGCAACGGGTGTTCCAGAACCGGTATAACGAAGTTCGACATCCCGTGTTAATCGTCCAGATACGATAACATTGTTAATTCTCGGCAGATTAAGTTTTTTTGCCATTTTTGGTCTCCTCCCTCCGCCAAATTGCATTTGATAGCAATTTAGAAAGCAAAGGGCTTTTTAATCTTTTTCTTTTTTAATGACGTTAAATCTTATGATATTTTCGTTCAGACGATAGAAATTTTCAAGAGCAGGTATGTTATTTGGTTCGAGAGAGAAATACAGAATTACATAGTAACCTTCGGATTGTTTTGCAATCTCATATGCAAGTCTGCGCAATCCCCAAATGTTCACATTATCAATTTCAGCTTCACGTTCTGTAAGAAAATTTTTAACTGTTTCGATTGTCTGATTTGTTTCTTCTTCAGAAAGAGGTTTGATGACGATCATCGATTCGTAGAATTTTTTCATAGCATTCCTTTCGGTTTTTATTTTCCGCTGAGCGGAAGAGCAATCCGTCATTCCACGGATAAGGAACAGAGTCTGCTAAATGCAGCGCTCATTTTTTCATAATTTTGATATATAAAATATGATGTCAATTCCACTGCTGTAGGAATGATCTCCTGAACGCGTTTATTTTCTTCTTCCAGAAAATTCATAAGCACGAATTCTTCCAGGGGCATTGTAAGCTCGGAAGCTGATTCATGAATTTCGGGGAGAATTCCAACACGCATTCTAGGAAAATTTTCAGATTCCAATAACTCGATCACGGATTTCAACCCATTATGTCCGGCATCCGAACCCCTGCGGCGGATCCTGATCTTTCCCAGCGGAATATGCACATCATCTAATATTATTAAAAGATCACTTTTTTTTATATCGAACTCTTTCATGACAGATGATACTGCCTGTCCGGAAAGATTCATATAGGTGAGAGCTTTAAGAAAAAGCCACTCATCTTTTCGGGCGAGAAGATACTTCTTGAACTTCTTAAATGGAGGAACCTTTAATTTTCTACAAACGGCATCAAGTATCATAAATCCGATATTATGCCGCGTGGATTCATATTCAGGTCCCGGATTTCCAAGCCCGACAATTAATTTCACGTATATTATTCTTGTTTATTCTGCCGATTCTTTCTCAGCACCTTCTGCACCTGTTTCTTCAGCACCTTCAGCAGCTTCTTCGCCCTCAAGCTCTTCTTCTTCCACTTCTTCAACTTCCATCTTAGGAGCCAATATCGAAACCAGCGTTGTATTTGACGGCTGTAGGAATTCTATGTCAGGATATTTTTCCAGAATGTCTTCAATATGAATCGAATCACCAATTTGAAGTTCGGATACATCGATCTCAATAACGTCTGGAAGGTCTTTTGGCATACAGCGGATTTGAAGATCACGAATTCCAGCATCAAGCATGCCGCCCTCTTTGATTCCAGGAGCATCCCCAATGGTTATAACCGGAATTTCGACATCCATGCTTTGCCCCGCAGTAATTTCATGAAAATCGAGATGAACAATTTCTCTTGTGACAGGATCGATCTGCATATCTCGCACGAGGCATCTGTGTTCTTTCTTTCCTATTTGAAGGAAAATAAAGCTTTGATGACCGAGACTTTCTTTATAATAATGATAGAAATCCGCATAGTCAATTTCAAGGGGTACGGATTCCATACCACTTCCATACAAAATTGATGGAATTTTATTTTCGCTGCGCACCATTTTGGCAGCTTTTTTTCCAGTTTCTCTTATTACAGCTTTAATTTTCATATTTTATATAACCTCATCTTCTATTTTGAATAAGACGCTGACCGATTCCTCGTTATGGATTCTCATAATCGCCTGAGAGAGAAGAGATGCAATAGAAAGCTGCTTTATCTTTGAGCTTTTATTTTTCTTTTCACCTAGAGGAATAGAATCAGTAACAACTAATTCATATATATTGGATTTATCAATTCTTTCCACTGCATTGCCGCTCAAAACTGCGTGGGTGCAGGCACAATATACCTTTTTCGCGCCCTCATTTTTAAGCGCGTCAGCCATTTTGATGACAGAATTTCCGGAATCGATAATATCGTCAATGATTATGGTGTTTTTATTTTTCACTTCGCCGACCACGTTCAGAAGCTCCAGCTTACCCTTATTTCCCAAGCGGCGTTTATCACCAATAGCAATAGTCGCATTGAGCCCCTTCCCAAGCATGCGCGCTCTCTGCGTACCGCCCGTATCTGGAGCAACCACCACACAATCTTTAAGATTAAGAGGTTGAAAATAACTTAGAAATATCGGCAGCATAGAAAGGTGGTCCACAGGAATATCAAAGAATCCCTGAATTTGCTCTGCATGGAGATCGAAAGTAACCACTCGGTTCGCACCGGCAACAGAAAGAAGATTTGCTACAAGTTTTGCTGTTATTGGCACGCGGGGTTGATCTTTCTTATCAGAACGGGCATATCCGTAATAAGGTATGACAGCAGTGATCCTCCCCGCAGAAGCTCTGTGTAGAGCATCGATCATGATAAGGAGTTCCATAAGATTATCATTGACCGGCATACAGGTGGGCTGAACGATAAAAACATCCGTGCCCCTGACATTATCCAAAATCTTAACAAAAGTATTATCATTTGAGAATTTGAAAACCTCGGCGCGGCTGAGGGGTAATCCTGCATGTTCAGCGACTTTTTGAGCCAATTCCGGATTAGAATTTCCTGTAAAAATATGAATTTCTGATTTCATAATTTAATTCACTTATTGTTCTATTTTGGTTTCAAATAACCAGTATCGATATTTTCCGAAATACTTTTTTGCGTTCAATAGCTTTTCTCTCGAAGAAAAAATTCCGAAAACTGTTGATCCGCTGCCAGACATTAAGCTTCCCATTGCACCCAATTCAAGAAACCGATCTTTGATATCCTGCAATATTGGGTAATGAGCAAAGACACCCTGTTCCAGCCCGTTGTATAGGTTTTTGCATATCGCTTCAATGTCATTGTTGTTTAGCGCAGTGATCATAGCCGATTTTTTCTTTCCGTGAGGTTCGTTTATGACAGACCATGAGTAGGCATTCCTGCTGGAGATCTCAATCCCAGAATTTACAAGGAGTATATTCTCAATATGTGGGGGAGGGAAAGTGCCCTTAATAATCTCACCCCTTCCGCCGACAAGGGCAGTTTTATTATCCAAAAAGAAACTGATATCGCTCCCAAAAAGCGCGACTGTTCTGTGTAAATCAGCTAATGACAGATTGAGCTTCCATAATGAATTCAGGACCAGGATTGTGACAGCAGCGTTTGAACTGCCTCCGCCTAATCCTGCAGAGAGAGGGATGTTCTTTTTTAATTTTATTTCAACACCATGTTTCACATTATATGTATCTTTTAAAAAACAAGCGATTTTGTAAATGATATTCTCTGATTCTTGAAGTGTGTCAGAGGTGCAATAAATTTTGACCTCAGATTTATATGTCAATCTAAATATCAGATGGTCTGCAAGGGAGATAGGCGCAATAATGGTCTCAACTTCGTGGAAGCCATCATCCCTTTTATGAAGGATATCAAAAAAGAGATTAAGCTTTGCGCGAGAGTCTTGTGTGACCTTGACTTTTTCTCTTTTTCTTTTTTGCACCTTTTTCGTCGTCTGTGTAGTAATAATAGTAGTAGTAATAGTAATATTTATATCCGCTATAATATTTTTTTACTTCGATCCCGTTTACCACGACACCAGCAACTTTAACATCAATATTTTTAAGAAGGCTCTTTGCCTGCTCAATTATCTCCCGCTCTGTAGAATTAACTCGAATAACGAGCACAAGGTGATCAACTTTTTTGGCTATAATCAACGCATCTGTGACAGCAATAATGGGTGGCGAGTCCACAATAATGTAATCATATTCTTCTCGCAATTTTGCAAAGAGGTCATCCATTTTTTTTGAGGAAAGCAGCTCAGAGGGATTTGGGGGCACATGACCTGCGGTAATAATATCGAGATTCTCCATACCGGAAGGTTTAATGATATCGTGTATGTCAACATCCTCAGTTGTCAAAAATCGGGAGAGTCCATTTTCTCTAGAAACAAAAAAAAGATTATGGACCATTGGACGGCGCATATCACAGTCAACAATTACAGTTTTTGACCGCATTTGAGAAAGTGTGATGGCCAGGTTACTGCTAGATGTGGATTTACCTTCCTTAGGTCCAGAACTCGTAACGAGATATATTCTTCCCTCACCAGATATTTTTGGTGGAAGAGAGACAGTATTAGTTCTGAAAGTTCTGTAAGCTTCGGCGATCGGCGATTTGGGGCTGTATTGTGGAACAAGTCGTGCAGACATTTGCCTCTTTTTAATGGCAAGAGCCTGTAATTTTTCCTTATCCTTTTCTTTGCCTATCTGATCTTCAATATCAGCAAGTTGTTTTTCGTCGAGTGGGATGTCGGGAATCGTCCCAAGAATAGGTAATTTAACATATCGATCAACATCTGAAAGATTATTTATCTTAGTATTCATTGACTCAAGCAGGAAGGCAGCTCCTATACCAAGTCCCAGCCCGAGTAGAAGCCCAATAAGAATATTCATCTTTACCTTAGGAGAGACAGGGGATTTAGGAACGCTAGCCCGATTTATTATCCTTATATTGCTTAATTTGCCTTCTTCGGAAATTTTTGCTTCCTCGTAGCGCGTTACAAGCATACTATAAATTTGTTCATTGATAGCTTTGGATCTTTCCAGTCTTGCAAGCTCCAATTCTGCATCTGGGAGGCCGGACATTCTCATAGAATATTCTTCTACAACAGTTTCAAGAGCACTAACTTTTGCGTTAGCGGTTTGATATTCGACTTCTGTTGCAATAATCTCTGTAAAAAGTTCCTGTCTTCTATCAAGAGGATTGAAAGAATATTTGTCCACCTCAAGTATTTTGTCTATTTCGGTTTTCATCTGGCGCTTGATATTGTCGATTTCGTTCCGAAGAGAAACGAGCTGAGGATGATTTTTCGTATATCCTTTTTTTGTCAGGAATATTGCAAGCTGGCTTTCGCTCTCAATGAGTTTTTGACGCAATTGTTCTGAAACAGGGGAGGATATAGCGGTCATTTCTTCGCCGAGAGCTTCATCAATCTTGATGAGTTCGCCTTTAAGGTATGTAAGTTTTTTATCAACGATCTGCAACTCTGTTTGTGCGGAACTTAATTGCGCTTCAAACTCAACCATATTAGTGATCATCTCTTTTGTCTCTTCTGAAAGTGCGAACACTTCGTTTGCGATCTTATATGCCCGAAGATCTTCTTCAGAGATCGCTAATTTCTTAGATGTTACATCCAGCTGTTTTTCCAAGAATTCACGTACACTTGTTATTTCTGCCCGGGCGTATTTCAGGCTTTCATCCTGATAGCTGTCCATAACTGCATTTACTGCTGTTTGAGCTTCAGTTGGATTTGTAGATTTAAAAGCGACATCAACGATATCCACTTCTCGTTCTGCAGACACTTCTATTTCTTCTGCTAATATCCCCGAGGGATTATCAGATGAAAGGATTGGAAAATTTTCGGCTACAGGATTTCTTTTGAGCTTTTCAACAGCGCTTTCCATAACAGAAGGACTTTTTATCACTTCTATCTGGTTGTTGAGATCATTACGACCAAAGCCGCCGGTGCTGAAAAATAGATCAGTCTGTTTATTGAGTTCCAGCAGGATCTTTCCATTGCTTTCATAAATGCGAGGTGCACGGGCCGTATAATATATTGTGGCTACCATTACTACTACAAAAATGATAGCAATTAGTTTTATATGCCGAATGATTATTCTATAATAATCTCTTAGTTTGATTTCTTGTTCTTGTTCAGGAAATTGTTCCATATATATATCTCTATTTATTTACTTTGAATTGTTAAATACAGGTTATAAATACTGAGGACGGTCGCAAATTTAGCAATGAAGTCTGCGACCCGTTCCATACCATAAAAAACTGTTCCAGACACAACAACCGTATCGCCTGGTTTAAGCACTGGTATTATGCCAAAATCACCCGTATCAAGATATTTTTTTATATTAACCCAAATTACTTCACCCTGTTCCGCTTCTTCACTGGGTCGAACAATTCTGATTTTTGACAATTTTGCGTCTTCAGTAGGTCCACCTGCTAAGGATAAAAGAGTCAATAGGTCAGTATCGTCAGGGAGTAGATAGAAACCGGGTTTTCGAACTTGCCCCCAGATTTGGGTGTAAATTCTTAATTGGTCTTCATCCCCCATCGTGCCGGAGTATGAATAGGCAGAGCTTCCTGTAGATGGAGTAATCGAAGGACTATCCTGTGCAAAACAGGCAGTACTAAGGGCTATAATACTAATTATTATTACAAAAAGGTGTTTCATCTGAACTCCTTTTACTAGTGTGGATGTAAATTTTCAATTGATAATTTTCCGTCAATTTATTTATCGAGTAAAATTGATAATGCGCTCTTCCGATTCCGAGCCGATAGCTTGTCCTATTATAAAGAAAGCGTCAATCCTCCAGATGTAACTGTAACCAGGAATGGGAACAAAGTCAATTTCGGAGATATTAAGACTCGTTTCATGGGTATCTTCAGAATATACATAATTATGTGATGTGTCGAAGAAAAGAATTCTATAAGTGTAGCTGCCAGCACTCCAGGAAAAATCTATTGAATCATTCACAGAAAAAGTGCTGTTATTAGCAGGCGACTGTAAGCCGGGCACTTGTATTAGCCGGTAGGATACGGTGTCAGAATTAGTTGAGTTTCCTGCTTCATCAAAAGGAATGATGAAGTAAGACCATGTTTTCTGAATGTTTGGCTCCTCATATCCAATAAATTTATCATAATAGGTTGAGGAATCCGGAATAAAGGGAATCTCTTCGACAAAGGTCGTATCCTCATTCACATACTCATTAAACCGCCATATCTCAATATGATGAATATCACCATCCTTTTGTAGCGGAGTGTCGTCCCACTGGATCTTCATCCAATTATAATTGAGACTTCCTGCAGAATATGCATCGATGCCGTTGTTTCTGTCCGTATATACGCATCCCGGGTCGCCAGGATCGCATTTATGAGGCGTCATTGTTACCTTTGAAGGAGGAATGATATCATCATTCTCTGCTTTGTCATAACTGCAAGCATAGGATATGACGACAATTAATAGTAAGAGGAATATATATAACCATTTCATACTTTTCTTTTATTGTGCGTAATGATTTACTGTCAATTTTTTTGAATAGTATCGAAGATATATCTCAAAATGAAAAAATGTTGACGAAAATTACTGTACTTCGCAAACCAACATACACATAAATTGTTTTTTAGGAGCATCTATGGAATATCCATTTAGAGAAATCGAAGCAAGGTGGCAAAAGATTTGGGAAGATAATCGCACCTTTTATGTTGATATGGACGATCCCAGGGAGAAATTTTATCTATTATCAATGTTTCCATATCCTTCCGGCGTACTTCATATGGGACATGTGTCCAACTATTCAATTGCCGATGCCATAGCACGTTATAAAATCATGAATGGATACAAAGTACTCCAGCCAATGGGCTATGACAGTTTTGGAATGCCGGCAGAGAATTTCGCGATCGAGCATAATTCACATCCGGAAATAACCACCCACGAAAATATCGATAAAATGCGAGCGCAGTTCAAAATGGTTGGCTTTGGCTATGATTGGGATCGAGAAGTGATCACCTGCGATGCCGATTATTATAGATGGAATCAGTGGTTTTTCCTGAAAATGTACGAGATGGGACTTGTCTATAAGAAGGCCTCATATGTGAACTGGTGCCCAAGCTGCCAGACAGTACTTGCAAACGAACAGGCAGAAGGTGGAATCTGCTGGCGATGCGATTCTAAAGTAGAACAGAAAGAGATAGAGCAATGGTTTATAAAGATCACGGATTATGCAGAAGAGCTTCTTGACCACTCAAAACTGAAAAACTGGCAACAGCGAGTCATAACCATGCAGAAGAACTGGATTGGAAAAAGCCACGGTACGCAGATTATATTCAAGGTGGATGAAACAGATATTGAAATTCCGGTTTTTACTACACGTCCAGACACGATATTTGGATGCACCTATATGGTTCTGGCTGCAGAACATCCTCTTATTGAAACCTTCTTAATTGATAATTCTCGCGAAGATGGAATCAAGGGGTTTATCAAAAAGATAATAAACGAGGACAAAATTGAACGTACTGCTGAAGATACAGAAAAAATTGGAATGTTCTCCGGGAAATATGCAATCAATCCCGTTAATGGCGAGAAGATTCCTATCTGGATCGCGAACTATGTGGTTATGGATTATGGAACCGGCGCAGTGATGTGTGTACCGGCGCACGACCAGCGGGATTTTGAATTCGCTAATAAATATGAACTGCTGATTCGCATTGTGATCCAGAATCCTGAAAAAACGCTCGAACTGAAATTTATGAAAGAGGCGTATATTGATGATGGAATCCTTGTGAACTCCAGTCCATTTGGTGATATGAATAACCGCAAAGCAATTGAGAAGATAACAGGATGGATGGAAGAGAATGGTTACGGATACAAAACAGTAAATTATCGCCTGAGAGATTGGGGAATTTCCCGTCAGCGTTACTGGGGAACCCCAATTCCAATTATCTACTGTGATGAGTGCGGTGCAGTTCCGGTTTCTGAGGATGACCTTCCTGTGCGGCTTCCGAAAAATGTTGTTGTTGGAAAAACACACAATAATCCGCTCCTGTCCGTGCCCGAATTTCTGAACACGACATGCCCGAAATGCGGAGGTCCGGCAAAAAGAGAAACAGACACCATGGATACTTTCTTTGACTCATCCTGGTATTATGCCCGTTTCTGTGATGCGAATAACAACAATGTTCCTTTTAAGAAAGAAAATGCGAACTACTGGCTGCCCGTCGATCAATACATCGGCGGTATTGAACATGCCTGTATGCATCTTCTGTATGCGCGGTTTTTCCATAAATTCATGCGAGATATTGGACTGGTCACAACCGACGAACCCTTCACAAACCTGCTGACTCAGGGCATGGTCACAAAAGACGGAGCGAAGATGTCAAAATCTAAAGGGAACACAGTCGATCCACAAGAATATATCGACAGGTTCGGCTCTGACACACTGCGGGTTTTCATGCTGTTTGCATCTCCGCCGGAAAAGGATGTCGAGTGGAATGATGAGGGCGTGAAAGGCGCATTTCGCTTTTTGAATCGGATATGGATGCTGTTCGCAGAAAAGCAAACCTTCCTGAAAAGTCTCCCGGATAGCTATCGCGAGGATGCTGAGATGCCCACCTATGCAAAAAAACTCTGCTTCAGTACGCATTATACGATCAAAAAAGTGACCGATGATATTCAGGATAGAATGCAATTCAATACCGCAATTGCAGCGATCATGGAGCACCTGAACAATATTTCTGCATTCCCGTGTGATGAAAACAGCGAAAAGTGCGTACAAGCAGTATATTATGAAGCTGTTGCAGCACTGCCAAAATTGCTTCAGCCGTTTGCACCGCATCTTTCTGAGGAAACCTGGTCGATGATCGGAAATCAAACTTCCATACTGGAAACATCATGGATAACTTATAATGATAAATATCTTATTCAAGATCAGGCAACTTATGTGATACAGATAAATGGGAAACTGCGCAGTAAGATCGTTGTCGGATTGGATACGCCAAAGGAAGAAGTCGAAAAGATCGCGCTCGAAGATGAAAAAATTCTGAAATATACTGAAGGAAAAAAGATAATAAAAGTAATCATCATTCCTAAGAAATTAGTGAATATTGTTGTAAAATAACAGATTGATATTAAAAAAGAAATCGCTCGGACAACATTTTCTCATCGATGAAAATATTGCACGCAAAATTGTCCAAACTGCCGATGTTGATCAAAATGATATTGTTTGGGAGATCGGACCGGGCAGCGGAGTTCTAACTAAAATTCTTATTGAAAAATGTAAACGATTATATGCTTTTGAAATCGATAATGAGTGGTTTGGCTTTCTTCAATCACACTACAAAAAGACCGGGATTACTCTAATCAATGCAGATATCCTCCACGTTGATTTTCATGAATATTTTAAGGGTGAAAAAGTAAAGATCGTTGCCAATCTGCCCTATCAGATCACTTCACCTGTACTGTTTAAAATTTTCGATAATCGAGAAATTTTCTCAAGTATTACGATCATGATCCAGGACGAGGTTGCCGATCGCCTTTGTGCTTCATCTGGAAATAAAGAATATGGAAAACTCAGCATCAAACTGCAGCTCTATTTCGCTATACATAAGAAGTTTATTGTCCTCCCACATGTGTTTCGACCTCAGCCGAAAGTGCGCTCTGCAGTAGTCCAACTTTTCCCGAGACAAGATGTCCCTGAAATTCTAAATCAAAAACAATTATGGAGTCTCATCAATGCTGTTTTTAACCATAGAAGAAAAATGCTGCGCGTGACATTAAAATCATTTCTGCCAGAGAAAGAATATGAAATTTTATCAAAATTATCTATAGACCTCACGCGGAGACCCGAAGAATTATCAATTTGGGAATTCGTTGAGCTTTCAAATACAATACAAACAATGAAAAAAGGAGATTAACATGAAAACATTTTGGAAAATAATACTATGGATATTTGCGGTGATCGGCATGTTGATGATACTGCTTATCATTATTCTTGCCAACGCTTTGCCATCTAAGCCGAAGGTGAAGATACATGATAATACCTATCTTGAGCTTTCACTTGGTGGGTTACATTATGATTATAATGAATACGAAGATATTTTTTTCATGCAGGAAGCACCGTCAATCGGGGACATGTGCCGAAAAATAGATGCTGCAATGCAGGACTCACGGATAAAGGGCATTATCATAAAACCCGAAATGTATATGGGCGGATGGGCGCTTACCAAAGAGCTTCATGATAAACTCATCGAATTCAGGGAAAGTGGAAAAGACCTTTTTGCTTACATAGATTTCACATGTGACAAAGGATATTATCTCGCATCGACTGCCGAAAAGATTTACTTCAATCCGAGTTCAACGGCTGGCATCGTGCTTAGCGGGATCGGTCTGGAATTAAATTATTATGAAGGATTGCTGGATAAGATCGGGGTGGAGATGACGGTTCTCCATGAAGGAAAATTCAAAGGGACCGGGGAGATGTATGATAGAAAAACGATGTCACCGGAATTAGAAGAGGATCTCACCAATATCGTTGATGGACTTTACGATGTGTATGTTGCCGACCTGCAGGCGAGTAGAGATTTAAGCAATGAAGATATTGTTGCAATTTTTGATGAACGAGACGAATATTTTCTTTCCGGAAACCAGGCGCTTGAAATGGGGCTGGTCGATCATCTTGGCAATGAGCAGGAATTCGAGGCACTGGTCGTGAAGGATGATCCGGTTCTGAAATTCAGTCTTTATGAACCACACAAGAAAAAATTCGCGTATAATAAAATTGCTGTGGTCTATGCACAGGGCGGGATTACATTCACTGAAGCTGGATTTCCCAATAGAAATTATAGAAAGATCACTAAAGAAAAGACGATCAAGCTTCTTAACCGCATCGAAAAGATGAATTCGGTGAAGGGACTCGTACTTCGCGTTAATAGCGGCGGTGGAAGCGCACTGGTTTCCGACATCATTCTCGATAAGCTGGAAAAGCTTAATGAAAAAATACCAGTCGTAATTTCGATGGGAAACTATGCTGCGTCAGGCGGATACTGGATTTCCTCACTTGCAGATTATATTTTTGCACAGCCCACTACCATCACGGGTTCCATCGGTGTGGTCAGCATGATCCCGAATTGGCAGCAGCTCCGCGAGTGGGCGGAAGTGAATACGTTCCAGATACAGCGCGGGAAATATACAAACTTCTTTTCTCTGAACTTTGCGCCCTCGGCACAGGACATTTCAGCATTGCAGAAAGATATGCATGAAATCTATATCGAGTTCAAAGACCTCGTTGCAAGTGGAAGGCATTTGCCGCTCACTGACGTTGAAGAGATTGCGCAGGGCAAGATATGGACAGGCGTGCAGGCGGTAGAGAATGGGCTTGTTGATGAGCTAGGTGGAATGGACGATGCAATCATAAAAGCTGCCGAATTGGCTGAGCTTGAAGATTATTCTGTGCTTGTTATGCCGGAAAAGAAAACCCTTATGGACATTATCATGAGTGGAGATATTTCTATTTCTGCTGAGACATTATTAAAAATTTATGGAAGAATAAATAGCAATCCTCTCACAGATAATATTACCCAGACACTGGAGCTGATAAAGGAAGTTCAGGGCGAGCCAATGCAGTTACGGCTGCCATATAATTTAGAGATCAAATAAATACGAATCTGGCATCATAAAATAGCACACGGATTTTCACGGATGAACACGGATCAAGAATTAAAACTAAATTTAAAATTTCCAATTATTACATTCCCAATCCTTGCGAAGGTTTAACAACCATTCGCAAGGTTTAAATTTCTTTTTTTTGTGTATTTTCGTGACTTTCGTGGGTGATTGCTTTTTTGTAGAGTAAACTCAATAAATAAAAAAGGGGGCATTTCGTTCCCCTTCATTTTATCTCAATAAGAGTATCTTTCGTGAATCTATGAATGTATTATTACGTAATATATTACAAAGATATATCCCATTTGCAGCAATACTGCCGAACCTATCGCGTCCTGACCATTCAAAGTTGTATGTCCCACCCACAACCTGTTCACAATCAAGTTCCGCAACAGTTTGTCCTTTGATGTTTGTAACGATGCATCGAAGCCCCTGCACGGATTTTCCTGTATGGAAAGAAATTTTTACTGTTGTTTGAAATGGGTTGGGAGAAATTACAAAGGATTGAGGTGAGAATTGAGGTTCTTCATCAGCACTTGTTATATACACGATATTTGACTGTACCTCATACTCGCCATCGCTGAAAAATGCCTGAGCGTGGGAAGTGATCAGGGGTGCAGGAATGGTCAGCGAAAAAAGGCTGCCGGTTTCATAAGAGTGATTCTGAGGAATTAACTCAAATTCGGAATCATAACTCTGGTCGATAATAAGACCATGCGTTAGTGGCAGGTTGTTGTCCGGGTCTGTATAGGTGATGAAAAAAGTGATCGAGTCATTATTAGAGCTAAAGGCGAGATCGGAAAGCTGTGGTGGAACATTTGCGCCGATAATTTTTTCTTCATGAGTTGGATAAAACAGCACAGGTGGAGTTGAGTCATTTATCGTGAAAAGCGGATTCAGATTTATCGTGGCAGTAAACGCATCCAAAGCAAGACATACATAACTATTAGGCCAGGGACCGAATTGAGGGTCGGAAGTGAGGTCATCGATATTGCACGCTAAATAAAGTTTGCCGTTTGAAACCTGCGATTGAATATCACCGATCCGCGAATATGAAGAGTCGGTAATATCACCTTTGTATAAGCCGGTCTGTACTCCGGGAAATCCGGTAAAAGATGGTATTGCTGCATAGACAAACGCATATCCGATTGAGTCAACAGTTTCCGGATTGATAAGTCCAACGAGATACACATACCACGGTGGCAGAAAGGAGAAGGTTTCATAGAGTGGCCACCGGGTGTCGTTATTATTAAGCGTAAAATAGAATTTATCATCAGAGTAGGAGCCCCAGAATTCTGTCAGGTCAAGAAAGGAGCTTCCGACCTGGTCACCCGTTGCTTCCTGACATAATTCAATCATATAATTATCCGGTGACGGGAAGAGTTCGAGCGAGTTCTCGGGTGTCATAGAAAGATACACATTCAGAAATAAAGTGTCCAACCACGCAGAAATATTTGATTGCAAACCGTAATGGAAGAAGCCCGAGCCCGGGAGTGTCAGCGTGTCGGAAAGAGTGTTCATATACCCGGGAAGAAAGAGGGGCTGCATGTCTTCATAGGACCAGTTCTGCTGGTCGTCCATCGAATAGAAGAGCATGGTTGCGCAGGAATCGACCGAGATGGAGTCTATATCCACATTGACGACAATGTCATCATTCGGAGCCAGCGCAGAGGTACAGAAGTTTTCCCACAAGCGGATATTCTGAGCGATGAGTAAAAGAGGGAAAGAGAAAAGCAATAATACAAAAATAATTTTTTTCATACGACACTTTACTTAAGTTTTATTAATTTATTTATGAAAGTATCGCTCTTTGTGTCAAGCTTATAGAAATACACTCCGCTTTTGACGTCCTTTCCGCTTTCATCCTTTCCATCCCAAACAGCTTTATGCGTTCCCAAACGGGGGTTTGGGAACGAGGTAATGGTTTTAATAAGTTGTCCTTTAATGTTATAAATTTTTATCTCTGGGTTCTCTGCCTGCCGCGGCGTATCGGAGAGAAGCCGGGTTGTTATGTTGAAAGAAATTGTGACTGATGTCGAGAAAGGGTTTGGGAAACATGTGATAGTGACTTGGTTTGGTTCTGCCGGCTCCGGCTCGACATCGACGCCCTGCCATTCGTAGCACCCCATGTCTATGATGTCATCATAAATCCTCGGATCCCCATTCAGATCGACATTGGGAATGTGAAGACCGGTTGTGTCCGGGATACCTGCATTAATGCAAGGAGAGTTTGAACTTAGCTGAAAATTATCTTCATTCGGATTGATAAAAAGCGGATCGGTATTGATATTTCCTTCTCCGGTCCACCCTCCCTCAATGTCTGAATATATAACAGTTGCAATGGATACGGTATCTCCCAATAAAATATCATGCCCATCATTCCAGAGAATACAATTTACGACATTAGCATCGGCTTGTCGGAGAAAGATACCCCCAGCATCAACGTTAGAATAATTATTCTTACTTATTGTTACATTTACCAAATTTGCACTCGCAAAGGCACAATAGATACCATTACTGAACTGATCGGATCTATTTCTGTATATGAGTACATTTTTCAGATCAATATATGAGTCCATAAAACATTCGATTCCGCCGCCATGATAGCCAACATTCCCACTGATGACAACATCCTTCAATTCAGATATTGAGTTAAAACTGCAGTCGATTCCACCTCCTCCAGAAGTCGATGTGTTATTTGCTATAGTAAGATCACTACATATCAGCCGGGAATCATTAGAACAATAAACTCCTCCACCTTCTCCTGTAGTAGTATTACTCTCGATTGTAAGATTTTTACAAACCATCCTGGAATCCTCATAGCAGGATAAACCACCCCCATATTTTGAAGTGTTGTTGCAAATAAGCCCATTTATGACCGAAACATTTGAATAATCATCACATGCGATTCCCCCGCCCCTTCCGTATTGACAAATATTATCATCACAAGTAACATCACGTATGTCCACATCCGAATCCCAGCATAGCACTCCACCACCCAGGGCATCGGCGTAATTGTTTCTGAAAATTACCCGGTCAATATCCATGGTGGAATGTGAACAATAAATCCCACCGCCAAACATGTTGTTCCCATTCATAATGGTCATATCGGTAACGACAACATTACTGTCACTCAAACAGAATAAAGGAGCCCTTGCATCCTCTCCGTCTAACACTGTTACGTCCTTATCTTCTCCGATCATGGACACATAGCTCTTGCAGTTCAATGGAAATTTCTCGCCGGTTTCCGAGGAGGAATACAATCCGTCTGCACAATGGATTGTATGGGGGGTTGATTCGCTGGCATGGATTTTTATTAGGGCATACGCGATAGTTTGTAACGGATCGTTTGTCGTTAAGCCGCTGTTATTATCCGAACCATCGGGATCGACATAAAGGTCATGATCGACCGGCTCGATTTTTCCACAATTGATATCGAACGTGAACAAATCGAGAGGATAGACAAAATAATCATTGGGCTGCAATACGGTAAATGTATCTACAATCACATCCGTTACCGGGCAATTACCATTGAAGTACAGATCATTTACCTTCCCGCCGTAGTTAAGAAAGATGCTGCATAAGTTCTCATCATTGAAAAGAACCGTGCCGTTATCACAAGCAATACCACCGCAATACTTACCATGGTTATTGGAAATGGTGACATCAGACAGTGTGGGGCTGCAAGCGTAAATATAAATCGCACCACCGTTTCCCGCATAATTTTCATGCATATTTATATTGCAAAGATTAACAATCGATTCTTTGCAACGTATAGCACCCCCATACGATGCATTATTGTTATCGAAACTAGCGTTTGTTATGCTCAATAAGGAATCCTCAATTGAACAAATGCCGCCTCCACTGTTTAATCTTATAATAGCATCATGAAGAGTGATATTGGAACGAGAGGAATAAATTCCACTTCCACTATTTAAACTTATTGTAGCATCAAGTATGGAAAGACTGGAATAGGATGAACAAATTCCACCACCATAGCTTGCACTATTATCATGGATATTCACATTACTCAAAGTTGTGTTGGAACGTTCACAAAACAGAGCACCACCATAACCTTCTTCTGCACTATTATAACTTATCGTAGCATCTGTTATTTTTAATGTAGAAAGACCGCAGTAAATCCCTCCCGCCATAGAAATTCGGCTTTCTTTATCTGAAATTTCTTGTAAGGACAGGTAATCATTATTTCGATCATGTGCGGGAATGAAACCGCTCTCCTCTTTCATGTCATCAATCTGTGAATAACTCTGTATAAAATTATTGTTTCCTTTCAGATTTTTTTTCTTATCATGAAATACATCATTTTCATCGGGAGATATGCCATTTTCCGTTATCGTCATATTCGCTAAATCAAGGATCGAACTATAGCAATCGATTCCACTTCCTATAGAGGATTTACCGTTTTTGATAGTCATATTTTCTAAGGTAACAACCGTATCATATTGGCAATATATAACGCCATACTTTCCTTCTCCATCCAGGATAGTAAGGGCTTCATCTTCTCCGGATATGGAGACGTAACTCTTGCAGTTTAAGGGAAACGCTTCTTCATTCATCGAAGATGAGTATGTCCCGTTGGTACAATGGATAGTATAAGGTTCAATTATATTTGGAGCAATCTTTACTAAGGCATAAGAAAGAGTTCTGAGAGGATCGCCCGATGTCAATCCGCTATTATTATTCGAGCCGTAAGGGCTCACATAAAGGTCTTGCTCTACCGGCTCTATCTTTCCATTAAGAATGTCAAAAGTGAAATTATTGATGGGAGAAGCAAAATGATCATCAGGGGATGCGACGGTAAAGGTATCCAAAATTATATCTATATCCGAACAATCGTTTGCATGGAGATCATTTCCGATACCTGCATAATTCAGGAAGAGACTGCATCGATTTTCGGGATCAAATACAGGATAGGAATTAACCAGATATATCCCTCCACCTCCCCTGTGAGCAACATTGTTACATATATTTACTCCTCTTAAGAGCGGATTGGAATCTTCACAGTAAATCCCCCCACCATATACAGCAGCGCTGTTTTTTGTCAGCACGGTATTCTTCACAAGGACATTTGAGGAATTAATAAAGGAGATTGCGCCGCCATAGTCGTCTGAATTCCCATACTCACATTCACAATGTACGATCTTAGAACTATCCTGTCTGTTTGAGTTTGTGTTATCGAATTTTAAACCGTTCCATCCTGTTATTGTATCCTGTGCGGTGAAGAGGATCGAGTCATCCTCAGTGCCTGTTGCACGCAATGTTCCGTAAATATCACACTGATAATGACCTGAGAAAAGAATCTGAACCCCTGGTTCGATACGTAGAGAATCTCCCTGTTGTATATTGATATCTCCGTCAATAATGTAGGGGCTGAAATTCGTTATCCATACGCCGCTTACATCACCGCCGGGTATGTGAAACCCTGAACCATAAGCATTTATATAGTCTATCTTTGTCTCTGTATCGATACCATTATTTTCAGTAATGACTCTTAATGAAACCGTGTATATTCCTAGATTGTCATAGATATGAACCGGATTCTGTTCCTCAGAAAAAGTGCTGTCGCCAAAATTCCAGTACCAGCTTGCAATATCACTGTTCCCTGGATAAGAAGTGTCTGTGAAATGAACAGTTAAAGGAGCATTTCCTGCTGTAACATCTGCACAGAAATCAGCAGTAGGAGGAATAACATCACTCTGATGAAAATAATATGAACCCATATCGATAATCGTACCGTCGGGATCCGGGACTGAAGCTGGATTTCCTGCATCTATACAGGGAGAATATTCCGTGAGATGAAAATCACCATAAGTCGGATCTTCAAAAAGCGGGTCTTCATCGATATTACCTTCACCCGTCCATCCATCCGTAATATCCGAATAGGTTACTGTTACTGTGCTGCCGTATATCAAATAGAATTCTTCAGTCGCATTATTCCATAGAATGCAGTTCAATAGAACTGGACTGGAATTATTGCAACAGCCAATTCCTCCACCGTGATTAGCAGTATTCTCACTGATAGTCACATTAGATAAGTTGGGGCGGGAAGTATCATTGCAGTAAATTCCTCCACCACCGTTGGCAGTATTTCCATAAATAGTTACATTGGCTAAGATTGGACTGGAAGTTTGACAACAAATACCTCCACCATAGTATGTTTTATTATTGTTAATAATAACGCTATCTAAAAAAGGACTGGAATGATAAAAATAAATGCCACCACCCGCATTGAGATAAGTAGAATCAGTTGAATTTTCATTGATAATTACATCCTGCAAAATTGGATTGGAATAATCACAGTAAATACCCCCTCCATTACGTGCTGCATAATTTCTACTTATAGTAACATTTCCTAAATATGGATAGGATTCTTCTAAATGAATTCCACCACCATCATAAAGAGCCACAGTATTTTCACTGACTGTTACATTGCTTAAAATTGGACTTGATTGATAACAGTAAATGCCCCCACCACGCTTTTCTGCATAATTCCTATTTATGAAAACATTGCACATAATTGGACTGGATTCATTGCAACAAATCCCTCCACCTGTTCCATAATCATCTGCTCTATTGTTTCTAATTAAGCAATTCTTCATCAAAATATCAGAAGAATTAATACAATAAATTGCCCCACCATGATTATCTGGATAATTACCCGAAGCCTTCCCATATTCAAGTTTACAATAAACAATTTTCGAACTATCCTGTGCGCTCACTTCCGTATCTATAAACCTTAATCCGTGCCATCCCCCAGCAGTTGTGTCAGGATTTGAGAATCCAGTTGTATCATCAACAGTAAAAGTAATCGTATCTGATGCGGTTCCTACTGCCAATAGTCTTCCGTAAATCTTAAATTTATGATGTCCAGAGAAAATTATCTGGACGCCTGGTTCAATTCTCAATGTATTATCAACTGGAATATAGATTTCTCCATCGATAATATACGGACTGCCATCAATGCTCCAGATACCAATTACATTTCCTCCGTGAATATGAGTATCAGCAAAAGAGTGCGAGTTTAAGAAAATAATATTTATGAAAAGAAATATTATTCCTTTAACGAGTTTATTTGTATAAAAAAATTTTTCCATTTTTCCTCTTATTAATCGGTATTATACATGTGGTTATGATGCTCTTTGTGTTTTACAAAAATTTCATAACATAAAAAACTTAGGAGGGAGCAAGAAAATTACTCCCCCCCTGCTTTTTTCTATCTCAGGATGCTGATCTTCCTAGCTGTTTTTTCATGACCATGACAGATCTGTATGAGATATAAACCGGTGGAAACATCTCTATTATATGTATCGGTTCCATCCCATACCAGTTTATGGTTACCTTTTCCTAAGGGTTCATCAAGTAAAGTCTTAACTACTTGACCTCTTATATTGTATATTATAACAGACGTATTAACATACTCATTATCCTTTATAGTAAAGGAAATAGTGGGATTATTAAAGCCAATAACATTCATATTGAAAATACCAAATAACATCGGATTTTCTGCACCACCACCACTATTTTGACCATACAATATACTCCGAGTTGATGATTCTTCACAAACCTGATTAGCCCAACCTGCATTATAATTAGGATTTGCAGGTGTTTGTTGCAACATGATTATGTATTTCGCTGTTCCTTCAATAGCAAACATGCCACCTGGTTCAGGGTCTGGATTTGGAGACTCTAAGGTTAGATCTTCATAAGTAGAATCTGTTGGAGAAATTGTTGCGATTACGTTCCAATCTTCAATAGGATTCCCTGTGGGATCGTATTTCCTTCTTTTTATTACAGTCTCAAAATAATTTTGTAATCCATTGTCATAAAAGAAATCACTATATCTGGAGGACCATTGCAACTTTGGATGGCAGTTTATAGATGAGAAAATAGTAAACTCTTGTGAGGTTAGATTTGCATAATTGGGGGCATATTCAAAGTTGAACATTCGACCTCCGAAATGTGCTTCATGTCCCTGATAATCGCTCATTTCAAAATCACCTAAATACGCTACGGTGTTTGAACAATTTTGGAAAAAAGGATGTGGGTTGTAGTAGGGATGATAAGTTTCCTGAAAATAGATATGTTCAGTTGGATTATCAGTATTCAATTGAGGGGAAATTTCAACAACATCGTTAATTGTTCCCTGGAAATCAAATTGAAAATTGGGATGAAATTCATAAAAATTAAAATCTTCATCATCAGACCAGACATATCCGGTAAAATCGAAATATGAACCACTCCCGCCACTCATTAACGGATTAAAGGTAAGGTTATCTTTTATGTCATCAAAATATGGATTAAATGGCAGAGATACCATAAATTCACGCTCGTAAATAAATTTGTGTGTAGCGGTGATAGTGGGATTAATTATATTTAAATCACAACAACCATAAGAAGCGTAGAGAGTATAATTCTCACCTTCTTCTAAATCAACATAAACCCAATATGACCAATTACCATTCATCCAATCTTCTAGAGTTTCGGAAAAAGTTCCACCATTATAATAAGGAGTAGAATAGGAGGGTCTTATTCCTTCAATTCCAAAAGAAAAGTGTGAAGTAGAGAACCCAGGTATTATATCTTCGTAAATAAGATCAAAGCTGATTAAATATTTTCCGGTTCCGGGTGCTATAAAACCAACTAAGCCTTCTTCAGAGCCATATCCATAGGATGATGGCAGAGTTAAAGTTGCTGCTAAATCATTTACTTCTTCTCCTGCAAATAATATATTAGTTGTTGCAGTTAAAATTATCACCACACTGATTAAGATTTTTTTCAACATTTTTTGTCTCCTAATTTTTTCTTTACTCCAGTAACGTGTCCTCCTTATATTTTAGAGCAAGAGGTCCATATAAGAAGTAAGTTCCCCCATCTCATATTACGCCTTCAGCTTTAATCATAGAATGAGAAGCCTCAAGAATACCCTGCCTGCTTCGGGAACTTCACAGACAGGGAAGAATTATATGAATTTATTTTTGCATTCGGTATGTTGCGAATTGTAATATTTGCGCTCGAATGTACAACTTCTATTAATTGCTCCATAACTTCCTTCATATGTGGACGTTATGGTTTGGGGGGGGGGGAGATTAGAAATTTGAAATTGGAGAATGGAAATAAGTTATAGGCAGTATGTAATTGAGAAAGATTCCATTTAAATCCCAATTCCAATTTCTTAATTTGCTTTTTCATAATAAACAAAACGAAAGTCGATGAAAATTCATTGTCAAATTTATTTTGAGATATAACCTAACCTGAACAAGCCAGAACCAAAAATGAAAATATCAGTCTCGGCGCTCAGATGGATTAATCTATAATAAGACTAATAATTACAAAATCATAATTTCTAATGTCCAATAATACCTTCCCCCGTGTCCTCATAACGAATTCTTGGAGGATCAATCTTTTTTTGTAATTTGATATTTGAAGTTTTGTTAGAAATTAGAAATTTGCAATTAGTCATTTAAATAGCTTTTATAAAAGAGTTTCAATGCATAATAAAAATTTCCTGCCAAAAATAACAAGAATATTATTGATAAGACCCTAATTTATCTTCACCACCTTCCCAACGGCTAAATCGTCACTATCAGTTTTATAAAAATACACGCCGCTTTTTACATCGTTACCGTTCTCATCTTTTCCGTCCCACTTTGCCTCTACCATTCCCAAACAGGGGTTTGGGAACGAGGAAATGGGGAGATTGCGAACAAGCTGACCTTTTATGTTGTATATTTTTATCTCTGCCTGCCGCGGCGTATCCCGATTTATCGGGTGAAGACGGGTGGTTGCATTATGGAATGATATTGTTGTCGAAGTCGAGAAGGGATTGGGAGAACAGGTGAGAACAGTTGCATTTTGTAGGGGCTCTTCGTCGACTGCGACACATTCCCCGAATTCTATCATAAGCTCTGTAAGAAATTCCTGCACGGTTGGCAGTTCCATGAAAAAGAGAGGGAATCCAAGTACGACTGCCCCTTTGTCCTGTTTGCCATCAACCAGACCTACGACTTTTCCTGTATTATTACCTGATTCGGAATTATAGGTATAAAGAGTATTGCCAGTTTCTGCTTCCGGAAATTCTACAATGTAATTCCACTTATCATTCCACGGAGGAAGGATCGTGCCGTTCACATCGATGTATGGGTAGCCATCTTGTCCCAACGCTCCAAGAAAATCAAGATCATTGATAATAATAGCATCTCCAAGTCCGTAATAGGTCTGCAAAAAAGATTTGGGAATGTAATCAGCGGTCTTCCATCCGCAGATGAGCACATGTCCTCCGCTCAAGATCATTGCATTGAGATTTTGGATATTATCTGCTATGAATTTTTCATTCATGTCATCGTCATGCCAGATAATAGTTGAGTAATTTACAAGCACGCTCAAATCCGGCTCTCCTTCATCTGCATAATCGTATTGCGTTATCTGGAAATGTGTGAGCGCATTAGCGTAAAAATTGTCTACAGTGGAATCCGCAGGTGTGGTAGGTCCCCCGGAGCCGTTCTTTGTCTCATCGACCACAAGAATTCCCTGATCCATTGGGAAGTTGAGCGGGGTTGCAGAAAGTATGTTCGAATGCTCGGTTTCTCCCGAGAAATAACCAGCAATGACTCCGTATGAGATCTTATAATAGTATGTTGTTCCATTAACTACATTTGTATCCACGTAACCCAGCTGATCCCCGGGCACATTTGCGATGACTATAAAATCTTCAGCAAGATCTTCACATCTGTATACATTGTACATTCCCTGAGAGATCACGTCGGGGAACTCTTCCCACACAAGAGAAACCATACTGTTTCCTGCGAGAGCAGAGGTAAGTTCAGGAACGATATACGTACTTCCCCTGTCCAGTATCCATGAATCAGGGTCGAATTCAATGTCCAGAATATCATCACCAATTGTATATTCCGCATAAGTGAATTCCGGCTCTGTTTCCATGAGGATCGTTTCAGTTCCAGACGAAGTGGTCACTCCGAATGGGATAGTCATATAAAATTGGCTGGCAGTCGGGGAAGTTGACCTGCTTATCATAAGAAGGTCAGGATCGCGAGAGGAACCGGCACTTTTTAAATAGGCATATTCGAAACTCGGGATGCCGCTTCCATATATCCAGGCTTCGAAATAATCATCAAAATCACGCACGGAGATATCCTCGCACACAGATTGGAAATCTTCAGTGATAACGCAGCCATTTTTATAAAGCGAGAAGTAGGTTTGTATGATATTAAAGAATGTGCTGTCGCCAACAGCGAGCCGGATCATGTGCAAAAATGATGCAGGTTTTTCGTACGTTGCAGATGTAAAATACTCGAGGTAAGCCGGATCGTACACAGTATGGGGAGTGCTTCCTGCCCAGCTCAGATAATAGTTATGATATGAAGACTGTACATAATTGCACATCGCATAATATCCACCTGTACCTTCGACATACAGGGCTTCGGAGTAGGTGGCGAATCCTTCGGAAAGCCATACATCCTTCCATGTGAGCGGCGTCAGGCAGTCTCCGAACCACTGATGCCCGAGCTCATGCACGAATATCATTTCGTAGGTTCCGTATCCGTTGATAAGTCCACTTCCAATCGAGGTCATAGTTTGATGCTCCATTCCACCCATTCCGCCAAAGACTCCACATTCTGCTGCGCCGTATTTTTGCCAGGGATAGTCTCCGAATCGGTCTTCATAGATTCCCAACGCTACAGGAATGCATGCAAAATCCGACTGGGCAGCGCTGAGGTGCCCTGGATAGACATAGTTAATGATAGGTACATCCGGGTAGGTTTGCTCGAAAGTGCTGTATGCGCCAATACATAGAGAAACGAGATAGGTGGCAATAGGATCGGTATTGTCCCAGGTGAAGGTTTTAGTGCCATTGCCGTTGTTAACTTCGCTTTGCAGCAAACCGTTTGATGCAACAAGCTTATCATCAGGAACAGTGATGATCATTTTTGTTGTTGCTTTGTCCCAGGGATGATCATACCCGGTCCACCAATAGCGAGCACCATTTGGGTCCGCATAGGTGTAGATATAGGATAACCAGTGTATGCCTGTACTGTAGCCGTCACTGCTGAGCACGGGACACCCTTCGTAAAAAACCTGAGTAGTGAAGTTTTCCCCTATGGAATATGCCTGATCCAATGTAATTGTCAAAATGCCATTTGCATAAGTATATGTTGCGGCAGCTTCATTCACGCGGACATCGGTTACATTGAGACTTTCCAGTTCGTATGCAATTTCAGAGAGCCCGTTTTCTGTGGCAGTGACTTGCGCAGTAACATTTCCTTCGATAGAATGTGTTGAGGGAAACAGTTCAAGGGTTATATCATAATGCTGCATATCAAAACCGTGCAGCGAATCTGCCCGAGGGTTGTAAAATTGCTGCGGGTCAACGTTTTTATGGAAGAGTTCACGCGGGAGATAGTCTGCGAAGAGGGTTGTTGACAAAACAAGTAAAGCTAAAATAATAAATAATTTCTTTTTCATATATGATCCTCCATGTCCATAAAATTTATCTAGGTAGCTTCAGGTTTTTCCTGCCGCTCACCGAGCACATTATACCAGATTCGGGATGAACCCGAATCTACCCATTTTGGGTAAGAATTGATTTATCTTGCTGCCAAATCATCACCATACTCAGGGGTAGGAGCAGGTTAATCCTGCTCATCCGAAAAGCAAAGAATTATCAATTCGGGGTAAATCCGAACCCACACCGTTATGGATAGAAGCAGGTTTATCCTGCTCCTCGATTAATACAGAATTATCAATTCAGAGTAAACACGAATCTACCCATCTATTTGCACGTATTCACATTATCAATATTTTAATTATAAATCAATTTCGTCAATTTTCAAAGCACCTACTCCGGTTTAAAGAAACGTCATCGAAGAGTAAGGATATGTGTCAAGAGTTAGAATACTTTTATCTCTATATTGATTATTATGGATATAATTCAACTTTTCGAGATATTTTTTCCGAGTATAAATATTGAAATCATAGAAATATTTTTGCCATTTGAAGTTTATATGTAATTCATTTCTGATCTCAATTGCCGTTCTACCTTTGATGCGGTGCATGATCTTGGAGATATTTAATGGGGCATCTTTGGATAGAAGATTATTGTAATTTGGCTCAATGATAGTTTGTATATCTGTACATTGGAGGGTGGGTGTAGGTTTAACCTGCCCTTTAGAGGATAACGGGCTGTTGGGTCGGGACAAACCCGACCCTACCTCATTTTTGTTAGGAGCTGATTCGTCTTGCTGTGCAATTAGTCTCCCACTAAGGGCAGGAGCAGGTTTAGCCTGCTTGCCGTGTTGAACAGATTTATTGGTTCGGGATAAACCCGAACCTACCCCATTTTGGGTGGGTGCTTTGGTTTCCAGCTCTTCAACATCAAACCAAAACAATCCATGAAAATGATTGGGCATTATGGAATATCCGAAAAGTTTAAACTTTAGCTCATCCCGATAATGCCTTATATTTTGTAATAAGATATCACAACATTTATGATCTAAAAAGAAGGGCTGGTGGTTGAAAGTATTTGTAGTGACAAAATGAATATGGCACGATTCGTTTATCTTAGGCAATTTTATATGGTGCACAATCTGTCCAATAACAAAAACGGGCAGGTGATCCTTCTCTGACCAACCTGCCCAAATATTTATTGCTATTTGAAATTCAGTCGAAGATTTCCTTCTTCATTCTCACGAACGAAACATGCATCGGGTATGATCTGCAGGAAAATTTCTGCGGTATTCCACACAATTCCTCCCAGCAGATGTCCGCCGAGCATCTCATGAGAATGCTCTGCAAGCGCCACGTGCACATGCCACTCATGCTTGCCTGCAGGATTGATATACATATTACCACTGGTCGATACAAGCTCTGCCGGATCGCTGATGGTCTTTATCTGATATGTTCCACCACGATAATAGCCGATCTTGGCGCCTTTTAGCATGCCTACGCCGCTTATGATAATTGCATTCTTAAAATCCTGTTTTTCGGTAATCTCATTGAGCTGGGCAAGGAAATCCTCTCCATGAAGCGTTCGGATACAATAGATCGATCCGTAATTTTTTTCTATCATAAGATCACTTTCATTCTTTGAAGAATTTAATGATAACTTCTGCTACTTCCAATCCCACACGATCCTGAGCTTCTTTGGTCGAAGCACCAATGTGTGGAGTAACAGACACATTTTTATGAGAAACAAGCTCTGCATTTGTTGCCGGCTCCTCTTCGAAAGAGTCGATGCCTGCAAACGCGACTTTGCCTGAGTTCAAACCTTCGAGAAGAGCTTTTTCATCCACCACACCACCTCGGGCACAGTTTATGACCGTTACACCGTGTTTCATCTTTGCAATTGTATTCTCATTAATGATGTAGTGTGTTTGATCTGTGTGGGGTATGTGAAGAGAAATGATGTCTGAGCGCTTCACTAAAGTGTCGAGGTCAACGATCTCCACATTCATGTCAGTTTCTTTGACATAAGGGTCATACGCGAGCACTCTCATATCGAGGGCAATCGCCTTTTTTGCAAGGGATTTCCCAATGTTGCCGAATCCGATAATACCGAGCACTTTCCCAGCTACTTCTTTGCCTTTGTACTGCTTCTTGTTCCACTCGCCATTTCTCATGGTGATGTTCGCCTGCGGGATAAATCTGTACAGCGCAAGCATGTGTGCAAGTGCCAGTTCGGCAACGGATTGTGAAGAAGCGGTCGGGGTGTTTGAGACCGTGATCCCTTTTGAACGGGCATATTCATGATCAATATTATCAATGCCCACTCCGCCACGCACAATAAGTTTCAGTTTATCGGCAGCATCGATCGCAACCTTTCGGACTTTTGTCGCACTGCGGATCACGACTGCATCGTATCCTTTGATCATAACCGCGAGTTCTTCGGGAGTTTTCTTATCCGTTTTGATGTCGAGTTCATGTCCTGCTTTTTTCAGAAGCTCGATGCATTCTTTAGAAACAGGATCGCTTATCAGTATTTTTGCCATTATACCTCCGCAAGGATTTTAATTTTTTTATTGCAAATATATCATTTTTTTAATGTCAGATGAATAATCTTTCAACTGGATCTGATAGAAATAAACACCACTTTTTACTTCTTTTCCAGCTTCATCTTTTCCATCCCAAACCGCTTCATTAATTTTTAATTTTAAATTTTTTATTTTTAATTCTCTTACGAGTTGTCCTTTTATATTAAAAATTTTAATCTCTGTGCTCTCTGTGCTCTCTGTGTTCTCTGTGGTATAATAATATATTGTTGTAGAGCTTCTGAATGGATTCGGGAAATTTTGTCCGAGCACGAGTTCGTTATTTCCGGAAACAGGATCGTCTGTTCCGACAAGTTCGATAATAGCAACATCATCAATATACCAGCCATAATAATCATGCTGAGAATAATCTGAACCGAAATGCCAGCGCAACATGATCTCCTGGTTTGCATACGGAGCCAGACTGAACTGTGCAAGTTCCCATTCAGTGCGGGTTCCACCGTATCCCGGCTGGCTTAAGGCGCTAATGTTGCCATCATATCCACCAATCGGGGTCAACAGACCAAAAGATATTCCACCGTTCGTTGAAATGCTCACATTTCCGCCATCCCATAAGGTTGAGCTTCCTTCAAAATAATGCAAGTGATAGAATTCGAGCATGGGGTTGTTCTCGAGTTGGATTGCCGGTGAATCAAGATACCAGTGTGCATTGTCGACATAGAAGCCACTGAGATTTGTTGCCCATACTTTTATGCCGGAATACGCAGTGATGCCGCCTGCTGAGGGTTCACCCCATTGCCAGCCGCTTGGACTGTTGCTGGTAAAACCTCCGTCGTTCTGCTCGAAATCCCAGAACAGGTAGGGTTGATAAAGATTAAAATTTATCACATTGTTGAGCTGGGTTACGGTAATGTCCTCGGTTAAAGTACTGTAGCTATCCGCAGAAACTTTGAATGTATAGGTTCCTTCCATCACATTATAGATCGCGTAGGTGCCGTCAAAACCGGTATAAACAGGTGCGTGAACGGAATCCATTATTTCAACCCTTGCACCAATTATGGGTGTGTGTGTGTCTCCATCCCGAACGGTGCCTGTTATATCAACAGATTCTGCTTCCTGAAGGGTCACATCAACCCGGGTTGCGCCGGTGTCAGAAACTGTAATATTTGTTATCGTTTGAGGGATAAACGCGTATGAACTGACAGTAATATCATATACGCCCGGTAACAGCATACGGTGATAGTCACCGACTTCAGGATCGGTGTACACCTCGGAGTGGTCAAAATCATGATCAACAACTGTGATCTCTGCATCGAGCGGGTTGCCAAGTGAATCGGTGACGAGACCGCGGATACCATAATAGACATTTTGTATGTATTTGATAAACGAGCGCTTGTTATACGTCCAGTGAGCAGGTAAGAGATTCGATGATAATAATTTATCGTCTGAGAGCTCAATCGTAACCTCTCTGCATCCGTGGAACCAATTCATATAATCCTGGCGGCCGCCGGCAATAGTGTACCATTCATAGCCATTTGTTATTCCATTATTCATAAAATTCATATAACCTGATGGTGAATAAAGATGAACAGTATCCGCATAAGCGCGGGAGATATCGTAATACCAATCATTATCCGCATGAAGGACTGCCCATGTATCCCATGGATAGTTCACAACTTCAGCACCGCTATGGAAGTTTGCAGAATGAATTAAGCTATGATCCTCAGCAAAATCCATCATTATTATGTTTTCTATTTGCCATGCATTACCGTCAGGATGAGGTCCATCTTCCGGATCTGGAAAGTTTCTGTTCAAATCCACATAATTCGCATTGTATCTTTGCGAGCCACTTACATTGTTATTGCCACCATGGTATGTTCCGTCAGGATTAGATAATGGATTTATCCAGATCTCTATTTTATTTACCATTTCAGTCACTTCGGGATCGAAACCGTAACCCGAAAGCAGGTAATCGATTAATCTCAGCATCATAATGTAGGTGACAATTTCATCTCCGTGCATTTGAGCCGTATAGAAAAACTCGGGTTCATCTTCCTCCACATCCGGATTATCCGAAATTTTCACGGTTAAAATTTCACGATTTTCAATTGAATAACCGAGATTTTCCAGCCGGCAAATGGAAGGATAATCGCTGGCAAATTGATACATCATTGCGATATACACATCATAGGTTGGGTATCTATCCCAGTTTGCCATTTCTGCAACCGTGGTTGCCATTGTGAGATTTTTTGGAGAGCCGGAGACAGGAAGGAGTTCTATTTTGTAACCGAGTTTCTTGAGTTTTGCGAGTTCTTCCGGAATTGCATACGCATATACTATATTGCCCTTGACGTTATCAATATCTACGATGCGTGTAAGCTCTTCGAGCTCGCTTCTGTCTGTAATTTCAAAACTAAAATAGTTTTCCTGCGCATTTCCGGTTATTGCGTACAAATTGCCGACAATAAGAATTACGAGCAATAAAAATACTGTGTGTTTCATACTTTACCTTTCAAAAATTTTATTTGTCATTTGTATTTTGAAATTTTATTAGAAATTTGATATTTGTAATTAGAAATTTACGATTTGAAAATTGGCATTTCTTTTTCATATCAAATTTATTTATTTTCATACACGAGAATCTTCGGATTCTGCCCCCGCCATTTATTATATTCTGTTTTTATTTCGAGTTTGAAAAAATTTTCTTTGTCTTCGTTCGCAAAGGTGATGATGTTCATATAATACATCTTGCCGTCTTTGCCGCGAAAGGATTTCTGTGGAAGCTCCACGATTATCTCGCCGCCCTTTTTCAGGATTGTAATTTCGTTGAGAAAAATACCTTCTGTGATCTCGATAACGGCTCGTGCCTGAACGATTCCTGTGTTTATGTCCTTAAATTTAATATTCATAATTTACCTGATCTGTCCTATATCTATTAACATATCCTCAAACCACTTTTGGTGTATGTCAAAGGGTTTACCACTATTTATTCGCTGAAATCCGATGCACCGGAGCTCATTATTGTGATCTTCATCAAGCGCAACTACACCGCTTTGTCCGTTGAGTCCGCAACGTGCAGCTTCCGCACAGGTTTTCCGAATGAGATCGAGGTCTTCTTTGTTCGGAGGAGCAGAGCGCGCAAAATATCCGCTCTTTTGGACGAGCACCTTATCTGCTTTCAACATGGTTTTAAAGCGTTTTGCAAACCACTGTCCCGGGTTTAGCTCGTCAAGGCGGACATGCCCGAAGGCGTCACGCATAACAGGTTCGCCTTTTGCCTCCATCTCGGACACGATCGTTTCCATGCCAGCACCTTCGCTGAGGAAAATATTTACCGAATCATTACTGTCCATGAGCTGGTTCAGACGCTTCTCCTCCTCGTCAATATCAATTCCCATTTCAGGAATGTAGATCGCATCAATATCCCAACGTTCCCGCGCGAGAAGGATATCCGGCAAAAAACTTTTCTTCTTAAGGCGTTTTCGATACTCCCGTGCTGTCGCAGCAGTGAGCCATCCGCAGTGCCGACCCATGACTTCATGTATTAAGAGCTGGCGTGAACTGGTCGTGTTCTCGTTCGCAACATTCTCAAAGAAAACTGCACCCTGTTCTGCAGCGGTTGCGGCTCCGAGAGTCTGATGGATCGGTATCACATCATTATCTACTGTTTTCGGAAGTCCTACCACAGTGAGGTCATAGCCGTTCATTTTCAAATAGGATGCAAGCTCTGATGCCATGATATTCGTGTCATCCCCACCGATAGTGTGGAGGATGGATACGTTATCTTTCATGAGCTGTTCTGCGGCGACCTGCAGCGGGTTCTGTCCTTCCTGAATATATCCTTTTTTCACACAATCCGCAACATTGGTGAGTTTGACGCGGCTGTTGCCGAGTACGCTTCCACCGTATTTTTGAAGACATTTTGCTTTTTTTCGTACTTCTTCTGAAATAATAATGCTGTTGTCTTCGAGCAGCCCTTTGTACCCGTTGAGATACCCGATGATTTCCATATCCGGAACGAGTCGGGTGTACTCAGTTATCAGGCATCCTGTGGCTGCGGAAAGGCAGGGAGCAATGCCCCCGGATGTCAAAATTGCAATTCTGTCTTTTTTCTCGCTCATGCGGGTACTCCGTTATAACTTATCAATCACCAAAACTGATCCCGACACCCCGGGCAGTATGCACAAGATTAGAGTGCACATTCACCAGATTATAAGTATTGATAGCATTTTTGATTGGAACACTTTTTATATCATTATTTTTATATGCAACCATTTTGCCAAATTTTTTTTCAAGAACCATTTCAAAAGCTTGTACGCCGAACTGTGTTGCGAGGATCCTGTCAAACGCACAGGGAATTCCGCCACGCTGCAAATGTCCGAGAATGGTCACCCGGATATCTGCCTGAGCTCCGGCATCTTCAAGCTCTTTCTTGAGCCGGATGCTTGCGCCACTGAGTTTGAAATTGTGATACCCGACCTCGTTGACTTCCTGCCCGACAACAGTTCCATGTTTGGGATAGGCACCTTCTGCGATGACAATATTTGCAAATCCTCTTCTGTCTTCAGTGCGTTCTTCAACCATTTCTTTTACTTTTTGGATATCATAGGGAATTTCCGGAATGAGACACACTTCTGCACCACCTGCGATTGAAGCATAAAGCGCTATCCATCCTGCTGCGCGCCCCATCACTTCGAGAATGATAATTCTATGATGACTTTCTGCAGTAGTAACGAGCTTATCCACCGCATCGGTTGCGACTTCCACCGCAGTTTGAAAACCGAAAGCGAAATCTGTTGCAGAGAGGTCATTATCTATGGTTTTGGGTACACCAACAATATTCAATCCCATTTCAAAAAGTTTTTGTGAAATAGCTTGTGAGCCATCTCCGCCGATATTTATCACAGCGCAGATATTTTCTTCATTAAGTATTTCCAGCATTTCTTTTGAACGGTCGATTTCGATCCAGTTGCCTTTTTCATCCTGTACTGGCCACGCAAACGGACCGCCTTTATTTGTGGTGCCGAGGATCGTCCCACCTCGCACATGAATACCTGCAACAGTACGGTTGGTAAGAATCCGCAGCTCGCGGGGATCTTTCAGCACGCCGTTGAAGCCGTCGATGCACCCAACAATTTCCCAATCTTCTTCCTGGGAAGAGCGCTTCACGATGGCTCGGATCACCGCATTAAGTCCGGGGCAGTCACCGCCGCCGGTTACCACTAAACATCTTTTTTTCATAGTCACAATATTATATATTTATTAATTACTAAAAGGCAATTAATTTTATACAAACGGGCGGTACTGTTTTTGTGTCAAGTTTAGGAAGTGCTTAGGATGAAATGTAAAATTAAAAATGGAAAACGGAAAATTAAAATCTGTAGATTTTAGTATGATTGCATAGGTGCAAGTCCTCTTGCTTGTCGCGTCGAAGCATAGCGAAGACGGGATAGATGCGAAAAAACAGGGTTATCGCATTCGTTAACGTTTCAAGATCAATAAAACGGCTTTTAATATTAATGATCAAATAATGTGACCCATCGGTACGGCTTTAGTCGGGAGGTGTGTAAAATATGCAGTAAAGCCAGTAACTTTAAAGAAAATATACAATTAGAAAGTATCTTTTTATTTGTATTAAGCGCTGAATATATTCAGCCACCACAAAATTTAATTTTTTTCAATCGGGGTAGGTGCAGATTAATCCTGCGCCGCATGATTCCTGTCATGGAGTGGTCCATGACAGCTCATATTTTGGCGTGAGAGGACAGGGTGGAAATATACAATCCATCCGTCCCATTCTTGACAAAGAAAACCCAAAAAAAGTTTGTATAAAAAAATTAAGAAGGAACATTTTTATGTCCACATCGAAGAATCCTGATATTAGAGTACGCTTTGCTCCAAGTCCCACCGGCTATTTGCACGTGGGCGGACTTCGCACCGCATTATTCAACTACCTGTTCGCAAAAAAGAATAACGGATCATTTATTCTGAGGATAGAAGATACGGACCGTAAACGATACATCCCGGGAGCGCAGGAAGATCTGCTTAAAACCATAAAAGAAGTTGGGCTGGATTATGACGAAGGTCCGGTTATCGGTGGAGAATACGGACCCTATATTCAGTCTGAGAGAAGTGACCTGTACCGGAAATATGCGCTGGAGCTGATCGACAAAGGCGCAGCATACTATTGTTTCTGTTCTGAGGAACGGCTGGAAAAGCTGCGCAATGATGCAAAAAAAAATAATACAGTGGTCATGTATGACGGCACATGTAGAAATCTCTCTCCGGAAGAGGTGCAGGAAAAACTCGCACAAAATGTTCCTCATGTGATACGCCTAAAAATTCCCAGAGAAGGATCAACTGTATTTTATGATGTGGTTCGCGAACGGGTGGAAGTGGACAACGCACTGGTCGATGATCAGGTGATCATAAAATCCGACGGCTTCCCAACATACCATCTGGCAAATGTGGTTGACGACCATCTTATGAGGATCAGCCATGTCATACGTGGAGAGGAATGGCTCATCAGCGTGCCGAAGCACATTTTTATGTATGAATCTCTCGGCTGGAAAGTGCCGAAATTCGTTCACCTGCCCCTACTGCTCAATCCGGATAAAACAAAACTCAGCAAACGCCAGGGTGATGTCGCAGTTGAGGACTATCTGGCAAAAGGATATCTGCCGGAAGCTCTAACAAATTTCATTGCACTCCTCGGCTGGCATGCAAAGGATGATAGGGAATTCTACACGCTTGAGGAATTGGTCAACGCCTTTTCGCTTAAGCGCATCAGCAGATCCGGTGCTGTTTTCGATGTGGAAAAACTCAAATGGATGAACGGTTCGTATCTGCGCAAGCTAGATCTCGAATATATTGCCAAAAAAGCAAAACCCTTTTTCGAAAAAGCGGGAATAGATATCTCAGATCATGAAAAATATCTTCGGGTTGTGGATAATGCGCGAAACCGGGCAGCAACTATACCGGAAATGATTGTACATTCCGAAATGTTCTATAAAGAACTAATATTTTCTGATGAAGATGAAGACATAATGTCCAAAGAAAAAGCTCAAAAATTGTTCTCCTTCTGGATAGAGAAATTGAGCACGCAAGAAAACTGGACTGAAAACGAAATAAAAGATCTGGTAAAAGAAACAACCGATGTTGTTGGTGTGAAAGGAAAAGATCTTTATTCCCCGCTGCGTCTCGCACTTTTTGGAGAAGTTCACGGACCTGATATTCCTGCATTAATTGACATTCTTGGAACTAAAGAAGCAATTGCACGCTTGAAAAGCGTTTTAAATGTAGCATAGGAGCACAATGGATGATAAAAAGATAAAAGACCTGCTTACAAAAAATGAAGATACAAGATCTAAAGATTTTATCCGACAGATCATCGAAGAAGATATAAAAAACAATAAGCATAATGGCGAAGTGCATACGCGTTTCCCGCCGGAGCCAAACGGTTTTCTTCATATCGGGCATGCAAAAGCGATCTGCCTGAACTACGGCATTGCGGTGCAATACGGCGGCAAATTCAACCTTCGCTTCGATGATACGAATCCTATAAAAGAAGAAACAAAATACGTGGATGCAATTCTCGAAGATATGAAGTGGCTCGGCACCAACTGGGAAGACCGGATGTTCCATGCTTCGGATTATTTTCCTATTCTCTATGATTATGCATTAAAGCTCATCAAAAAGGGAAAAGCTTATGTTGACGACCTGAACGCTGATGAGATCCGCGAATATCGGGGCACACTTACCACGCACGGGAATAACAGTCCATTTCGGGAACGCTCCGTTGAAGAAAATCTCGAGCTTTTTCTAAAAATGAAGAATGGCGAGTTTGCAGAAGGCGAAAAAATCCTGCGAGCCAAAATCGATATGGCTCATCCCAATATGAATATGCGCGACCCGGTAATGTACCGCATCATGTATAAAACCCATCATCGAACAGGTGATGAGTGGTGCATTTATCCGACCTATGATTTTACTCACGGTGAATCTGACTCCATCGAAGGCATCACACACTCGCTTTGCTCCATTGAATTTGAAAATCACCGACCTCTTTATAACTGGTTTCTCGAAGAGCTTGAGATATTTCATCCTCAGCAGATAGAGTTTGCGCGGCTTAATCTTTCTTACACAGTCATGAGTAAACGAAAGCTGATACGCCTCGTGGAAGAAGGTTTTGTCGACGGTTGGGACGACCCGAGAATGCCGACCATTTCCGGCTTGCGTAGAAGAGGTTACACTTCGGATTCCATCTGGGATTTTCTGGACAGGATAGGTATTGCAAAAAGTGACAACATCGTTGATCATGCGCTTCTTGAGCACTGCATTCGTGAAGAACTCAATAAAACCACAAACCGCTATATGGCTGTGCTCAAACCGCTCAAAGTGATAATAGATAATTATCCTGAAGATCAGGTAGAAGAATTGGAAGCGGTTAATAATCCAGAGAACGATTCGGCAGGAACACGAAAAGTTCCCTTCTCAAGAGAATTATACATCGAGCAGGATGATTTCATGGAAGATCCGCCCAAGAAATTCTATCGCCTAGCACCCGGGCGCGAGGTACGGCTTCGATATGCCTATTTCCTGAAATGTAACAGCGCAGTTAAAGATGATGACGGAAATGTGATTGAGCTGCATTGTACTTATGACCCGGAAACAAGGGGTGGTTCGGCTCCAGACGGAAGAAAAGTAAAAGCCACACTCCATTGGGTTTCTGCCCCTCATGCAATTAATGCGGAAGTGCGTCTCTACGAAAATTTATTCGTAAACGAGAATCCCATCAATGCTCCTGAGGGCAAAGATTTTATCTCAAATGTAAATCCTAATTCCCTGGATATCCTCAAGGACAGCAAGCTCGAACCTGCACTTGCCCGCATGAAACCAGGAGAGAGAATGCAGTTTGAGCGCAAGGGTTATTTCTGTGTTGATACAAAATATTCAACAGAAAAAAAGCTCGTGTTCAACAGAACTGTTACTTTAAGGGATGACTGGTCGAGAATACAGAAGGCAATGAAAAAGAGTTAACCATGAAATACTACAAAAAACTCATCGGAAAAAAATGTTACCTTTCACCTCTCAATATTGAGGATGCTGATCGGTATGCAGAATGGCTCAGCGATGCCGACATTGGCATCAGTCTGGGTTGCTATACCTTGCAGTTAAGTCTGAAAAAGGAAGAGAAAATCCTGGAGAAAATGATCGAGAGGAATGACTATGTTTTTGGCATCATAGATAAGGAAAACGAAACACTCATCGGCAACTGCGGACTGCACGACGTGAACAACATTGATGGTAGAGCGGAATTCGGAATTTTTGTCGGTGACAAGTCATATTGGGGAAAAGGTTTCGGGAAAGATGCGACCCGTCTTATCCTCGATTTTGGTTTCAATATCCTGAACCTTCATGAAATTTATCTGCAGGTTTTCGAGTATAATCCAGCTGCGATGAAACTCTATGAACAGGTCGGTTTTAAGAAAGCCGGCGCATTTCGTGAGGCAAAGGTCATCGGAGGCAGAAAATTCGACGTCATTATAATGGATATTCTCGCAAAAGAATATACGAGCGTTTTTATTCAAGACAAAATGCTCTCCACTGATAAATCAAAAAAGTCTTAACCACGAAAAACACGAAAGTATACGAATGAAAAAGGTGATCAAGAATTGTAATCACTTGAATCCTCTCTGTAAAGATTTCACAGAGATTGATGGAAATATTTTGCCAAAAATTTTTCTTCATTTTTTCTTTGTTTCTCTGCGACTTTGCGAGAAATTTTTTCACGACAAATTGTTGAAGAGTTTTTTTATAAGTGATCAGGCAAACATAATTTTATTGTAAGAGGTAACTATGGATCTACAAAAAATTCTATGCAAAGACTCCATCGCGATCGATGATTCTTTGAAAAACAAAGATGAAGTACTTCATAAAATTGCTGATATGGCAGTGCAATGTAAAGGACTCACAAAGTATAAACCCGAAGAGCTTTTTAATAAACTGGCAGAGCGCGAAGAACTGCTTTCTACAGGAATTGGAAACGGTATCGCACTTCCTCACTGCACCTTGGATGATCTTGACGATTTTGTGATCGGGATACTTGTCGTGCCCTCGGGGGTGAGTTTTAAGGCGATCGATAAGAAAAAAGTAAAAATCTTTATCTTTATTTTTGCACCCAAGGCAAAACGTAATGATCATATCAGCTATCTTGCTCGAATATCTCAGATATTGCAGTCCAAGGATGCGGTCGAGGACATCGTAAAACAAACTGATCCGGGAAAAGTATATGAGATATTTTCAACACGAGTAGCACTTAAAGAACAGCCGGAACAAAAACCGGGTATTGAAAACACCCTTTTTCATGTGTTCGTGCAGATCGAAGATACATTCGAGGACCTGCTTCAAATATTTTCAGAGATCGCAGAAGCACACATTTCTATCATAGATGCGAACAATCCGGGATATTATCTTCATGCATTGCCCCTGTTCGCAAGCTTCTGGAATGAAAGTGATAAAGGATTCAATAAGATTATACTGGCAATTGTGCCCAAAAAGCTCGCAAACGAAGTTCTCCGTCAGGTAAAAGCCATAATGGGCATTCAGAAAAATAAAGATGGAATTCTTGTGATAACAAATAATGTGAGTTATTTTTCGGGCAGCTTGAACAGATAGGGAAAATACATCATGAGCTTTCTTACTTCAATTCAGCATTATTTTCAAGCGCATTCACTGCCAATTCTTGCATTGATCGGTCTGGTCGCTCTGGTCAGCTTCTATTTCGGGAAGCTCACAAAAACGATCCGGCTTCCACTCATAATTGGTTACATGTTTTTTGGTGTGATAATTGGACCATCCTTTTTGGGAATATTAACACCCTCGATACAGAGCCAGCTTTCCTTTATCACTGAAATCGCACTCGGATTTGTAGCTCTTACTATCGGACTTGAACTTAACCTGAACGATCTGCGGAAGCAGGGAGCAGGCATTATTTCGATCATTTTTGCTGAATCCTTTGGAGCATTCATCCTCGTATTTTTTGTCGTGTGGCTTGTCACCGGAAATATAGTTCTTGCTCTTATATTTGGCTCGATAGCTCCTGCAAGCGCTCCCGCAGGAACAGTTGCAGTCATAAAGGAATACCGCGCAAAAGGACCTCTTACTAAAGCCCTCTATGCTGTCGTGGGTTTCGATGACGGGCTTGGAATAATCATTTTTGGATTTGCATCGGCTATTGCCAAAAATATTCTCAATAATCAGGCAGGCATCTCATCAGGAGGATTTTTCTCGCTGATCCTCACACCATTGAAAGAGATCGCTCTGAGCATCATTATCGGGCTAATTGTGGGTGCGCTGTTCTGTATATTGGTGAGAAAACTAAAAAGCTCAAGTGATTATTTTATACATATATTCGGCATTGTACTCCTGATGGTGGGGCTTTCCCATGCATTCCACCTTTCTTTGATCCTCACGAATATGACAGCCGGGATATTGATAATAAATACTCAGAGACACAATCTTATTGAGAGCATGCACAAAGAACTTACGAATGTGATCCCTCTTCTGTTTATCCTGTTTTTTACTCTCGCCGGTACAAGTCTCCGAATAGGTGTATTGCCCTCACTTGGATTCCTTGGAATTGCCTATATACTTGCACGGTCCGCAGGATTGATCGGAGGGTCGCGTCTAGGGGCACTTTTTGGAAAAGTTTCTAAGAACGTGCGAAATTATATTGGATTGGGCATACTATCTCAGGCAGGTGTTGCGATCGGGCTGTCACTTATTGTAAAACAGGATTTCGGCGGACTTGGAAAAGTGGTTGAAACAACAGGAACCGCACTCGTCACAAGCGGAGATCAGATCGGCACAATAGTCATTACTACCGTAACAGCCACATGTATATTCTTTGAGATCGTCGGACCAATTCTCACAAAAATTGCTCTGAAGAAAGCCGGCGAGATCAATGTTGAGGAGCCGGAATAACAGCCCATGTTTAGACTGATAAAGGGACAGCAGCAGGCGCATCGAGTTCTCACTCAGCTCATTAATGAAGGAAAAGCAGGACAGAGCTATCTCTTTTACGGACCCGCAGGTGTGGGCAAGCTTGCAACTGCACTGGAGTTTGCAAAGATAATCAACTGCAAGCATCCTGATAGCGGCGCTGATGAGACGTGCCCTTCCTGCCATAAGATCGACTCATTCTCCCATCCTGATGTTAACCTGATCTTTCCCACACCAAAATTCGAAGTGTCCGATGTAGGTGAGTATAAGAAGAAGGAAGAACAACAGCAGGTACAGGCATATATCGAGCAGCTCAAACTTACACCCTTTGAACGAATGCAGTTTGGCAAAGCCACAGCCATTCATATTGATAAGATCCGTATGATAGAACGAAAACTCCGTTACCGCCCGAATGAAGGAAATTATCGCGTTGTGATCGTCGTACAGGCAGAGGAAATGACGATTCAGGCGGCAAATGCCTTCCTGAAAACCCTCGAGGAACCGCCTTCTTACGCTGCAATAATACTTACCACGACGAACTACTCCCGACTCCTTCCCACGATCATTTCTCGTTGCCAGAAAGTGCGATTCAAAGCAATTCCATCGAAAACCATCGAGGAGCATCTTATTCAACACTACTACATTGAGCCAACCTTAGCTCGAATAAGTGCACGCATTGCAAACGGGAGTATGGCAAAAGCTATTCAGCTTTCAAAAACGGATTTCATCGAAGCCCGAAAAATGACGCTCGATATTATTGATGCACTGATGAATGATAATCTCGCAACGATTCATCGGATTGCTAAAAATTTTGCCAATAACCACAATGAAGAGCTCTTGAAAGACATTTTGGATTTTCTCGCGATCTGGTTTGATGATGTGTGCAGGTATACACATGGTTCGGAAACGATTTCTAATATTGATCATGAAGAAAAGTTGCAGGAGTTCCTGGACATGCACCAAATTTCCGACAGGATAATCCAGAATATTGTCCTTCTACTCGAAGAAAGCAAGCGTATGATTAGCGGACATGTCCATCATGAACTTATTCTTATAAACACATATTACGAGCTTCGTAAGCGGCTACATTCACGTGGAATTTTTTTATAACTTTTCTTATTATGCAAAATATTGACAGGTTTTTATCATATTTTAACATATCAAGCGTATGAAAATAATAATGAAAACAAAAAAACTTATATGGAGGTAGCATGAAAAAATTAACTATTTTACTTATAGCGATGTTTATCGCGTCCTTTTGTTATGGACAGAATGCATGGCTTAATGAACTTCACTATGATAATACAGGTAATGACGTAGGTGAATTTCTTGAAATCGTAATAGAAAATCCTGGATCTTATACTCTTAGTGGTTTTACAGTTAGTCTTTATAACGGTAATAACGGCGGAGTTTATGGTTCTGAAACACTGGATAATTTTACAGTTGGAAATACAAGTGGCAATTATACTTTCTACACTTGGCTTCATGAAGGTATTCAGAATGGTGCACCGGATGGTTTGTCTTTAGATTATCAGGGAACAGTAATTCAATTTCTTTCTTATGAAGGCACTCTGATCGCAACTGATGGACCAGCTATTGATATGACATCTACAGATATAGGTGTTTCTGAATCTAGTTCAACACAAATCGGCGAATCTCTCCAGTTATCCGGAGCAGGGACCCAGTATTCTGAATTTTTCTGGCTGGAACCTGCACCCGAAACTCCCGGGGCGCTTAATAATAGCCAGTCCTTTGGCGCAGCCACTGCGGTTATTATTAAAGCATATGCAATAGGAACCGAAGATATGGATGTATTTTATTCCATGCCTATGACATCTGTTTCCATTGGTGATTACGAACTGACGGGTACTGCAACGATTACCTTTACCGGTGCCACAATAGACGGGACAGACCCTAACCTTGTCCATCTTACCAATGCTTCAGAGAGCATGATCGGTGATTTGACACTTGATACGATAACTGACGCAGCAAACACAACTGATTATGAATTTTATGCCGGAGTCACTCCCATCGCATTGACAAATACATTATACCCCAGTGATGGGCATATTGATAATGGCATTCTGGCAACCTTTGATGCAACAGTTACTGCAAACGATGATTATAGTGATGTGTGGCTCAGCGATTTCGAGGGCGCATACAACGGTGCAATGATTTTTGATTTTAATTTTATCAATGAGGTGGCTGTAGACGATCAGGTACTCTTTGTTGCAGAGCGAGATGAATATCTTAATCAAACCGAACTTGTTAATCCCGTAATTCTCGATTCATACAGCGGGTTTGCTGTTTCCCCAACTGTTATTGATGGATCTGATATCGATCAGACAATTCCTGCAAATACAAATCCAGCAGAACAGTGGGAAGGACAACTGGTGGTAGTTGAAAATGTCGCTGTAGCAGCTATTGTTGAAACCGATCTTTACATTGGTTCAGACGATAGTTGGGTAACCAGTTTTGTTATTGGCGATAAGGTAGATTATCAATATGCATCTACCGGTACTGCCCTCGATGCAGCAGTTGCGTCCGGGAATCCAGTTGACATCATTGGAATAGTTGACTGGAGAAATGATGACGTCTACTATCGAATAAATCCACGTTCCGGAGATGACATCACTCCAAGCGGCGGTGAACCAGGCGTCATTAAGGCATGGGCTCTTGGTGTTGATGAGATGGATGTTCTCTATGATCTTGATATGACCAGCGCTTCACCAAGCAGTTATTACCTGACCGGAACAGTTACTATTACCTTTAGCACACTCGATATAGATGGAGATTATCCCCGTATTGTCCACCTTTCCGGTTCTTCGCAGGACATGATCGGCGATCTCATACTTGATAATATTTATGATTCAAATAGCGATACAGATTATGACTTCTATGCAGGCATCACACCAATCGCGCTGACCAATACAAATAATCCCAGCGAAGGGCATATCCTGAATGACAGGATTGCTACCTTCTCTGCGACTGTCACTGCAAACGATTCGTACAGTGATGTGTGGGTGAGTGACGATACTGGTGCATATAATGGCGTTCTTGTTTTTGATTATGATTTTGTGGATTCCGTGTCTGTGACTGATGATGTACTTTTCTATGCAACACGTGACGAGTACAACAATAAAACTGAACTCGTAGATCCGGTACTCTTATATTCTGAAGGTGGTGAAGAGGTTATTCCCACTGTTATCACTGGACTCAACATTGACTGGACAATTCCTGCAAATACCGATCCTGCGGAAATATGGGAAGGTCAGCTTGTTCAGATTGAAAATGTTATAGTCGCAGTTTCTGTCAAAACCGACCTTTACATTGGCTCGGATGACGGTTTGACTACGACCTTTGTGATAGGTGATGCCGTTGATTATACTTATGCTGTTACCGGAACCCTTCTTGATTCCGCAGTCGCATCCGGCGACCCGTATGATATTATCGGTGTGGTAGATTGGAATTATGACGATGTTTATTACCGTATCAATCCTCGCGACGCAGGTGATGTTATTTCGAATGTCTCTGTTGATCCTACTCCCGGCAACGAACTCGTTATCCAGAACAGTCCAAATCCATTCGGCGGCACAACCACAATTTCCTTCTCGCTTCCGCATAATGTCGTCGGAGAGATCAATATCTACAACATTCACGGACAGCTTGTAAAAACTCTTATTCCTGAAGATCAATCTGCAACCTGGAACGGGATGGATGCTGGTGGCAAAGTTGTGGCAAACGGCATATATTTCTATACTCTTGATACAGGCAAGGAAATTATCGCAAAGAAAATGATATTGATGAAATAAAAAATTTCCCAATATGAAAATATAAGGCGCACTTCGGTGCGTCTTTTTTTTTACCATCAGTTTTACTAACAGGGATACCCCCAAAAATTATAAAGTGATATTCTGGGAGTATTATGAATAAAGGGTTTGCAGAATTTTTGGGGTGGAAAATTACTTTTGGAAAAGTTATTAATTTTAATCATAGTGATAAGTCAATTATTACTTTCAACCGAAGCTAGACATGCGAATAGCATATATTGCAATAATATATCGCATCTATGGCGCTCTGCGGCATTTATTCACTTACCGGAAGCTTACGCATCCGGTTATAAATATTCAACACCTATGGTGTAGAATTATATGAATGCAAGATTGAATTTAAAGTTCCGATAGGAACGATATGTTTGTAACGGTGAGTGTCAGCTCTCCGAACCAGGAACCAATAATGATATTAGCACTATAGGTGCGGAATGTAAATTTCTTTATATCCGCATAAGTATATATCATAATCTTATCAAAAAGCGTCATGTATCTGAAAAATTTTGGGGGTATGCATAATCAGTTTTACTAATTCTTGACAGCAATATGAAATATTCCATTAAAAATGGAAACAACTTGGAGGTTGTATGAAAAAAAGCGCGATTCTTACGATTTTGTTTTGCGCAATATTCACTATTGCGTTATATGCCGAGTGGTCTTCCGACCCATCTATAAACACCGTTGTGTGTAACCTTCCAGGAGAAGATGCCATTCCCAAAGTAGTTGCCGGACCGACTGGTGATATCTACTTCGGATATTTTTCGAGCGCAGAAGGTAACTATAATGTGAGACTGCAGAGATATGATTCTGCAGGGAATCCGCAATGGGCAGCCAATGGCATACTCATCAGTAATCACACAGCGATGTCCTGGCTCACGGACTGGGATATGACGGTTGATCAGGACAATTATGCGATCCTTACTTTCCAGGATATTCGGAATGCAGGCAATAATAATATCTATGCATATCGTATTTCTCCGGAAGGCACCTTTATGTGGGGATTGGATGGACTGGAACTTTCAAATTCTCCCGATTTTGACGCGGCTCCAAAAGTCACAGTCACCAGCGCCGGAAATGCTGTTATTGCCTGGAGTTCTGAGGCTGTAAGCCGCCTACAGAAGATAAGCCCGGGAGGAACGCTTCTATGGGGTGCAACAGGAATCACAATTTCCGGACCAAATACCTATTCGTGGCCCCAACCTTTTGCGGTAGAAAATGATAATGTTATCGTAAAATACTATGACGATTCGGGTCCTGCCTGGGCTCCAACACGTCACGTTTATGCACAGAAATATAATGCGAATGGAAACGCTGTCTGGGCTCAGCCATGTGCGATATCCACTGCCGGTGCTATTACTGCATGGACGCAGATTCTTCCAATCGTACCCGATGAGAATTATGGTTTTTTCATCGGCTGGTATGATGATAGAGATAGCAACATGAATGCTGATATTTATGTGCAGCATGTTGATTCCAGTGGCACATGTCTTTTTACCACGAATGGCGTTATCGCATCCACAAATTATGGAAATGAGCATTACTATCCTAAACTCGCCTATCTTGAGGGCACCCAACTACTCTATGTTTATTGGAACGAAATGGATGGCGATCAGAATTATCGGGGGATCTATGGACAGAAATTCGATATGGCTGGTACGAGAAAGTGGGAAGACGCAGGAAAGATGATCATTTCTCTTGCCCTCACAGATATCTATCCCTTCGGTGCGGGGCATACAGACACCGATGTCATCGTTTTCTATACTGAAGGACTGAATGACGACTATGTGAAAGCTGTGGCTCTCGATTCTGATGGCGATTTCATCTGGACTGGTGATGTAGTCACAATGTGCTCCATAAGTTCCTCTAAAGTACATCCTGAAGCATGCGCGTTAACTGGTTCGCAATGGATTGTTGCATGGGAAGATGAGCGCAGCGGCAGAGATATATATGCACAAAACATAAATACCGATGGAACGCTTGGATATATCCCGGTAGCTGTCGAACCACAATATTCGGAAGATGCATTTCTACTTACCGCTATACCCAATCCCTTCTCAACCACAACTACCATATCATTCAATCTAACCACAGAGAGCACAGAGAACACAGAGATAAAAATCTATAATGTAAAAGGGCAATTAGTAAGAGAATTCAAAATTCAAAATTTAAAATTAAAAATTAATGAGGCGGTTTGGGATGGAAAGGATGAAAAGGGGAAAGAAGTGAAGAGCGGTGTGTATTTTTGTACTTTCCAAAATGTTGAGAAACATGCAGTAAAAAAATTGGCGCTTTTGAGGTAAAGATTGAAAATTAAATTTGACAAAAAATAATTATGCTTTTTCTTTTCGTTCAAGGTTTATTATGAAAAATAAAAATGAATTCGGGATTGTATTAAGATACACTATTGTCTTACCCCCCCCCCCTCTCTGCCATAACTTGCATATCTGAAGGTGTTTATGAAAACAATCGGACAAATTATAAACAAAGATACATACAATACAATTCACAAAATTTTATATGCAAAAATAAATTCACTTAACATACGCCTGTCTGCTTTGTTTACCTAAGCAGGCAGGCGATCATATTTATACTCATATTGGAATTGATTATGAATATGAAGTTGCATGGAAATTACTTCTTATATATAACTAACTCCCTGATATAAGAAGGACATGTATGGGAGTAAATAAAGAAAAAAAACATAAAAGATAATATACGAGGAGTTATAAAATGAAAAAGAAAATAGCATTGAGTGTAATTTTGATTACACTTCTGACAACTACATTAGCAATTATAATAGTAGGTTGTACGAATAAGAAAATTACTGATAACAGCAGTTTGATCGATCAATATAAGGAAGTTGGCGTAAGACATAATGCTGCCCTAGATTATGTATTACAGGATTTAAAGTGTTTACAAAATGAAAATAAAGTAATTAACAAAGAGAAATTGGTAGATTATTGTAATGGTTCCATTAACGAATATTGGGAAAGGAATATTGAAAATTATAATATTCTAACTGATAATTACGACATGAATATTAAGCATCTTTTGAAGATTCTATCTCATACTACGAAGAATTCATATTTGGACTCAATTATTGCGAATTCAGGTTTATCCGATAAACAAGAAGAATATTTATATAGGATTTCTGATCTTGTTGATATATTTACTGAATTAACTCAATTACAAGAATCATTGGGTTTGATTGATTCTGAAGTTATAGATGATTTGGATCTTACTGATGATGAAAGAGGTCTAATACTCGCGGCTACATCTGTAGCGGAATCTTCTTTTGAATACTGGGATGAAAATTTTTATAATTGGCTCTCAGTATCGTGTGATTTATTGGGTGTCGATATTGATACTATAGAAGATCCCGAGGGGTTATCTGAAGAAATATGGAAAACCGATTTGGGCGGAACAATCGGAGGTGCCGCAGTTTTTGTCTGGATTCCCCCCGTTGGTTGGGTTCTTGGTGGTGTAGCTGGCGGAACAGCGGCTTCATTAGCTGAAGGAATAGTACAAATACTTAATATATTATTTTAGTAATATTAGAAATAAAAGTAATGAATATCGTTAATATTATTATGTCAGGAGATGTTATATGATTTTAGAAAAATTAAGGACCAATATGATCAATAATTGGGTGCTGTTTTTTTTAATATCCCTTGTTCTTCTTTGGATATCTTTTATGACCATAGGTAACCTTACGATGTTAGCTCTTCGAGCAAACGCACTTATGCCGTGGTGGAAAGCGATTATTTCTAGCTTCTTAGCTTCAGCTTTTGTCACAGTATATGTATTTAAGATAAAAAAGAAAAAATCATAATTCACTTTAAATTCTATTCTGTATGATTTTGTAGAACTTAATAAACTTTACAAAATTTCGACCTCGCAGCAATGACAGTGCGAGGTTTTTTTATATGAAGAAAGCAGTTTTTAGTTTTGTTCTCTTACTTGTTCTCGCATCGTTTCTGTGTGCAGATTATTACGACGGCACCGAAGGATTATACGGGGATGAGCTCAAAGCGGCTCTCTACAATATCATAAAAGGTCATACCGAATATACTTATGCAGATCTTCGCGATGATATTCTTATCAATACGGATGAAGATCCAGATAATGCGAATAATGTCATTCTAGTTTATACCGGACGCTCACAAAGAAAGGATTCCTTCGGCGGCTTGCTTGGCGAGTGGAACCGCGAACATGTATGGGCAAAATCACATGGAGATTTTGGCACAACACCACCTTGTGGAACGGATGCCCACCATATACGCCCAAGTGATGTTGGGGTGAATTCAATTCGCGGGAATAAGGATTTTGATTACGGCGGAAATGCGGTGTATGGATATTATGGAGATTATGCAGGCAATACGGACAGCGATTCCTTCGAGCCGCGCGATGAGGTAAAGGGCGATATTGCACGCATGATAATGTACATGGCAGTTCGCTATGAAGGTGAGAATGGCGAGCCCGACCTGGAGATGGTTGATTATATTCCCTCATCACCGAGTGGACAACCATATCACGCAAAAGAGAGCACGCTTATCCAGTGGCATCTCGATGATGCGGTTGATTCTTTTGAAATTACAAGAAATGAGAAGATTTATACAAACTGGCAGCACAACCGCAATCCCTTTATAGATCATCCTGAATTTGTAGAAAGGATATGGTGCTACGGTATTGATGACCCGAATCCTACGATTTCCTTACTAGAAGCATTTCCCAACCCCTTATCATCCTCAACTACTATTTTCTTCAATATAACCACAGAGAGCACAGAGAACACAGAGATAAGAATCTATAATATAAAGGGACAACTTATTAGAACCATTACCTCGTTCCCAAACCCCCGTTTGGGAACGCATGAAGCTGTTTGGGATGGGAAGGATGAAAGCGAGAAAGAAGTGAAAAGCGGTGTATATTTTTGTGTTGTGAAGACAAAAAATGAGCAGGCAGTTAAGAATGTCATAATTCTAAGATAGAAAAGATCATATATACAAAAAGGGCGAAATCGTAATGACTTCGCCCTAAATTTATTTGGAAATATTTCTATTTAAGTAAGATCAATTTCTTGATTTCAGATTGATAGGAATCAGTTTCAAGTCTGTAGAAGTACACACCATTTGGAATTTCTTGTCCGTTGTTGTCTTTGCCGTTCCATATAAAAGTGTTTTCACCAACCTCAGGATTATCGATTTTGTATGATGCGACGAGCTGTCCAAGAAGGTTATACACTTTAAGCTGAGGATTCTGAACCTGAGTGTTGGGCAAGCCAAATGAAATACTGGTTTGGTTTGCAACAGGGTTCGGAAAATTCTGTGTAATGAAGTACTTATGTAATTGCGGATCGCTTCCTACTCCAGTTATCTGAGAGCAGTCAACAAAACCGGTTCTTGCAAGGTTGTAGCGGTAAATTCCGCATAGAAGATTTCCATCTCCATAAGGTGTTTTATAGTCGATGATCCACATTCCTGCGTTTGTTCCGACGGCGATATCATAATCTCCGTCATTATCCACGTCTGCGATCTGCGGTGAAGATTTTATATCGTAGTCAAAATAGATTGGGAATTCAGGGGTTGCACTACTGGTCATGTCAATGCTATAGAGATATTTATTATTACAACCAAAAATTATGTCGTAAATGCCGTTTCCGTCGAGATCCGCAACTGCGGGTGTGGACTCTATGCCGGACGGCACATCATATGGGAAAGCACCAATGTTATTGCCATTCCAGTCGATAACATAAAGTTTATTGCTGAGCGTTCCTATGATGATGACAAGGTCATCAATCACATTGGAATTGTTAGGATTGATCACAACCGGTGAGGTGCGGATATCACCCGAAAGCGGATATTCATCCTGAATAGAACCATCAGCGGCTAAGATTGTGAGTGTTCCGTCAGCAGTTCCGATGACAATCCATAGATCATCATTAAATTTTACAATAGTTGGAGAGCCATGTGGGGCAGCGGAAAGAGTTGTTGACCACAAGGTAGAACCGGAAGCGTCAATGCAATAGAGCACTCCATCATTACAGGGTACAAGAATTTCTTTTGAGCCATCCCCATCGAGATCTGCAACTGCCACACCTACTGAGCTGTACATGAAGTTGGGAAGTGCGACAGGGAAATTCGGATATATTGTACCTGTTTGATCAATGACGTAGAGATTTCTTGTAATCGTTTGAACAATGATTTCCTTAACACCGTCATCAGTAAGGTCGGTAATGACAGGAGTGCAGAGCATGTTGTTGTCTGTCGTATATTCGAAAAGTATGCTTCCATTGGGATTGAGAGCAACTAGTTTATTTGCACGTGAAGCAGCAACGATCTCAAGCTCATCATCTCCATCAAGATTTGCCAGAGCGACCGAGCCATATATCTGGTTGGTCGTGTTATAGGGGAAGCCGCCGAGCTCTGTTCCGCTCATATTGTAGAGATGAACTTCACCATTCTTATCTCCGCATGCAAGTTCGAGGTCATTATCTGCATTATCGAGGTCCGCAATTGCAGGTGAGCCGGGCACACCATTTGTTATCAATACGGGCCAGCCGGCAAGATTGAGTGTAACTTCGATATCAAGATTAATATCTGCGTAATAATCTGTATTACTGGTTACATGCAAGATGAAAGGAATCATGCATACACCGATGCCATCATCGAATTCTACTTCAAAGGGATCGAGGATATTGAGTTGTGATGATCCTGCAGGGATATTGTTGTATGTGCCTGTAGGATCGGTAACGGTAGCGCGGGGATCAGTGCATTCAAGGGTTGCGACGACTGTTGTTGCAGTAGAAAAACTTTGTCTATTGGTGAGACGTACGCGCAACTGGGCAGTCTCGCCCGGGTTTACCTGACCATCTCCATCACCGGATACTTCGGAAACAAACATCTCATCATACTCAAGAAATGGGTAGATGCCACCCTGAATATTCATAACAGCGTTATCCACCACAGTAAATCCTGCGGGCATACCACCCGGGAGACTATACCAGCCATTATAGGATCCTCCCCATCCAAGATTCAAATGGTATATATCTTCGCCAGTGTTATATCCATCTACGTTGATAGCGTGTCCACCAGCACCGGTAATGCCGATTTCACAAGGTTTTGCATCCATCATATCCTGCTGCATCTGCGAATAGAAATTCGGATGTGACGAGTAATAATGTGCTGCAGTGTCGAACCCAAATTTGTTCAGAAGGGCGCTCTCAACATCAGAGCAATAAGCACCCGAAGCGTTTGCAGAATATTTCATATGAACAGCAAAACCGCATGCAACTGAGAGAACTGCTTTCATTTCATTATTAAGAGGTGTATTGGTTACATAATAAGTGCGAAGTATGTCGAGAAGAAGATTTAATTCAGGAAAAGATGGGAAATCTCGTATGGAATAATCATTATCTATGTATATATACGGAGTAGTGTAATTGGAGACATAATCATCTAAATCATCAAAATAAAGATCATTGATATATCTGTGGTAGTCAACGATCATTGCCATTGCTGTTGCGACACAACCTGTCACACATCTTCCTCCATATTGAGGATCGAGCGGGCAGTACATGTTCCACGGATAACCCTGATCATACGTCTGTTCTATCCAGCCACCGGTCGTTGTTGTTCCAGCCGGAGGATAGATGTCCCTTCCTTTGGTCCGGGCGATAAAGTAGCCAGTATCATTATTTTCATACTTTTTCCAAAGAAGATTGTTTTGAGCAATTACATCAGACGATGTGTATGGAATTGCTTCATTACGAAGTGTGAGATCGAGCTGTACATAATGATTCCCGATCGTCCATTCACCTTCTTCTACTTCCGGGAAATTATTAAGAAAGGAATAACCCAGGACGGGCACGATATCTGTATCTGTGGTTATTATAATAAAGCCCTGTGGATCGAGATGATACACGTAGGCAAGGATCGAATCATCGTTTCCTTTTAGTTCGTAAAAATCCTTAATAATAAAGTCGTTTTTATCTTCAATTTGCAATTTCAGTTTAGCGGTCTGTTCAGCCTGCTGAAATGAAACCGGTACCGCAGAAAGAGTAACTGCAAAGAGTACGAGAAATACACTCAATAAAAAAATTATCTTTTTCATTGTAGGCCTCCATTGTTTTATATAAAATAAGTTTACAGGGGCATTTGTGTCAAACTTTTTGGGCTGACTTGCTTCGTGTTTGTCACGCCGTTTGATTTTTTACAAGCAGCTTATAGTAATTCTGCATGTCGGATTTTCCAATATTGCCCTTGGGAATTTCTGTGATCTCACACTCAAGGATGAAACCGTAGAGAGTGACTTTTATAATATCACCCGCGTGGACTTTTTTCGAAGGTTTCACTTCCGAGCCGTTTAGAAGGACAAGCCCTTTATCACATGCTTTTTTTGCAATAGAGCGGTGCTTGACTATGCGGAGTTTGTCCATTAATATATCTATTCTCATGCTTATTTTACCGTAAGTGTATCTGCAAGCTGATAGCCGTTTGCGATCAGTCCGCCAAAATGAAAAATCGAAATATTGTCAAAACCGGCTGCTTTGGCAAGACGTATTTTTGATTGGATATCTTTCGACCTATAGCATTTCTGCTCGTCCCAGGCGCGTAGAGATATGGCAATTTTAGGAGAATTAACCTTGCTGAAATTTTTCTCCAGCAAATCCTCGAACGAAGAATCGGATTTTGTGTACATCATAAGGTGAATATGATCGAGTTCTTTGAACTGAAGCCATTTTTCCCAATCCTGATAAAAAAGGTATTTTGCTTCGTGGTTATCGGGTTTGGCAGTGACAGCAAAATCGACATCGGGTTTGAGAAATTTTATTTTTTCGCCTGTTTCCCGAATAAAATCCGAGATCACCCGCTGCTTCCAT
>Ga0222683_1000044_pt1 | contig 63122 bp, 53 predicted proteins | sample AntAcemetage1073_FD_179841 | JGI IMG/M metagenome (GOLD analysis project Ga0222683, IMG submission 179841) | Saline water microbial communities from Ace Lake, Antarctica - #1073 | ecosystem: Environmental > Aquatic > Non-marine Saline and Alkaline > Saline | place: Antarctica: Ace Lake... | reverse complement strand
CACATGCCTCAGCTCGGCCTGGTGCCCCAGCAGGGTAAGTGCATCTTCGATGACGTGGTTGACATCGACATCACCCAACTTCGGCTCCGACGGCCGCGCGAAGTCAAGCAGGTTGCGAATGATCCGCGAACTGCGATCAACCTCCGAGGCCATCTTCGCCAAATACTCGAGGGCCACCTGCTTGGAGAGCGTGTCCCCAGACAGCTTCTTTGCCAGAAGCTGTGCATAGACGAGCACACCGGACAGGGGATTGTTGATCTCATGAGCAATCGATGCTGCCATTTGGCCCAGTGAGCTGAGTTTCTCCGCCTGGATCAGCTGCTCCTGGGACTCCTGCAGCTGAACCATCGACTCGGCCAGTTCGTTGTACACGACGGAGAGGTCTTCACGCGTTTCTCTCGACCGTTCGATCTGATCGAGCAGCGCGGCAATCAACAGGCTGATCAACGTCGCCGGCACGAAAAACACAACGGCACGAGCCAACGGATGCGGATACGGAGAGAAGAAGAGCGCCCGGGGCAGCACGACCGCAAGAAACGCCAAGCATGCGAGCAGTCCACCACGCACGTGAAAGATCAGACTGGCGTGAATGATGGGGATGAAGAACAGGGCACGATGCAAGTCGTGTACGGTATCGAAGAAGAACAATCCGGGCCAGCAGCGACTCAGCCCGAGTTGCTCCGCATAGTACACCGCCGTCAGCGCGGCAAACAGAGAGGCAATGACCCAGAAATGCGGACTGCGCAGCACGCGGCGCTTAGGTTTTCGGAACAACGAGTTGACAATCCACGCCTGGATGCGCGGGAACCAGGAGAAAAGACACTTCGTTCTCAACGACGGATCGGCCACTGTGTACTCCTTGCCCTTGCACTCCCGGAGCATAGTCTACCGGCCGGTACGCGTGGGTTCGACTTCCTCTTGTACTGTCTGCGATGCGCCGAGCGTACCTCGACGAGCAGAACGGCGTTCTTGCCATGAAGCGCTGGCGAGAGCTGGAGGAAGGTTGGACGAAACGAATCGAGCTGATCTCGCGAGTTCGAGGTGCGTCTGCTACGGCTAATTCGAGTGGACAGCTTCCGAACTGGTACGCCTGACGTCACCGTACACAGAACCTTCACCCACAAGTTCTCGGTACGGTTGTAGCCGGTACTCTAGATAGATCTTTCCGCCCGGTCAACGTTCTGCCGATTCGTGTGCGCGGGGAAGGGAGGGGAAAGCAGCCGACCACCTCTCATCGCGAGGTAGGCTGCCGCGCGTTCCGGCCCTCGCATTCACGGTATGCGGCGGAACGACATGCAGCGGGGGTACAGCTGTGAGAACCCGCGATTCCCCGACAATTCGACGTACTCCACTCGCTCGACGAGCTCCTTCGCAGTCGCCGCCTTGGCCTCATCCAGTAGCACGTGTGCGGCTCCGCGAACCGCGGCATTGCCCACTCCACGAATCCGGGTCGCCGCGACGGGGGGGAGAAGCCCCGTCTCTACTAAATCATCTCCCATGAGCCCTGACGAGAACGCACCTGCCACCAGCACCTCGAGCAGGTCATCTGCGGCGACATCGGCATCGCTGAGAATGAGTTCAATGCCCGCTCGAAGGGCAGCTTTCGCGAGCTGAAGCTCGCGAACGTCGCGCTGGTAGAGGTAGACGGGAGTCGCTCCGTCTGTCAGCCGGAACCTTGCTTCCCTGCCCTTTCCTTCGAAGCGCGTGTCCAGAGTCAATCCCTCTCGTTGGAATCGACCGGAGGGATCGATCAGCCCGACCCGCAGAAGCTGGGACACTGCCGAGAGCAGTCCGGTCCCGCAAATGCCTGTCGCAGTCACATCCCCAATCACACCGCATGTGACGCCACCGTCATGAACGCGGACCGATTCGATGGCGCCGGGCGAAGCGAGCATCCCTTGCACAACGGACGCCCCCTCGAACGCCGGGCCCGCTGCGGTTGAGCAGGCGAACAGGTGCTCTCCGCCAGCCAGGACGATTTCGCCATTCGTGCCGACATCCAAGAACAGCGCACTTGCCGGGCCGTCACCGAACCGAGTGGCTAGGAGCCCAGCGATGATGTCCGCGCCGACATACGCCGAGACAGCCGGCAACGTCTCGACAACGGCCTGCGGGTGGACAGCCAGAGCGAGAGACTCGGCGTCGCTTTGAACTGCACCTGTGAATGCAGGCACAAACGGGCTGACGTCGATGCCGACGGGACTCACGCCAAGGAACAAGTGAAGCATCGTGGGGTTCCCCACAACGACCGCCCTGCGGATAGATTCTGCTGACATGGACACACTCTCGCTGAGTTGCACGATCAACTCGTTTATCGCGGAGGTGACCGAAAGGTGAAGCTGTTGGAGCCCTGCTTCCGCTTCACGGCGGACGTAAGCGATCCGCGAGATGACGTCGGCTCCGTACATTCGCTGTGGGTTCCTGATTACTGCGGTTCGCAAGCGTTCGCGCGATGCCAGATCGAACAGGGCCACGGTCAGAGTGGTTGTCCCGATGTCGATTACGATTCCGCGGCCTGATGCGGATCGGTCGGTTCTTCCTCCCGCAGGTGTCCGTCCATTTCCCTCGACGGCGTTCGAGTTGGCAACGGCTCCACCGCGTCGAGGGAGGTCATCGTGCCGATCTCCTCGTTGGGCATTCCGATGGGGATCTCCTTCATTCCGTCGTCCGTCGCCGATCTCAACGGTAGCCGGTCCGGTTACCTGGTGCGCGCATGCCAATCTGCAGCCGGAGACGACGTCGTCTGGATCGATGTGCTGCCGGTCCGCCGGACTCGGATCAGGCGGCGGAGTGACGAACTGGATCTTGCACTTGCCGCAGGTTCCGGTCCCCCCGCAATCGGTGGCGATGTCGACGCCGTTCTTCCGTAACACGTCTAGGTAGGTTTGACCGTGCGCCGCTTTGAGCATCAACTCGGAAGGAAGAACCCGTATCTCCACACTCAGGGTGTCTGAATGGTTCGACGAATCGTCAGTGCTGCTCATGCAATCCCCGTTTCTCAGGCCGCTGGCCCGCGACACAAGCTGGCCAACTAGGTTCGGCTCTTCGAGCGATGGCGGCGGATGTAGTCCATGCAGAAACCGTCGGCGCCCGTTAGGGCTCGCGCGGCGCAAAGTGTGTCAACAAGATCCTCATCCGTCGGATCGAGGATTGCGCCGTCCAATCCAGCTTCAATCAGCATTGCGAGGAACGCTCGATTCAGCAGGCGACGGTTGGGCAGACCGAATGAGACGTTGCTGGCAGCAGCGAGCGTCTTCACTGGGAGATCCCTCTTGACCGTCCGGATTGAAGAGAGCAGCTCGCTTCCCTGCTCGGGGCCCGTTGCCACGGACATGCAGATCAGATCCACATAGAGCCTCTCTGGATCCCCACCCGCCCGTACGAACCGGCTCGCCAGCGCCTCGCACTCAGCGACGCGATCGGCAGACGTGCTGGGCATCCCATGCTCACCCATTGCCAGGCCAATCACCTCGCAACCGGATGCAGCAGCGATCTCGATCAGGCTCCGCTTGGCTGGTTCGTTGCTGATCGAATTGATCATCGGGCGCGCCGAGCAGGCGGCGATCGCCTTCTCCATAACCGTGGCGTTGGATGTGTCGATCGCGATGAAGACGTCCGTCCCGACTTCATCTTCGACGATCTCGAGAAGCCACAGCAGATTCTCCAGTTCCCTCTCCGCGTCATGCCCGGCGTTCAGATCGATCGCGTCGGCACCGGTGTCGTGCTGCCTGCGAGCAAGCCGTCGAATCAGATCCCCATTCCTTTCCTCGATAGCCTCCGCAACCTTCGTTCGGGTCGCGTTGATCAATTCCCCGATAACCAGGAACACCGCAGAACGCCTCCCCTGCTCTCATTGAGACCGCGGCTCGCATCGTACCGCCAAACCGATCGGCCAGCAATGGAGACAAGACAACGGCTCCAGCGTGATGCGTGAACAAACTCGGATGTCTTGTTCTAAAGGTATTATCCCGCGTTGACGCATCGCTAGGAGCTGAAAGAAAAAAAACATAGGCCGCTTGACTGAAGGTGATGCCGCCTGCTAGAATGGGGTTCTAAAATGTGGGTCCAAGCCTGGAACTACGTTCTGAAGTACCCTGACAAAATCGGCGGTTGGGTATTGCAGCACCTCTACATCGTGCTGGTTGCGAACGCCGCCGCCGCCGTCTTTGGTGTGTTGATCGGGATCTACATCTCGGGGAAGGGCCGGGAGCGGATCGCAGAGACCGTCATCTACTTCGCGAGCATCATGATGACGGTCCCTTCCCTAGCACTATACGGGGTCCTGATGGGGATTCTCAGCTCACTACACCTCCCCTCCATCGGATTTCTCCCTGTGGTGATTGCCCTTACCCTATACGGTCTGCTCCCCATCATCCGCAATACATACACCGCGATCCGTGAGGTGGACCCCGCAATGATTGAGGCAGGGCGGGGCATGGGGATGAGCGAGATGCAAATCCTCACCAAGGTCAAGCTGCCGCTGGGCGTTCCGGTGATCATGGCTGGCTTACGGCAGGCGGTGGTGATGAACATCGGGATCGCTGCAATCGGAGCCTACATCGGGGCGGGCGGGTTAGGACAGCCGATCTTCCGTGGGATCGCCAATTGGCGACCTGATCTCATCGTAGTTGGTGCGATGTGCGTTTCGCTTCTCGCCATCGTGGCCGATCTGCTCATGGGCGGATTGGAGTGGGTAACGACGCCCAAAGGAGTACGGATTAGGAGGAAGGGTTGATCAGGCTCGAGGGTGTGGGAAAGACCTTCTCGGACGGGACTGAGGCTATCAAGGACCTCAGTTTGGAGATCAAAGAGGGCGAGTTTTGTGTTCTACTTGGTCCTTCAGGTTGTGGGAAAACGACTACCATGAAGACGATCAACCGCCTCATCCCTCTGACCACCGGGAAGATCTACATCGACGGAGTCGATACTTCCAGGTTAGACCAGAATGACCTGCGCAGAGGAATCGGATATGCCATTCAGAACATCGGCCTCTTCCCACACCAGACCGTCGAGGAGAATATCTGTACGGTACCGCGTCTTCTCAAGTGGCCGAAGCCCAAGCAGCACGCGCGCGCGCAGGAACTGCTCCACCTCGTTGGGATGGATCCGGACACCTTCCTTCGACGGTACCCGAGTGAGCTTTCCGGGGGTCAGCAGCAGCGCGTCGGGGTCGCTCGTTGTTTGGGAGCCGATCCTCCCATTCTGTTGCTGGATGAGCCGTTTGGCGCCATCGATCCCATCACGCGCAGCAGGCTGCAGGACGAGTTCCTGAAGATCCAGGCGAAGATCAAGAAGACGATCGCGTTCGTCACACACGACATCAACGAAGCAATAAAGATGGGGAACCGGATTGCCCTGATGAGAGATGGAGAATTGGTGCAGTTCGCCGATCCAGCCACCCTCCTCGGCTCTCCAAAGGACGGGTTTGTGCGCGACTTCGTCGGAGGTGATCGTGTGTTGAAGGGGTTGCGCTTGCTCAAAGCCAAGGACGTCATGCAGGAGCCTCCACTGACGGTGAAGGTCGGAGAAAGCCCCATGCAGGTGAAGGCCCACATGGAGAAGGAGCGGATGAGGTGGGCGATGCTGACTGAGGCCGAGGGACAGTTCCTCGGCTGGATCACGTGTGACGATCTTCAGGTATCAAGATGCATCAGAGACACGATTACCCCTCCAACGGTCACCGCATCTCCGGATACGCCGCTGAATGAGGCGCTCTCCATGATGTTCGACAGCGCCATCGGAACTCTGGCCATTCTCGATGATGGCGAACGTCTAGTGGGAGTGTTGTCCTTCGAGATCATCCACGACGTTCTGGGTCGGCAGACCCGAGAATTCCAACCGGAACCCTGTGGGGAAGAACTGTGAATCGATACGTGATGGTAGGTCTTCTGCTGGTGTTGCTGTGTGGAGTTACCGCTTGGATGACGAGCATTGGGGAGGTAGGCATCTTCAAGATGTTTCCCCCGTCGAAAGTCGCAAGCGCCGCTCTTCGGCACATGCAGATTGTCGCGGTGGCTGAAGCGCTAGCCATTGTGTTCGGCATCCTCATCGGGTTTCTCGCGACTCGTCGCGCTTTCCGTTTCATCTCTCCGGTGCTGCTCGGAATAGCCAACATGGGGCAGACGGTGCCCACACTGGCGTTCATCGGGATTGCCAGCGTACTGCTGGGAATGGGGTACAACGCCGCAGTGGTCGCGTTGTTCGTCTACGCCATACTGCCGATTATCCGCAACACATATGCTGGCATACGTTCCGTCGACCCGGCGGTCAAAGAAGCCGCCCAAGGAATGGGTTTGTCACAGGCGCAGGTGACATGGAAGGTCGAGCTTCCGCTCGCTCGCCCGGTGATCATGGCTGGGATTCGGACTTCTGCCGTCGTTAACGTGGGAACGGCGGCCGTCGCCGGAATGATCGGAGCTGGCGGCTTCGGCGTGCTGATCATGACCGGCCTCGCCGTGCGTGTTATGCCGATCGTCATCCAAGGTGCGGCTCCCACCGCTGCATTGGCAATCGCCTTGGACGCACTTCTGGGAGGGCTAGAAGAGTGGATGACCCCGCGCGGCCTCAAAGTGATGAAGAAGGCACAATGGCAACAACAATAGTCGTGCTTCTGTCGGAAAGAGCCAACAAGCGAGTGTGCTACTTCACTAGGCTAACCCAAGACGTAGAACATAAGGAGGCGATAGAGACAGGTTGTTTTCGCTGGTTCTCCAACTCCAGACCTACGAGTGATCAAGGAGGTACAACATGAAGAGATGGAAGATCGGGATCGCATTGCTGGTGGTCGTTGCGGTTGCAGGTGGTGTTTTCGCTGCGACCATCAGGATCGGGACGAAGAACTTCACGGAGCAATTCGTGGTGGGGAATCTCATGGCGATTCTGCTTGAGGACCGCGGCTACGACGTCGACCTAAGAACCGGAATGTCAACCACCGTAATGCGAGAAGCCATCGAGTCGGGCGATCTTGACCTTTGCATGGAGTATACGGGAACCCACTGGTTGACCCACACGGGCCATGCATTCAAGGGAGAATCGCCAGAATTGATGTATGAAAAGGCCAAAGCATACGACGAGGCGCTCGGCCTCATCTGGCTCAATCCGATTCAGTGTAACAATACCTACGCCATCGCCGTCGACCGCGCGTTCGCCGAAGACCAGAACGTTTACACACTGTCAGCCTTTGGTGACTACGTGACAGCGCAGAACGGCGAGGTCCCGTTGGCCGTTACATTCGAGTTCTACGCGCGCCCGGACGGGATTCTAGGGCTGCAAGTGCACTACGGATTCGCTTTCAACCCGCAGTACATCACGCCGGTTCTCCCTGGCCTGACCTTCGAGGCTCTCATAGAAGGGAGAAGCGTAGCGACGATGGTCTTCGGAACCGATTCGCCAGTCGTCAAGTATGATTGGGTTGTGCTGCAGGACGACTTGAATTTCTGGCCGCCCTATGACCTCTGTCCCTACCTGCCGAAGGCGGTACTGGACGACAACCCAGACCTTGAGGACATCCTGAACGAGCTTGTTGCTGCTTTTCCAAATGACCCTGTGGGCGCTCGAGCTGAGATGACCGCCCTGAACGCCAAGGTGGACATCGATCTGATGGAGCCTGAAGAGGCTGCTCGGGAGTGGCTCGCGGACAAGGGGCTGATCTAGCGGAGCGGTCTTTCGGATAACGGTATCTCAAGACGGGCCGGCTCCCTGCCGGCCCGTTTCTTCACTGGGCTCAGATACTGGAGGCTGGTGATGCAGCGAAAGGGAAGGCTGTTCAGCGATCAACGAGGAGGTAGCGAAGATGACCGATACGACGCCCTCCGAGAGGAGTGAGAACCGCGCCGACCATCTCATCTCGTTCGAGCTCCCGGCCAAGGTGGAATTCGGGCCTGGGCGGCTCGGGGTCCTCGAACGCGTGATTGAGGAGAGCGAGTTCGAGCGGGCGGCGTTTGTGATGAGCCCAGGGCGTCGCCGAAGTGGGGCGTTCGACTCGATCTTCTCCCACTTGGAGGTTCGGGGAGTCGAGGTGCTCGTGTTCGATCGCGCCGAAAAGAATCCCACCCTTCGAAGCGTCGCGCGTTGTGCGCGGAGCCTGCAAAGGTTCGGCCCTCATGTGGTCGTCGGGATCGGCGGCGGTAGCTCACTCGATACCGCCAAGGCTGCGGCTGCGTGCATTGCCAATCGGACGGAGAACGCCCTCGACTTGCTCGATGAAGTGAAGACCAAGCGACGAGCCGTTCCTACGATCCTAATCCCTACGACCGCTGGAACCGGAACCGAAGTGAACTACTGGTCGGTCATCACCGATCAGGAGAGCAGGGAGAAGCTCTCGATCGGAACACCGAAGATGGCGCCGTATATGGCGATCATCGATCCCAGTCTTGCCCTATCGTCGCCACCTGACGTCACCCTGTGGAGCGGCGTCGACGCGCTCACCCACGCGGTGGAGGCGTTCATCTCCACATCGGGGAACTGGCTGTCCGACATGTTCTGCCTCGGAGCCGTGTCCCTGGTCACCGAATGGCTGGAGCATGCGATTGTCCAAGGGGATGACCTTTCTGCGCGCGGCGGCCTGGCTCTCGCCAGCCTGCTTGCAGGAGCGGCGATGCAGAACGTCGGACTGGGTCTCGTCCATGCGATGTCACACCAGATCAGCGGGTTCTACGATGCCCCGCATGGGCAGACCAACGCCCTTCTTCTGCCGCATGTCCTCGCGTTCAACGAGCCGGCGTGCGAAGTGAAGATCTCCACGCTCGACGGATTGATGAAGGAAGCCGGCACCCTGAGGGCTTGGCTCGATTGGATTCTCCAATCCTACGGCGCGGGGTATGAGTCGATCCGCATGCGCGACGCCGACGTCCAGGAGATGGCCGCTCGCGCAGCGTCCAACGTGAATGCTCAGACAAACCCGCGTAGGGCAACGGAAGAGGAGATCACCGCGATCTATCGCAGCGCGTTCGAGGTATCGTGATACATTCCCGCAATCGGTCGGTGGACGGACACTCCGCAGGATTCGCCATCCATTCGCCAGATGTGCTAGGCCCGGGTGATCTGTCTCGCGCCCGGTTCTCTGCGCCTGGTTCCACTGGGTGATCATTGTCCAAACTCCGGGTCCGCGGTGGGTTGACGGAGGCTGAGATCCCCCTATACAATGGCCGCCGAATTCGCGTTGTGGTAGAACGTGGTTAAACATGCCGCAAAAGGGACTACAGGGAAGGAAGCTCAATCTACTCAGCAGCAAACGCGTTGCCCAGATCCACGAAACATCTCTAAGGATCCTGGACGAAGTCGGTGTCTTGGTTACTGACGCACACTTCCGAGAGGTCCTTGCAGAAGTCGGCGCCGCAATCGACGAGGATCGTCGGATCGTCCGAATACAGCCGAATGTCGTGGATGAGCTCGTCTCCAAGGCCCCATCTGAGTTCCTCCTCGCCGGGCGCGATCCCAAACACGATCTTCTTGTCGGGAATCGACGCGTCCATCTGGGAACCGGTGGCGCCGCGGTGCGGGTTCTGGATCTCGACGATGAGAGACTCCGTCCGTCAACACTCGAAGATCAGCACGCTCTCGCGCGACTCGTCGAGAACCTGGAGAACGTCAACTTTTTCCAGTGCCCGGTCGTCTGCAACGATGTTCCCAAGGAAGACGTCACGGTTAACAGCTTCTACGCCGCCCTCGCCGGCACAACGAAGAATGTCCAGGAGGCGGCGACGGACGCCGATGCCGTTTCCGACGTGATCGAGATGGCCTCGCTGATTGCGGGCGACGCGGCGGCGCTTCGCGATCGCCCGTTCATCTCGTTTGTCGCGTCGTGCATGATCAGCCCGCTCAAGCTCGATTGCGGCGTCGCAAAGTGCTTGGAGCGGATGCTCGAAGCGGGGATGCCCGTGGCGCTTTCTTGTGCCCCCATCACCGGCCTGTCAGCACCGGCCACGTTGGCCGGTCTCCTGACCCTCGCCCACGCCGAGCAGCTGTTCGCAATCAGTCTGTCGCAGGCAATCGCCCCAGGCTCGCGCGTCCTCTACGGCATCGTCCCCGGTGTCGCGAACATGTGGAACATGGGATTCCTCGGAGGAGCGATCGAAGCGGGGATGATGAATGCCGCCGCCGTGCTCCTCGCCCGGCGTATCGCGGTTCCGATCTACTCTGACGCCGGCGGAGCCGATGCGAAGCTGCCCGACATCCAAGCCGGATACGAGAAGGCCTTCAGCATCCTTCAGGTGGTCCTGTCAGGTGGAGACTACATCCACCATTCTGCCGGGATGCTCGATTCCCTGATGACCGTTGCGTACGAGCAGTTAGTCATCGACAACGACATCAACGGAATGGCGATCCGCGTCTTGGAGGGGATCGCCGTGAACGACGACACACTGGCGTTCGAGGTTATCCGCGACGTCGGTCCGGGCGGGATGTTCCTGATGCAGGAGCATACACGTAGGTATGCGCGTAGTTCGGAGTTCTACGTGCCCAACGGACTCAACCGCCGCGCGCCGCAGAGTGGCGAGGACGCATCGGATCTCCGCCAACACGCGCGGCGCGTTGCACGGCAGTTCCTAGATCGAGACGTTGACCCGCTGATCGCACCAGACGTGGACAAGGAAATCCGGAAGCAGTTTGACATTCGCCTGCCAAGACTCAACTGATGTCCGGACATCGCTCTCCGGTACACGAGGACGCAGCTTAGATGTCGAGGTATCGGAGACGCTCCCAGTCCGTAACGACCCGATCGAATTCCGCGATCTCTTCGCGCTTCGCGTTCACGAGATATTCCACTACGTCGGATCCGATTGCGTCGCGAATCGCGTCGTTCACCTCAAGCGCATCGACGGTCCTGCTAAGCGAGCCGGGGACCGGCCGGATTCCGCGGGCACGCTTCTCCCCTTCCGTCATCCCGTAGATATCCTCCTCCACGGGGGGAGGCGGTTCGATCCGGGACTTCATTCCGTCCAATCCGGCGGCGAGGATCCCGGTGAATGCGAGGTATGGATTCGCGGACGGATCGGGAGAGCGCAGCTCGAGGCGGGTCGACTTCTCGGGCGTGTTGGTCGCCGGAATGCGTACAAGCACCGACCGATTTCGGAAGCCCCACGCAACGTTCACCGGGGCCTCGAACCCCGGAATGAGGCGCTTGTACGAGTTGATTGTGGGATTCGTCAGTGCCGTTATCGCATCGAAGTTCTCGAACAGACCCCCAATGAAGTGTCGGCACTCAGGTGACAGGTTCGTCGGCGATGCCGGGTCGTGAAACAGGTTCCGGCCGTCGCGGAAGACCGAGACGTGAACGTGCATCCCGCTCGCCGCGTACGCCGAGACGGGCTTCGGCATGAAGACCGCTCGTAGTCCATGCTGATTGGCGACTGCCTTGGCGACGAACTTGATCAGCATCAGCCGATCGGCCGTCGTGACGGGATCCGAGTACTCGAAATCGATCTCGTGAATATGGGGGACGATCTCGTGGTGCGACGCCTCGACCGAGATCCCCATTCGCAACAGAATCAGGACAATCTCCTCCCGCACCGCCGCCTCTTCGTCGACGGGCGAGCGAGAGAAGTAGCCTTCCTTCCGCCGGATCTGTGCTCCATCTTGCGGGACTTCGCCCGCGGGAAACAGGAAAAACTCCAGTTCGGCCCCGGCGAACAGCCGGTATCCCTCGGCCTGTGCATCCCCCATCAATCGGCGAAGAATACATCGAGGATCTCCAGGGAATGGATCTCCGCCTGAAGTGAAGACGTCCGCGATGACTCCCGCCACAGCGTACTTCTCCGCGGAGCTCCGAGCGGGTGTCAAGCCCGGATGGATCGTCAAGGTTCCGAGGTCGAGGACCAACATCATGTCACCATCTGCGATGTGTGCATAGCCGCCGATCGACGAGCCATCAAAGGCGATGCCGTGTTTCACGGCTTCCGCAAGCCGCTCCGTCGGGATTTCGACGCTCTTGAGCTCGCCAAGGAGATCCGTGAACAGAACACGAACGAACTGGACGCGCTCTTCTTCCAACTTCTGTTTCAGTCGGATCAGTTCATCAGGAGCCACGCATCTCTCCGGTCTCAGTTCGCCAGCTTCGCCGGACAAACCATCCACAGTCCTCAGAGGAATACCTCGTTCGCCCTCCAGAGTTCTTCAATCTTCGCCAACCGCTCCGTCAACTCAGCCTGAGTCGCAATGCTGACCTCCGTCGCGACCGCGCAGAGAAGCCCGATGGGTGCCGCAAATGCATCGACGTACGAGACAGCACTGCAAGGCGCAAGAAGGCAGTAGTCCGCATGCTCGACCAACGGTGAGAGTTCGGAATCCGTGATCGCCACGGTGCAAATCCGCTGCTCTCGGGCCTGCCGGAAATCTCGGACGATGGCTCGGGTATATCGCGGGAACGCAATGCCAACGACGATTGAGCTTGAGCCTGCAAATGCGAGCTCCTCCTGGAACAGGCCTGTTGCCCTCGTGATGGCGACGATGTTGTCGACAGACTTCTTCAGGGACATGTGCAAGTACTGCGCAAGAACAGACGACATCTTGTACCCCATGACGATTACCTTGTCTGCGGCCACCAAGCGCTTCGCAACTTGTCGCAGCACACGGACATCCACCGAATGGACAAGCGAATCGAGGTTTCTCGCCTCTGTGATCAGCGACCGAATCGCCGGTCTCCTCGCACTGTTCCTGCGCCGGCTCCCGCTCAGTCGCTGCACCGTCGTGAGCTGAGCCTGCACCTTCACCTGTAAAGCATCCTTCAGTCCTGGATACCCGGTATACCCGAGGTCAGACGCAAGACGGATGACAGTCGGCTCGCTGACCTGCACTCGCTCTGCCAACTGGGCCGCCGTCAAGAACGAAGCTTCGACGTAGTTGTCCAGGATGTATTTCGCGACTTGCAGCTTCTTGCCCGTAAGAGACGTGTCTCTGATCCGATCCAAGATACCGCGTGCCGGCTCCATGCTGCCGTATCATATCGCAGGTGACGCGTCAATGGCAATGGCCGACTCTCCGCGACCTGAAGGAGCCAAAGTCTCCATTGCTACGGGGATAGCGCAGCATTGACACAGCAGGCTCTCGCGGGTAGTCTGAAGGAAAACTTGCGTGCGGTTGTTCATCGTAGCCTGGGCTTCTTGGCGAATGGTCCGGCATGTTAGAGGGCGCGGACCGAACCAACGCGCCGGCACAAGGAGTGGGCGGCCGGGGCGCTCCTCTTCGAGCCGCTAGAACGGAGGACGGGTAATGGCAACTCTGGAATCGTTGCGAGAGCTGATCGCAAGCGAGGGAATCGAGTTCGTCGACTTGCGCGTCGTGGACTTGAGCGGGCGATGGCGCCACGTCACGATCCCCGCGGAACGCCTTGATCCATCGATTCTCGAAGAGGGTGTAGCATTCGACGCATCGAACCTCGGGTATGCCGGTGTCGAAGGGAGCGATCTGGTCCTCCGTCCTGACATCGAGACGGCGGTCGTCGTTCCCTGTGACGGAGAGCGCATCATGACCCTAATCTGCGACATCTTCCTCCCGCAGACGAACGAGCGCTTTCCCGGAGATCCGCGTGCAGTTGCCGCTCGAGCCGAAGTGTTCTTGCGATCCGAGGGGGTCGCTGAATCAGCTCTCATGAGTCCCGAGTTCGAGTTCTACGTCTTCCGCGCAGCGCAGTTCCGCACAGACCCACGTGAGTCTAGCTACGCACTCGAGCCTCTCAATCTCAACGCTGAACGCTCCTACTACCACGTGTGCCCCCCGGAGGATCAGCTCTTCGGGTTACGCAACAGGATTTGCCGTCGACTTCAGGACCATGGCATCAGCGTGAAGTATCACCATCACGAGGTCGGTGCCTTCGGGCAGTTGGAGATAGAGCTTGGCTTCCTGGAGCTTGCTGACGCGGCAGACGCCACGTTGATCATCAAGAACGTGGCCCGCAACGTCGCAGCGGAGTGCGGATTGGTCGCAACCTTCCTTCCCAAGCCGATCTACGGCGAGAACGGAAGCGGACTCCACGTGCACCAATACCTCGCAAGCGACGGGCTGAGCCTCTTCGAAGACGATGGCGAGTTGTCGGAGCTGGCCTTGTGCTACATCGGAGGAGTTCTCACTCACGGCCGTAGTCTGTGTGCTCTCACGAATCCGTCCACGAACTCATACCGCCGACTTGTACCCGGCTACGAAGCGCCTGTGTGGCTCGCGTATGGTGAGGGGAATCGGTCAGCGGCGATACGAATTCCGCGTTACGCTTCCGCGCTCGAGCGGCGGATCGAATTGCGCACCGGCGACGCAACGTGCAACCCGTACTTGGCCTACGCAGGAATGCTGATGGCCGGAATCGATGGAATCCGCAAGCGGCTGAACGCCGCCGAACTCGATCTCGGGCCGCACAATCAGGATCTCTACACCGTGCCTGAGGAGACGAAGGCCCACCTGGAGGCGACGCCGGTCAATCTCGAGGACGCTCTCAATTGCCTGGAGGCAGACCACGAGTACCTTCTGGCCGGCGGAGTCTTCTCTGCAGATCAGATCTCCACCTGGATTCGCACAAAGCGGCTTGAGGCACGGAATGTCGGGAACCGCCCCCACCCGTATGAGTTCTCGCTCTACTTCGATCTCTAGGCTTGCCCCTCGGTCTCCCCGCCGCCCTTGAACCTCGCGCGCTACCGAAGCACGACGTCATGCCACCTGGCGGGCGACCACAATCGGTCTTCCATCGGAGTCCTTGAATCCGGCACAGGCGCGGCCGTAGAATGCGTGTAGGAAGTCATACATGTGACGTCGCCCTGTAGGGGTCGCTGCACTCGGTGAGTTGATCCCGTCAGTGAGGAGATGATATGGGATCGAGTTCGTTCCTTGGTGGGAAGGTCCAGCTCCTGTCGGATGACGACATTCGCACAATCGATCGAACCTCTCGTTCGATTCTCGCCAAGACAGGCATCGGCGTGGCGAGCGAGCCGTTCCTCGAGATCTTCGCCTCTGCAGGCGCCGATGTTCAACGGAACGGCCGCGTTCGATTCCCCGGCCGGGTCATCGATGACGCCATCGAGCGAACGCCCAAGAGGGTCCTCCTCCACGGTCGCGGCGGCACCCCGCCGCTGGATCTCGGCGGAAAACGCGTTCACCTAGGCACGGGCGGCGCCGCGATCCGGATCCTCGATCTCAAGGATGGCCGCGCGCGCGACCCTAGACTCGCAGATCTCGCCGACATCGCGTGGCTCGTGGAGAATCTCGACAACATCCACTTCTTCCTGCGGCCCGTTGTCGCACGCGATGTTTCACCCAACTCGCTCGACGTCTGCACCTTCCACACATGCCTGGCAAACACGAGCAAACATGTCATGGGTTCCGCCGCCTCCCCGGAGACCGCGAAGGACGTCATTGACCTCGCCACGCTAGTTGCCGGCGGGAGAGAATCGCTTAGCGAAAATCCGATCATCTCGTTCATCACGTCTTGGATGATCAGTCCGCTGACGCTCGACACCGAGACGTGCAAGGTGTTGATGACCGTCGCTGAGGCTGGGATTCCCGTTGCGCTCTCTTCCGCACCGGTGGCAGGGTCTACCGCGCCCGCGACGCTCTCCGGTCTCCTGGCGCAGGCTCACGCGGAGCAACTCTCGGGAATCGTCCTTGCCCAGGCGATCCGAAGAGGCGCTCCCATTCTCTACGGCACCGTCCCGGCAGTGGCAGACTTCCATACAATGGGTTACGCGGGCGGAGCGATCGAGTCAGCGCTACTCAACGCGGCATGCGCGCAGTTGGCCCATTCGATCGGCGTTCCCATCTACTCTGACGCGGGGCTGACCGACTCGAAGCTTCCGGACATCCAAGCCGGCTACGAGAAGGGGATGAACATCCTTCTGCTGGCGTTGGCTGGGGGCAACTACATTCATCACTCGGGGGGAATGCTGGAATCGATGCTGACCGTCGCGTACGAGCAGTACGTCATCGACAACGACATCAACGGGATGGCGCTTCGTGCCCTTCGCGGAATCACGGTCTCACCGGAGACCCTGGCGGAGGAGGTCATCGCGTCAGTTGGGCCTGGAGGGAATTACCTGACGCAGCAGCACACGCTTTCCCACATCCGAACTGACGAGTATTTCGTGCCAGCCACTGCCGATCGACAAGGACGTGTCGCCTGGGAGATGGCGGGGTCGATCGATGCTCGCGAGCGGGCAAGGGGAATCGCGAGAGAAATTCTCCAGCGGCCAAGAGGCGAGTTCATCCCTTCGGACGTCAAACGTCAGATCCGGAATCGTTTTGATCCAGCGGACTGCAAGGCGTGACGGGACGAGGGAGCAGAGGCTCAGTGCAACATGAAGGAACGGCAGACGGCCCTGAACGCAGGGGCCGCATAGGGAGGAGCGACGCATGATCGACGCCATCAAAGAGGCAGTCCTGCAAGGGGACAGGGACAAGGTCGTGGAGCTGACCGCCGCGGCTCTTGAACAGGGAACGGAGCCGAAGGAGATCCTTGATCAAGCCCTTACTCCGGCAATGGACATCGTCGGCGAGGAGTACGAACGGGGGGACCGCTACGTTCCCGAGATGCTGATCTCAGCTGAGGCGATGAAGGGGGCCATGGCGCAATTAAAGCCGCTCCTCGCCGCCGTCGGTATTGAGCCACTGGGACGCATCGTTATCGGAACGGTGGAGGGTGATCTCCACGACATCGGAAAGGATCTCGTCGCGATGATGCTCGAGGGCGCCGGTTTCGAGGTGACCGACCTGGGGGTTGAGGTGACGGCCGAGGGATTCGTGCAAGCTGTTCGGGAACAACAGCCTGGCATTCTGGCGATGTCTGCTCTGCTGACTACGACGATGACCAACATGCCCGTAGTCATCGATGCACTGAAGGAAGCGGAGCTGCGCGGCAAGGTGAGGGTGATCATCGGCGGTGCACCGGTCACACAAGCGTACGCAGACCAGATCGGAGCGGACGGCTACGCCCCCGACGCAGCCAGCGCAGTCAAGCTCACCAAGCAACTGGTGTCTGCGTGACGAAGCGGCCGGCCGTAGGGGCGAGTTCGTTGTCCGTGAGCGATAGATCCACAAGTGACATGGGCCTCTGCATCAGATGACGGGTGAGTGTCGATGACGGCGCGTCTCTTACAGCACGAGCAAATGCGCAAGATGCGAGCAGTGAAGCTGAAGGGGCATGTCTCGTGCATCTAGATGTGAGCCTGCTTCGGACGATCTCCTGTAACTCGACAGGGGATCTCGTGGAGCAGTCCGGGCGAAGCCGTGAGGGAACGTTCAGCGGATCAGGACGCTCGATCTCAGTCGCGGCAACATGCCGTCACAAGGGAGTGGGATGAGCATCAGGGCCAGTCTGGCAGATGAGATTGACCAGATGAAGCTCGTCACGGGAATCGCATCGCCTCCTTCTCGGGAGCGGATCGCCCAATACCTGCAGTACCCGATAGGAGATGACCGAAACAGGCTCCTTGACGAGCGGATTTCCGAAGCCATGGCCGAGTTGCTGAGCCTGGCCGTTCCACGCGGAGGTTACGTGCTCAAGAAGAGACAACCGGACCTGACCGAGATGGCGCACCTGCCAGAGCCTGCGGCTGACGCTGAGTTCGTCGCGTTCGGTTTGTCGACAATCGGGGATGCCCTAGAGACGCGAATTGATGAGCTGGTCCGATCGGGTGATTCGCTTCGAGCCATGATTCTCGATAGTCTCGGTTCAGCTGCTGTGTCGGAGTTCGCGGTGCCACTCGCCGAGGTCATTCGCAGCAAGGCCCAAGCTGCGGGACTGAGTGCAACGAGGGCCTTCTCGCCCGGAGCCGGGTCCAGTCATTGGCCGATCGAGAACCAGCGGTACGTGTTCGAGAACATCGATGCCGACGGAATCGGCATCCAGCTGAGTCGCACTTACACGATGTCCCCGAACAAATCCCTTTCGTTCATCATCGGATTGGGCAGAAACGTCGTGCATGCGGAGCATGCCTTCTCCTGTGAAGGATGTGTGAGAAGGGACTGCACCTATCGTTTCACTCCGGGACAGGCCGCGAGGATGCCGTCGTACTGATCCACGGGAAGGCACGGGCCTAGGCGAAACAATGGCAGGTATCGTACCGAGATTCTCTGAGAGGAACATGCGATGCAGATCGCTGAGACAATATGAGGAGGTTGGCATGAAGGCAATGGCGCCGGTGAGGTTCCTCACCGATGAGCACGTTGAAGCGATCCACAAGGCTGCTCTTGAGCTTCTCTCTCACACGGGGATTCATCTCCCGCATCCAGACGCCAGGCGGCTGCTCCTCGACAAGGGGGCGAAGGAGGACGAGGAAGCGCGGATTCTCATCCCGCCGTCGATGGTGGAGGACGCAATTGACCGGGCGCCGTCCCGTGTTGCATGGTTCGACCAGACCGGGAAGCGCGAGGTGGGTCTGGAGATCGACCGGGTCTTCTTCGGTCCGGGATCGGACTCGCTGTACGTGGTGGACCGAAAGACCGAGGCAATTCGCCGATCTCGTCTCCGTGATGTGGTCGAGAACGTTCGCATTGTCGAAGCCCTTCCCGAGTTCGACTTCGTCATGTCGATGGGACTCCCCGAGGACGTTCCTGCCGACCGGATGTACCCGGCTGTCTTTCGCGAAATGTTGATCCACTCCACGAAACCGATCGTCGCGACCTCGACGTGTCTTGCAGACCTTCAAGGGCCCTATGAGATGGCGGCGTTAGTGGCCGGCGGCGAAGCCGCCTTCCGCGAGAGGCCGTTCTTCATCACGTACATCGAGCCCGAGTCGCCCTTCAGGTTTGAAGAAGACATCGTGGACCGTCTCTGGTTTTGCGGTGAAAAGGGAATCCCCACAATGGGTGTGACGAGTTCGAACCTTGGAGGCGGCGGCCCCGTCACGGTGGAGGGCGGACTCGCGCAGGGAACGGCGGAGTCCCTCGCCGCGCTGGTTCTCCTTCAGGCCAGGCACCCTGGCGCAGGCTTCGTGTTCGGTGCAAACACGTGGGCGACCGACATGAGGACGTCAATCGTCTGCTACGGCTCGCCCGAATGCGCCACCACAACCGCTGCCTATGCGGATCTCGGCAGATTCTACAACCTGCCCTCGTGGGGCGGAGCCGGCTGCACAGATGCCCACTCGATTGATGCCCAGGCGGGAGAGGAAGCGTTTCAGTCCATCCTGTTGGCCCAGCAATCCGGGGCAAGCATCGCTCATGACGTGGGGTTTCTGGCCTACGGCTCTTTGTACGACTCGAGGTTTCTCATACTAACCCATGAGATGATCGGCCGGGTGCGGCGAATGTGGAGTGCTCTGGATCCGACTGACGAGAGCCTCGCCGTGAATGTGATCGACGAGGTGGCTCGCGCGAGCATTCGCGGTGAGGGCCCAACGATCTACCTGAAACACCCGCACACGGCTAAGCACTTCCGCAGCTCGCTCTACCTCCCGCCGCGGTTCATTGAGCGTTCGCCTCTCGATCTGGCCCACCCGAAGGAGCCTCTCCTCGATCGGTTGGGCAGAGAAGTCGACGAGGTCCTGGGTCGCGAAGAAGACTTGACGCTTTCAGCCTCCGTCATTCAACGGCTCCGCGCCTGATTCACGTGTTCCAGCCAGCCAGAGAGACGTTGGTCCACCGCCGGCCGTCAGCCTCGCTCAGGTCCGCGCACGGAATCGCGAGGACAGACTAACGTTTCTGCAGGTAGTGGTAAGTACCCTAACCTTCACCCTCGGATCGGTACAGAAGGAGAGCCAGCGTTTGGGTCACGGTTCATACTTGAGTCGTTCGTCCGGCAGATCGAGGTCACGAAGAGCAAGATTGCGATTGAGTTCTCGATACCTAAAGAAGAACGCCACGGCAATGAGGCAAGCGGTGGAGTTCTTAGTACAGTGACGTCTGGTACACCCTAGTGGACTGGTTTCGAACTCGCTAGTTGCATTGCAGTCCCTAGCCTTGACCTGTCCTGATGAACCGTGCGACAGCCGGTGGAGAAAGCGTCCTGAGAGCTGCGGCCGCTGCTGAGGCGACACTCTCCTTTGGATCCTCCAAAGCAGCCAGGAGATGCGGCACAGCACTAAGTCGCCCGATGTAGCCTAGGCTGTTCGCCGCCTCTCTGCGGACACCCGTGTCACTGTCCCCCAGCGCGGCAGACAACGCAGGAACCGCCTTGTCACTGCGAAGCATCCCAAGATGGATTGCCGCATTCATGCGAGTTGCCGCGTCTGTGTCTCGAAGCTTCCCATAGAGCGAGGGCGCTGCACCCTCGACGCCAGAAGTCCCCGTGCCAGCCGCAGCGAGACGTGCTCTCTCTTCAGAAGCTCTCGTTCCAGGCAAGGGCTGTCCCGTTTGCTCTGCAGGCAGGTCTCCGCTGCTCTTCACCGCAAGCCATGTGGAGATATCGGTTGGCTCCTCGGGATCAGCACTTCGTGGTTCTTGAGTCATGGATCCTCTGCTGGCAGCGGGCTCTTCATCCGGAGTGTCCAGATCAGGCGCTCCGGCTTCAGCAGCGAGCACGAAGATCTCGCGCCGAAGGTCGTCATCGGCCCTCTCCGCTGCCTTCCGAAGCTCTCCCAGAGCTTCCAGGTCCCCCATCGCAACCAGTGCCGTAACTGCCTTCCTTCTGATCCTTGGAGCTCTGTCTGTGGCTGCGCGAACTAGCCCTGGAATTGAGGCCGATGCTCTCAGAGCGCCAAGAGCTTCTACGGCTTCAAGCCGGACACCTACGTCATCGTCGCGAAGGACTGACGTTAGCCCAGGAACAGCCGCCAATGAACCAGCTTCTCCGAGGGCGGCGATCGCTTCTCTTCGCACATCACCATCCTCATCGCCAAGGCACTTGAGCAATTGGGGGATGACGTCCGGGGACTCCATGTGGGAGAGCCCTCGTATCGCCGCACGCCGCACCTCTTCGTCTGGATCCTGCAAGGCCGAGACCAGGCCTGCTACGCAATCAACGCCTCTGCATCGAGCAAGCGAGAGGACTACATCTCTGCGGACGCTTGAGCTTGCATCGTCGATTGCACGCAGAAGCCCGCTTGCTGCTTCTGGGCTCCTGAACTGCGCAAGAGCACGGGCTGCTTCCCCTCGTACGCTAGCACTACTGTCCTTCAGGGCCAGTAGAACCAAGTTGAGAGCGCTGTCGGTACCAGAGCGACCAAGCGCGGAGACAGCTTCTGAGCGAAGATCAGAACTTCCTGAGCCAAGGACGCGTTCCAGGCCAGCAGTTGCGTCATTGGAGCGTGCTCTGGCAAGGGCGCGAACCGCCTCTCTGCGCACACCCGAATCCACATCCTCAACTGCTCTGAGCAATCCTGCTACCGTCTCCGAGGAGTCGTGCGCTCCAAGTGCGGCAACCGCAGCCTTCCTAACGCTGGCATCTGGGTCAGCAAGAGCAGCTTGAAGCTCCGAAACAGCCTCAGGTGACCCCAATTGCTCAAGCCCAGACACCACGAGCCTCCTAGTATCGGACGAGCCGCTTCGCAAGAGAGACCCAAGACACGCCGCCGCCGCCTGCGAACAAACAAGGGACAATCCCTCGATGGCGGCATGTTGCTCGGCATCGTTCGGGCTACTCGCACCTTCTAGGAGCGCCTCCTCGGCCATCTGAGTTCCGATCGCTGCTAGGGATCTTGCAGCTTCGATCCTCACGTTCTCGTCTGTGTCCGCTAACGCTCGTCGCAGGGCACCCACAGCCTCATCTGTGCCGAGGCGCCCCATAGCCTTCGCTGATACCCTGCGAGCAGATTCGTCTGCGTCATCGAGAGCTTCGAGAAGGCCGGGTAGCATCTCCTCTTCCCCGATCGCCAGCAAGATGCCGATCGCCTCCGTCCGTTGACTCCCAGAACCATGGCGTAACGCCCGATGGAGTAAGCTCCGGGTCCGTTCGTCACGCTTCAGGGCTTCGATCAAGGGATCGCCTGAAGCGAGGCCGGCGTCCTCAGTTGCGGACTGCAGGATTCCATACAGGTCGCGGGCAATGGCTCTTACGAGGCCATCAGGGTGAGTCAGTAGGTTTGCACAAATCGCTGTGCTACCGATACCAGCCGCGAACCCAACATACGCGGCCCGCGCGAGCCTCCCACCCTTGACAAGAGCTACCCCCACGCTTGAGAGGCACTTCTCGATCATGCCGGCGAGATCCCGAAGGTCTTCGTCAGAGAGCCTGTCAAGAGCACAGGTGCTGTCTGCGACTTCATTGCAGAGGGAGAGTACCTCGGGACACATCCCTGCAGTGGAGTTCAGAAGGGAGTTGGCCGCGGCGATCAGCTTTGTGAGTTTGAGCCTCTCATCGTTCAGCCCCAAGACATCCCGCAGTTCCTGCTGAATCAGCCCGTGCCTGAAGAAGAACGCGATCTCCCCGGGCGAGCGAAGGTCTTGATTGCTCCTGGGCTTGCGGTACAGCAGTTGGCATCCGCGTTCGTCAGAAAGGAGCCTTAGTACCTCGTCCACGGCCTTCGTGTATCCAGCCTCCGCAGGTAGCTTCGCCCGAAGGATGCTTGGTCTCACTGCATCGTGATCGGGCACTAGCGCGATAGCATCCATGACCTTCTTGATCGCATTCACTGCCGGAGCCTCCTCGCGCGCCCGGGCCAGATCCCAGAACGTGTGGAGTTTCCGGCTTACGATTTCTCTTCTCGTGTCTGTTGTGAGCTTGTGTAGTGTCGAAGTGCCTATCCGATCCATACCGATGGCCAACGCTTCATCCCAGACGCAAGACATCATCTCCACCAAGTCGACCAATGGTGCCTCGCCGATGCGTTCTCCCAGCACCTCATCTACTGCGCTCGGATCAACGTAGATCCTCGTCTGCGTGCTGGCAGTGTCTCTATTGATATAGGGGTCAAGAAGAAGCTCTCGGACATCCTCATCGTGCAGTCCGGTGACGATCACACCTTTGGCCTTGGTCCGATTGTAGATCTCTGCGCAGGTATCCGTTATCGCATCGGTCCTGACCCCTATGATGATGGCCGTCCTATGGTAGCTCTGAAGCTCTTGAACCACGCTGTTCGCTACCGAGAAGAGGTCGCGCTGAAGGCGCTCGTTGTTCCTGAGCTGATCCCACTGATCAAGGATCAGCACAAATGCACCGGTTGACTCACCCATCCAATCCGAGAACGACTGGAACGACTCTAGCAGCTGGTTCTTGAGCGCTAGAGGGCGCCTCTTTTCGAGTCGCCCGGAGGCTTTGCTGCGAAGCAGGTACTTGAGGACCTTCAGTGCGGCGATCACATGGCTGCCCAGGGCAGGAAGCAGTGGCACGAGTGCGTCGAGTACTCCATCGAGGCTCGCGCCTTGGCCGCTCTGCAGGCGCAGCTTCGCTGATTCCAGTATCCGCCAGAGTCTTAGCCCTGCCCTGGTTTCTTTCTTGGCGCTCCCTTGTACATGGCTGATCGCCTGCACAACCGCTCGTTCAAGTCGGAAGATGAAGTCATCGAAGTAGTGCTCAACATCTGGGTATCCGCTGACCTTCTGTCTCACAATGAAGACTGGTTGGTCTCCCGCTTCTGCTACGTCGCGCTCGAAAGCCTCCAGCAGCCTAGACTTGCCCATTCCCTCTGCACCGTGGACAACCAAGACACGTGAGTCGCCGGATGCGACATTCTCAAGATGCGTCCTAAGTGACTCCATTTCCGACTCTCTGCCCACGAATCGAGGGCCGGGAGGATTCCAAGGGTTCCGGAGATCCATGGTGGCAGTCTGGTCACTGGAGTTCATCAAATCGGGTCCAGCGTCTGAGCAAACCGGTTGATTGCTTCCATCTCTCGCTCGAGCAGTATCCGAACCTCGGATGACATCGACTGCGTCTCGATGTGGCCAATGAGCTCCCGGCCATACTCCTGCAGGGACTCGAGCACCTTCACTGTGCCATGGGCAGCCACAAGAGCTGTGATGGTCTCCTTGGCTTCGGCGAAGATCTCAAGCCCAGTACCTTCGCCTGCAAACGCCTCAAACGCAGCCAACCGCCCCTGCCCCAACTTGATCATGTAATCTTCAATTGGCTGCCCGTATCTGCGTGACCGGATGTAATAGTGATGACTACCTTTTCGGGATATGAGTTCGAAGGGTTTGGCGAACGAAACTGCCCAGTACATCATCTGCTCCTCTGGGCCTTTTCCCCTGTCCGGGAACAGGTCGCCAAGCTGCTCTGGGTTGTCGGCCCAGCGCCGCCGGCTGTGATGCGTGAAAGCGGCTCGAGCTTCGTGTTTCTCGTAGTCACGTCCAAGATCTGCCATTCCCTCGATGAGGTAAGCTGGAAGGCTCAGCTTGTACCGGTACGCAGTTACTGAATGCGGATCGCCTGTGGATGTCAGTGCCCACGAGCGCGCAGATATTCCCAGTTCGCTTGGATCGACTTGTTGGAGGATGCTAGATTCCGCGTCCTCCACCCCAATAACCAGCACCTCCGTGACATCACGTCGAGACGCTGCGGGACTAGGTCTCCAGAGTGGAGTGGCTCGCTCAACCAAGAAGTCGCGGATGTAGGCTCGGAACGCACTAGGGTCTTTGGTGCGTGCTTCGCTTAGAACACTGTCAATGCTGCGCTCCGCCAGCACTGCGTACCGTGCTGAGGCGATCTCGTAGAGCCGGTCTACGATTCTCTGGCTGTTCCAGTCGGCGGCTCCCCAAGCAAGAGGGGATTCGCCTTCCCTTTGCAGAACGTCAATAAAAGATGGCAGTGTAAATCCCTTATCTACCTTCGCGATATCTTCATCGAGAACGGATTCGTCCAAGGACTTCGTGAAGCTATCGTCTGGTCTCGATCGGAGGCTCAGGCGACTCATCTCGGCTATGATCTCACCTGCGCCAAGAAGCCGCTCGCTCAGTGAGCCTAGCTGGTTGAGGATGTCCTCAACCGCATTGCCGATATCTGTGAAGAACGATGTCGCGTACTCGCGTCTGATAATCTGGAGCATCTTCTCGGATTCGGTCATCATGGACGATTCGAGACGCAAGAAAATCTGCTGGATCCGCGCCCGAGGGAATAGACGCATGGACGCGTTCTTGAGCTCCGTGTCGGAAGGTCGATCCGTCCAGTCGATGGCACGCTCCTCCTCGAGCGCCGTTCTCTCGTGCCGCATCTCCATCTCACACATTCGCAGACGTGTCAGGAGGGAGCGCAGGAAGGACTGGGCGTAGGTGACACCCGCCTCCTCCTTACAGATGTCGTCGAGCACTTTCTGCTCGATCTCGGTCTTCGCTTCCCGGATCTTGGCTTCGAGATTGCGCTCAGCCGCTTTGTTGTAGCAGTTCTCGATTCTCTGGGTTTCTGAGGTTTCCCAGCCTCTGATCTGCTTCACGAGGTCCGGAGAGCGAGGATGGGGCTCCAAGCGCGCCGGGCGCTGGATGTTCATAGGATCAAGTATCGAATCAATGACGTCATCAGCGCCGCTCTCTCGGATCCTTGTCTGAAGCATGAAGTTGGACACGTCCTCAAGAGCCGCCTGACCGTCGCACGGAGCGAGGAATCCTTGGGTGATGAGCAAGCCGGCTTTCCTAAGGCTACTACGGCGGATGATGGCTTCGATCGGGATCCTTATTGACGAAGCTCCAACGCCCGCATAGTGCGAGAGCTTCCCCTTCCACGAGCTCGTCGGCGCGCGGTATCCGGCAATGTTGTCAAGGATGTCTTCTCGCTGCTCCGCTGTTGCTCCCGAGTTGGCGAAGAGCACACCCCCAATGAAACCTGAGATGTCACTGAGCCCCGAGTATCGAACCCCTTGCTCATTGGAGTTGCCTATCAAGTAGACATGATCGAAGGGAGCCGTCCTCGCCCAGTCGATGTCGATACCGTGTCCATACCGAATGAGATCTGAGTCCGACTTGCCTGCACGTCCCATCAAGTGATCGAGCTCCATGAGTGCGGCATACGAATTCCCTCTCACGAAGTCGCATCCCGGGAAGCCGGCGAATACATCCGGAAGGATGAGGAACCCAAGGATGCGATCGTTGGATGCCGCTATGTGGCGGCACATGAGAGCAACATCCAGGAAAGCTCCAGAGCCGGTTCCCCCACCGAGGGAGCAAACTATCTGGACTGTTGCATTCCGGTCGAGAGATGGGGAGAACGCTTCCCTCTCCATCACCTCGTCCATCGCGCGCGCACTTGTGATTCCGTAGTAGGCGTCTTCTATCCTGCTGTACACCTCGGATGCATTGGCCAGGATCGCGAGATGTCCGCATGCTCGAATCTGGCCAGCGCCTGACAACAAGGAGCGGGGCATGACGTGCCGTTCGGGGAATTCATCTCGAATCGAAGAGAACTCCTCTAGAACAGAGTTTGGGTTGCCTACCTCCATGGATACGTACTCTCGAAACGCGAGATCAACGGGGACCCCGCTTGTGGTTCGCGAGCCCGTGGTGAGCGGCGCTATATCAAGGCCAAGAAGGCGGACCGTTGCAGGCATTTCGCCGAAGCGATCCAAGTACTTTCGCTTCATCTGAAGTACCGCGGCAATGCCGGCCCCGCCGACTCCTATCGTGAGCGACTTCCTTACTTCGGCCGTCTCTTCCTCCTTGCAAGCACGGGTTCACACCAGAGGCCCGTTGCGCCGCCTCCGATCAGCACGAACATCGACCCCCGGGGCCCATCGAAACCAGAGACAACCGCGCAACTTGCCTCATGCTCAGTCTACCATACACCCCGGTTAGATGTCAGTGGCCGCCCGGCGGGAATTGGCACACCATTGGAGCCGCATGTATTCGCTTGTCGATGATAGGAAGGCTTCTGCATCAGGCATCCAAGATTCGTAGGCACATTCCGCCTCCGCACCGAATTGGTTAGCATTGGCGACACTGGAAGGCTTCTGTTGCGTGAGTTCGCGTTCTGCACGAAGGGCGTACTCATTCGCGGCGACACTCAAGTATGATTCAGTTGCACTAGATTCGCCCAAGCGATACGCTCGCCAAATCTGGGATTCGCAGCCCCCGAATCTCTGATGCCACGCGCAGAGGCCCCCTCACTGAGCGGGGATCTCAGACAGGCGATTCCAGAGCGGGCTGGGGGAACAGGAGGATGGATGTTTGAGGTAGGCAGGCTCTACAACAGACGTCGTGACGTACACGCTCGCTTCGGCGGGCAGCAACAGGGGGGGATCAGTACTCCTCGAGGGCTCAAGGGCATCTTCATCTTCACTGGACCGAGTGGGGAGACGCACGGGTACCGCGACGAATTTCGGGACGACGGCACCTTCTGGTACACCGGTGAAGGGCAGAGCGGAGATATGGTCTTCGTACGCGGCAACAGAGCAATCCGAGATCATCGCGCAGACGGAAAGCATGTCTACCTCTTCGAAGAGGCAGGGCCAAGTGTTCGTTTCATTGGCCAAGTAGCATATCTCAGTCACCACTTGGAGCAGCGCGTCGACTCGTCGGGAAGGAGCCGGCAGGCAATCATCTTCGAGCTTGAGCTGCTTGAAGGAGCCGACGACGAGGCTGCCGGTTCTCCCGACACTGGCCAAAGGGAGCCGAAGTACTGGAGCCTTCCAATAGCGGAACTGCGGACTCTTGCGCACAGAGCACCTCCATCGGGAAGCGATGCGCACGAGAGGAGAACGGTCCTCCGCCAGCGCAGCCAGGCAGTGAAGACGTATGTGCTACGACGATCGAAAGGCTGTTGCGAAGCGTGCGGGAGCAAGGCGCCATTCATGTCAAAGGAGCGTAGACCCTACCTGGAAGCTCACCACATCCTTCGGTTGTGCGATGGAGGCCCCGACCTTCCCGGACACGTAGCGGGCTTGTGCCCAAACTGCCATCGCGAAGCCCACTATGGGGTCGAAGGTCAGAAATTGAACCAGCAGTTGCTTTCGAGCATCCAGGCTCTCGAGCAATCCTTCAATTGACGTGATACGGGAGCAAGCTAAGGACCAGCATACGGAGGGTCTTCATGAAGTGGCCGACCTGCATCGTCACCCTGATTGATATGGCGGGGGTCACCGATATCATGCTGCTTGGCGATTCCAGAGCTTCCGCTCTAATGAGACGATTCCATCGGGTAGTGCAGAACCACGTCAACGTGTCCATGCGGGTCCATGAAAGCGCGTACTGCTGGAATGACTCCGTTCTGCTCCATGCAGATGTCAACGGAGACACGCACCTCCTCACTCAAGTCATGATCGAGGCCGAAGCATTGAAGCGCGCTGTTGATGAGATACGCAAGTGCTACGCAATCAGCGTGATGGGACAAGCGTTTCCACCCCCCGTCGATGATGTGCGCCGCTCCTCGAGTGATGCTAGAACCGGCAATCCTCGATTCACCTACATCAAAGCGTCGAGCTACGCATTCACGAATTGTCACAGAGTGCAAGAGCAACTGAAGGGCAGGGAAGCAGACTGGTACATAGATCGTCGAATCGTTGACAACATCCCTCAGCTATCCAGCAACGTCAAGCATGGGTTTGTGAAAATGGACCCCTCAAGGAAGAAGCGCAGGATCTATATATACAAAGGGGATTTGGGGCTTGTCCTCTAGCGGATCCAGGCCGGCCTTTCCAGCGAACCCACACGGATCTGCGGTACGTCATCTGCACAGAAAGCGCAGCAATTCGCGGCGCGGTGGTGTGACGGGCCACCCAGCTAGGAGTCCACAACCTCGCGAGTTCCGCTATCAGTGAGTACGTTGGGAAGTCCGAGTTTCCTGAAGAAGACTGCATTGCGCTTCTTCGCATCCGTCAGCAGCCGAGTGTAGGAGATTACCTCGACGAAGGCGTTGTAGTGCTTCTTGAATCCGAAGTACCCCTGCCTATCCGGGTACCTCTGCAGCTCGAAGTCCTTTGCCCAGGTGTCCAGGCTGGGTGTTGGATCGCACACGATGTAGCAGTAGATGGGGACGTCTTCACCGACAGGGATGTCTCTCCCTTCGCGGGTTCGAGCCCGTCCTCCTCGGATGTCCGTTATGTACTTCCGAACCTGCACAAACGGGTTCTCTTCCTCCGTGTAATCGTTTCGCATCGGGCGCTTCAGCTCGACGATCGTTACTGACGAGAATGGAGGCTCATCTGACGCTACGAAAGCACATGCTGCGTCAAACACCAGGAGGTCTGGCTCTTTGCGGCTCGTCGTTTCGATTGGCTCCACAGTCCGAAGCTGTTTGTCGGAAGCCAGAAATCTGTGATACACAAGCTTCTCGTCGACTAGCCAGAGATTGTGCGAGTCAGGCTGGACCTCGTCTGACGTAGCTCCCATAGGGAAGATGATGCTATGGATTCGATCCTCGTACTGGTACTTGGAATCGTCTCGTTGCTTCAGCAGATGGTTCATGAAATCAAGGATCGTCTTCCGATGACACACATATCTGGCAAGATCGGATGAGTTGATGTCGGTGACCAGCTCGACATATGCACTCATGCGTTCCTCGAACTCCTCGATGTCCTCATCAGCTACTGGTGGATGTTCGAGCAGTTCCTGCCCGTGCGCCCTCAGCCGCACTTGAAGGGCGTGATAGGCCTCATAGAGCTTCAGGTCGAGTGCTTCGTCTTCAATCTCAGGATCGATAGCAGCCAAGTCGTCTTCAATATGGCGCAGGATCGGTCGATACTCCGGGGCTTGCGTCTCGACAAACCTCTGGATGCGCTCCGATTTCAGCTGGGAGATCGCTTCGGTGAGCGGCTCAAGGTACGCCCGGCACTGCTCCAATGTGGCCTCGCGGATATCTTGCCACGTAATGTCACAGACAAGGAGCTCACTTGCGTTGTCAGGGAGTGCGAAGCCCGTTCGTTCCGCATTAACCGACTTGTTCAGCAGCTCGGAGGAGACGTAGCCTGCATATACGAAGCTCTCGCCACTGTCGTCGCTCATGTGCTTCGCAAGGTTCTCTATCTTGCCGAGTATCTTCCGCGACAACACGACTCGACGATCAGCACAGTAGTGAACCAAGTGCTCGACATGATGAGTGGAGCGAAGGCGGAAGTGCATGATCTGGAAGTCGTATTCGCCCACCTTGAAATCGGCGCGTGCCGAACTGGACAGCATGATCTCAGCGAATTGCGCGTTCAGGTCGATGTGTTCGTCCAAGCTCTCATCATGAAGGGAGACGATCGGGCAAGCTGAACGAATGACGTACTCAAGGCAGTGCTCGACAATCCTGGCAGCAACTGTACTGGCCTTCTTAGGGCACTGATTCCGGTACTTCTCGCGGAAGCCAACCAGCTTGACGCACGTACGTCTGGGTAGGCCAGTTACGGACTGCGTCTTCTCGTCTTTGATGCCCGATCCTTCTGAGATAAACTCAAACTCGCGGCGTCTTGAGCCTGCATTGGTCTCAAAGCAGCTATCTACAATCGCTTTCTCAAATGCAACCAGCCAAAGGAAACGTGCATTTCCCCTGCCGCCTCGGCTGGCCTTGTACCTAGTGTCAGACGTCTGGAACGCGCCGAAGTGCTCTTCATCGAAACCAACTCCGTTGTCCTCGATTCGGAAGCCCTCGATCTCGCCCACACCCGACTCATCTTCGCGAAACAGCGACGAGGAGTCACGCACAATCGTGACGTCGATACGCCCGTTGTTCACCCCCGCGTCCTCAATAGCCTCAAAGGAATTAACTATCGCCTCGCACAATGGCAAAAGACCCTTGTTGGCAGCCAATGGCGTATTCCTGACTCTACCGGCAACGTCAATCTGCATGAGGCCATCCACCCGCGTGTTTAGCTGTCGCCATGAGATGGGAGCATACTAGCCGAAACGTGAAGCTACGGACAAACATGACTTCTCCCCCTAGGGGTTCTGAGATCACACATCGCTTGCTGAAGCTCCTCGTCGTAGACGTGAGTGTATATCATGGTCGTTGAGAGATCCGAATGCCCCAATGCCTTCTGTACAAGACGGATCTTACAGGTCTCTCGATACAGATCAGTGGCGAACGTGTGCCGAAGGACGTGAGGCGTGATCCGCTTCCCAATGCCAGCCCGATTCGCGTACCGACGAACCATCTCCTGTACGTAGCGGTGCTGTAGCCGTTGTCCCTTGAGAGTTGTGAACACGTGAGCGGGCACCATCCGGCAGACCGCCATCTGTCGTCGACACCAGTGGCAGAGGGCATTAACGAGATCGTCACCCAGCCAGAGAATGCGATCCTTCGCACCCTTGCCTTGCCGAACGAGCAGCCTGGCCGTCGCGAGGTCAACGTGCACCCATTCAAGTCCGGTTGCCTCTGCCAGTCGCAGTCCGGTGTCAAGCATGAGCAAGAGAAGCAGCCGATTGCGCTCGACTGTCGGGTATCGTGGATTCGGTTGAGCAAGCAACGACTGCTGCTCTTCCTCGGTTAGGGTGACTGGGATCCGTTTTGGGACAGCGTTCACGCTGTTCTCTTCGCATCAGCGAGTACGCACTCTGTATGTTCTACGTACCCATTCGCCGGGTCCGGGAGGCGACCGCGCAACCAGCGCAAGAAGCGTACTCATCGAAGCTGGACCTGGAACGCGCGGACGAAGGTTCTAGGTACGGTGGAAAGGAAGAGACGGGCGTGCCCGGAGAAAAGAGACGGGCGTGCCCGGCAGGAGTCGAACTCAGATGCATCTGAGTGCACCAGGGGCCTGATCTCGGCAGACGGGATTCCGCCTTCGGAGGGGAGGTAAGAGCGATCCCCTCCCTCCCATCTGAAGGGCTTCTCCGAGTGACTTGGTCACGAGTGCGTGGCTACGCTGCGCCCAGCGCCATTTCAATGCCTCTGGCGTGGTTCAGGGTGCGTCCTCCACCTTCAAGCGCAGATGGGGGGGCGGCCGACAGCATGCTCTGAGCTACTCGTCCTCTACGACCTGCCAGGTGTGTCGATGCGTCAGCCGCTCGAGATGGTGAACGCGTGAGACGAGCCCTTCCACGTCCTCAGCCAAGGGATGTATCTGCTTCCAGCTCTCCACCCACGCGTTGTGGGCTTCCACATCGCGATTCCTGGTCTCCTCGAATGCGGTCAGCCTCTTGGAGAGCGCGGAGACCTCCTTCTGAAGCTGCTCAATCGCTGATTGGAGATGGCTTTCCCTCACGGAATGATCATTGGCCTCGCTCTGAACCGTGTTCAGCTGCTGCTCGAATGCCGCAATGGCGGCGTGGGGCTTCGCCAGGAGCTCAACGAGCGCATCCTGCAGGGCCACGCCCTGATCCTCCGCCTGTGTCTTCAGGCGCTCATACAACTCGTCTGAGATCTTGATCGGTCTACTCATGCTGTCTCACCTCCTTCCGGTTACCGCTCCAGTAACCACGGTAACCCGCTGGTACCCTGCGCTGTAACCACGAGTCACCGACATCTTGTACACGCGATTTCGCACGAACATCTGCTTTGTACATCGATCAATGACGTTTGTCAACCTAGTGAGAACCTAGCGAGAACCTTCGCGACGTTCATCGGTATCTCTACGAGACAATCTGCACATATTGTCTCGTAGAGATTATCGTCAAGATGACTTGACAGACGTGCCAGATGTGTGCTAGACTACTTCTCCAAAGGAGGACCCCATGGGCCCCGAGAAAGACGGGCAGGACATCTGGTTCGCAGTGCCTGAGGCGGCCAACGTGCTTGGTGTCAGTCGACAGGCGGTGTACGCAGCGATCAGCGCAGGGCAGCTGCCCGCCCGGGACACGCAATCAGGGAAGCAAGTGCACGTGCAGGATCTGCTCGCCTACGGGATCCAGACGGGCAAGAAGCCTCAGGATCTGGTGAATCGGATCCAGGAGGACACGAAAGCCGAAGGGGAGGACCTTCTTCTCTGGGTGCTGGGTGGATTGGGTCTTCTCCTGTTGGTCAAGTCTCTGCTAGGAAAGAAGTGAAGCAGTGTTGAGGGGGAAGGATGGAAGCTCGAAAGGACGAACAGGAAGTCAAGACACATCGCTTCCTGTTCGAGGGCTTCAAGAGTAAGGACGAGTTTGAGGAGGCGCTTCGCAACCTCGAGCGATACTTGGCCACGTTGAAGAAGTGGGATGCTCGTACGAGGATTGTGCGTGAAGTGCCTCCTCGGACACTCAATTGACGCCGGGAGATGAACACGAGTAGGGTGAAGCCGCAATGAGCAACAAGGTCGTCGCCTACATCCGAGTCTCAACCGAAGAACAGGCCGAGCATGGCTATTCCATGGACGTTCAGAAACAGGTTCTCGAGGACTACGCGAGCGGGCACGATCTAGATGTTGTTTCCACGTTTACCGAGTCTGAGTCTGCATTCAAGCCAGGTCGTCCGCAGTTTGCACGGATGGTGGAGCTGCTTGAGAAGCAGAAGGCAGTTCGTGCTGTTCTGGTCTACAAGATCGACCGTCTCTCCCGCAACATGCTCGACTATACCACCCTGGTGGAGAAGATGGGGATGGAGATCATCTCCGCGACAGAACAGCTCCCGAGGAACGCGACGGGGCGCTTGATGGGTGACATGCAGGCAGCGTTCTCGCGTTACTTCAGCGCGCAGCTGAGCGACCGGGTGAGCGAAGCGATGGCGGCGAAGGCGAGGAAGGGCATCTACCCTTCGTATGCTCCGGTTGGGTACATCAACGACCGAGAGGCAAGAACGATCGTTCCTGATCCCGAGCGTGCTCCATTGGTCCGTGAAGCATTCGAACGCTATGCGGAGACGGACGTGACGTTGGGAGATCTTGTCACGTGGGCCAAGGAACGCGGACTGACGACGCGAAAGGGCGGACACTTCACCAAGAGCACGATCCACCGCATGCTGACCAACCCGATCTACGCTGGTGTGGTGCGCTGGGGTGACGTGACTGCACTGGGAATCCATGAACCGCTGATCTCCCAGTCCTTGTTCGGCCGTGTTCAGGACAAGCTTCACGATCGCGGACAGGGACGGAGAGCGAGAACGAACTCGTTCCCGTTCCGTGGGCTTCTGACCTGTGGCTACTGCGGCTGTCAGATCACGGCATCGAAGATCAAGGGACGGTATGTCTACTACCACTGCACCAGTGGACGGGGGAAGTGCGAGCAACCCTACGTGCGTCAGGAGACGCTCGCTCAGCATCTGCAGTCGATTGTCGATGGCGTGCGCGTGCCGGAGGAGACGGTGCGAGTACTCCTTGCGGAGATCGAGAAGGGTGAATCCAACCGCGAGGAAAGGGTGAACGCACGTCTGGGTGAGCTGGAACGAGAACTTGGCGAGATCACGCGCCGCCGTGACCAAGCCTACCTCGACAAGCAGGATGGCGTTCTTGCGATGAAGCGATGGCGAGAGCTGGAGGCAGGTTGGGCGAAGCGGATCGGACTCATTGAGGAGCAACGAGAGTCCCTGGGAATCTCGCTTGGATCACCCGGAGCAGACAGTGCGCGAGAGGCTTTCGAACTCCTAGAACGTGCATCGGTACTCTACTTGGAGCAGTCACCTGACGAGCAGGCCAGTGCGCTGAAGATCCTGGTTTCGAACTGCAAGCTCAAGGGCGAAACCGTAGAGCCTGACTACAGAAAACCCTTCGACCTAGTGGCCGAAGGGCTCAGATCTGGCAACTGGTACGCCTGACGTCACCGTACACAGAACCTTCACCCACAAGTTCTCGGTACGGTTGTAGCCGGTACTTGGCAGGAGACTGCGGAGTCGCCGTGTGGCGGGCAGAGACCCCGAGAAGGAGATTCCGTTCCTGACGGTGCGCACTGCCGGGGAGCAACGCAAACGGTATAGGTCTGTGCGACCACTGGAGACAGAGGATCGCGAGCCCCTGTTCGCGAAACTCGGATCTGTCTCTTCTCCCGAGGGCGTAGTCGGCTTCGCCAACGAGTTCGGGTTTCTCGGCGTGGAGTTCAAGGAATCAATCCGTGTAGCCAGGGCTGCTCCTGAGGGCAAGCGAAGGTCGTACATCTGCGGTGAGTCGGTCTCCGCTTGGATGGACGAAATCAGCACCATTCGAGCAATGACCGAGCTATGGCGCCATGTGGCTAAACGAGGAGAGGAGGCGACAAGGGACTGCTTGCTGAGACAGTGCGAGCAAGCAAGCGAGGAGAGCGGCGGCAGTCCCGGCCGGTTTGACCTTCTCCTTCTGAAGCAGATCCTCGCAAGCAGGGAGAACTGTCGTCAGCGGTTCGGTGTGGACGATGTGTTTGGGAACCTGCAACGGTGCTTCGACCAAGGGGGAGATGCCGTATCCATCGCGATGGACTGGATTGTGGACACCGTCAACGTGACTCTCCTGGAAGGAGTCAATGCTCAACTGACCTGGGCCAAAGAAGTCCAGCGGAGGCCTCGAGCCCAGTTGCGTTTGGCGCCTCCTTCTTTGTGCCAAGCGATTTGGCTGCAGTTCGCACAAGCCGTGAGGGGGAAGAAGGCCTATGAGGAGTGCCCGCAATGCGGATCGTTGTTTGAGGTCGGGGTCAAACTGGTAGGAAGGCCGCACTCGTACTGCTCAGGAGCGTGCAAACAGAAAGCCTACCGACGAAGAAAGGCAGAGGCCCGTCGCTTATGGGAGAGGGGAATGTCGGTTGAGGAGATCGCCAAGAGGCTCGATGTTAGCGAGAAGTCAGTGGAGAGCTGGACTCGCCCTTCAGGAGAAGAATGAGACAGCTGGCCGCGAGGCAGGCCGCCCCAAGCCTTCCTCTGGCTACTCCATCTGACGCACCGCGTTTCCTCGCTTTATTTTCCCTCGACTGAGAATCCGCCGGCCTTCGGCGGAAGCGGTGAGACTGCCCCCCGTTCTGCAACGGGAGGGGTTTCGAATGCAGCGCGCGGATCGAATCGCCCTTCGGGCCCAGAGCGGAGAGAGGAGGCGATTCGTGATACCTCTCGCTTCAGCGAAGACCGCAACGGGCAGTTTCATCACTCCGCCCCCAAGTCCAATTGGCGCAGCAGGTGTTCTCCGCTATTCTCCGTGGAAGGCGGGAGGTTCACGTGTGGCTTGAGATGTCCAGAGATGAGGAGCATGGTGGATCGGGTTGGGCGTTCTCAGAGTGCCTCTGGTCTCCGTCGCACAAGGCCCCATCTGGCAGATGGCCGTACTGGGAGGCATTGCTGCGGGTTGAAGAAGGCGATCTGGTGTTCCATCTTCGTGGAAGGACACACGCTGCGGCTTTCGTAGGGTTCTCGGTTGCTGATGGCGCGGGTTACGAGACGAGAAGAAGACCGAAGATCCTGAAGAAGTACGAGTACGCGGAGTCCTTCTATAGGGTTCCTCTCCGCGATTTCAGTCCATTTCCCGACCCCGTTCGGCTGGATGATGTCATCGCCACTCAGGGCAGCCGGATAGCCGACTATCTCAAGAGGAATAGGGCCAAGTCACCGGAGGACCGGAAGCGGATCTTCCTCACCCAGCAGGCGGGGCGCGTGCAGTGCCTAAACGGTGCGTACCTGAGTGAATTCCACGGAGAGTTGGGGGAACTGATGCTCGGCCCCGACTTCACCGGCACCTCCGGCGGGACACGCCCGGTGTTCGTCAGTACCGCCACGGGCTACGAGATCGCTCAGGCCGGGCGACGGATTGGGCAGGACAGGTTCTCCAAGAACGTGCGCGCCAACTACGGGCACCGATGCTGCTTCCCAGACTGCTTGATAGACGAAGACCAGTTCCTGGTCGGCTCCCACATAGCCAGATGGAGTGATGCACCTCAGCTCCGTGGCGAGACGTCCAACGGCCTCTGCCTGTGCCTGTTTCACGACCGAGCCTTCGAGCTAGGCTTCTTCACGCTCACAGGCGACTACCGTGTGTACGTGAACCAAGACAAGGCCGGCCTCAGCCGATGGAGCCGTGATAGCCTGTTACCTCATGACGGCGTTCCAGTGAGACTCGGAGCAATCAAGCCCAGCATGGAGGCCCTGGCAATGCACTGGGAACGCATAGGCGTAGCTCCCGAGGAGATGCGCGGCTTCGCGTAATCAGCTCTGGCTCAAGTAGCTTTGGGGTGGGGGGAGGCGATGCTTCGCACTCGAGACACCAGGCCTAACAGCGAATTCCGCAGTCCAGTTCTCTCGCGTCGGGCAGACCTCGGACTAGCTCTACTTCTGGGCCGGGTTCAGGGGGACAGGTCATGCACGGGAGCTGTCGGCTGGTCCTTCATTCGCCTTGGCAGGAGGGATTCGTGTACTCTAGCTCTAGAGACAGATCTGACAACATGGGTGAGTTAGCTGGACGATTCGTACTGGGAGGGCCATGCTGGGAGCCATAAGCCATACGGTGCTAGTCCTCGGCGCCGGCGCATCTCTTGCACAGGCGATTAGCCACAGACCGATGCGCCGTTCTGAGCATCCGCCCCTCGACGCGGACTTCTTCGAGAGAGCCCAGGCTTTGGCGAAGAAAGACCGGAGAATCGCGGATTCCATAAGACGTCTCCAAGAGCAGAGCACTTGGCCAATTCGACGATCCCTTCTCAGGTGAGGCCCCGTCACTGGAGCAGTTCTTCGCTGATGTCTACTACGAGGTCGCTACCGCGCGTGCGACCGGAACTTTCGAGTTCTTCATCACCCTCCTCCACATCTATGTCGAGGTCCTGTCCGCTACCACGAATTGGATGGCCACCCATCAGCGGGTTGGTGACCTCGGTCGTCTGTTTCGCTTTGAGTTGGATCGCTGCCAGGACATGACGGTGATCACTTTCAACCACGACCTCCTAGTTGAGAACATCGCTTTGCGCTTGCCGAAGGGGGCGCATGGCTGGTGTCTGAAGAGCCTCTACAACGACGCTGAGCTTTCTCCGCTATACGCTCAAGGAGGCACGGACCCCGTGTTCGATCAGCATGGGGAGCACTGCCAGCACGCGCCACCGTTTCGTCTCCTCAAGCTGCACGGATCACTGAATTGGGGCGTCCGAAGCACGACACCGGAGCCCAAGCTGGGGACGTTATTCCCGGAGGGGAAGCGCAAGATCTTCATGCTCGACCGCCGTATCTACAGTGACCGCCAAGGAATGACAACTTCGACGAAGCGAGGGCGGAAGAACTGGTACCTTTGGCCGCTGATCGTCCCTCCCATCTACGACAAGCATCGTGTTACCGGCATGATAGTGCTGGAACAGCTCTGGACAGCAGCCCGCGCAGCGATCGAGGCCTGTGACCGGCTAGTCTTTGTGGGCTATTCGCTCTCGGAAACCGACATCGTAACCACCCAAATGCTCCGCCGCGCATTCTTGGGGAATGACAAGCTACATGGAGTCGAGTGCATCAATCCTGATGCGCAGATCGTCTCCAAGCTCAAGACCAGACTCAACTGCCGTGTCGTGAAGCTCTTTCAGGATATTCCGTCCTTCCTTGAGGATCACACACCGTGATGAGCAAATGCTCGACTTCCTCTCGACTTGGCCAGCTGAGAGCTCCAGATCCGTCTACTCGGGGGTGGATCGGCCGCCTGCCACCAGTTCGAGCGGCGAGCACAGCAGGGGCAAGGCGGCCTGGACTGACTTCGAAACTAGACCGGTTTCTGAGGTGAAGGTCACTCCCCGGGACATCGTATAATGACAGACATCGAAGCACAAGACATTGTCTAGTGTTGTTTGCCAGCGCCGCGGTCACCGCCGCCAGGGCCCATACGCGGCCCTATCGCGGCTCTCTACCAGCAGACTCCAAGTGAACCTCGGATTCGGTTCCGTAGGTACGGGTGCACGACAAGTGCGACGTCGAAAGCGAAGCTGCCGTACTGTATTCCTGTGCCCCAACTCCACATCCACACACCATCTCGTTTGAGTCCGAGACGCACCGAGAGCGCGGAGACAGGGGTCCACTCAAGCCCGAAATGGACACTGTCATCACTCGCTAGATCGCCAACAATGATGAATTGTTCCGCAATCGCGACCGAGCTTCCCAGAATCACCTTCTTGATCCAGTCCTCGCTGTGTCCGCTCTCGTAAGAGATCGGCATGCCAAGAACATTCTGCAATAGAACGCCAAACGTGAACTGGGTGATGTACGGCTGCCCAAAGGGTGGTGATTCAACACGCATGAGGAACGGGAGATCAACAGCGAACCCGATCCCATTCCCGGGCTCAAGAGTATTCGTTCTCAACAGCTTCACACCGAGACCGAAGGCAACGGACTCAGCCAGTGGCATCGATGAAAGGTAAGGGAGATTGGCCGCTGTGATGCCTGCGCCTGCCACGAGTGCTAGGTTTCGATATGAGAAGGTCCCGATGATGTTGCCGAACTCGTCAGTTTCATGCACATCACCGAAGTCGAAGAAGTGGATGCCTAGTCCCAGATTGCCCCTAACGGCTGAAACGTGGCCGTAGCCTGCCGTGAGAGGCCGCACCTCATAGGCAGACAGCAACGAGAGCCCGACGTTCCATGCGAGCCCGGCTGGATTGTAGAAAAGCGCGCTCTCGTCATCTGCGAGGCCAACGTATGCTTCGCCAAGAGCTAAGACACGCGCGCCCATGCCAAGCTCGAGCACAGCGGCAACACTTGCGTATGGGCTACCATATAAGTGTACGGCAGCAGTGCTCAGCAGCAGATGACAAACTACGACAACCACGCACGTCTTGCGCAGGTCAGCCCCCTATCTCTGGATCACCATCTTGCCTTGGCCGATCACCCTTCCATCAGCGATGAGAACGTAGACATACGGTCCATTTGCGAGTGGAACTCCGTCTTGGTCTACGGGATTCCAGGCACCGCTGCTTGGGAATCGCGTTTCGCCTACATTAAGCGATGTCTCAAAGAGAAGCCGTCCGATAACATTGAAAACCATGAGTTCTGCTGATGAGATCCCGTCATGTAGCGCATAGAAGAAGACTGGTCCCGTGTCATTGACCGGGTTCGGAGCGGCAACGATGTTTCCATCGAACACGCTAATCGTGAAGGGCCCCGCTGTGGCCTCCCCAACTCCTCTCTCTGCGTCCTCCGCAATGAGCTTAAGCCGATACTCCCCCCCGAGAAGCGAGGTGATATCCCAATCGAACACTCCAGTGTTGGCTAAGGATGAGACGAGGGGGCGCCAGCTGGCCCCGCTGCTTGCTGAGTAGAGAAGGTCAATCAGCACAGAGGAATCGTCGCCATCTGGATCTGTAGCTTCCCACTGAACTCCGCACGACTGCCCTGTAACGGTCTCTCCGGTTGTAGGGCAGAGAATGCTCACATCAGGAGGCTCATTCATGTACCCAACGACGAAATACGAGAACCCGTCTGTCTCACCAGTAACCGTGTCTCCCTCGACATCCCGTTGGGTGGTGATGTCGATGATTTGACCTGCGGTTGGAATGCGGTAAATGCCAAGGGAGGTCTCGCGCTCCCAAGGCAACTCCTCGCTCTCATACGTGATTGTGACTTCTGCCTGACCGCTGAGGGAAGCAGAGGAACCGACAGCGAAGTAAGGCGTCACGGGATGGAAGAAAGAGGAGATACCCTCGGGAGCGTCCGCAATCCCGCAGACTGTGTGGCCTGCAGACGCGACCCCCCCGAATGCAATCCGTATCTGCCCATTCGCAAACGTCAGCACTCCTGCGAAACCAAGAGGTGTGTTTCCCGCCGTAGCCATGAGGTACGAATCGGGATTCCCATCCCCATCAGCATCAATCTCTAGACGTGGAGGGGCTCCACCGAAGGTATTGAACCGAATCTCTCCGCGCCAGCTCTGGTCCGTGACAGCAACGTCTTCGAAGAGGAACTGAGCTGTGGTGACGTCACCTGCATACTGCGTGATCGCGAATGTGAACGACCCCGCACCTACGCCTGAAGTGGCTGGCATTGCATCGCTGAAGCACGCCTCGCAAGGCTCCATCGCAATTCGGTACACACCGTCGTTTGGCGTAGCTGCGACAACAGAGTGTCCCAGTACGAGATACTGCGCAGTTGGGGTGGTCTCGATTACCCCGTCCCCCGTTGGCCCAATGTGATTTCCGCTTGCGTCGAAGAGATGGAAGACTGTGTCGGAGCACATGTGATATGTGGTGTACTCAAGCGCGGGACGATCTATGGCGTCACCAGATCGCCCACGGTAGATACCTTTGCTTGCCCAGCTGCTATCCCAGTAGTAACCGTCTAGGATACTGCGGATAACCCCCGAAATGGTCTTGTCGTTGAGCATCTCTCCATGCGGCACTGACGTGAATAGCGAGTAATTCCTTTGCTCTGCCCCACCCGCTGGTTCCAGCCCTTCTCCTATTGCTGCAAGAACTCTTCCGTCGCCTGGCGCGAAATCGACGCTCCAGCCCAAGGAGGCAGTGGCCCATGGAATCCAGAGAGGCTTCCATGTCCTCCTGAGTGACCTTGGTGTAACGATGCCCCATTCAGTCAGGACGAACACCTCGCCTGGGGTCTCAATTGTACTTCCCAATCTGTTGTGCAGATTCAGCGCTGTCGTGACCGCGTTCACATTGGAAAGCCTGCTGCTGTCATTCTCGAAATACGTTTCCGCAAACGCCCTGTCCGCGTCTCCACCGCCATCCAGCGGACCTGACTCCCCAAACAGCCTCTCAACAACGAAGAAGTAGTCAAGCAGATCGAAGAAGCCTGGCATGGGGAGCAACTCGTACGAGCTGAGAAACGAACCAGCCAGAGACGATACGAGACCCTTGAGGCAGACCGTGTCAAGAAGTGAAGCACCAGCGCCCAGGCACATGCATCCTAGATCCGGGTGCAATGCGGAATACGCATCGACAGAGCCGAAGTGGGGCACTCCGACCATCACGAGTCTGCGAACGTTCTGTGCTCCACCCGCCTCGTTGATGTAGTAGCGGGCGACGAGCCCCCCCAAGCTGTGGGCAACTATGTCGACCTGCTTGGCTCCCGTAACCTCGAGTATCTTCTCAATCATCCGTTTGAGATTGTTAGATGCAATGTCCTTGATGTCCTGCCGCCAATCATAGGGAAACACGAACAGGTCATCCTCTGAGCTGAGTGTGCGTGGTGGGTCCGCGACCACGTTGCGGAAGCCGCTTGCACTGAACCGTGCGTACGGGTAGAGAAGGTAGAACGGCGCATGACGGCCTGCCGATGTCAGCTCATCGAGCAGCCCTCCGTAGGCGTTCTCCGAGGCATACCAGCCTAAGAGCTCCAGCCCCGGATTGCTGAGAATCGGGCCGAGGGTCTTGTCGAGGATGATGCTGAGGAGATCCTGGGCCTTCGAATCGGGGTTCCACAGGTATAGACGAGGTGATGAGCTTACGGTGCAAAGGCGGGACCCCATGATCCCGGGAATGATGACTACCGGCACTCGCTCGTACTCGACAGTGTCTGGAAGGAGCTTCACGATCTGGATGTCCATGTCCCAGTTGCCGGGCGCGCTGAGCTGCCCTACAGCTACGTAGCCACCGTCTGACGTCCCTTGTCCGCTCGAGATGCCGCCCGACCTTGGCACGTCTACAACCCTTTTCCAAAGCAGACTGCCTGAGGAATCAGTTCTCATGAAGAGAAAACCCATCTCCTCACCCCATCCTCCGCTCTCACCACCGAAGATGACGAAGCCCCCATCAGGGGTTTGAATGACCGAGTTCGCGATGGTGTAACCATCTACGCCGAACGTCTTGGTCCACAGGACCCTGCCAGATGCATCTAGAGACACCAGCACTGCCTGCTGAGTAGCGCAATGCTTGTCCGTGATTCCGGTGCAGTTTGTCCCGCAAGCGATGTACCCGCCGTCTGCCTTCTGTCGAGCTGATGCAACCCTTTGCGGCTCGGCGATTGTTCTTGCCCACACCTGTGCGCCTGAAGAGCTGAGTTTGACAACGAACGCGCCGCCAGCTCCGTTGCCGGAGAGGACATAGCCTCCGTCCGCTGTGTGGTCGGCGAACCACGCGACGCCTGGTTCACCGCCGTATTCTCTCTGCCAGACAACGTTCCCATCGCCATCCAGCTTCACGACAAGTGGCCGGCACACTTCGTCTTGCCCGTCTCCTGTACATGCCGTACCTGAGAACAGAAACCCCCCATCTGCATTGACCAATACGGAATACGCGGCCTGGTACCCTGTGCCGCCGAAGGTCTTGGTCCAAATGACTTGCCCTGCAGCATCGGTTCGGATGACGAGAGCGTTGCTATCGCCTCCCACGAAAGCCTGACCACAGACAATGTAGCCACCGGTTGAGACTTCTCTGACCGAGTAGCCCATGCTGTCATAGCTTCCTCCAAGAGTACGCTGCCAAATCAGATTGCCAGCTCTGTCAATTCGGATCAACAGGACATTGATAGGACCTCCAGCATCCGGGCCAGTTCCTACAATCACGAAGCCGCCATCTAGAGTCTGCTGAATGTCGCGGCCCAGCTCAGTGGATTCGGGTGCTGGATTCCCGAAAGTCGTGCTCCATTCAACATCCGGGGGTTGCGAAGCCGCAATCAGCGGAGCTGCGCAAAGACAGAGAAGCGTAGGAACAAGACTCCACGAGAATGGGAATCGACGAACTAGGCGCGTGAAAAGCAATCGAGAGAGTGTAGGTCTATCAGAATCACTCACTGACATGGCTACATAATACAACTTCAGGGTAGGGGCCAGCCACCCCGTTTGGATGCAGCCGATGACCTGGGCCAAGTCTTCGGTCCAACGAGCTCAAACCCATCTGGGACGGTCTATCCGCGACACCCCATGAACAGAGCCGTTCAGTTCCGGGGACACCTGGTTTGGAGGGGCTCCAGCCTGTTGACGTACCTCCACGAAGTCGGCCCAGGGATAGAGCCAGTGACCCTGCTCCCGTGTTAGGACCACTCGAAAGATGAGAAACCCGACCGTGGGATTCACGGGCTTGTGCCGACACCTAGCAGCTCTGCAATGTAGGCCGCCGGTGCCCGATTCCCAAAACTGGAGTGCGGTCGTGTTTCATTGTAGTCAATCCGCCACCGCTCGATCAGCCGCCGGGCCTCGCCCACGCTCTCGAAACCAGTGCATGTTCAAACACTCGTCGCGCAGCTTGCCGTTGAAACTCTCGATGATCGCGTTCTCCACTGGACGTTCCGGAGTGACCTGCCCTCCGGAAACCGCTCCAGATGAAGAGCAAGCCCACTGCGCTCTGACCTTCACCCCTGAAACGGTCCAGAAGCCTGACTAGCCGGGGTAATGGGCAATCAGGCTGGCACCAGCAGCGTCTCGATCTCCTCCCGACTCGGCCAGCTGAGAGTTGCAAATTCGTCTACTGAGGGGTGGATCGCCTGAAATGGCCTTCTGAAAGGCCCTTCAGAAGCAGCCTCTGTGAGGGATTGGAACACCCTCGCCGAATTTCGATGCCATCGACTGTTGCCATTGGCCTTGGCTGGTCGCTGTGGTCTAAACTGGCTCTTGACGTGAACCGGCCACGTGGCCGGTCAATTGCTGGAACGAAACGGTTGGAGGTGCTGTGGCAACTCTCCTCTACGTCGACGTGCTAGGCGTCAAAGCCAGGTGGATCAGTGGCGGAAAGGCGGAAGCTCAACACGTGTTCGACAGCTTCCGCACGTACCTCATGCGTGCCATTTCGGAGCTTCCCCAAGGAGACCTAGTCGAGGGGTTCATTGAGAGCGATTCCGCCGTGTTTGTGTGTCGAACGGCGCATGTTGCAGTTACCCTTGGCGTTTCTCTGTATTCCGAAGTCTTCATGCAAATTCGCCCGAATAAAGACAGGTTCTGGCTACGCGGCGTCATCACCCCCCTCAGAGATGGAACTGAGCTTAGGAGTGAGAGAACGATCGGTGACGGTGCGATTAGGGAGTTCATGTATTCTGATCCACTCCTAGACGCGATTGCGACCGAGAAGTCAGGTGTCAAGGGGATGCGGCTCTTGATCAAGAGATCGCTTGTCACTAAGTCGCTTCGCACGTCCTTCAGCTTCCAGGTAGGAAACGACGACTTCATCCAATTCCGAAAGCTCACTCACAGCTCTAGACCTCAGACGCTTTTCGAGAAGTACGAGGATGTTCTGTGGATGATAGACGCTGACCCAGCAGTCTGGCGGCGGCGCGAAATGGCTATGGCGTCGCGACTCAGATGGGCGGTGGGCTCAGAGGAGGAGTTTCTGCAAGCCGCGGCCACTCAGGTTGTCTTCCATGAATGCTCTGCGATCCGGGCGGATCTCGAGAGGAATGTGCACTAGTGAAGGATGAGCACCGGTGACCCGCCCCCCTGAAACCAGTCCGGAAGCAGAGCTAGGAACCGGATAGCTCTACGCCACTGAGACGAGCAATTGCTCGATCTCCTCCCGACTGGGCCAGCTGAAAGTTCCAAAGTCGTCCCGTGAGGGGTTCCACCACTAAGCGCGTTCCGCTTGAAGACAGGACTTGCCAGGTGAAGGAAGCCGTAGGAGGTTAGTTGGGATGAACGATGGCGGCGAAATCCCAGAGCAGGACCGTGCCGTCCCGTGACCCCGAAGCCAGCGTCTCCCCATCGGGGGAGAAGGCAACGGAGAACACGATGTTCGTGTGGCCGTAGATGGTGCGAACGAGCACGCCACTCGACACATCCCACAGCTTGATCGTGTCGTCATGCGACCCCGAAGCCAGCGTCTCCCCGTCGGGGGAGAAGGCAACGGAGCGCACGTCGCTCGTGTGGCCGGTCAGCGTGCGTACGAGCATGCCACTCGACACATCCCATAGCTTGATCGTGTCATCTGATGCCGAAGCCAGTGTCTCCCCATCGGGGGAGAAGGCAACGGAGCGCACGTAGCTGTAGCTCGTGTGGCCGGTGAGGGTGCGTACAAGAAGCACGCCACTCGATACATCCCATAGCTTGATCGTGTCATCTGATGCCGAAGCCAGTGTCTCCCCATCGGGGGAGAAGGCAACGGAGCGCACGTCGCTCGTGTGGCTGGTCAGCGTGCGTACGAGCACGCCACTCGACACGTCCCATAGCTTGATCGTGATGTCCCGCGATCCCGAAGCCAGTGTCTCCCCATCGGGGGAGAAGGCAACGGAGTACACGCAGTCCGTGTGGCCTCTCAGCGTGCGTAGGAGCACGCCACTCGATACATCCCATAGCTTGATCGTGTGGTCCCATGACCCCGAAGCCAGCGTCTCCCCGTCGGGGGAGAACGCAACGGAGAGCACGGCGTTCGTGTGGCCGTAGATGGTGCGAACGAGCACGCCACTCGACACATCCCACAGCGTGATCGTGTGCGCTACGCGGGTGGTCGTCGTTACGGCAAGGATCTCCCCATCCGGAGAGAAGCACACGTCGTAGGCGACGTAGGCGCGCCATCCCATTCTAAGCCGCGCCACAGCCCCTTCGGGAAGCGGAATCTCCGTCTGTTGGGCAAAGGCACCGGGAGCGAGCAGTACGCCCACACAGATCAACATCCACACCACGCGCCTCACGGTCGCCCCTTCCTCCGCACTCCGCATAGCGTATCACATCGCGCGGCTCGATCGTCCGACCAGCGAGCTCACCCCAAAACCGACCCAGAGGCAGAGCCAGCACACAGCGGATCTTAATGCCGACGGACCAGTAGCCCCTCGATCTCCTCCGCAGTGGGCCACCGCTGAGTTCTAAAGCTAGACAGAACACTAGGGGGTACCACTCGCGTTCCGGCACAGACAGCGCGTTGACTCCCGTCGGGCCGTGCCGTGTCACGCTGACTGGGTCAGGGCATGTGGAGGCTGCTGCCACGGGAGTTCCGCGCGAATCGGGCACGGGTCCGGGATCTTCCCCGCGGTTTGCAGCGGTACGAGAGCAGCATGCGCATGGTCTTCGAATGAATCCCTCCCAAACGCCTTGGTATCTGCGTTTCATAGAGACGTGCAAGGTCGTTTTCGTCAGAGTGCTCAGAAACCAGCGAATGCGCATCAAACGCAGGACAGAGCGGCATTCTCGGTGACTGCAGCTAGTCTTGGTTGCCAGATGACGAATGTCCCGTAATGCTCGGCAGTGATCAGAAGCCTCGCGCCACCTGCGTTTGGCGCCAGTTCGCACTCATGCTCCGCATTGGACGGAATGCGCCGCGGGCGATCAAACCTCTCAAGCGCAATACGCATCCCCCATCCAGGAACAACGGACATTTGTCTTTGAACGCCAATCTTGGAGTTGCGAAAGCGCTTCAAACGCTGATGGAGTTTAAGGATTGTGGGTCTCGGACGTCCGCGAGCGTTCACGCGGTTCCCGGGAACCGAAATTGAGCAAAGTACCAATCTCTTGCGGGCCCTGCACTGCAGACTCTCGCTACTTCATTGGGGGTTCGAAGTGAGCGAGAAGAAGGATCAAGAGAGGATCGAGGTGATCGTGAAGAGACCGCCGGCAGGTCCCGTGCCCGCGGAAGTACGTCTCGGGCTCTCATCTCTCGCCACACTCATCGCCCACCTGGCAAACGAAGACGAAACGGAGCGGGTTGGCGTCCCCGTGTTGGTCGGGGAAGGCGAGGATCCTTAGAATGGCTGATGCGATGAACATTGTCCTGTATACCCGTGTTTCGTCCGACCGTCAGGCAGACAAAGGGCTCTCCATCTCTGCGCAACTGCGTCACGTGAAGAGCCATGCCGCGGAACGCGGCTACGTGGTGTTGAAGGTCTTCACTGACGAAGGGATCAGCGGAACGACAGACCGACGCCCTGGCTTCCAGGAGATGATGCGTTTCTGCAAGCTGAACCACGAGCGGGTGGATGCAGTGCTGGTGTGGAAGTTCAACCGCTTCTCTCGTGACCGTGTTGACGCGGGGTGGTACAAGCGATATCTGCGCAAGCTGGGTATTGACGTCATCTCGATCACTGAGCCGATCACACGGAGCATCGACTCTGACGTGATGGAGGCCGTTGTCGAGGCAATGGACGAGCGGTACACGAAGAGCCTTGCTCAGGACGTGATGAGGGGAATGGCTGAACTGGCTCGCCGTGGTTTCTACCCGCTGTCGATGGCACCGTATGGATGTCAGAGAGTCAAGGTTCTTGACGGAAAGGCGGAACGATTCAAGCTCGCTCCCGACGAAGAGCATGCACCCATCGTGCGGCGTATCTTCGCGATCTACACGACAGAAGGGATTGGCGCGAAGGCAATTGCCAAGCGACTGAATGCAGAGGGTTTGCGCACCCGAACCGGGAAGCTTTGGACAGTGAAGGCCATCCTGGCAATCCTGCGCAACCAGGCCTACGTAGGGACACTGCGCATGGAGTTCACGACGAAGAACGCCGAGTACCTACCCGAGCGAGATCGAGTCGTCGCCATTGAGGATGCCTTCGAGGCGATCGTTGAGAAACAGACGTTTGTCAGGGCTCAGGGGATCCTCGAAGAGCGATCACGGACCAGCCCCAAGGCGTTGGCGAGCCACTACCTGTTGAGTGGAATCGCGCGATGCGGGGAGTGCGGCAAGCGCTTGTATGGCATGTCAGCGAAGTCGGGACGGCATCACTACTACGCGTGCGAGACATACATCCAGAGTGGGAAGGCTGCCTGCAGCCTTGGACTGATCAACTGCGCCCGACTGGATGGGATCGTTGTCGAGAAGGTGCGCGAGGTGCTGCTTGAGCCGACGTACCTGGAAGATCTGGTGGACGAGGTAAATCAAGAGCTAGGAGATCGGGACGAGCTGATCGCCGCCGAGCTCCGAGCACTCGATGCGACGCTTCGCGAGAAGAAAGAGCAGATCGAACGGCTGCTTGATGCGATTGAGAGCTCGAAGGAGCAGACGATCGCGATCCTCCCGCGCCTTGAGGCGCGTCAGGAGGAGTTCAGCGCTCTCGATGAGAGGCGCCGACAGCTTGAAGAAGAGCGCCAATCGCCACGTGTGTTGCGTGTGGAGATCGCCAGGGTGCTTCCATACGTGGAATCGCTGAAGACAACGCTTCAGACTGCGCCAGTGAAGACGCAACGGTTCATACTGAAGTCATTCATCAAGAGGATCGAGGTCACGACGAGCAAGATTGTGATTGATTTCTCGATTCCGGAAGAAGAACACCACGGCAATGAGGCAAGCGGTGGAGTTCTTAGTACAGTGACGTCTGGTACGCCCGACAGGATTCGAACCTGTGACCTTTGGCGCCGGAGGCCAACGCTCTAATCCACTGAGCTACGGGCGCGGGCAATGCTTCGCATTGCTTAGGAGTTTCGTTTCACGAGACTCCTGTTTGTGTCGTTTCATTAAGCTCAACTAGCCACTGCATGGTCGTGCAAATGGGAGTTCGCGAAGCAAACTCCAAGCTACTCGGCGTAGCCGATTAGCCCGTGGCGGAGAGGGCGGGATTCGAACCCGCGGAGGAGCGTGAACCCCTCGCCGGTTTAGCAAACCGGTGTCTTGGACCACTTGACTACCTCTCCGAGCAGGCATTCTACAGACCCCGGACACAGTTCGCCAAGGGAGATTGCTGTGAGATTCCGGAAGACGCGTCGCCCTTCGAACGGCGAGAACGACGAACGTGCTCACGAGGCGTCGGCGCCATGAGCACGTTCGGAGGGGGCGGGATTCGAACCCGCGAGGCCTTTTGAGCCTGCCGGTTTTCAAGACCGGTGGTTTCGTCCGCTCACCCACCCCTCCAAAGCGACATTGTACCTAAGGGCGAGCCTCGTCTTGAACGTCATCCGCTCCGCTTCGATCGCGTGATCGTCCCCCCGCCGAGGAGGCAGTCACCGCGGTAGATGGCCGCGATCTGCCCCGGTGTGATCGCGCGCTGCGGCTCGCGAAACTGCAGATCAAACCGACTCGAAGTCGCTCGCCGGACGTCGGCCGGCGCGGCCGCAGAGCGGTAGCGGATCTTCGCTTCCACGTCTTCTCCTTCCGTGGGCGGATGGCCGGAGATGTAGTTGGCATCGATCGCGGAGAGGTCCGAACGGACGAGAGTGTCTTCGCCACCGACGATGAGCCTGTTCGTAGCCGGGTCGATGTCGACGACGTACAGCGGGCGTTCCGCCGCAATGCCAAGCCCTCGGCGTTGCCCGATCGTGTAGTTGGGAAGACCGTTGTGGGTTCCGAGTCGGCGTCCCTCCAGGTCGACGATCGGACCGGCACGGAAGTCACTCTCGTCGAACAGGAACGAGGCATCACCAGCGAGTGCGAAGCAGAGGTCCTGGCTCTCGGGAAGATCCGCGCAGGTCAGGCCGTGCGCCCGCGCGATCTCGAACACCTCCTGCTTGGTCCGGTCGCCAACCGGAAACTCGAGATCCGCGAGATCCGCTTGCCCCAGTCCGTAGAGGAAGTACGACTGATCCTTGGCCGGATCGGCCCCACGGCAGAGCGAACGCCGCCCACTCTCTTCCTCCACGACTCGAACGTGATGTCCTGTGGCGACGGCGTCGAAGCCGTTGTCGCGCGCGTAGTGAAGCGCGCGTCCAAAACGAAGCAGACGGTTGCAGCGCCCGCAGGGATTGGGCGTCTCCCCGGCTCGGTAGCGGTCCACAAAATCTCGAAGGACGAGGTCGTGGAATGCGTCACTCGCGTCGATCGTCTCGTGCGGGATTCCGAGTTCGGCAGACGCCCGGGACGCGTCGTCGAGGGAGCAGCACTTCGTCCGGCCTTCGTAGTCCGGGGCTCCGGGAAATGACCAGAACCAGAAAGTGAGTCCCGCGACGTCATGACCTGCCTCCTTGAGGAGAAGGGCCGCAACGCTGCTGTCGACGCCGCCGCTCATGCAGACGACGACGCGCTTGCGCATCCTAGGTTTCACCCTCCGGTGGGACGACGCACAGGAACTCGAAGGGTTGATCTCCGGTGTTGACGAACTGGTGCTCGTCCAGCGGCGGGACGTAGGCGAAATCACCGGGCTCGACGGGGGTTGCCCCTCCGGCGAAGCGCACCTCGCCCCTTCCGGCGAGAACGTAGGTCGCGTGCTCCCACGGGTGCGTGTGATAGGGGCTGTGTCCTTCGGGGCCGATGGTGAATCGCCGCATGACGAAGTTGGGCGCACCCTCTCCAGCGCCGATGAGGATCCGCTTCTCAGCACGCCGAACTGTTTCCCCGTCGTCGTAGGTGACGGGGTTCACGTCAAGGCTCTTCCCGATCTTGACCAACAGAATCTCCTTTCTTCTTAGAGCGGAGCTACGATGAGCGGAACCAGCATCTCCTGTTCGGTCAAACCGCCGTGCATACCGCGAAGGCGTGGGGCATCGGGGTACGGATGATAGACCCCGGCGGCACCCGTCGAGATGATCGCGACGTCGCCCACCCGATGAACGATCTCAGGGTGCGTCGCGTCTTCACCAAGGAGGCCCGACGAGAGAACGCGATCTCGGCCGAGACGAATCAGCCCATCGCGGAGAACCTCGACGTCCTCCACGTGTGACCGCGTCCCGTTCTTCAGGTGAAGGTACGACGCACGCGGCTCGCCGACGGGCAGGCGAACCAGTTCATCGGCTACATCACCAAGTGCCGACAGTTGCATGTAGTCTGTCGGAGCCATGGAGACGAAGCCGTGGTCAGATGTGATGAGGAGGAGCGTCCGGTCGGCGCGACCCACGAGTTCATGTCCAAGGACCGCATCGACCGCCATGGCCTCAGCACGATAGGCGTCTGTGTCCGGGCCCTGGATGTGGGCAATGGAGTCAAGTCCTGGCCAATACAACGTGAGGAGGGCGCTCCCAGCCGACGATTGGAGGATCTGGCGGGCGCGGCCGCACATGTCGGCAAACCCCTCCATGGAATGGGTCTCCGTGCATCCGCGATAGAGGACGCGCGACAGCCCGCTGCGAGTGATCGCTCGTGGAAGGAGAACGTGAATCGAGATGCCTTGGGCCGTGAGCCGCTCGCAGAACGTGGGCCTCGGCACAAGTTGGTCGAGATCGAGTCCCGCTTCCTCCGCCGAGGTGCTCTTGGCGGCGCCGACGAGTTCGAGCCGGATCATATCGGTGATCCCGGAGATCTCACGAAGGTACAGACGGTAACCGATCATCCCATGTGCCCCCGGCGTTAGCCCGGTGACAAGGCTGGTAAGAGCCGTCACCGTCGTTGACGGAAAGACAGACGTAATCGGCAGAAGGGTCCCTCGGTCGATGAGCCGGTCGAGCACCGGAATGTCCCCTGAGCGACGGAGCTTCTGCAGCGCGCGATACCCGAACCCGTCCAGTACGAGAAGAACCACGCGGTCAAACGAGGACGCGGGAATCTCCTCGAGCAGCGGCGTCTCAACATCTGATTGCGCAAGAGCACGTTCGATCACCAACGGGACGCCGACGATGGAGAAGCCTGCGTAGTCCGGCAGCACGACCCCCGGCGGGAAGCCCTCCGGCACCGGCCGGGATGTCAACCTGTGCTCGATCTCGCTCTGTCGGTTCACGAAGGGCGATTATACGGGTCGCCGCGGCCGTCCGCCCCACACGCCGCTCGTTCCCGATGCACCGCCCGCGATCCAGGAGACGATCGGCCGCGGACGGGCGGCGAGACACTCGTCCCTCGGCGCGGTGCGTAGTGGCCAGCGGTCGGCGGACGCGTGGGATCGTCGTAGGATGGCTCCATCCCGTTCGATAGCGTCAGTGATTCACATCACGTTCTTCGGCTTGGCTCCGGGTGGGAACCGAAGAAGGTGAGATGGATCGAGGGTTGTACCACCTCCTTGACGCGCAGCGGAAGTGCGATCCGGAAACTGGCCGTCCGTGTGCCGGTCGTCCATGAGGGGGCAGAGCTTCGGCCTGGCCTGCGGATCCCTTCCGCTGCGATCCCATTGCTCCTGGCTCTGACATCGCCAAATCCTGCCTCAAGGTTGCGCTCCTCGTCCGGTTCTCGCAGAATGGAACGCCTCGCAGGCTGGAGGCTTGATGCCAAGACGAACAATCTCGATGTAGACAGGGTTTCGCGCTTCGTCTGGGATTCTCTGGGAGAGCAATGAGTGGGGATGAAGTGACGAACAGGGAAGGACTCAGGAGGCTCCGAGTCAGCAACCCTCAGAAATTCGTTGATCCCGATGTGGCGTTTTCCTGCATCCATCGCGGTGCACGGCTCTTCATCGGTACGGGATGCGGACAGCCCCAGTATCTCGTCAACCAGCTGGTTGCGTACACGCAAGCGCACCCCAAGGCATTTTTCGACGCAGAGGTGTTAAGCGTCTGGACCCTCGGCGTGGCGCCATACCTGAAAGAGGAGGTCAAACGCAACTTTCGGCTCGACTCGTTCTTCATCAGCGGTGTCACGCGGGAGGCTGTCAATCGCGGAGCGGCGGATTACACGCCGATCTTCCTCTCCCAAGTGCCCGCGCTTTTCTATCGCGGGATTGTGCCCATCGACGTTGCGCTCGTTCAGACATCACCACCGGACGCCCACGGATACCTGAGCCTCGGGATCAGCGTAGACATCGTCCGAGCAGCGGTCGATAACGCCAAGACGGTGATCTGCCAGATGAATCGACTCATGCCTCGAACGCACGGGGACAGCTTCATCCATCTGGACGAGGTGGATTACGTCATCCCGCGAGACGAGCCGCTGTTGGAGTACGTCCCGGAGGCACCGGACGAGGTGTGTGACCGAATCGGCGACTACGTCGCGAGGTTGGTGGAAGACGGAGCGACGATTCAGGTGGGATATGGCCGCATCCCCGACGCGATCCTCGGGCACCTCAAGAATCGGCGACATCTTGGAGTGCATACGGAGCTGTTGAGCGACGGGGTTGTCGAACTGATGAAGGCCGGAGTGATCGACAACGTACGAAAGACGATCGACCGGAACAAGTCGGTTGCCGCGTTCTCGATGGGGCGTCGGGAGACGTACGAGTACCTCGGAGACAACCCGGCGGTATCGTTCCGCCCTGTCGACTACACCAACAACCCAGCGGTGATCGCACAGATCCGGAAGATGACGGCGATCAACACGGCGCTGCAGATCGACCTCTCCGGGCAGGCAACCGCCGAGTCGCTGGGGAACGAGTTTTACAGTGGGATTGGGGGACAGGCCGACTTCATGCGCGGCGCGATTCTCGCGCCGGAGGGGAAGTCCATCCTGGTGCTGCCCTCGACAGCGCGTAGTGGTGAGGTCTCGCGGATCGTTCCCCATCTGAGCGAAGGGGCCGGGGTGACCCTAACCCGCGGCGACGTCCACTACGTCGTGACCGAGTACGGGATTGCGTACCTTCACGGGAAGAATGTTCGGGAGCGAGCCATGGAGCTGATCCGGATCGCGCACCCGAGGTTCCGCCCGGAACTCCTGAAACAGGCAAAGGCCGCTCGGGTCATCTACACGGATCAAGCGTACGTCCCGGGCAGGCGCGGTGAGTATCCCGAGCAGCTCGAGGCATATCGGACGACGAAGACCCAAGCCGAGATCCTCCTTCGGCCGGTGCGGATCAGCGACGAGCCGCTCCTCAAGGATTTCTTCTACTCGCTGTCCGATCAGTCGATCTATCGTCGATTCATCTCAGCGCGGAAAGACATGCCGCACGAACGATTGCAGGAGTTCGTCGTGATCGACTACACGGCGGAGATCGTCATCCTCGCAGTCCTGCCTGACGGAGAGCGAGAGATTGTCGCCGGCGTGGGGCAATACGGGATCGACGCTCAAAACCATACCGCCGAGGTCGCGCTTGTCGTCCGCGACGACCATCAGAACCAAGGCGTCGGGACGGAGATTCTCTCGTACCTCACGTACCTCGCGAAGCGGGAAGGTCTACTCGGATTCACGGCCGAAGTGCTGATCGAGAATCAGGCAATGATGCATCTGTTCGAGCAGGCCGGCTTCTCGATTGAGAAAAGGAGAGGGGCCGGGGTGTACGAAGTGAGGATGCTCTTTGGATGAGAAGGTGAGCACGGGGATGGAGCGATTGTTCAACCCGCGGTCGGTCGCCGTGATCGGCGCTTCGACGAATCCGGCGAAGATCGGCTATCGAGTTGTCGCGAACATGGTGTCGTCTGGGTATCGCGGAGCGATCCACCCGGTCAACCCGAAGGGCGGGAAGATTCTTGGATGGGCCGTTCATCCGTCGGTCGAAGCGATCGACGAGGAGATCGATCTTGGGATCGTCTCGGTTCCGGCCGCGGGGGTCTTGCCGGTCGTGGAAGCGTGCGGCAAGAAGGGGGTCGGACATCTCGTCGTGCTGACATCGGGTTTCTCCGAGGTGGGCAAAATCGAGGAAGAACGCCGGATTGTCGAAACCGCGCAGGAGTACGGGATGCGCATTCTCGGACCAAACGTCTTCGGGATCTACTCGGCGGCGGGGTCCCTCGACGCCACGTTCGGTCCGGGCGGGATCGTGCCGGGCCGAGTGGCGATCGTTTCCCAAAGCGGGGCCCTCGGGATCGCGATGATCGGGAAGACGGCGAGCGAGACGCTCGGCCTGTCGGCGCTGATCTCGGTCGGGAACAAGTCGGACATCGACGAGTCGGATCTGCTCGAATACCTGCTGACCGACGAACGAACGGCCGTCATCCTGTTGTACATCGAGGGGGTCAAGGATGGCGGACGGCTCGTGGAGACCCTCTCACGGGTCACGAGGCAGAAGCCGGTCGTCGTCATCAAGTCGGGTCGCTCGAAGCGCGGGGCAATGGCTGCTGCGTCTCACACCGGATCGCTTGCCGGCGCCGATGCGGTCTTCGATGACGTGATGCGCCAGTGCGGCGTGATGCGCGCGGAGAGCGTGCAGGAGGCATTCAACTGGGTTCGGTATCTCGCATCGACGCCGGAGCCCACCGGCGCCGATGCGGTCATCGTCACCAACGGCGGTGGGATCGGCGTGCTTGCGGCGGATGCTTGTGAGGAATTCGGCGTGGGGCTGTACGATGACCAGGCCGCACTCAAGGATGCCTTCTCCGCGGTGATGCCGGTGTTCGGTTCGTCCAAGAATCCCGTCGATCTGACCGGACAGGCGACGGCCGAGGACTACGCCGCCGCACTCGACGCAGTCCTCAGCAACGATCGAATGCACGCCGCGATTGCCCTGTATTGCGAGACGGCGATGGCGGAGTCGGCTCAATTCGAGACGCTGCTGCGCAAGGTGTACAAGCGATACCGAGGAATCAAGCCGATCGTCTTCTCGCTGTTCGGAGGGAAGTCGATCGCCGCGACGATTCAAAGGCTTCGGAGCGAAGGGGTCCCGGTTTTCGGCGATGTCTACGAGGCGGTCTCGCCGCTCGGTGCCCTCTATCGCTCCCAGCGGCGCTCCCACAGGCGGGATGACCCGCCAACGGACGTGAAGATCGATCTCGACGCAGCGCGCATGATCCTCAGGATTGCCGGGGAGGAGGGACGAAGGTTTTTGCTGGCGCACGAGGCGGCACAGTTCGCCGAGATCGTTGGGCTGACGATGCCCGTCTCGAAGGTTGCCCGAACCCTCGATCAGGCAGTGGAAGCGGCTGAATCGATCGGCTATCCCGTCGTCATGAAGGTCGTGTCGAGGGACATCATCCACAAGAGCGACGCCGGGGGCGTGGTGCTCGATCTCGACGATAAGACAGAGGTCGTAGACGCGTACCAAGCGATCCTGAAACGCTGCAGGGCCTACAAACTGGACGCGGTCATCGAAGGCGTCGAGGTCGCGGAGATGATCCGCCCCGGCATCGAGACGATCGTGGGCGCACGTCGAGATCCCTCCTTCGGACCCGTGATGATGTTCGGCCTCGGAGGCATCTACGTGGAGGTAATGAAGGACGTCTCATTCCGCGCGGCGCCGATCGGGCCGAAGACAGCGAACGAGATGATTGCCAGCATTCGCTCGTATCCACTCCTGCTCGGCGTTCGGGGCGAAAGCCGGAAAGACACCGACGCAGTGGCCGGCGTGATCGAGACCCTCAGCCATTTGGCGGTCCGGTGTCCTGAGCTCACAGACATCGAGATCAACCCGCTCGTCGTCTACGATCAAGGAGAAGGCGTCCGAGCGGTCGACGTAAGAATCCTGTTCGATGCTCCGAAGGGGGTGAAGAGACGGTGAAGTCGCTGATCGTTGCATCAACGCGAGAAGGGGCGGGGAAGACGAGCCTATCGATCGGCCTAGCGCAAGCCGTTGGCAAGCGGTTCGGCTATGTCAAGCCGCTCGGGGACCGTCCGCTCTACCGGAAGAAGCGCCTGTGGGATTACGATGCCGCCCTGTTCTCGAAGCTGCTGCAACTTGACCAGGAGCCGGAGACTGCCAGCCTCGGTTTCGACCACTCGAAGCTCCGATACATGCACGACCGACGGTCGGTCTTCGCCGCGTTGCGGGAGAAGCTGGAGGCGGCGGGAGACGAGCACGACGTCGTGCTGATTGAGTGCGGGAAGGACTTGTCATACGGCGCCTCTGTCTTCCTCGATCCGCTAACCATCTCTCACGAGACGGGCCACCCGGTGGTCATCGTGGCTGGTGGATCGGAGAACACAATCGCCGACGACTTGGCGTTCGTCAAACGTTTCGTTGGGACAGACGAGGCGAACGTTGCCGGAGTGATCATCAACAAGGTCGTCCACTTGGACGACTTCCGCGAGTCGCACCTTCCGGAGATCGAGAAGCTGGGCATCGAGGTTCTCGGCGTGATGCCACACCAGGAGGAGCTGGCGACGCGGTCGGTGTCGACGATTGCCGACAGGCTGTTCGCGCGCGTCCTCGCGGGGGAGAACGGGTTGGGCCGTACGATCCGAAATGTGGCCGTCGGAGCAATGTCAGTCGATGCCGCCATGTCGGATGCGTTGATCACGGCGCCCGACAAGCTGGTGATCACAAGCGGGGATCGTAGCGACATGATCTTGGCGGCGATCGATGCCGGCGGGACCTCGGCCATCGTGCTCACCAACAACATCGTTCCTCCGGCCAACGTCATCTCCCGGGCTACCGAGGCCGGGATCCCCCTGTTGCTTGTTCCTGGCGATACGTATGCGATTGCACTCCAGGTGGAGCACATCGAGCCCCTGCTGACCGCGGAGGATGAATCCAAGATCACTCTCCTTCGAGATCTGGTCGTGGAGCATCTCCGGGTTCAAGCGATCGAAGAACTGGTCTCTTGAGGTCGGAGCAGAACTCGAGCTCGGCAAGAAGAAGGGAAGCCGCAACTATTGCGGCTTCCCGGCTTGTGTTGGTATCTCTTCGTGCGATGGAGACGCGCTTCGCCCCGTCAGACAACGCAGGGCTAGCTCTTGTTCTCCTCTCGCTTCAAGTACTGGATGATTGCGTCGACCACGAGGTAGTTGATAGAGCGATCACGCTTCTCGCCTAGTTGTATCAGGCGTTCAACCGGCCTTTCCTCCATCTTTTTCTGGGGAATGTAGATCGACAGCTTGTCGAGGATCTCTTTTTTCGCCACGCAATTCACCCCCTCTCGTCAAGTCTTCCGCCCACTTCGGACGTTGCCTTCGGTTCTCAGTGAATGCATGAACGGCTAAAGAGTACCCAGAGACAGCGAGAGTTCCATGGAAACGCGCCGAACGCAAGATGGAAAGAAGCTGGAAGACCGAGGCGCGTGTAGACGTTCTCCAGAGGAAGCGTGCCCCCCGTGTGATCAGGTGTCGCGCAACTCAAAACGAGCGTATCGTATCCCGCACCAGTGCAAACCTCGCGGAGCTCGACCGAACGAGAGGAGGCGCCGCCGCTTGCCGGCAATCGACGGGCGATCTAGAATCGGAGATCAGGGGGTGGTGCAGCCCGCATGATTCTTTTCAACGGGACGTTTGCTTCTCATCCGGAGGCTGACGCACTTGCCGTGAGCGGCGGTCGCATCGAGGCCATCGGGCGTGAAGAGTCGATCTCGGAGACGCACGCGCCCCACGAAGATAGGATCGACCTGAACGGGCGGGCGGTTCTTCCCGGATTCATCGACGCGCACGTTCACGTGTTCGGCACCGGCTTGACCGCACTCGGCTGGCGCGTTGACCTCGCGGGAATGGAGCGTGAGGAGACATGCGCCGTCCTCGCCGCAGCTGTCGCAGAGCGCGGGGCAAGTGAGTGGGTGCTCGCCGTAGGCTGGGATGAGAGCAGCTGGGCCGATCGGCGATACCTGAGTCGACGAGAGCTCGACCGGTTCTCCCCACGATCGCCAGTGGGGGCCGTTCGGATGGATGGACATCTCCTCGTCGTGAACTCGGAAGGCCTGCGGGTCGCACGCGGACTTCTGTCGTCGGACCTTGATGGTGAACTGGTGGACGATGAGACCGGAGAGATCAGAGAAGAGGCCGCGTGGCAGGTGCTCGAGTCGCTCGAGCCCGATCGGTCAACGCTCGATGACGCCCTCACCGCAGCTGCTCGCCTCTGTCACCGATGCGGCATCACATCGATTCATTCGATGACGCCAAGATCCCGTGTCCCGATCCTGCTCAACGCGTGCGGACGCGACCGCCTTCGAGTGACGGTCTTCCAGAAGGTCACAGAGGCGGTGGAGATCGCCGAGGTGTGCGCGGGCGACGGCTTCGACGAAGAATGGGTGCGATTCGGAGGCGTGAAGGCGTTCGCAGATGGATCGCTCGGCGCAGGAAACGCGGCGGTGACCGCCTCGTACCTCGACGGAGGAAACGGAGTCCTCAACCACACCGATGCTTCGTTGGAGAAGATCATCCGTCGATCTGAGGAGGCGGGCTGGCGGACGGCCATCCACGCCATCGGGGATCGAGCGATCGAGCAAGTCTTGCGGGCACATGCTTCCGTCGACTCTTCTGCAGGCTTGCGACATCGGATTGAGCACGTCGAGTTGGCGACGCGGGAGCAGGTCGAACGAGCAAGATCCTTGGGGCTCTTTCTGTCGATGCAGCCCAACTTCACTGGCAATTGGTCCGGGCCTGGATCGATGTACGAGCGCAAGCTCGGGCGCTCGCGCGACATGGAGTCGAATCCTCTTCGCCACGTCCTCGATTCCGGCGCGCCCCTGGCTTTTGGGTCGGACGGAATGCCCGTCTCGCCGATCTACGGACTCCACTGGGCGGTCAACGCCGCGTACGAATCACAGCGAGTGACGGTTGACGAGGCGATCGCCGCGTACACCGAAGGCGGCGCGCGGTTCTCGCTCGAGGAGAACGTCAAGGGAAGGCTGGACGTGGGTGCGTACGCCGATCTTGTCGTGCTGGACGAAGACCCATGCCGAGCCCCTGATCGGCTTTGTGAACGCCGGGTCGAGAGCGTCTTCGTGGGTGGGGAGTGCGTGTTCGAGATAGAGGAGGACTAGCGTGCGGATCGGTCTGTTCACGGATGCCTACTTGCCCGAGATCAGCGGGGTGACGATCTTGGTCCGGCGCCTCAGGGACGAGTTGGATCGTCTCGGGCACGAGGCATACGTCTACGCGCCTCGCTACGATCGCCCATCGGACGACGAGCGCAGGACGTTTCGCTTCCGCGCGGGACCTGTCTTCGCGTACAAGACGGCACGGATGGCATTGCCATACAGCCGAGAGGCCTTCCGCAGCTTCTCTAATCTCGACATCATCCACAGTCACACGCCGTTCTCTCTTGCGTACGTGGCGCTGGCGGCGGCGTATCGTCATCGAATTCCCCACGTCCAGACGTACCACACGTATCTGAGCCAGTACCGGCATTACGTTCCGCGAGCCGTGCGACCCTCGGTGAAGGCGGCGGAGTCGTATTCGGCGCTCCTGTGCAACCGCTGCACCGCGGTCACCGTCCCTACGCGTTCGATCGAGCAGGAGCTGCGGCGATTCGGCGTTCGCCGCCCAATCCATGTTCTTCCGTTTGGCCCGAACCTTCCATTCTACGAACGGCCTGCGGTCTGGAGTCCGCGCCTCGCACTGGGGATACCGGATGACGCCCTCATGCTCTTGTACGCAGGTCGCGTAGCCGAAGAGAAGAACCTTCACTTCTTGCTCAGGGCTTTCCGTCGAATCCACGCTCTTGATCCAAGCGCGATCCTCGTCTTCGCCGGCGACGGTCCGTCGCGAACGTCGCTGGAGGGAGAAACGGCAGCGATGGGTTTGACAGACGCCGTCCGCTTCGCCGGTTTTCTCGATCAGGCGTCGCTGATCGACGTCTACAAGGAGTCGGACCTGTTCCTGTTTGCTTCCAAGACCGAGACGCAAGGGCTCGTTCTTGTCGAGGCGATGGCGGGCGGGACGCCCGCGGTCGCCGTCGACGCGATCGGCGTGCGGGACGTGGTGAGTGAGGGGGAGAACGGATTCCTGGTGCCCGAGGACGAAGAGACGTTCGCCAGAAGAGCCATCCAAGCCGTCCGAGAGCCGGAGACCTTCCGGAAGCTCCAGGAGGGGGCGCGGCGGACAGCCAAGGACAGCTCCGTACAAGCGTCGACGGAACGCCTTCTTGGGATCTACGAGGGCTGTCGTCGAGCGTCCGTCCGATCACGCGTTCGCTTTCGATGGCGTAGGTCGCGGCGAGGCCGCAGGAGCGACCGGTGAGAGTCGGCCTGCTGACAAGCGGCGGGGACGCGCCGGGGATGAACGCTGCGATCCGAGCGGCTGTTCGTTGTGGAACCGAGAGGGGAGCCGAGATGCTGGGCGTCCACCGGGGCTACAACGGGCTCGTCGAAGGAGATTTCGAACCGCTGGACAACCGCGCAGTCGGAGGGATCATCGAGCGCGGCGGGACGATGCTGCGAAGTGCGCGATCGGCGGCATTCTCGACCTCGGCAGGCCGCGAGAAGGCGCTCGCCGAGATCCGACGGCATTCGCTCGACGGGTTGATCGTCATCGGGGGGAACGGATCTCTTCGTGGCGCGCAGTGGTTGCAGGCGAACACTGTGCCGGCCGTCGGGATCCCCGCCTCCATCGACAACGACATTCCCGGAACCGAGATGGCAATCGGTGTGGACACGGCCGTGAACACGGTCGTTTCCGCACTGAATCGCATCCGCGACACCGCGGTCTCACATGAGCGTGCATTTGTAGTCGAGGTGATGGGGCGCAAGTCAGGATACATCGCGCTGATGGGTGGACTCGCCGGCGGGGCGGAGGTCATCCTCCTACCGGAAGTGCCGGTCACGCTCTCGGACGTCGTGAAACAGGTTTGTGAGGGCATTCAGAGGGGAAAGGGGCACTCGATCATCGTCGTTGCCGAGGGGTTTGCGCCGATAGACTGTCCGAACCCCAAGCCATCCTCCGGACGCGTGGTGTCCGATGCACTTGAGCTTGCAGGCACGGTCGAAACGCGACTGACCATCCTTGGGCACCTTCAACGGGGAGGATCTCCCTCGGCGTCAGACCGGACTCTTGCCTGCCGGTTCGCCGAGTCTGCCGTCACGTGGCTGATGGACGACGTAAGCGGGGTCTACACGGGCCTGTCAGGAAGAGACATCGTGTCCGTTCCGCTCGCCTCGATCGAGGAAGATTGCAGGAACGTCAATCTTGACCTGCTACGCCTCGCGCACGTCCTCGCACACTAGAGTGGTAGCGTTTGTCATTCCACGGTGACCGTCTTGGCCAGGTTGCGTGGCTGATCGACATCCGTGCCGCGCAATACAGCGGTATGGTAGGCCAGAAGCTGCAGCGGCAGCGTGAACAAGATGGGCCGCGAGATTCCGTCGACTTGCGGAACGCCTAGGACGAAGTCCGCAACGCGGTCAAGGGCCGGCTCGTCCGGAGCGTCCGTCACGACGATCACGTAGCCGTTTCGTGCCTTGACTTCCTCCATGTTCGACAGAACCTTCTCGAAGGCGATGCCGCGTGACAGAAGGAAAACGACGGGCGTTCCTTCGTCAATCAGCGCGATCGGCCCGTGCTTCATCTCGCCGGCCGGATACGCCTCGGCATGGATGTACGAGATCTCCTTCAGCTTCAGCGCCCCCTCGAGCGCAATCGGGAAGAGCGGACCTCTGGCTAGGAAGAGCACGTCTGCCGAGCTGTGTAGCGTCTCGCCGAGCCTCTGAATCTCCGGCTCGGCGCGGAGGGTTTCCGTAATTCGACCCGGCAGCAACGAAAGCTGCGAAAGCTCTGCACTGATCTTGTCCTGCATCGCCGGGTTTTTGCGGCTCCCCAACGCAAGACCGAGGAGGCCGAGGACCGCGATCTGGGCGGTGAATGTCTTGGTCGCAGCGACCCCGATCTCAATGCCGGCGCGTGTGTAGACGCTGGCATCGGCTTCCCGATCGATCGCCGAATGCTCGTTGTTGACGACGGCGATGACGCGCGCGTCCTTCTCTTTCGCTCGGCGAACGGCCATGAGCGTGTCGATCGTCTCGCCGGACTGTGAAACAGCGACGACCAGGGTGTTCTCCGTCATGTGACGGTGCCTGATGCGGAACTCCGAGGCGATCACCGCCTGGACTGGGATCGGGAGAAACTCCTCCCACAGATACTCCGCAACGAGCGAGGCATGGTAGGCAGTTCCGCACGCGACGAGGTAGACGTGATCGAACGTCTTCGCCGCATTGCCCAGCGAGTCGAGATCGATCGAAAGGGCATCAGCATCGAACTTCTCTCGGACCGACTCCCCGACGGCACGTGCTTGCTCGTGGATCTCCTTCAGCATGAAGTGCTTGTAGCCACCCTTCTGAATCGAGACCGGATCGACCGCCACCTTGTGGGACGGCCGGTCGATTCGCTTGCCGGCGAGATCGAAGATCCGAATGGCGCCGCACGTCAGTTCGGCGATCTCGTCGTCAGCCAAGAACTGGACGTCCGTCGCGCGCCCGAGAAGTGCGGGAATGTCCGAGCAAGCGTAGGCACCTGTCGAA
>Ga0222683_1000041_pt1 | contig 66141 bp, 49 predicted proteins | sample AntAcemetage1073_FD_179841 | JGI IMG/M metagenome (GOLD analysis project Ga0222683, IMG submission 179841) | Saline water microbial communities from Ace Lake, Antarctica - #1073 | ecosystem: Environmental > Aquatic > Non-marine Saline and Alkaline > Saline | place: Antarctica: Ace Lake... | reverse complement strand
CTGTCAAGGGCCCTAAGCCCGTCGACCTAGTAATGTTAGAGAAATCGTAGTGAAGAAACAAAGGGGTCAGGTCTACGCATTACTCTTATTATCATCCCTTAGCTTTATGCGATGTTGCGCCGCAAGAAAGCGCAAAAGAAAAATAACCTAACCCATTACGGGTTAGGTTATTGAAGATGGTCGGAAGTAGAAGAGGGTCCTCTTGACTTAATAGCGGACTGCGGGCTCCGGAAACACATGGCGAATGGCCCTTCGACTTCGCTCCCTTCGGCTACGCTCAGGACAAGCAGGACAAGCAGGACAAGCTCTTGACTATTGAAGATTGAAAAAGAAGAAGCGGAAGAAAAACGAATATGAAAAGGGGTCAAATCTTTCCCCTTGACACTTGAAAGGCCAGCAAATTGTAATTATGGGGACACAACACTTAATTCAGGATAAAGTAAGGCAATGCTAGGAAGAATCTATGGTAGATAAGATAAAGAATTCCCGAGGGCTGATCGGGGGATATGTTTCCGTAACCGGAGGTAAAGTATGGTATCGAATTGTTGGCGCCGATAATAAAGCCATTCCGCTCCTTGTGCTGCACGGAGGTCCCGGTGCTCCACACGATTATCTTGAGCCTCTGGAGGCTCTGTGCGATGAGCGACCGGTTATTTTTTACGACCAGCTTGGGTGTGGCAATTCTGATAAGCCTGATGATATCTCTCTCTGGACCGTCGAACATTTTGTCGAAGAGCTTGCGCTGATCCGGGAGGCTCTTCAGCTGAAGAAGGTGCATATACTAGGGCAATCGTGGGGGAGCATGCTGGCCGTTGATTACATGCTCACCAGGAAGCCTGCGGGAGTGGTGAGTTTAATATTGTCCGCACCTTGTTTAAGCGTTTCCCGCTGGATTAAAGATCAAAGGGCATACCTTTCCGAACTACCTCAAGACATGCAAAAGACCATATTGGAATGCGAAGCGGCCGGGGACTTCAGTTCTGATGGTTACCAGGAAGCGATGATGTATTTTTACAACCTCCACCTCTGCCGCTTAGATCCCTGGCCTGATTGCTTGAACAGAACTTTTGCTAAGCTAGAACACGCTGTCTACGAGCATATGTGCGGCCCGAGCGAGTTTACCATAACCGGCACGCTCAAGGACTACGAACGTGCCGAGAAACTGAAAGAGATACATGTTCCGGTGCTTTTCACCTGCGGACGCTATGATGAAGCAACTCCCGCTTCAACGAGATATTATCACGAGAGCCTTCCCGGTTCGGAGATCGTTATTTTCGAAGACGCCTCTCACGCGCATCATATTGAAAAAACCGCGGAATATTTAAAAGTTGTGCGTGGATTCCTTAAGCGTGCGGAAGAAACTAACGCATAGTTATGGACAAAGGGGTCAGGTCTACGCATTACTCTTATTATCATCCCTTAGCTTTATGCGATGTTGCGCCGCAAGATGAATTGGGGTCACCCATTAAAGGTGCCGTGTCAATAGACAAAAGGATCCCTATTCAAAAATCTTTTTAAAGACTTTGATCGAGCTGCCACCACGATCACGCTCGATAGTCTGTTTCGCGCCTGTACAGTAGGGTCCGCATCTTAAATATTAAATCTTCCCTTATTAGTTAGACCCAATTCGGCCCACCGGGAGGTCTTAGTCTCAATTTTTGCCCCCTGAAAATTAGCCTTAAGAAGAAGCCGGGCTCTTGAATAAGGGCCCGGCGCTTTGCCGACCTATTGCTAATACATCATTTCATGACTTCCAAAACATGTCTCGATTTGTATCAATAGTCTTTAACCAACAAACTCCTCTATTCGAACAGCTGTTGGTTAACTATCTGGGGAAAAATATATTTTCCGGATTGACAGGTGTTAACCAACAAGGTAGCGTATATTAAAGATTGTTGGTTAACGGAGACGGCTATGAGAGTCATTAAAAGTGTTCTGGAAGAAGAGCTGCAGAACTCGCTCAGAATGAAGGAGGAGTACGAGAAGGCCCTGAAAAAGCTGCCGCGCGGGAGTCTGTCTAAAAAGATCATTAAAGGAAGGCCATATTACTATCTGAGTGAGAGGAAGGGCTCTAAAGTAGTGAGTAAATATCTGGGGAAAATCTCCGAGAAGGAGAGGAATAAATTTGAAAAAGTTAAAAAACTGCGAAAAGAATATCGCCACAATTTATCGATTGTCAAAAAGCAGATTGCTTACTTAAGGAGCGCTCTCCGTGGAAAAGAAGCAGTATGAACTCCTGATCGAAGTGCTTCGGCGGTTGCAGAGTAAAGGAGTTCTCAATAAACTGATACTTGCCGGAAGCTGGGGACTGGTTCTTTACCGAAAATACTTCGACGACTCAACTTTATATCCATCCCTCAGAACCCGGGATGCTGATTTTATCATTCCCGCTCACCTTGAAATCCGCGAAAAGATCAATATACCCGAATTACTTGAGGATCTCGGGTTTGTTGTTGATTTCAATCGAGCAAGCAATTTCATAAGATTGCTTCATCCTGCTCTCATTATTGAATTTCTAGTAGCGGAAAAGGGGAGAGGTTCGGGAATGTCGAGAGAAATAAAGGGACTCGGAATAACTGCTCAGCCGCTTCGCTATCTCAATTATCTGGAGAGCAAGGTTATTTCTATCGATATAGAAGGATTAAAAGTTAAAGTTCCCGATCCTGCCGTATTCGCTTTGCACAAGCTTATAATAATGACCAGGAGACGAAGTGAAGAGAAAAGAGATAAAGACAAAAAACAGGCAAAATCGGTATTAATGCATCTGCTGAAGAAAGGAAGAGAGAAGGACATAAGAGAAGCTATTTGCTTGATGCATCCAAAGTGGTTTAAAACTGCGCTGGATAATTTGGAGAAGGAAGGGGAGACGGAGTTGCTGCAACGTCTTAAACAGATCACCCCGACATGAAACAAAGGAATCACCCATTAAAGGTGCCGTGTCAATAGACAAAAGGATCCCTATTTAAATATTAAATCTTCCCTTATTATGAAAAGTGGGGACGGAGTTGACTTGTTGACTTTAAGGGGCAGAATTAATTGGCCCGCCGCCGTTCTCTCCCCATCACTTTTCGCACACCCCTACCGCTCGTCTTTAACCTCCCACCATCCCCTCTACCATTTCTCGCTTTCTCAGTCACTAATGCCTGATCTTCGACCCGTCAGTGCTGCCGGATCTTCGACCGGCAATAATAGCCGGACAGGCGCGCGCTGAAAGTACGGCATTACTTGACGTAAAAGCGAGAAGGCTCCCGGATCTCAATTCAGTATTTCCCGGCTCAACTGGTTTTTTCCTTGCATTATTCGCAGTTCGCGAATAGCGTATATACATGAACCTTAAGCCACAAGATGTTGTCGTATTGCTGAAGATCCTCGTTTCGAGCGGGAAGCAGAGCTACTCGGAACTGGCTGACGACCTTTTTATGAGTCCTTCAGAGGTTCACGCCGCAGTCAAGCGTGCTGCTTCCGCAGGGTTGATAGACCGATCGTCAAAGCGTGTGAAACGGAGAGCCCTGGAGGAGTTTCTCTTCCATGGTTTGAAATATGCCTTCCCTCCCAGCTATGGTTCAATTACCCGGGGTATGCCCACCGCGCATGCCGCACCGCCGATTTCAGCCATGCTAGCCGAGTCTGAAGATCTCCCTCCCGTATGGCCTTCTCCCGAAGGTACCGTGCGCGGGTACGAGTTGAAGCCGCTTTACCGTACCGTCACCAAGGCGGCCCGCAAGGACCGGAAGCTATATGAACTGCTTGCGTTGGTCGACGCCGTGCGGGCCGGCAGGGCCCGGGAACGCGCACTCGCGGAAGCTGAGCTGAGTAAACGGCTGCGTCAATAATGAAGGTAGTAGATATTGAGGCATTGGCTCACGTCGCCCGGAGGCTTCAACCTCTCAACGAGAGATTCGCATTCCTGGGTGGCGCGGTCCTTCCGCTCCTTATAGACGAACCATTGATTGAGGCGATCCGCCCCACCATAGACGTTGATGTTATCATTGAGGTTGCTTCGCGATTGGACTTTGCCAGGCTTGAAGAGCGATTGAGGGCCATCGGCTTCAAGCACGATATGACAGAGGGTGCACCGAAGTGTCGATGGATCGTTGATGGCATAGCGGTTGACGTGATGCCGGCCGGCGGCGAAGCCGCTGAATGCCGGTCCGAGTGGTTCCCTGAGGCGTTGGCATCTGCGAAGCCAATTAAACTGAGCGAGGGAGTGGTGGCCAATGTCGTAACTGCGCCGTTTTTCATCGCTGCAAAACTCGAAGCTTTTTCAGACAGGGGCACTAAAGACTTCTACGCAAGCCACGATCTGGAGGACATCGTTACCGTTCTTGACGGAAGATCGTCCGTGCTCGAGGAAATCGATAACTTGCCCGGTTCGCTTCGCTCCTATCTATCAAAACGATTTACCGAGCTGATCGATGATCCCGACTTTATCGAGTGCCTTTCGGGCCATCTCCTGCCGGACTCTGCAAGTCAGGAGAGACTACCGCAGCTGCTTGATGCACTTCACCACATCGCGGCCCCTGAAGAATAAATTAAGCGAATTGGGGTCACCTATTGAGGCAACCCCTCAAGCACAAACAGACTCTCCTTCAATTTTCGCACACCCATCCGTCCGTCTTTAACCAGCCCCCATACGTCCCATATCACTTTCTCGCTTTCTCACGAAAGTGAGAATGTAATTCTTGGGCGAGCAGGCCCGGATGCATTCCTTTGCACCAGGATAATTCGTCTGGTTCCCTGAAAGACGAGCCCACCTCTTCCTGAAACCTGCTCTTCATTTCTACCACGCCGAGCTCATTGTCTCGGCGCGAGTGCTGAGCATTTTCCCCTCCAACCCTTCCTGTCGTTACTCTCGTACCCACGTTTTTTGGGTCGGACCTGCCCAACTAGATGTCACGGCCGAGCTGAAGGCGCTGATCGACCGGGCCGGCTTCGTGGCCAGGGCCAACGGGGACATGTTCAAGCGCAAGGTGGGCGCGGCGGTCGTTGCCGGCCGGCGGGCCGGCAGCATCCATGTCTTCGACTCGATCAACCACTTCTTCTTTATCGGCCAGATGATCGTCCCCGGCTCCATCTACTGGAACATGGGCTTCGGCCTGCAGAAGGGAGAGGTCGACGAGGACGAGGAAGGCCTGCTGACCATGAGAATACTTGGTCAGAACATGGCCTGGCTGTTGAAGAAACTGTACAACACCCGGGGCTCTCATCTGCGCAAAAAAGCCCCCGGGCTCAACTAAGGACGTCCTTCTCTCCGAAATCGTTGTGCCCGGGGGCCGCGTTGTTTTCGCGCCCTGATTTAACTGCTATTCCTCAATGATCGTGGGTGTAACGGCCAATATCAGGGAACCGATTTTCATTAGTTTTTCTCTTCTTTCACCCCGCTCGGGGAAACTTTCCTGTTTTCCGCCCAGGAGTGTCGTCGCCCCGTCCGCGCTCACAATGGTCGTGCTCAGGATAGAGGTGGTGTACGGCCTTTTCTCTGCTTTACTGTAATGGTTCTCACCCCATTTGAGCTCCAACCTAATCTCTTTTCCCTCCTCAATTACCGGCAGGAGCTTCAAAAACATAATGCCCTTGAGAGACATTTCGGCTTTTCTGCCGGAGAGCACATAGGTGTATGCGGTAGTGATGATGCCATAGTTCTTAAACAGGAAGAGCTTCTTGAGCTGCTTGTAGAGCGGGTTGCCCTTCTCCATCGGCACGGCACCCCGAATCATCTCCCCCTCGGTGGCAAAGATAACCTGCGCCTTCACCTGGATCTGCTCATCCGCTGCACCTGCCACACCCGCGAAAGCCATCACGGCAGCCACGATAACGGCGACACTACTCTGATTCCATTTCATGCTACACCTCCCTTTGTTATGGTTCTTGTCCATAGGTCATCGACCCGTCTCAGGTACGGGCAATAGCTTCCATCTCCAGTGAGCTTCTCCTCTCCTCACCCGGAGACTCCATCAGCCAGATTACGGTCAGGCGGGCCTCGTCCACCTTATAGATCATGAGATTCGCCGAGGGATCGCCGGCCTCTGCGCGATGCACCACACAGTACTCCTCCTTGGGGACCCAGGCCTCCTCCGCCGGTGCTTTAGACGATCCGCGACGCCACTGCCACAGCGGTTGGGTGAGAAGGAGAATAAGAACGGCGGCAGCCGCCGTTGCCGCGACGGGGCGCCATCCCAGCCAGGGGGAACGATGCTCCTGGACGGCCTCCTCGATCTCATCCCAATACCCCTTCCACACGTCACGCGGCTCCTCCCTTTCCCGGAGAAGAGAAAACCCCTCGCGAAGACGGGCGCAGGCCTCGAGCCTGCGGGCGCAGAGACAACATTCACGGACATGTGCCGCTACCGACCCCGACTCCTCAACGGAAAGCTCACCCGCAGCATAGGAAAAGAGCAGTGAGTTAATTCTCTTACAGGTCTTCGTCATGGCTTCCTCCAACCGCTCAGATGTATTTCTCGATCCGCTCACGCAGCATCTTTCTCGCCTGATGTAGCCTCCACCGCAGCGTGGCATTGCCGCAGCGCAGAATTCGCCCGACCTCGTCGAAAGAGAGGCCGTGCAGATCCCGCAAGACAATGACCGACCGGTATTTTCCGGGCAGCCGGGCCACCATCCCGCGCACCAGCTCCGCCCGTATCTTCCGGTCGAGAGCTCTCCACGGCTGTAGAGGCGGTTTGGCCTCCCCCGCGCCGGGAGGCAGGCGGTCCCAGTTTCTCGTGCGCCGCCTTCTCAGGTGATCGATACTAACGTTCATGACTATCCTGATTAAATAGGACGAGAAACGATACCGCGGGTTAAACCTCCCCAGAGACCGGTAAATCCGGATAAAGGCCTCCTGGGAGATGTCCTTTGCATCCTCCCTATTTCCAACCATGTCGAAGGCGATCCAGTAAGCCAGACGCCGGTACTTCTGCACCAGGCGCTCAAAAGCCGTAAGATCGCCCTCCCGGCAGATCTCGATCCACCGCGCATCCTCGCTCTTGTCCGGTTCATCGCACCTCCCGGGATAGGTTGTGGTTCGCTCCAGCTCCATTCCGCTCTCCATAAAAGATTATGCACGGGAGGGTATTTTGTTTGATTTTTTTTACACCAGGAATCGGTGCAGGGACAGGCCAACCCGCGTACTCCGGGCCGGATAGACGGGAAAAGGGGGACGCCGTTACTTGTTAACTTACTTGCGGACAGATCAGGAGTAACTCGACGGGATATTTATCATGATCGTGGAACAATCCCGCTTCGCGGGACTCCGCCCCCTTGGTTCCTCTCAACTCGCTGTTAGCAGAGAATAATCGGTTGTTGATCTGAACATATCAAAGGGGTCAGTATCAAACTGTATAAACCCCATCCTTCTGTCCTTCGCAATAAATCGATCGGCGGGATATTTTACGATATGGGGTTGATCGAACAATGGGGCAGCGGAGTAGGTAAGATGCGGAAGGCGTGTGCCGAAGCAGAGCTTCCCGAACTGCGATTTGAGGAATATCAGAACGGCTTCAGGTAAGGCGCCATAAAGCCGCCAAAGCCGCCATAAAGGCGCCATAGAGTAATCAGGGTCACCCATTAAAGGTGCCGTGTCAATAGACTAAAGGATCCCTTACAGTAGGGTCCGCATCTTAAATATTAAATCTTCTGCACCACGACAATTCGGTTGGTTCCCTGAAAAGCAAGCCTCACCCTCTATGAAACCTGCTCTTCATCACTGCTTGATTGTCTGCTCCCCGGTTCGAGCCCGGTTCCTCTTATAGAATATCCAGAAGAGTGCCCGTATCTGTGCGGCGTTCCAATTGATTCCCTCGAGTGAAATCTGATAGAGTTTCTCAACGTTGATACTGAGAGAGAAAAAACAGTAAGATCAAAGTATATTATTGAGAGGCTAATGATGAATAAATGGAAAGGTACCAGTATAGCCTGTTGTTTTGGAATTATCCTTATGGCTACCACTGCCCGGGGGTGGAATCTCTCCATCACTTTTCAGCCAGGGGGAGTCACTGTCCCCGCTGGCTTTGTAGCGGATGACGGAAGTGTTTTCTCCGACAAGGGGGGCATCGAGTATGGGTGGATAGAAGTAGGTGTCCCTTTTGGCTTCTGGGGATTAAATGGTTACCATTCTGCCGAGGGATTAGCAGATGTTCAGGAACGTTTTGGTGCTGCTATATTCCAGGTAGCTCAGGGAGGTACTAACTATACGGTTAATACTTTTTTGCCTATGGTACGTGATGCCGGGTGGCAGGTTACTCTCCGTTTAGCAGGAAGTCATTCTGAATATACCACTAGTGGTAGTTTTGATATAGATAAATGGAAGACGAATATAGCCCAATGGGACGGTTCAGGCATACAGGAGTTCATAGATGACGGCACGGTTGCGTGGCATATGATTCTGGATGATATAGCCAACTGGAGCTGGTTATATGGAGGAACTGACCCAACAGGTGATGAATTAGAAGAGATGGCTGAGTATAGTCAAGACATACTGCCCGGATTAAAAACATTCGTACGCGAGAAGGCGACTGCCATGCCCGTTCCGACTAAGGGATACTATGAATGGGTAGATGCCTGTCTCAATCAGTATAAAGCCAGTGATGGCGATGTGACGACCTATGCCTGGACTGAGTACTATAAAGCGGTGGAGTTACACCTCGGGGTCATGAACGGCTTGAATATCTGCGACGGGGGCAATGGGGAAAGCGGCCAGATGGGATGGCGGGCAGACAAGTACGCAATGTCAGCTAATGAGATCACCACTTATGGTACGGCTCTATTAGGGATACCGGACCTGGAGCTGTTCTTGTGCTGGGAATATGACGGAGAAGAATTATGGGCTGATGGAACTACCATCGGCAGTGTTTACTTTGATCAGCCCGAACTTCAAGATGCGCTCTATCAACTCAGTATAGTGGCTGCTGAAAAATAGGGGAATGAAGGATTTGGGGTCACCCATTAAAGGTGCCGTGTCAATAGACAAAAGGATCCCTTACAGTAGGGTCCGCATCTTAAATATTAAATCTTCCCTCGCTATGGACTAGAATGATCGAGTTAGCAGGGTCACACCCTAGTCTTCTGGGGTCTGACCCCGGTTTCTCTTTAACCATTGATAGATTAATCGACAGGTCCGACCGGTTTGCTACATCATCCATCGTTTTCTTCTAAAGGTCCCGGTCAGAGCTGCATCGATGACTTCTTGCCGTGTACCTAACCAGTTTTTCGGCCACCCGGAACCCGACATCAAAGACGCGACCTTCAGGCTATCCGTGGCAAAAACAAGTTGTTCGGCTACATTAGCGGCCCGATCCACCATTCCAGGACAACATGAATGCACGACCACGGCACCGCATTCTTCAATAGAACGAATAATGCCGGCCTTCCGAGCGGCGGAATAAATGATGTAATCCGTGTAAAGCCACAGCGTCTTTTTCACCTGTTTTCCTTTCAGCATTTCAGCCAGATCAGACAGCTCCTGAATCGTCAAAAACGGGCACCCGATGACGGCCGCATCAATTTCCGGATTATCTGTCTGCCGAATATTTTTAAAGACCGCTGCTACATCTTTGCGGCTTATTTGAATCTTCTCAACACCCTCTGGGACGGTCCCGCCAAATGCATCCTCGATAGTCCGGGCCTCCGGAGTGATGCCGACAACATGTATCATCGGATATAACAGGGCGGGTGAAACACACGCACAGAACGCCTTGGCCTGAGCGTTCGTCATATCTTTAATCCCAACAACAACCGGAACCCGATCGACCGCCCGAAATCCAATTGCTCCACCCAAAGCTACATAATCTCCGACATCTTGAAGTTCAGCCATCACCTCCGGCTCAATCTCGAAAATCATTTGCCCTCTACGGTTTTCGGGCAGATGCATTCCGTATTCAGGCATAACACCGGTAATGGCGGCATAAAAAGCTATATTGGCCGGATCACGGTTAACCCTGGCTCCAGACATGATATTGGCATTGGCCGCGTGATTGGATTCTGACGTCACATGATACTCTCCGAAGCGAGGCACATTCAGGTGCATGTAGGGTATACACGTCGGAATAACCATCGCCCCCATCGACCGAAGGTCGTCGTGAACCGGCTTCATCAGGTTGTAGATATCTTCTGCCGGGGTTTTTACTTTGTAATGCCAGGGCATGCGCGGATCATCTACTTTCTCTTCCGCCATGAACGTGCTCTCGACGGTTGTCGGAACGATTACACGGGCCCCCAGTTTGGCGAACTGTTCAAAGATCGGCCAGGCGCCGATGGTTAATTCGTTCGTCTTCAAGTCGCTGAAAACATGCGCTGAACGGATGGGTACCATTCGGCGGGACCCCATGCCGTGGGCAAAAGCAACCAGTCGCTCCATAGCCATTTTTTTAGCCTCGCCCTGTTTGCCATCCAGCATTGCCTGTTCATTATTAGACAGGACAAGGTCGCTCTTTTTCCAACCCCCCCGAACATCGGCAGCAGCTTCACCATCAGGCGTCTTACAAAATGGGCCGGATGCCGCCGCGGCTTCCTTATTAGGGAATATTTCGACGATCGCCTCTCTGCCTGCCGTGGGAGCACTTATTCGAACCCAGTCGCCGCTTTTAATAGTTTCACAGGGATCAGCTTCAAAGTGGTCGACCGCCGGGATCTCCGCATCAACTGCACCTCCGACACTGATAGGATGCACTGTACGGCAGATCAGTGCGCGTGGTCCTTTGCCGGTGATCTTATTCTTGAAATATAATCCCCATGCTCCTCCGGTGGAGAACTTATCGGTATCATAAACAATAACCTTATCCGCGTATGACTGCCCCTGAAGGGGGTGGCCGAATATCCGAACAACTCCGTTGGAATCAATAGCATTCACCAGGTGACTGAGAAATTCAGTCGTAACCAGTGCTTCGCCCTCAACCGAACCTTCGATTCGAGTAATACCTTTTAACACCCTTGCTTGATTCTCATTCATGATGACAAGCTCCCTATTTTTCCTGAGATAAAATTTTCTAAAGCAAACTCAGGGTTCGGGTAAGAGTAAAAGCCCTTTCCTGTCTTAACGCCGAGTTCTCCACGCTCAACCATGGCCTTCAAGGCCTCAGGCGGCTTGTCTCGTTCATCTTTTGACTCATTATAGTAGGATAACTCGACAGCATAGGTGACGTTCAGTCCCGTAAAGTCCATAAGTCCGAAAGGGCCGACTTCTGTACCAAAAGCAGTCATCCAGGCCCGGTCGATATCTCTGAAATCTACAATTCCTTCTGCCCACATAAGTAATGCCTCACGTTTAACCGAGCGCCAGACACGATTAAAGCAAAACCCGAAACTTTCTTTCTTAATTGGTAGCGGGATACATCCAATAGAAGTGATCCACTGTTCGCCTGCTTCCATAACTTCATCTGAAGTCTTGCTGCCGCGCATAATATCCACTAAGTTATTCCCTGTTGCCGGCATATAAAAATGTAAATTCAAACATTGCTCTGGCCGTTGTGTCGCATCCTCTATCTTTGAAATCGGCAGTGTAGAACTGTTCGTTGCCAGAATAGCTTTTTGGGGTGTCATTGAATCAATCTGTGCAAAAATCCTACGTTTAAGTTCAAGGTCTTCCGGGATGGCCTCAATAACTAAGTCAGCATTTTTAAGGGCAGCTTCCATTAGGGTTGTAATAACGACTTTACGGATACCTTTTTCCCATTGTTCTATAGGTACTACCGGTCCTTTTCCCCCGGCTTTCATAGCGGCTGCCGCGTTTTGAATCGAGAGGTCAAAGGCCTGCGCTGAACTGTCATAGAGGAAGACAGTATACCCAAAGCAAGCCGTTTGAACCGCGATCTGAGCACCGAGGATTCCACCGCCGATAATAGCTACATTTGATATGTCTCTTGAATGTATATCTTTCACTTAATCTTCTCCTTTCCTTTTTTCCTTATTTTATGATATTACTATTTATTATGAATTTATCACAAGTCGCAAACTTATGTACCTTTCTCTGGTTTTTCTCGGTCATGTTTCAGATGGGAATATCCGTCACATTTTCCGAGGTTCTGAAATCGGCAAGGCAAACAAAAGCCGTTCTGAAAGGAATCGTAACGAATATCCTTATCTTGCCGCTAATCGGTTTTGGAATCCTCCTGATGTTTAATCCATCTCCTCCTTTAGCTGTCGGGTTTCTGATCGCTGTTATTTTTTCAGGAGCATCTCTGGCTCCACTATTTACTGCGATAGCCAAAGGTGACCTTCCTTTTTCCATAGGACTTATGGTTATTCTTGCCATTGTCTCTGCATTTACTTCACCGTGGCTTCTTAAATTTCTAGTTCACTATCTGGTAGAATCACCCAACTTAGAAATCAACTGCCTGAAAATTTTTAAAGTAATTCTCATAGGACAGCTCATTCCCCTGTCTACAGGATTCATTATCAATCAAACACACAAGCAGCTTGCCAAAAAGATAATAAAGCCGCTTTGGCACGCTTCAAATGTCCTTTTTATCCTCACCTGTATTCTATTGACAATAACACAATATCATAAGTTCGGCGGATTCAGTTATAAGGTCCCGATCGGAATGATGATCATGTTTGTTGCCTGTGTTGCCATCGGCTGGTACATGGGAGGGGAAGGAGTTGAAAAAAGAAAGGCAATGGCCTTAAACTCAGGCGTCCGGAATGGTCCGGCAGCAATGGTTATTGCCATGAATAATTATGCCGGAACCGCTGTCCCTGCGGTAGTATTTGTGTATGCTATTTTTTCGACAATCAGCACGCTATTGGTTGCTCTTATGATGAAGAATAAAAACTAAATCGAAAATTTGGCAGTCACTTCAAAGGCCCCCCAATGACAAGCGTTAGGGGCATTATTTTCCGGCTATCTTCCCACCGCCTCTCACCGAATGAAATAAGAATGGGTGTCTTCTGGGGTCACCCATTAAAGGTGCCGTGTTAATAGACAAAAGGATCCCTATTCAACAATCTTTTAAAAGACTTTGATAGAGTTGCCACCACGATCACGCTCGATAGTCTGTTTCGCACCGTTGTTTCTTCAGTCCGCATTTTTACAGTAGGGTCCGCATCTTAAATATTAAATCTTCCCTTTATTAGGGGGAAGGGGGTCAGACTTGCGCTTTAGACTTTTGTAAAAAAGGTTCGCGGGCTCCGGAAACATTATTTCGTATTGCGTCGTGCGTAAGGCGTATTGCGAAAAATACAGATCAAAGAGAGTTGAGAAGAATCAGTTAAGGAATGCGGAATGTGTAATGTGAGATGTGTAACGAAAGGATAGAATAAAGCAAAGATCGCAAAGCGCATATCGTGAAGCGTAAGAATGGTAAGCACCCCCGGATTGAACCGTGGGTGCGGGGAAACAGGCCCCGAGGAGTGTTCTCTACCTTTTGCCGGCGCCTTAGAGCAGGCCCTCCTTTATGATAATGGCCCATATATGCTTGCAGGCGTCACCTTTCCCCAAACTGTTGTACAGGAAATCCGGGCAGGTACAGGAAGCCCCGATCTTGCTCCCCGCGCGTGTAATTCGCACCGTGTATTTGCCCACCTCGTATTCGCCGTCGCTGACCTTTTTCACCTTGCTCGCGAGCAACTGCCCCTTCCCGTAGCGTGTTCCCCCTCGACTCATGCCAGGCAAGACTCGTATGCAGCCCTCGGGAAGCTTATCGGGAAGCTTAGGGGGCAGCTGCTGGGACTCATCCTCGAGAGCCGCTATTTTCTCCTGGCACGCCGTTACTTGAGCGGCTATTTCGGATGGCTTGTAGTCCGGGTACCTCTTTTGGAGCACGCGGAGGTTTCTCTCCGCCAGGCGATATTGCCCCTGCGCGGTCGAATTTTCCTTCTGTAACTGCTTGTTTTGGGCGGATTGTATCATCGCGAGCGCCCTCTGGTAGAAGGCGGCCGGGATATCCTCCTGCCCCCATGCCGCTGCGCCGTGCAATGCCGCGCAGAGGCAGATGAGAATGTATTTACTGCATTTCATAGCCGCACCTCTCTCTTGATGATGAACCAAATAACTCTCCACGGGACTGATGCCAAACTATAAAAAGTATAGCACATTGAGTTGGGTAAGAGGGTTAGCGCTTTAACAGTTTAACTGGGGCCTTGAAAGGCAATCCCCACTTTTCCTGAAACCTGCTCTTCATCACTGCCCTATCCTCTGCTCCCTAGTGCGATGTCAGCGGCCACTTAAAACCGGCCACTAAAGAACGGTTTACAACCGGCCATTCCGCCCGCCGGGAATGGGATTTTGATCTATGGTGCAGTAAGGATCTTGTGGTACTATCGTCATTGGTGGGCGGTATAGCTTCAAGATCAAGTATCGGTTCCAGGTCTTCGTTCCGAAGCGTCAGATCTTGCCTATGGCAGTCATGCGGATTATCCGCAGCGCTCTGACCTGCTTAAGCGTGCCGCCCACCGCTTTTTAGATTGACTTTGTACCTAATTAGGGTACAATCGTACCCTAATTAGGTACAATAAGACAATGAGCATGATCGATTCCCTGTTTACAAAGGTGCGGCAACGTCTGCTTGGCATACTTCTCGTCCATCCTCAAAAGGAGTTCTACCTCCGCCAGTTAATCAGAATGAGCAGGATGGGGCAGGGAGCCGTCCAGCGGGAGCTCGCCTCCTTGGTCAACGGTAGGATAATACTTCGCCGGGTTGATGGTAACCGGGTTTACTACCGCATAAATACCGGTAACCCGATCTACCCTGAGCTTAGAGGGCTCATAATTAAAACGGGCGGCGTGGTTGACGTATTGAGAAACGCACTTGAAGAGATATTGCCGTCTATTGAATTCTCATTCGTTTATGGATCATTTGCCCAGGGTGATGAGCAGGCCGAAAGCGATATCGATCTCATGGTGATAGGCGATGTGTCGTTTAACGAGCTGGTTCCATTGCTCAAATCGGCCCAGGAACTTCTTGCTCGAGAGATCAATCCCACTGTCTATAGCCGGAGAGAGTATGCGAAGAAGCTGAGTGCAGCGCATCATTTCTGCACCAGCGTCGCGAAAGGCAAGAAGATTTTTATCGTAGGTGACCGGGATGAGTTTGGAAAATTGGCTGAAGGCGCAATGGCTGGTTGAGCACAGGACCAGCCCTGAAGAAATTGCGGACTTGCTGGCTATAGCAGATAGAGATATCAAATCAGCTTCAAGTCCGGGTATTGACCCGGATTGGAAACACAATATAGCCTACAGCGCAGCTCTCAATAGCGCTGCCGCTGCTTTGGCCGCGCGTGGTTACCGGCCCGCGCGCGGTCAGCATCATTATCGTCTCATTAATTCTCTTCCACTTACTTTAGGAGAGAAAGCTCGAAATATAGCTGATCGTCTTGAAGTTGCCCGAAAGAAACGAAACGTAGGAGTGTACGAACGAGCTGGTGCCATAAGTGACGCTGAAGCTGAGGAGATCGTTACTTTAGCAAAGAGTTTGAGGAAAACCATTGCTGACTGGCTTGTGAAATTCCATCCGGAGCTAATACGAAGGCAGGAAATGAGGTAAGGTCAAAAGAGGATTTGTAGAATTGGGGTCACCCATTAAAGGTGCCGTGTCAATAGACAAAAGGGTCCGCATCTTAAATATTAAATCTTCCCTTGTTAGGGGGAAGGGGGTCACCTGCGCTTTAGACTTTTGTGAAAAAGGACTGCGGACACCGGAAACACATGGCGAATGACCCTTCGACTTCGCTCCCTTCGGCTCCGCTCAGGACAAGCAGGATAAACAGGGCAAGCTCGCGACGAAAGACGATATAGATTGCCGGTTGCAGAAAAGGATAAAAGATAAGGGGGTCCAAGAATGGGTAAAAGTGACGAAATGAAACGTTGGCGTTGTACCGTTTGTGGATATATTCACGACGGAGACGAACCACCGGAAAAATGTCCTAACTGTAGTTCTCCTAAAGAAAAGTTTGTCGAGGTGCCAAAGGATTTTGAACGGATTCACATGCATTATGCGCAAAAACTGTCCTACGGAGAAGATGTAGATGTTAATCCATTTTTTGGAAATTATTCATCTTTATCGCCTTACATCTACAATCTTCCCGTGGGAAAATACACCCCTCTGCACAAACATCCTACTACCGATGAACTCTTCTTTATCATAAAAGGACGGCTGAAATTTAAAGTCGGTGATAAGGAACTGGTAGCTATCAGGGGTGATGTTGTTCAGGGGAAAATGGATGTGCCCCATTCATTCGAAAACATCGGAGATGAGCCGGCGGCATTTTTGTCTGTCAAGGGCCCTAAGCCCGTCGACCTAGTAATGTTAGAGAAATCGTAGTGAAGAAACAAAGGGGTCAGGTCTACGCATTACTCTTATTATCATCCCTTAGCTTTATGCGATGTTGCGCCGCAAGATGAATTGGGGTCACCCATTAAAGGTGCCGTGTCAATAGACAAAAGGATCCCTATTCAAAAATCTTTTAAAAGACTTTGATCGAGCTGCCACCACGATCACGCTCGATAGTCTGTTTCGCACCTGTACAGTAGGGTCCGCATCTTAAATATTAAATCTTCCCTTTATTAGGGGGAAGGGGGTCAGACCTGCGCTTTAGACTTTTGTGAAAAAGGACTGCGGACACCGGGGGAATTTCGGGAAAACTTTTTAAAATGACTACTGACCCTTCGGCAAGCTCAGGCCAAGTTCCTGACTATTGAAGATTGAAAAAGAAGAAGCGGAAGAAAAACGAATGAAGACTGACGATTGCGGATTGCAGATGGACGATTGAAAAATAGAAAAGCCCTTCGACAAGCTCCCTTCGGCTACGCTTCCGTCAATAATTGCCAGTCAGTTCTGCCCGTCAATACTGCCGGATCTTCGACCGGACTTCGCACCTCCTTGATCATAAAGGGAACGCACTGGTACATGGTATCCCCCCGAAACTCTAGCTGCCGCCCTTACGGGAAACCCTCGCAGATGAAAGATACGGGATAAAAAAACAGATGCGAGATCCAAGATGCAGGATGAAAGAAGAAAAAAACAGAAGAAAAAAATGAACCGCGGAGGCGCGGAGGGCGCGGAGAAAAAACAAAATAAAAAACAGATGCGGGTATGGTCTACGGGTTATGCAGGAGGGGGTTGTTTTCCTTACCTTTGCCCGATAACTAAACCGGCCTCTTAACCCTTATCTATTCCCTTATTCGTCTGTCGTCCTTCGTTAATTCGGCGCCGCAACGCCCACCGTGTCGTTCCCCTCGGGTATCTTCCAGAGATCACGGGCAAGGGGCGAAGGATTCCTCGAAGCAGCGTCCCAGTACGTCCAGTCTCCCGGCTCGGGGGCGGTCCAGACGTAGAAGCCGTAGTCACCGACGTAGTTCTCTATCACGCCCAGCTCGTCGGGACCTCCGCGGCCTATGCCGACAACCTGCTCTATGTCGTCCCTCTGGGGGATGACCCAGAAGTCGCGCGCGAGGGCCGAGGGGTTCCGCGCCATGGCGTCGAAGTACGTCCAGTCGCCGGGAGCCGGCATGTTCCACACGTACAGGAGGTAGTCGCCCCCGTCGTTTCTCACCACCAGGAGACTGTCCGCGTCCCCGTCACCGGTCGTGTCCAGGCCGCACATCGCCGACGCGTCGTCGCCCTGGGGTATAACCCACAGGTCCCGCGCCAGGGCCGAGGGGTTCCTCGCGTGCGCGTCCCAGTACGTCCAGTCTCCCGGGACAGGGCTGTTCCACAGGTAGAGGTTGTAGTCGCCGCTTTGATTCCTTATCGATGCTATGTGACTTCCGCCGTCAGCCATGAGGATTGTGTCGTTCCCCGCCGGTATCGTCCAGAACTCCCTGGCAAGGGCCGAGGGGTTCCGCCCATCGGCGTCCCAGTAAGCCCAGTCTCCCGGCACCGGCACGTTGTAGAAGTAGATGTTCTGGTCGAACCCGTGATCCAGCTTCAGGACTGCAAGCTCCTGCTCTCCCCCGCCGTTTGCGTCTACCTCCGTCATCGCGACAGTGTTGTTACCCAACGGGATGATCCAGAGGTCCCTCGCCAGAGCTGACGGGTTCCTCGACTCCGCGTCCCAGTAGGTACTGTCTCCCGCCTCCGGCAAATCGTAGCCGTACAGGTTGTAGTCGCCTCCTGCGTCCTTCATCAGGGCCAGGGGCACGACGGGAAGGGGCGTGTTCGTTATCGTCGGCGTGGCCGTAATCGTCGGCGTCAAAGTAGGCGTGTTGGTTATGGTCGGCGTTTGGGTCGGTGTGTTTGTGATTGTAGGTGTATTGGTGATAGTCGGAGTTTGCGTAGGCGTGTTTGTAATCGTGGGTGTTTGTGTAGGCGTGTTGGTAACTGTCGGCGTCTGAGTTGGCGTGTTCGTGATAGTGGGTGTTTGTGTAGGCGTGTTGGTTATTGTAGGTGTCTGAGTCGGTGTGTTCGTAATCGTGGGTGTTTGTGTAGGCGTGTTGGTTATTGTAGGTGTCTGAGTCGGTGTGTTGGTGACCGTGGGTGTCTGAGTTGGCGTATTGGTGATAGTTGGCGTCTGCGTCGGTGTGTTGGTGACCGTGGGTGTCTGAGTTGGCGTATTGGTGATAGTTGGCGTCTGCGTCGGTGTGTTGGTGACCGTGGGTGTCTGAGTTGGCGTATTGGTGATAGTTGGTGTGTGTGTCGGTGTGTTTGTGATGGTCGGTGTCTGTGTTGGTGTATTCGTGATTGTGGGCGTGTTTGTGGGCGTGTTGGTCGGCGTGTTTGTCACCGTCGGCGTCGGGGTGACTGGACCAGCGTATATCACCGATACGGTATCGTCGACAGCATTGGTCACATAGATCTTAGTGGTGGTGGGATTGACAGCGACACCGCGGGGGTCGCTTCCTACCGCGACGGTTGTGTCCACGGTATCGGTAGCGCCGTCTATAACCGCTACGTCATTGTTCCAAGAATTAGCCACATAGATCTTATTTAAGACCGTGTCAACTCCGACACCCCAGGGGGCGGTCCATGCTCCTAGCGGGACGGTTGCGGTTACGGTATCGGTAGCGCCGTTTATCACCGATACGCTATTGTCGCCAGAATTAGCCACATAGATCTTATTTGTGGTGGAGTTAACAGCAACACCATCGGGGAGGTCTCCTACCGCGACGGTTGTGATTACGGTATCGGTAGCGCCGTTTATCACCGATACGCTATCGCCAAAAGCATTGGCCACATAGATCTTATTTGTGGTGGAGTTGACACCGATAGCTTGGGGGCCAGACCCTACCGAGACGTTTGTGATCACGGTATCGGTAACGCCGTTTATAACATATACTCTGTCGACTAAATTGTCTACCACATAGATCTTATTGGTGGTGGAGTTGACTCCGACTTCATAGAGCCAAGTTCCTGGTATCGAGATGCCTCCCAATACGGCATCGGTAGCGCCGTTTATCACCGCTACGATAGCGTTGCCAAGACCAGCGACATAGATCTTATTTGTGATGGGGTTGACTCCGACACCAGTGGGGGCGGATCCAAATCCTACGTCTATAGGGTAGGCTGCGCCTGCCATCAAAGTATCTGTTGCGCCGTCTATAACCGATACGGTATTGCCGCTATAATTGGCCACATAGATCTTATTGGTGGTGGAGTTGACATCGATAGCTTCGGGGTCTGATCCTACTCCGACGGTTGCTATGACCGTCTGCGCTTGCAAAATACCAGGAATACACAAAGAAACCACTAAAGATAATGAAAGGATAGTCGCCAGTAAGACCAAGTGCCTTCCGGTCACCAAGCTGGGGCTTACTATCAGTATTCCGGATTTCGCTTTCATTGGATTCGCCTCCATTTATCAGTTTCTAAGATGATGGTGGTACTGTCAGTTAAATTCACTGGCATTCTCTTTGTTTTAAGTCTTCCATCTCCGTGTCACTGGCGAGGTTGACATTTCTGACATCCTCCCACGTGACGCTTGCGGCTGCATTGTTATATCATCGTTCATTCGAGACAACAGGAACATTGAACCATACTACACCACTTTACTATATTATAGAACGTCTGTAAAAAACAAAGGGGTCACCTATTTAGGCAACCCGTCAAGCACAAACACACTCCACCTAGTAAAGTTACCTCCCCAAACACACTATCAAATAACTCCTAACTGCTCTTAGCCAGTCAAGCTTTCTACCCTCCGTCAATACTGCCGGATATTCGAAGAGAAGCGCCGGTCTCGATCTTCACCAGCCTCCATACGTCCCATATCACTTTCTCGCTTTCGTGCGAAAGCGAGAAAGTGATGGTGAGGAGTGGCAGATCTTTCTCAATTAGAATGGGCCGCGCCTGCTCCTGTTAAGAAGCCATTTTAGCCACCTGTAACATAGCAGGTGCGCCTTGGCCAGCCAATCACCGCATTTTCATACCTGCCGGGACAAGGAAGATGCCTCTTCGAATATCGATCAATATTTGATAACATAGGGTAGGTTCCAATTAATCAATAGTCATCGGGGCGCTCCAGCCCCCGATGGCCGGGCGATTGAGCAGAAAGAACCTCCACCATATCTATCCCGGAAATATGGCAGAGAACTGTCAGCTCATCTCTGCGCTAGAGGGAGGGAATGGAAGTCATGCGACCTAGAACTGAAGGCCGAGCAGAACGTGATAGTCAAAACATGAAGCTTGATGTTTTCCGCTGCTATGCTTTGGCCTGGAAGTCCTTCTTCAAATGGTGGATACCGCTCTGTCTCATATCAGGAATTATCTTTGTCTTTGAGGTCATTCCGCAGATTCTTGTACGTGCTGAGGTGAATGAACTGAAGATTACAGCGTGCAGTTACATAACCGCCATTTCGGGGAATGACCTAGATAAATTGGAAGATATATCCCGGAAAGGGCGAGTGCAGATTGCCGTATTGATGAGCAAGCTTATAAGGTTGGGACTATATATCTTCCCCTTTATTGCCCTCTTAACGATCATCCTGCTTATGTATGCCAACTGGGCTGTAAAAGATAGGCTAGGGACAAGAAGGCCCCTCGCCACTCTTGTATACATCGCCTTTGTTCACATAATATTGGCGATTGGTAAGCTGTTGGCCTTTTTCTTTTTCTTCATTCCCGGCGTTTACCTCTATGTTAAACTGCTTTTTGTATCCTTGATCATGCTGGAAGGAAAAAAGGGAGCAGGTGCGGCGATAAAGATCAGCTGGCAGATGACCAGGGGGAATTTTTGGGAACTATTTCTCCTCGTGCTCATGAATGCATGGATTCAGTTCCTGGCGCTACCAACGATCATTGGTATAATTCCCGCCACTGGCTTCGCCAATACAGCACGAGCCTCCGCTTTTAACATGATCTGGAAAAAAGGCAATTACGCTTAGGGACCACCTATTTAGGGAAGAGTCAAGTTCAAACACGGGAATACAGTTAAAAGTACAAAGTCTAAAGTTAAAAGAAAAGTCCTTGAGCTTGGGGTCGGACCTGCGCTTTAGACTTTTGTGAAAAAGGACTGCGGGCTCCGGAAAAATTTCGGGAAAGACAATAAAACGAATGACGAATGACGATTGCAGATTGAAAACGAAGAAGCGGAAGAAAAACGAATGATGACTGATGATTGCGGATTGACAATTGAAGATTGGAAAAAGAGAAGCAAGGGGCAAAGACGACTGAGAAGAACGGAGTACCGGTCTCTATAAATTGCTTTGGTGTGCGGAAAGGTAAGGTTAAAAGGGCGTAAAAGGGGAAATGCGGGGAAGAGGGCTAAGTCCACTGATCAGGTGCGGCCCCAATAACGATAAAATGGCTTTCAGGGTAACAGAGATAGTTGATGGGGATACTTTCAAGATTTCGCCAAACTGGAAATGGAATGAGCAAGAGGGTGATACGGTAAGACCAAAGGGATATGACACTCCGGAAAAAGGTGAGCCTGGTTATCAGGCAGCAAAAGAAAAGCTAGAGAGGTTAATATTGGGTAAAGAAGTTGAGCTTAAGAATACAATTGGGATCACCTATAGGCGATTGCTATGTGATGTTTATGTGGGTGGCAGGAACTTAGCAGACTTTTTCCCAAAGTATCAAATAGATCGATTGTCTTAGAAGGGACGCTATTTAGGCAAGAAGAACTAAGTCTGGGATCTGGGGTCAAACCTGAGCTATGGACTTAGAAAAAGGATCGCGGGCTCCGGAAGCACATCGCGAATGACGATTGAAAATTGACAATTGAAGATTGAAAAAAATACTAGGCAAAAAGCGAAATGAATGAGGTCAACACGAGGCGGGCAAGTATCTCGTGGTGCGGGGACTCGCCTATGTGCCTTGTCGAGAAAGGTGGTGACGACTTTTGCGCGGGCCCTTGATAGTGGCTTGGGTGGCGTTGATGGGTGCGGCCTGTATGGCGATCGGGCAGCCGTATGCTCACGGCGGGGATCTCCTGAGCGGGTACGAGAGGGCCCCCTCGTCTTTCAAGAGGGCCGAGATCGGCGATTACATCGTCTACTGGCGTCAGGGGGAGGTCGACGGGGCGATCGTGGAGGGCGATCTCACCGTCTATCAGTTCGACGGGCGTACCGGAGCGCTGCTTGAGAAAAGGTCTCTTGTGCGGGAGGACGCGCCCTCCCACATCACCGTGGAAATCTCCCGGAGGGACGCGGAGCTGCTGGCGATGGGGGAGGTGCGCTCGGCGCGGCTCTATATCATATCACCGGATTCCCGCGTTTTTCCCCTCTCTCCGCCCCCCGCCAACCCTTGCTGGGTGGTGAAAACGGTCTGGGACGGTGAGCTCGAGCTGGTGGTCATCGACGCGGTGACGGGTGATTTATTAGGGGTCGGGATTCCTCCGCCATACCTGTCCTTCTCTCTCAGCGGGCCCATGGCGCGGGAGCCGTGCGCCGGGGCGTGGGAGGCCTGGTACGAGAACGCGGCCTCGTGGTTCGAGAGGATGGGATACTCCTGCCAGGATCTGGAGTGGCCGGATGAGGAGACGGTTGCGGAGCACGTGGGCGGTCCTTCGACCGGTATGTTCTACGAGCTTGCCCACGGCAACAGCTCTTACTTCTCGAGTGGGTGCTCGGGCGGCCAGTACTACGGGAACACGTACGCGTACGAGATAAGGGACTGGATCGAGGATTACCCGAAGATGCCCTTCGCGTTCATCGGGAGCTGCGAGGGGATGTGCGACACGGGGGAGTACAGCCTTTCCCATGCGTTCAGGAAGGGTTCGGCTGAGGAGACCGTCACCGTGGGCTATTGCCTGCAGGGCGATTGCGACACGTGCTGGCTGTACTCGGTGGGGTGGCAGGACGAGCTCTTCCGCGGCATGTACGAGGGGATGACGGTGAAGGAAGCCTTCGATGCCGCGATGGCGGCTTATCCCATGTGCTATGCGGGCGCCTGTATGCGGTTCGCCGGTGACGAGGATTTCGCGGGCCCTTTTTATCGCTCGCCGGAGATCATCGCAGCCTCGGTGGAACCTGATGACTCCTCCGGTAACGGCGACTCCCGCGCCGACCCCGGGGAGGAGATCGGCCTGACGGTGAACCTCTACAATAACGGCCCGGCCCGCTCCTCCGTCTCGGTGGACCTCTCCACACAGGATCCCCACGCCACTGTCACGGACGGTCACGAGGCCTTCTCCGCCATCGGGGCCGGCGAGTCCGTGGCAGCGGGATACAGTTTCACCGTCGGCGGAGACCTCCCTTCCAACCACGACATATCCTTCCAGCTTGCCGTGACATATATGGGCGGGGAGGAGGAAGAGGAGATCTCGGTTTCAGGCTACTGGAGACGTTTCTATGTGGATTGCGAAAACACGGAGGGGCCGTGGGATGGGACGTCGGAGAACCCGTATCGCCTCATCCAGGACGGACTGGACAACGCCCCTCCTTACACGCGGATTTGCGTGGCGCGGGGGACATATATCGAGAACCTTACTGTGGGACCCGACCTGGAGCTTTACGGAGGCTACGATCCGGCGACCTGGTCCCGGGACATCGAGTCGAACGCGACGGCGATCGACGGCGACGGGGCGGGGAGCGTTGTCGCCTTCGACAGCTCGGTGAGCTCGACCACCGTTCTTTCCGGATTCACGATAACCAATGGCGCGGCGCCCCGCGGAGGGGGCATTATCTGTGACTCCGCGTCTCCCCGGTTGCTCTCCCTCAATGTGACCGGGAATGCCGCCGACTCGTGGGGCGGGGGCATTTATTTTATCGATTCCTTCGCGGATGTGTCGGACATCACCGTGTCGGGGAACGGGGCGGGTTCTCAAGGGGGAGGGATCGCCTGCAATCACTCCCCCATCACCGTGGTCGATTCGGAGATCTCGGACAATGCTGCGGGGGACGGGGGAGGTCTGTACTTCAGGCGCGCCTCCAGCACCGGCATGGTGAACACAGTGGTGGCATGGAATACGGCCACGTATTTCGGCGGCGGTATATATTGCATGGAATGCTCTTGTCCCGTGATGACCCACTGCATCGTGGCGGACAACGATGCGGGCTGGCGGGGCGGGGGCATGGCCTTCGAGCTGAACGCCGGTGCGGAGATCGTCAACTCCGTCCTCTGGGGGAATACCGCGCTGGAAGACGAACAGATCTACTGCGACGATACCGGGGAGGTGTCCGTTGGGTACTCCGATGTCCAGGGGGGCTGGGTCGGTGAGGGAGTGATAGATGATGATCCCCTCTTTGCCGACGTCGGGACGTATGACTACCATCTTTGCGGCGGTTCGCCCTGCGTTGACGCCGGGGAGGACGCAGGCGTAGATGAGGATATCGACGGCGAGGGGAGGCCCTTTGACGGCGACGGGGACGGGACGGCCGATGCGGACATGGGCGTCGACGAGTTCGTGGACTCGGACGGCGACGGCCTCTCCGACTTGTGCGAGACGGGAGCCTACGGCACGGATCCCCTGGCGGCCGACACCGACGGGGACGGCCTCTCCGATTACGAGGAGGTGTACTACGACGGCGATGCCGGGTACGATCCCTACGACCCAGTGACCAACCCAGGTGGGACGGACACCGACGCGGGCAAGGCAGATACCGACGGCGATGGGTGGAGCGACTCCCTCGAGTCCCGCTGCGGCGGCGACCCCCTCGACGCGGATGCGGCCCCCGCCGCGACCAGGATCAACTTCGAACCCGCGTTATCACCACTTCCTTTAGGTTATTGCAGGGACGGCGGCCTTGATTTCCTGGCCTCACGCGGCTATGGTTGGCGGTGATCCGGAGAAGAAACAGGCAGGAAAGAGGGTCAGACCTGCGCTATGGACTTTTGTAAAAAAGGACTGCGGGCTCCGGAAAAATTTCGGGTAAAGACAATAAAACGAATGAAGACTGACGATTGACTATTGAAGATTGAAAAAGAAGAAGCGGAAGAAAAACGAATGACGATCGACGATTGAATACAGGAGGTGAAGATGAATACGATCAAGTGTCTTAAGGCTCCAGCTGCTTGTTTATTACTGTGCGTTCTATTCTTCGTTTCCGGCATGGGTAAGAGCGAAGCCGAACTTAAGGATGGAACCTATGAAGGGGAGCATTCTTTTGTGGCGGTATCCGTAACAATCGCGAATGGCAGGATCGCCGATATAAAAATGACACGTCATGGAGGAGGAGGCGAGAAATATGCCGCCATGGTTACGCCATTAATCAGTAAAATAATAGAGAAGCAATCAACAGAGGTCGATGCTGTAAGCGGCGCCACGGTAAGCAGCGGTCATCTACAAAAGGCAGTTAGTAATGCTTTAAAAAAAGCATTATGAAAAAGTGTGTTTCCGGGGTCAGGCCTAAGCATCTCCTTAAAATACCAGGGAGTTAGCTGAAAATACCCCCCTATATAAGGTCTTAGCGCTCGGTTTTAACCCCTAAATACAGCGTTTAAGACCATTTTTATCCTTGGATTTGACCATCAAGGAAGTAAAAACCGCAAATGACTTGTCAGCGGTCATTTAAAACCAGCCATTCCGAGCGCCGGGAGGTATATTCTCCGATAATCATTCTTACTTATGTACGAGGGGGGCGTATATTCTTCTTGAGGCCGCTCGTCCGGTGGTGTAAGATGCCGGCAGTACCGGCAGTGTGAACTGAGTGGAGGTCATGATGAATGACACCCCTGAAAAAGCTGTTGTCCGCCGTGCCCGGCCGGAAGATATCCCCGATCCGGATTCGCTTGATTTCGGGGCGGCCGTGATCTGGGAGCGGGGGATGGATTGATTCCCGAATAATAACTTCATGACATTCGCACTAACCCGGATATTTCACCAAGGCTGTAGAGGGAAAGGGGTCTTTCTTCTTTACACTTGAAAAACCCGCAAATTGTAATTATGGGGACACGATAACGACGGTATAAAGTGAATAATAAAGAAAAGAAGCCCTGGATAAGGATTGTTTGCTCACGGGGAGCTGGGCTGTATCCCACACGGTCAATATTCAATTACATGTGTAAGGAGAAGAGAGATGAAATCCACCATATCCAAAATAGTCGTACTTGCTATCTTTGTGGGCCTCGGGTGCACAGCCTTCGCACCCGGCCGGATCGCCGCTGATCCGTGGGATGACTATAACGCGGCCGTGGCCGATACCTCCCATGAAGCCACGGCAGACAAGATTTCCAAGAATCTCACCGCCATCATACCATCCAACGAAGACCTGATACGGGATGAAAACGACCGTATTCTCATGGCCGCCTGGTCGGACGACTGGTACAGTCAGCATTACCAGCCCGGCGACTACCACTACGTCAGCGAAGATCATCTTGTCTGGGTGACCGTGGTCCCGCAGGTCATCGACTTCGTTAAAAGGAACAGGGTCGAGCCGGAGAACCTGGTCTCGAGGCTCGAACAGTTGTACGGGCTGCCTCCGGACTATGGGCGCACGGAGTTCGTGGAATTCTGGGTGTATCCCGCCGACCTGTTTCGTCCCAGCCCGGATCCCGAGATCACCGACCACGAGTCCGAGCTCGCCTTCCCCACATCTCCTTATTTCACGATCGATGGTGCCTACCAGAATTGGTTTAACAACTTAAAGAGCAGCATCTACCTGCCTCCCAATCCATTTCCCTGGACCAGGCTCGGCTACACCTACGACTGGGGAGACCCGGATGATCACGTTGGCTTGAGCGAGTTCATTGTACGTGGTGATGTGAATATACAGATAAGAGCAATGACGGGCACGCATGAGTACTGCTCGCCTCCCGTTCCCCTTGCCGTCTTGAAGGACGAGGGGGGAGAGGACCATTTGTACGGCTACGAGGTTCCGCGTACGGGGGACCGGACTTACTGGGATGCCGTGGCGCGCAATCCCTCCCCTCTGGCGAGAGACCTCTGGATGGTCCCCTCCGGTAACAATACGGTCGCCATGTCGGAACTAGGCGCCGTCGATGACGACGCACAGGGGCTCGCCCTCCTCAAGGGCGCTATCGGGGCGAACCAGGGGCTCTATCTTTACAACAGCCCCGTCGTGATGGACTGGACCTACGGTGATGCCCTGTGGAGGAATCCCCATCCCCTGGCAAGGGACTTGTGGATAATCCCAGAGGGCAACGACACATTTCGCATCGCGGACGGGGGAAGCTCTATCGCCTCTATGAAGAACCAGGGCGGGGACTACAACCTATACCTCTACAATAACCCCGCCGCGGGGGACTGGAGCTACTGGGATGCCCTCGCGCGCAATCCGTCTCCGCTGGCCAGGGACCTGTGGATTATTCCAGCGGGCAATGACGCCGTTGCGATGTGCGGCCTGGATACCGTTGGGGATGGTGAGAGCGACAGCCTCCTCGTGGTGAGGAACGAGGGCGGTGATTATAACCTCTACCTTTTCAATATGCCGCGGGAAGGCGACTGGAGCTACGACGATGCGGTGGCAAGGAATCCCTCACCGCGCGCCAGGGATTTCTGGTCCATTCCCGGGCATGACGATGTAGCGCTGGTCGCGGGTGTGGACAGCAATCTGACCTCCTATGACGCTTTAGGGGTGGTGGGGAATTACGGGGGAGACTATAACCTGTATGTCTGGAACGTACCGCAGCCCGGTGACTGGAATTACTGGGACGCCGTCTCCCGCAATCCTTCACCGCTTGCGCGCGATTTATGGTCTATACCGGAGGGCAACAATATAGCGGCTCTCGCTTCTCCTGCCTTTGACCGCTAATGGGGGAAGGGGGTCAGACCTGCGCTTTAGACTTTGTGTTGTTGGGGAAGGGGTAAAATCTTTCTTCTTTACACTCCATTTAAAAGAAACGTGAAGCGCAACGACCCCTAATGACATTTAAAAGCTCTCCTTCAGCAAGTAATGGAGACCGGGACTCCATCATGCATCCAATAATCTCCTCAACTCTTTTTGGTTTGCTTTTTCGCGATACGCAGTCCGCACGCTTGTCCTGCCTGTCCTGAGCACTTCGACCGGGCTCAGTATAAACTCCGCCGAAGGGTTTGCGAAGGATGATTCCTGCCACCGCGGTGGGTGCTCTGTACACGAAGTTGACAGTTATCGCGCGAACCTTCCAGAATTACTAAGCATTTCTCTATAGATTTGTCCATTAATATGGCACGGTTTTTGCACATGTAAAAAGGCAAATCTGAGTGGTTCTTTTTTAAAATCGAGAACTGTGGTTCAAGAAAAGCCAAACTCCGGGGGACCGGGGGACGGAAAGCACCAGTCGTAGAACACGAGGCTGCGCTACCTGAGGAAGGTAAGCGCGGCCTTTTTTATTGAACGGATGGCTATCGAGGAGAGGTAGTTTGACCGAAAGGAAAATGACAGTGTCGATAATGGGCCGGCTTTCACAGTGCGCGTGTGCACTGTGCCTCATGGCTGCGTTCCTGCTCTGCCCGGGGATGCCCTCTGTTACGGGGGCGGCCGAGGGGGAAGCGTGGGATAATCCCGACGAGGCGTTACTCCCCGTGCAAACGGGTGGCCAGCCCCTTGTCGCAGGAATATCGGTAGACCCCGGTGATATCGACCGGGACATCGATCGGGAGGGGAGCGGGGCGGTCGATGAGACTGCGATCACCATTGAGGCGGTGGATCAAGGAGGCGAGGGGATTCTTGCCGAGGCGACGTGTCTCCTCACCATCCTGGGGCCGGATGGTGCTCCGGCTGTCAGCAGCCAGAATGGTGAGGTAGTGGAGGGTGTGGACATAACCTCTTCCTTCGGTGTTCTTGAGGGCGGTGTGGGCGCCTGGTCGTACGCGTTCAATCCTCCCGATGCCGCCGAGACGGGTTACCACACGGTACTCACGGATGTTTTCTACGGGGATGTATATGATAATACGGAGGAAGCCCTGTGGTCGATGTTCGGTTGTGACCCGGCCCGCTCCTCGAAGAGCGCGTATCCCGGGGCGGGAAGCGCCGACCTCTACTGGTACCGGAACCTCCCGCATGCCGTCTATTCCTCGCCAGCGGTCGCCGGAGACGGCACCTTCTACGTTGGAGACAAGGGCGGCAACCTCCTTGCGGTAGACCGGCGGGGCATGCCGGTGTGGACGGAAAACCTGTGCGACGCACCCGTCTACTCCTCGCCCGCGATCGGCCCCAACGGAACCCTGTACGTTGGCACGGACGGTGAAACACTCGTCGCCGTCGACCGGCACAGCGGGGAACAGAAGTGGGCCGCATCGCTCGGCGGTCCGGTGAGGTCATCGCCCGCGGTGGCCGGTAACGGTATGGTGTACGTCGGCTGCGACGACGGCTGGCTGTACGAGCTCAAGCCGTACGGCGCAATGAACCAGCTGTTCCAGACGGGCGGCCCCGTGCGCTCCTCCCCCGCGGTCGCCGGGGACGGGACGGTATATGTCGGCTCGGACGCCGGCTTTCTGTACGCGGTGAACCCTGACGGCTCCGGGAAGTGGTTGTTCGGCACGGGCGGTCCCGTGAGGTCGTCTCCCACGGTTCTGGGCGACTCCGCGGTGGCCGTCGGCTCCAAGGACGGCATGGTTTACGCAATAGAGTCTGACACGGGGACGCTCCACTGGTCGTTTGCGACGGGCGGTCCCGTGAGTACCTCCCCCGCGGCCAAGGACAGCTGGACGTTCTACGCTGCCTCCTCCGACGGCTACCTCTACGCGTTTCACTACTATCTCGGCCCGCTCTTATGGCGGTTCCCCTACGCGATGTGGAACGAGCTGAAGGAGGTCGATCCCCTTCTCGACGAGGCGGGAGAGCACCTCCTGGTGGTGTGCCAGTACGAGTCGGGCGAGGTGATCGAGGGGCACGTGGGGAGCGCCAAGATGCACATCTCCGCCGCATCGAATAAGCTCGAATGGGGCTACGTCGAGGAGTCGTCGATCGAGACCGCAGCAGCGATCGCAAATCTGGAGGCGGCCTGCGAGGAGTCGGGGCTCGCCGTCACGCAGGTAGGGGAAGACGTCGAGGCGGCCGAGCAGGCCGAGCAGCAGGCGGCCCAGGCGTATGTCGACGCCCTGCCGTACGCGGGGATGGCAAACCAGGAGATCCAGGCGAGCGCCGCCGCGTACAAGGCCGCGGCCGATTCGTACGAGCAGGCGGTCGATGATTTCGGGGAGATGGACGAGGCCTACGACGAGGCGGACAAGACGGCGGAAAACCTCATGACCATAGAGGAGAATAAGGTTAAAGCCTACGATGCGGCCGTGGAGGGCCTCGAGGCGGCCAAACTGATCGTCGGGGAGAAGCAGAATATCTTCGACGAAGCCAAGAAGGCCTACGAGACGGCCGAGGCCGAGTGCGAGAAGGAACTCAAGGAGCTGCAGGAAGCCCTCGGGAAGTGGGACCAGGCGAAGCTGAACCTGTCCGTTCTCAAGGACGAGGCATCGATCCTCAAGGGGATACGCGACGGGAAGCAGGGGGCTCTGGACCAGCTGTCTATTTCTCTGGACGAGGCTCTCAATGATCCAGACTACGTGTCCGCCGAGGACGCCTACAACGCCGCGCTCGTGGAGGAGGATGTGGCCCAGCAGAAGTACGACGAGGAGTACGAGGAGTGGGAGGAGAAAGACGCGGCTCTCAAAGAGCTGGAGAAGCAGTGGCAGGAGAACTCCGACAAGATAGACGAGCTGACACAAGCAGGAGGGCCCCTCGATCAGGCGTACGACGCGTGGCAGGCCGCGAAGTCCATCGCCGGAGGATTGAAGGGGGAGGCGGCCGAGAAGGAGGGGGAGTACCTGGACGCCCTGGCGGACTACTATGCCGCGCTCGAGGAGTTCCAGCAAGCGCAGGGAGCGTATAGCGCGGCCGAGGCCGCCTACCTGCAGGCGGCTGCCGATTATGCCGATGCCGGGAACGCCTACGCGCAGGCGGATGCCGCCTACCTGCAGGCGGAGGGGGCATACAACGCCGCGGCGGCCGCCCACGAGGCGGCGAACGCGGTCCTGGCGCAGAAATTGATCGTGCTTCAGGCTGCCGAGACGGTACTTACCCAGGCGGAGGCAGCCGCCGCAAATGCGCAGCAGCAGTCTACCAGCGATCCGATGGCGGCACAGAAGGCGGAGTGGAACAAGATCGATGCCGAGGACCTGGAGGAACATGCCTGGGATACCTACCTCCTGTGGGAAGTGGCGGGCGGCTATCAAAACTACCTGGAGGCAGTGGCCATCCGCGAGGAGGCGTATGCCGGCTATGCGGATGCACAGAACGGCATAACATTCGAGGAGTACGATACGATCAAAGTCCTGGAGAACCTGATAGATGCCGCGTGGCTGGTGATAGATGCCTACGATGTGTATTGTGAAAACTACTATGTGTGGGGGCCCGATTCGTCATTTACCGCGGCGGCTGAGGAGCTGTACTACGTGGTGCTTGGCAACTACGATGATGTGCTGGCCGATTACGAGGCGGCGCAAGGGGATTATCAGACCGCGGTAGCCAATGAGGCGGTGGCGCTTGCCGCATTGCAGGCGGCGCAGACCGCCTATGCTGCGGCACTCCAGGTCTACAACAATGCGTCTACTGCCGCGGAGAAGGCGGACCAGGACCGTCAGAAGGCCTGGAACGCGATGAAGGATGCTGAGACTATCAAGGACGCTGCGGAGGCTGAGAAGAACGCTGCGAAGGCGGTAAAGAATGGGGCAGAGGCCGCGAAGAACGCGGCAAAGGCCACGAAGGACGTCGCGGAGGCCGCTCTGGGCCAGGCGACGGCCGACCTGGACCAGAAGGAGGGGACCTATCTGGCGGCGGAGCTGGCCTGGTGTAATGCGCAGTATGAGGCGAACGAGCAGAAGGCGGAGTACGACGCGCAGGACGCCGAGGTGGCGGACGCCGAGGCAGTCCTGGAGTACCTCACCACGCCTCCCGGCAATTCCCCCCTCGACCACGCGCAGGATGATGAGGAGGCGGCGGCCATCGCCCTGGGGGAGGCGGAGATGGAGCTCGGGAGTAAGCAGGACAAGGTGGCGGTAATGTGGGGCGCCTACGCGCCGTACGTGGACGCCGTGGACGGCCTGGCGCAGCAGGTGGAGCAGGCCCAGAAGGAGCTTGCCGACGCGGAGAAGGAGTACCAGATTATGCAGGACCTCGTCGGGGAGGCGCAGGCCCTGGAGTGGGATCTCGGCCAGAAGCACCTCGCCGCCCTCAACGAGTGGAACGCCGCCAACGTCGCCAAACAGAAGGCCTGGGGTGCCATGGAACTTGCGTGGGGTGTCCTGGTGAGCTGGGAGCTCGTGATGGACGCGAAGGAGGACGCGGTTATCGCTGCGGATATGGCGGCGACGGCGGCCGGTGACGCGTACGAGACATACAACGAGGATGTATTGACGAAAGCGGATGAGGACTGGGGAACGGCGCATGAGAACAAGAAAAAGCTGAAGCTGGAGGCCGATATCGCGAAGGCGAAGTGCGACGAGGTCATCGGGGCAATGGGCGTTCCCGTCGGCACCTACGCCGGGGCGCTTATCGCGTGGGCGGACGCGATCGTCGCCCTCGCCGACGCGCAGGGCGATCTTATCAACGCGCAGACGGTCAACGAACACCTGTGGGAGGCCCTCTTAAGCGTGGAGAATGCGGATGGGCACCTCAAGGAGGCGCTGGACTACGAGCCCCCTCCGCCCGAGCCGGAGTGGGCCCTGTCCCCCTCCCCGGCGATAGGCGCCGACGGGCTCATCTACGCGTGCTCTCCCGAGGGGGTGCTCTGCGCCCTGAAGGACGAGGGGAACCGCGCGGTGCCGATATGGATGTACGCCACGGGGGAGGACACGCGCTCCTCGCCGGTGATCGGCGCGGGGAGGACGACCTGCGTCGCCTCGGGAGACGGTCTGTACTCCTTCGGCACGTTGTTCCCGGGAGCCCTCTTTAAAGTTGACGACCTCGAGATGACGATGGATGTTGCCGCGGGTGACGGCGGGGTAGTCACCGTTTCGGGTCAGGCGTGGCGGCAGTTCGGGGGAGCAGAGGCGACGACGCTCGATTACGCAGAGGTCGTCGATGCCGAGGACGGCCCCCAGGCGACAGAGTTCACCGACAGCGCGCCGCCGCTGGGGGACTCCTACTCCGCGACGTACGCGCCGTCCGCCGGTGTGTTCGAGGGCAACGCGTGGGCGCTCGACGATACCCTGGACGGCGCGGCCTATCCCGGGTACGGCACGATATGGGCGCCGCTGGCGGACCCCTCGAAGCTCGATGAGCCGCTGGTGAAGGTGACGGCGACACCGGCAACGATCGACAGGGATGTCGACTACCCCGCGTCCTCCGCCGTGGACGAGGTGACGATAGAGATCGAGGCGGTACACCCCGGGGGCGCGCACCAGCTGGCCCACGCGTGCGTGAGGATCTACGCCCCGGACGGCTCCGTCGCCGATGAGACGTACACTCTTTTCGAGGGGCTCGAGTCGCCGGACGGCTTCACGCTCAAGTGCGAGGTCATCTACAACCCGCCGGATTCTGCTCCCCTCGAAATGCTCGGGGAGTACGATGTCCTGGCAATCGTAACGGACACTTCGGGGGCGAACTGGCTGTCCATGCTGAAGGGAGCGTTTGCCGTGGGAGATCTCGCCGTGTCGCTGGAGGGGGTCGAGGGGGAGTTCCTTCCGGGGCAGACCGTAACTGTGACGGGCTCCGCGTCGCGCTTCAACGGGGAGACGTCCCTCGACTACGCGGCGGTCGTCGACTCGTGCGCGGGGAGCCATCCCGCCGATCTGATCGGAGGTACGGAGTTCAGCGCGAGCTACCAGGTCGGCGAGGGGCTTGCGGGAGAGATCATCGCCTGGGCGATGGACGACACGCTCGACGGTGTCTCCGGCGCAAGCTCGTCGACCGCCTACACGATAGGAGGGTTGCCGCCGCGAAGCTTGTATATGGATCTCTCCACGCAGAAGGTCGACCGCGACATTGACTGGGAGGGGTCCGGCGCCGTCGACAGCGTGAAGATCACCGCCGCCGCGTTCGACCCGGACGGCTGGGAAAACCTCGAGGGCGGGACGTGCGCGATCACCATACGCGACCCGGAGGGGAACGCGGCGCAGAACAGCCTCGACGGGGAGATCGTGGAAAACCTCGACATCTCGGGCAATTTCGGGTACGTCCCGTCGCATCCGCAGGTCGGCGGCTGGTCGTACGAGTTCAACCCGCTGGATTCCGCCATCACCGGAAAATACATTATCGAGGTGGGCATTCAGGATTCCTCCGGCTTCCACGTGTACGACGAGGGAGCCCAGTGGCCGCAGTTCGGCGGCAAGCTCTCTAATGTCTGTGCCGACTATGATGCCGGTCCCGGGGAAGGGGCCCTGCTGTGGACGTTGGCGCTCGGCGATGCGGAGGGGTACTCCTCTCCCGTCGTAGCCTACGACAGGATCTACGTGGGTTCGAGCACCTACAACGGTAGCTACGGCATATTCGACCTCACCGACGACAGAGTCCACTGTATCGCCGCCGGAAGTCTCGAGGAGATCTGGAGCGTCGACCTGGAGAGCCCCGTGCGCTCGGCGCCCGCGGTGGAGGAGGGCAGGGTGTACGTCGCCACCCATGACGGCGTGGTGCGCTGCCTGAATGCCTTCACGGGGCATGAGAACTGGGCGTTCTCTTCCGGGTCGTACGGCCTCTCCTCCTCGCCGAAGGTCTGGTGTGGGAGGCTATACATAGGCTCGTACAACGGTTCGCTCTATTGCCTGGATGCGCTGACGGGCGAGGAGCTGTGGGAGTTCGAGACGGCCGGCCAGGTGAACTCCTCGCCGGCGGTCACCTCGGGTCTCGTCTTCGCGGCCTCTCACAACGGGCGCCTCTACGCGCTCGATGCCTATACGGGCGAGGAGGTATGGGATTACGAAGTGGGCGGTTTCGCGGGCTCGTTCCCGGTTGTGTACCAGGACACGGTGTACTTCGGCTCCCATGACGGCCGCATCTGCGCCCTCTCCGTGGACGATGGTGCACTCCTCTGGGAGTATGAAGCCGGCGGCTCGAAACAACTATCCATGGCCGCGCTCCACGGCAGGGTGTACGCGGGTTTCGCGGGAGGCGTGGTCGTCTGCCTCGACGCGGGGACGGGCGAGGAGGTGTGGCAGGAGCCGTTCACGGGGGGGCACAATCCGCGCCTCGTCCTCTCGGGGGACGATGCGCTCTACGTGGCGTCAACGGACGGGACCGTCCGCGCGCTCGATCCGGACACGGGGACGGTCCTCTGGAGCGTCGCCGTGCAGGACGACGTGGAATCCTTCCCCGCATTGGCGGGGGGTAGGCTCTACGTCAACACGTTCTCCGGGACGCTCTGCGCCCTCGTGCCGGCGGGTTCCTCGCCCCAGGCCGCCGCGCCCCTTGCGTCGACCATCACGGTCGAAGACCTGGAAGTGAGCATCAATTTGGACGAGCCGCTCCCCCAGCAGGGCGAGGTCCTCACAGTGTGGGGAGAGGCGTGGCGGGACTACGGTCTCTACCAGTTCACGATGTACGTGGAGGTCGAGGTGATCGCGCCCTGCGAGGGCGGCCCCGTCGAGACCCAGGTCGAGGGGAAGTTCTCCTCCCCCGCAGAGTACGGCGCGCAGTTCACGGTCACGTCACCGCCTCTCACAGAATGCGAGGTGCTCGTCCGCGCACGCGATCCCTACGGTCTCAACAGCGTGGTGGACGGGATATCGGCGAAGAAGTACACGGTCGTTCCCGAGCCCGAGGGCGGCGCGTGGCCGCAGTTCGGGCGCCTCGGCGGAAATTTCGGGAGGAGCCCGTACGTGGGGGCTCCGGAGAAGGGGCTCAAGTGGTCGTTCCCGGGCAGGGGGTTGTTCTGCGTGGAGAACGGCACGGTCTATCTCCTGGACGAGGACAGGGTTCTGCGTGCCCTCGACGAGAAGGACGGCACGGAGAAGTGGGCCTACCAGGGGGCGAAGGAGACGGGGTGGCTCGGGGGAGCGGACGCGCCCTCGCCGCCCGTAGTGATGGATGACGGAAAGGTGTGCTTCGCGGCCGGGGATGTGCTCCACGAGATCAACGGGGCGACAGGCGTGCACCTCGGCCAGACCACCGCGGGGGGAGAGATCGTCGGGCCGGTCGCCGTGCGGAACGACACGCTCTACTTCAGCACGCGGGGTGAGGGCGGCCCCGCAGCGGTCCACGCCGTGGGCGCGGGAAGCGGGTGGACGTACGAGTTCGGCGAAGGGGTGGAGATCGCGAGCGCGCCGGCGGTGGACGACGAGGGGCGGGTGTACGTCTGTGCCCCCACGCTCACCGGCCACGCCATCGTGCGCGCCATAGGGCCCGCCGGCGACGAGGAGTGGTCGCGTATCATCGAGTATCCGGCCCTCGCCCCCCCCGCCGTGGCGGACGGGGTCGTGTGCCTCGCCGCGGAAAACGGGCGCCTGTGGGCGTTCCACACCGACGGCACGCCCGCGTGGTCTTTCGAGAGCGATGGCTACACAGGTGGCGCCGTCCCCGGCGGGCCGCCGTGGGCGGTACCGGCGTTCTCCCCGGCGCTCGCCGCCGACGGGACGGTCCTGTGGGGAGAGGAGAAGCTTTACGCGATCGGGCAGGCGGGTGAATACCTGTGGAAGTATTCACTTCCGGGCGTGCTCGAGTTCAACAGCGCCGTGGCTACGGACGCGATGGGCGTCACCTACGCCGTATCGACGGGGGGCGACCTCTACGCGGTAGAGCCGGACGGGAGCTTCAGGTGGGTATACGAGGCGGCCGGCCCCGCCGTGGCCGCGGGCCCCGCGATAGGAAGCGACGGCACCGTGTACTTCGCCGCCGACAATCTGTACGCCATATACCCACCGCTGCCGGAGGGAACGGCGCCGTCGTGGATCGGGAGGGAGCCGACCCCGACGCCCACGCCCGACCCGAGAGAGCCCACGCCCACGCCGACGCCCGATCCGAGGGATCCGACACCCGAGCCCACGCCTACCCCGCGACCGCCCGATCCGACGCCGATACCGAGCGTGACGCCGGTCGACCCCCCGATCGTGTACATAATCAACTTCGGGCCTCCCTCCGTGGTTACGCGTGAGGGTGAGTATGTCGATGACGGGTCGGTGTTCGGCACGAGGGGGAGCTACGGCTGGCGCCAGTGGCAGTCTCTCGTCGTAGAGTAGATGCGAGAATAAATAACGAGGTGTATTCCGGATCATGAACAAGGCGGCAGCGATTGGAAGGGCGAGGGGTGAAAAGGATGACGGTTTCGGTTTCCGGGGTCGGACCTAAACATCTCCTTAAATACCAGGGAGTTAGCTAAAAATACCCCCCCTATATAAGGTCTTAGCGCTCGGTTTTAACCCCTAAATACAGCGTTTAAGACTATTTTTATCCTTGGATTTGACCATCAAGGAAGTAATAGAAAGGGGTCACCCATTAAAGGTGCCGTGTCAATGGACAAAAGGGTCCCTTACAGTAGGGTCCGCATCTTAAATATTAAATCTTCTGCACCACGACAATTCGGCTGGGTCTCTGAAAATCAAGCCTCTCTTTTTCTGAAACATTCCGCAATCTTTCAGTCTTCTTCTCTTCGCTTTACTGCTTGATGACGTCCTTGTAGTTTACAAGCTGAGCAGTGTAGAATCTGATTAGGCGGGGAAGCTAACGCCTGTTTGCATGAGGGGTGATGAGGGAGCGCGAGTTCGAGAGAATCTTCGAGAAGTATGAGAACCTGGTGTGGTCGATTATCAGGAATTATGGCCCGCCGGATGCGGACGCGTGGGACCTCTTCATGGTGATTTGGGAAGCAGTTCTGAAGGCCCTCCCCTCTTACGGGGGAAGGGCGAAGCTTTCCACCTGGATTTGCGGCATCGCGAAGAACAAGTGCATCGATTATGTCAGGAGACGATGCAGGAACCCCCTCTCCGGCGCGGAGCCCATCGATTCTATCGGGCCTCTGTTCGAGTGGTATCGGCAGGGCCGGAAATGCCATTCCCCCTCCCCTGCGGGAGGGGCGATGAGGAGGGAGGCGCGGGAGGCGATACAATGGGCGCTGGGGAAGTTACCTCCTCGGCAGCGGAAGATCATGGAACTGCGCATGGCCGGAAATAGGTACAGGACGATAGCGGAGATCCTGAACGCGGCCGGGGCGGACCCGGTCGATGCGAATTACGTCGGGAAGCAGATATATCTGACGAAAGCCCGCCTGGCGGAACTGCTCGGTGAAAGGGGCATCGCCTCTTTGGATGATATATGGGAATAAAACGGCTCATGAAGCGACTGATTAAACGGGAACGTACGCGTTCGCGGTGCCCCCGCTACGGAAAGGTGAAGCTGTGAACTGCCCCTCGAAGGAGACTATCTCGAAATACGTTGACGGCGAGCTCTCACCGCGGGAGATGAGCCAGGTTGAAGGCCATCTCCGGACATGCGAGGTCTGTCGCTCCATCAGAAGGGATCTCGAGGGCGTCGGCCGCGCCCTGAAGCTTTTCAGCCTGCATAGGGAAGTCTCCCCGCCCAAAGAGAGAGGAGCGTGTCCCCCCGACGATGCCATAGCAGCTTTCGCGGACGGGAGCATCGTCAGCCCGAAGGAGAGGATGAGGATTGCCCGGCACCTCGCAGTGTGCGACAGCTGTGCCCGGAGAGCGGGGGAGGCAGCGGAGACCGTGCGCCTCGTGGAAGACCTCGAAGAGAGGGGCCTGGAGAGTGTACCGCCCGCCCTGACCGAGCGTGTCCGGGACAGACTCATGCCGCGGAAGCCCGTTCTCGCGGGCGAGATCGCTGCATCGGTGAAGAAGATATTGAAACACGTGAGGGGCGGCCTGGAATTCGATAGGCCGGAGTTCGGCTATGTTCGGGCGGAGAGGGCCCATGTTTCGGAGTCGCGCATGAGCTTTTTGTTTCCGCCGTCTTCAAAGAAGATCCCTGACCTGCAGCCTGAAGAGGCACTTCACCTGGAAGAGACGTCAGTGATGTACTCTGTGAGAATTGCCGGTCCGGGCGAAGGAGAGAAGAAGCCGCCCGGGAAGAGGAAGCGTAAGCGGAAGAAACCGCACCGGAAGAAGCGGAGGCTGCGTAAGGGCCTGGACTGGCTCTTCAAAGAGGCGGGATTGCGTATCCTGGTGAGGTTGCGCGGGACGCCCGCCGGGACAATCTACTGCGCTGTCGAGATAAGTGACGAAGCGGAGCGGCCCCTCCCCGGCGTCCGCGTCGCTCTCGAAAAAGCCGATGCAGAGCCCCGGAGATCCAGGACCGGCAGGAGGGGCGGCGCCGGTTTCCGGGACCTCACACCCGGAAAGTACCGCCTGGTGATTTTTCACGAGAGGGAGGTCCACGTGAATCTCGACCTGAAGTAGATTCCCCACACGCGTCTCCCGCCTTTCCCTGCCGCCGCACGGCGGCTTTTTTTCGCACATTTACCGGAATAAAATCCCCTCTCCCGCCGACTAATCGGGCAAAGGGACAGAATCGAAATAAGGAGGTCCGGGAATGCAGGCGATCATACGGGAGTATCTTTCGAGCCTGGAGCCCGGGGAACTGCAGGAATTCGGGAACATGTCGCTTTTCCCCCTCTTTTCCCCGCGGGAAAACGGTCAACGCTATATCACGATGAAGGAGGCGCTTGGGCAGGGGACGCTGAAAATCAGGGAGATGGGCGCCACCGGCTCGGTCCCCGAGCTCAGGGCGATCAACAGGGGCGACGTCCCCGTCCTGCTTCTCGACGGCGAGGAGCTTGCGGGGGCAAAGCAGAACCGTGTACTCAACACCACGATCCTGCTGAAGGAGCGGTCGGAGACGATAATACCGGTCAGCTGCACCGAGCAGGGCAGGTGGTCCTCCGCCTCGCCGGCATTCTACGATTCGGGGATTGTCATGTCACCGCGGATACGGAAGGCCAAGAGCCGCTCCGTCACCATGAACGTGGAGACGAGCGGTAAGTTCCAGTCGAACCAGTCCAGGGTCTGGCAGGATATCCAGTGCATGGCCGGGTCGGCAGAAGTCCACTCGCCCACGGGAGCGATGAAGGACATACATGTTTCCAGGGAGCTCGACCTTGGGCGGTACATGCGTTTCTTCGAGCTTTTCCCCGGCCAGAAAGGCCTTCTCGTGCTTATCGGCGGAAGGGTCGAGGGCTTCGACGCGGTCTCTCTGGCGCCCGCCTACGCCGTCCTCCACGGGAGGCTGGTGAAGAGCTACGCGATGGACGCTCTCCTCCGGGAAGGGAAAAAGGGGCCTGGCGAAGAGGTTCGGCGTGAAAAGGCGATGGCTTTCATCGATGAGGTGAGGGAGTGCGGGGGGAAGGGCTTCCCCTCCGTCGGCCTCGGGACGGACGTCCGGTTCCGCGGTGGGAGGATCGTGGGCTCGTCGCTCGTATACCGGGACAGCGTCATACACGCGGCCTTCTTCAGAAGAGGGCAGTCCCGCGGCGAGGGAGAACACGGCAACTTCACAAGTTTCAGGAGCCGCCGCGATTTCAGGGCGGGGTCGTATACTGACAAGGAAGCTCCCTACGGTCGCGAGGGTGAGGGCCAGCCTTACGACGAGGAGATCATCTGACGTTGCTGGCGACGGGGGAGGTCACCCCGCCCCCCGGCGGGGACGGCCTCCGGCGTCAACGGCGAAGCCGGGGGATTGAGCCGGGCGTGATGGAAAGCGGAATACCCGCATTATCATTCCTTGAATCGAACGCGCCGCGGCAGGTTCCCAGGGAATGCCGGGCGGAGGTGGATATCATGGCCGCGCTGAAAGATTATCGCTTGAACGGATACCCGAAGAATGAAGAGGGCGAGAATGCCGCTTTACCCTATGCCGATTACCTGGAATGGCTGGCGGACTATCTGTATGAGGCTGATGCGCAATTGAGCGCGGAGCAGGAAAAGATGTTCTCCCGTTTTCTCGGGGACGAACCGTCCACTGCGATGGTTGGAATCGGAATGGATGCCGGCCTGCATGACAACCTGGCTCGCTGCCATCCATGCTATGAGTATCCTCCAGATTTCGAAAAGGAATTCGACGTGGAGAGGGCGGTCCCACTGGATCCCTATTTTTCCTACGAAGAGTACTATGATGAGGAAATGAAGGAGGAGATTTCGAAAGAAGAATATATCAGGGACGATTACGAGTGGCACATTGAGCTGCAGGAGGAGAAGATGGGTCTTCAGAAACACTGGCCGGGGTTCACTCATGGCAGCGATGAAATCTTTTCTTTTTTAAGGTCTACGGATGATACCGTTTGTGACGGCCGAACCGAGCCGCCCGATGCCGGCTGGAGGGTTTTGCTGGCGGCCGTCCTGAACGACGTCGCCGGGAAAGACAGGAGGGTCGATTTGCTGCACCGCTTCTTTATCGGGTATTTCGAATATTTCAATAAATAGTTATTAGAGGATAATGGGTATATACCAGGGAGCGGGTTATACAATGCCATGGTTGCGGGGTCGGACATAAGATTGAGACCAAAAGTCCTGCGGACTCCGGATATATTTCGAGTGGATTAACAGGAGGTTATTGCAATGATGACTGAGGAAATGGATATCGGGAGGCGGGTCCTTGACCATCTTTTCGATCAGATGATGATTGACGAGGAGTGGAGCGTGCGGGACTCGAACAGCTTCACCTGGTGGGGGCACCGCCTTGCCCAGAAGGTGTGGTTCGACCCGCCCGTGGAGGAAGCCGGTTTCGAGATTACCAGGGTCCACGCGGAGACGCAGCTGCTGAAGGATGTTCCCGAGACGGAGGAAATCGCTAAAAAGATTTCTGCGTTCAACTGTTACGCGTCTCTTAGTGCTTTAATCTGGTATCCTGAGAAGGGAGAAATAAACTACCGTTGCTCGGCGTACTTCCACCATCAAACCATCGGCTGGCTGTTGAAGGTATTTATGAGCGCCGTGGCTCTCCAGGCGGCCGATGCACAGATTAAAGTTAATCATGGTTTGGGAGATTTATTGGGTGGCGTGCCCAATGAATCCGCCCCACCCGGCCGGGAGAGCAGGCCCGATATGGATAACATGCTCGATATCATTGAGCAAATGTACGCTCCGGAAGGCGCCGGGGAATCGCCCTGGCGGAAGAAAGATTTTGCGAATGTCCTCGCGATGGATCCTAACCCGTGGGTGGTAGCCAGCGAAGGGAGAAATGCTATGACTGCGGAGTTCCCGTTTTACGGGGACAGGCCGGCAGTCATGGGTGCTTGCGAGACCGCGCTGTTACAGGCAACAGCGGAAGAGAAACACCCGCAGCTCGGAAGCGGTCTCTTGTTGCGCATTACACTTCCCCCGATAGGCGTTGAAGCAACTGCAGATCTGGCATGTCAGTTGAATTCGGATGAAGCCGGGGAATGGTCCAGGAGCCACATGCTGGGGGCATGGTGTATTGGTGATATGGGTATAACATTTGTCTCGTTCATACCCGCGGCGCTGTACCGGGAGCGTTTGCTTGATACCATGATCTTGAGCATGGCCATGCGCGCGAGGTGGGCCAAAGAATATACCGACAGGCTTGTGGAAAAGGGCTGAAGATGAATAAAGAGTTCTCCGCCGGAGCGGTGATTTTCAGGAAGGAAAAAGGCGAGCTGTTATTCCTTTACTTGCGTTTGACAGTTTGAGAGAGGTATTCAGAAAAGCGAGCAAGGAGGCTTCCCTCGTGAGCGGGGGAGGTGTTTCATGATGAAATACAGAAATGGCGACACCGGTAAGAGAAAGTGAATTTTTCCTTGCAGCGGGGGTCGTGTTGTGCTATGTTTACAATAGCGGTGATTTAAGCTGGCAACTTGCTCCGCTATATAAATGTGCTAAAGCGCGGTTTTTTATGTGTGAACAAAGCGGCGCTCCGGCGCCGCTTTTGACGTTTGAAGGGAAAATATTTAAATCTGGGAATAAAATCGCGGTTTCAACGACTAATTGTAGTGGAAAGGGATTAAAGGTTCTTTGACAACAGAATAGGTATTGAGACCGGCGCGAGGGGACTGGCCCTGTGACCGCCGGGGCAACCTTGACCCGCAAGGTGCCAAAGCCAGCCCGCATGGGAGCGATACGGCCCTCTTTTAAGAGGGCAAAGGGTGATGTGAATACAGGCCCTCCTCTTTGCGGAGGGCCTTTTTGTCGCATGCATATGCAGCGGTCCCTCCTTTGCGGTGCCGTCTTCTCGGGAGCGGGAAAAGAGAAAGGAGGAAGAAATGGCCAACTGGAACGAGAAGTTGGACGGGATAGAAAAGGCTCTGCGCGAGGAGATCGATGCGAACCCGGCTTCGGGACATACGATACCGTTCTGTCGGCTCGTGCTCTCGCTCGTGGGCGATAGAGGCTTGAAGTATCTCGCGACGCGGCTTGTAAAACAGCTCCAGGGCGAGGGATTCTATGTTCAATCGGGCAGTCTCGAAGCAACGGTCCTGTGCCTGCTGGGAGAGTTTATTTATTGCGCGCTGGCGCGCTCGGAAGAAGAAGCGCTCGTAATACGATATGTGGAGAAGGATCTAGAGTACCCGAAGTGACGGCGGGGAAGGGCGGTCGCGGCAGGGTATGGATCTGTGTCTCCGAGGTTTGAGGATGAGCTGGAAGGAGCAGTTCTTTACCGCAAAGAATTCGGCGGGGCTCCCGTGAGTCCCGCCGGAAAGGAGGGGCGGCATGTTCGCAACATACAAAGGGATAATTCGCGCTGTAGATTACAAGGTCGAGTCGGGTATCGCCATAGCTCTGATCGATGAGCACAGAGTTTATCTCGACGTCCAGCGCGGCGTGGCGGGTTTTGTCATTGCGTTCGGAGAGAACGGTAATTTTCTCGAGAACTGCCTCGGGCGAGAGATTGTTTTTATCGTCGATGGGCTGGGGTTTCTTATGTACTTTATGCCGGTTGAGTATTGGGATGGCCCGGTTGTCCCGCCCGGGGGAACCTTCAGAACAGAGTTCATCCCGAGACGCGTAACAAGGAATTGAGAAACCAATAAGGAGGTTGATATGCTCAAGGTGACAATCAGGGAAACGACGCCGGAAGAATATAAGGAGCTGGCAGGCCGGTGCCTCGGCATGTTTATACCGTGTCCCGGGGAGCAAGAAAAAAGGCGCAAGTCACACAAAATAAGCAAAAGGGAGACGAAGAGAAGGCACCGGGATAAGCCAGTATAGAGCGAGGGATGAATGATCCCTACAAGAAAAGGGCGGCCTGAGGCTGGCCGTCAAAACGAACAATATGGCGGGGCTCGCAGGAGCCCCGCCTGAAAGGAGTAGAATTGGGGTCAATGACACCCGCTGAATTGGGGTCATGAATTGGGGTCACCCATTAAAGGTGCCGTGTCAATGGACAAAAGGGTCCGCATCTTAAATATTTAATCTTCCCTTTATTAGGGGGAAGGGGGTCAGACTTGCGCTTTAGACTTTTGTGAAAAAGGACTGCGGGCTCGGGAAACACATGGCGAATGACGATTGACTATTGAAGATTGAAAAAAATACTAGGCAAAAAGCGAAATGAATGAATTCAACCCGAGGCGGGCAAGTATCTCGTGGAACGCATGCCTTCACTTCGGGCCGACTATGCCCGCATGCGGGAGATGATCTTCGGTCATACTCCGGCGTGGGAACAGATCGTCCAGAGCCTGCGAGAACTGGAAGACCGGATTATTGGAAAGTAGAGAAGGGGTCCACCCATGAATAACACAACGCTGTGGATTTGGGGTTAAACCTGGGCAGTGGACGTAGAAAAAATGGGATTCGGGTCTGACCCCGATTTCTCTTTGCCCATTCTGCTAAACCACTAACTATTCGCGTCTAAGAACTACCAGGGATTGCGTATTCGTGTGAAACTGATTACTGAATTGTTGATGTCTAACGATGAAAGATCCGGTAAAGGTCGATGAGGACTTCCGCGTCAAGGGCGGCGTAATTGATCTGATCACGGGAAAGCGGCCGACGCCTCCAGTCAGACCTCTGGTACTGTTTGTCGAGATGAATATTCAATTCCCTCCGGCACACAGCCGCAAGGCTGTGGCCGGACTTTCGTTTGCCGCGTATTGTCCTTGATGCCCGGAGTGTGTCGAAGACGTTCGTTATCTCGCAATTGAATTTTTTTAGTACGGTTCGCTCGAATGGCGCGTTATGAATGACTATACACACGTCAGGGTCCTTAAAAATTGAAAAGAGGGGACCTAAGTCCCCGATGGCTAGTGGATCGACGATGGCAGTGAAGCTCAAGGTGGCTATTTGCAGCAGACAGAGCGATTGGGACCGCAGGGTGGTTTCAACATCGAGTCCAATCATTTGCTCGGGGGCCAAATCCTCGCAAAGACTCATTAATGCATCAGCTTGGTCTATCCATCTGATAGATCTGCGGGGAGCGTAGACCTCATAGCTGAGCGGCGCCTCGGTTCTTCGCGACAGCACGTTGTTCTCCGAAATCAGGTATCTGTATTCCATCAAAATCCCTCCAAATCAAATATTATTCTTTACAGATCGATCCGTCGAATGAAAAGTGCTTCCGTCAATTCTGTCAGTCAGTTCTGCTCTTCAATACTGCCGGATCTACGACCTGATCTTCGACAGGGCAAGCTCGAGACGATGGACGAGGGACGAAAAATAAAATAATGAAAACAAAAGACTGAAGGCCAAAGAGCGAAGATAAAGGCTTGAAGCGTGGAGCGTGATTCGTGCTATTTCCTGGGGAGAAGAGAACCTGCCCAGGAGATAAATCTTTGAGCGTGCTTGCAAAGCTCTTTTGATCGTGCCGGGCTGAGAAGCTTCCCGGTATATTCAACCGTAGACTTTTCGTTGATAAGCTTTCGAATATTTTTCAAAATGCTTTCCTGCATCATGGCCTCAAGCTCACGCGCCTTCTTCCAATAGCTTAAATATCCGTTCTTACTTACTTTATTTACCCGAATCCTGTCAGCTTTCATTGCTCAAGAGTTCCGGGATAGTTTTCCCGTAGATTTGTTGACCGTCGCGAAGCACTTCCTTAAGAAAGGGATCTTCTCTCTTCAACTTCGTGATGAACAAGTTATGCTTCATAAGCAAGGGGGAAAGGTGATTTCCGTAGAGCTGCGTCACTGCTTCTTCCGCACCGGACAGTTCCCGCTTGCATTTCTTTAAATTAGCTCTGCCGGGCATAATCAGCAACATATCGATATCGCTTCCCAACCTATCTTCTTTCCGTGCTATGCTGCCGAAAAGAATGACTGAGACCGGATTTACTGATAGGTGCTTTGTTACCGTTCGAGCAAGCCTTTTTTTTAGCTGTTTTTCTTCTCGGAATAGCGGTTTGAGCCAGTGTTTAACAACAATATGGTCGTGTTGAAGTTCGTAGACGGTTGATCTGCCAATTTTGCGTAACGTGATGATCCCCTGCTCCGAGAGCTCTTTGAGGATTGTATGACACCTCACATGTGATAATCCTACCGCCTTGGCGATCTCCCGTCCATTCATCGGGAGCCTTGCATGGATCATAAAGCGGAGGATCATTATCTTAGAAAGCTGGCCTAATATATGATCGAGCGGTTGGGTGAAGTTCATTGCCCCTCCTCATGGTAACTTTAGTTGCCATATGGTAACAATTATTAACATTTAATCCAGTCTGGCCAGACCGATTGCGGAAAAGCTCTTAAAATGACTACTGACGATTGACTATTGAAGATTAAAAAAGAAGAAGCGGAAGAAAAACGAATGAAGATTGACGATTGAAAAAGAAGAAAAAAATCATAGAGGCAGAGAAGAACGGAGTATCGGCCTCTATAAATGATTTTGGTGTGCGGAAAGGTAAAGTTAAAAGGGCGTAAGAGGGGAAATGCGGGGAGGAGGGCTAAGTCCACTGCTCAGGTGCGGCCCCGATTACACTGAGATCAGGAGGCTTTGGAATACTCTATTTTAGCAGTGCTGCGCAGTTTGCTCAGGTATTCTTTGATAGCTTCTTCTCTTTTCTGGTTGGTCAGAAAAGTCTTTATCTTATTCTCAACCTCTTCAAGAGGAACGACCCGGGCGGTCTGATGGTCGGCCACCTTTATCAGATGATAGCCGAATTTAGTCTCCACGACATCGCTGACCGCACCCTTTTTCAATTTAAAGGCCGCCTCCTCGAAGGGTCCTACCATGCTGCCCCTTTCGAAATATCCCAGGTCACCACCCCGGGATTTACTGGGGCATGAGGAGTGCTCACGCGCTAATTGAGCAAAATCAGCTCCCTTCTCGATTTTCTTTCGTAAACCGGCAAGCATCTCCTTTTTCTTAGCCAACTCCTCAGGGCTCTCGTCGGCGGAGACCTTGATCAGTATATGGCTCGCCTTGACGCGCTCAGGCATCTTGAATCTATCGGGATTTTCGCGGTAATACGCCGCTATTTCCTCTTTGCCTACTTTTTTTACCGGGCCCGTCTGGCTCTTTAGAAGTGTTTCGATCTTTATATCCTGGCCGATATCGTGACGCAACTGCTGCTCTGAAACCCCCATTCGGGCGAGTTGCTTGTTGAATTCCGCGGGAGAGGGAAACTTGCCGGCAATCTCGGCTATCTGCTCATCTACCGCTTCCTTGCTGGGCGTGATCCCCTGGCGGTCTACTTCCTGCATAAGCAGCTGTTGATCTATCAGGCTTTCCAGCGCCTGCTTATGCAGCATTGGACGCATAGTGTTCATCTGTGCGGCAGGTATTAGGCCTTGATATTGCATGGTAAGATTGTCGATTGCCTTTTCTACATCTGAGCTCAGGATGACTGTGCCATTGACACTAGCCTCTATAACGTCCTTCTTTATCTTGGATGGGGTGGCATCAGCAGGCTCTCTGGAGGCCGCCCCGGCTGTATCCGATGTAATCTTCGAGATAGCAGCCGTTTCCCCTTGCTTCTTTGCTCTACTGCAACTGGAAACTGCTATTGCGCATGTGAGAAGAATTGCTATGCAAGTAACATTTTTTTTCATTTCGTGTTCCCCCTTATTTCACTGTGGCTTTATCCTGATCTTGACAGCCTATTATATTGCCGCCTGAGGTATAGTCAAGAATAGAAGGGGTCAGACCTGCGCTTTAAACTTTTGTAAAAAAGGACTGCGGGCTCCGGAAGCACATGGTGAATGACTATTGAAGATTGAAGATTGAAAAAAATACTAGGCAAAAAGCGAAATGAATGAATTCAACCCGAGGCGGGCAAGTATCTCGTGGAACGCATGGCGAATGACGATTGCAACTTGACGATTGAAGATAGAAGATAGAAAAAGAAGAAGCCGCCGGGTAAAAGCTCTTAAATTCGAGGGCCGTTTGGTGTATCCTGAATGAAACGTAGACTGTAACCCCTTACCAAGGAGGGTGGAGATGGCTGGAAGCGTGTACAAGATCGTAGAACTCGTCGGGACGAGCGACAAGTCATGGGAGGACGCGGCCCAGGGCGCCCTGATGATGGCAGGCGAGAGCTTGAAGGACCTCAGGATCGCCGAGATCACCAAGCTGGATATGACCATGGTGGATGGCAAGGTAACCTCCTACCGCGCGAGGCTGAACGTCTCATTCAAGATTAAGCAATAGGAGATTGGGATCAGGAAATCGGGATCAAATCTTCACTCTTGATATTATGGCGGACATCGAGTTCCGGAAACACATGGCGAATGACGATTGCAAATTGACTATTGAAGATTGACGTCGGGTAGCGGGAATCCTAAAGCTCTTTCGACTTTTCTCTGAGTAGCTGCTCGATTTTATCGGCGAGTTCGTGGGGAGCGGCGCCTGGATCGAGCTCAAGGTCTGATTCGGCTAGAATATTCGTTAGCGCGTCGATTTTGCCGGCAAGGAATTCCATTTTTTTACGCAGAAGAGCTTCGTTTTCCGTTTCCCAGTAGGACCCCTCGTCGTCGACCTCAAAGACGTGAAAGTATTTCTTTTCCTATATCCTCCAGCTCCTCAGACAAAGGGCCGATCAGGTCCGGACTCTTTAACCGTCCCCTGTAATGGATGCTCAGTCCCATACGAAGCCCCCTGAATACCATTCGTGAGTATTTGGAACTACAATAGCTTAACTTGATTGTATAGGAATTTGTTATGTTTTCAAGGGTAGCAGCACCCTTTCCCGGTAGGGACCCCGCCGGAGGGTCTAAGATCCGGCAGTTATTGACGGAAAGTCCCACCGGGACCGGGGTAGGGTGCGCCCTCCTTTTCACATCGGCATTCGGGATCCTTCCGAAGATCGTGCCGCGGGAGATGCAAGGGTGGACCTATGGACTCTGGACCACGGCATGCGGGCTCGGGATCATAGTGGGCGCCCCGCTGGGAGGCATCATCAGCGGCTTTTTTACCTGGCGGTGGATCTTCCTTATCAATGTCCCCGTGGGTGTCGCGGCAGGCTTACTCGTGTTCAGTGTCGTTCCTCGCGACAGTGAGCCGTCTGCGCCTGCCATGGTTCGCGGGAAGGGCTTCGACATCGGCGGCGCGATCTTGAGTCTCTTCGGACTTTTTGTCCTTATTTTCGCTCTGAACCGGGGGCCCGCTCTCGGGTGGGCGTCGCCCCACGTTCTCGCGGCCCTCGCCGCTTCCGTCGTGTTCCTGGGCGGTTTTATCCTCTGGGAGCGGAGGCATCCGGACCCCCTTCTTCACTTCGGGCTCTTTAGAAACCGTGATTTCCGCTGCGCCGTGCTCGCCGCGCTTGTGGGGTTCATGCTGGTTTCCGGGACCGGATTCCTGCTTCCCTTCTACCTCGAACTTACGCACGGACTCAGTCCGCAGCTCTGCGGCCTGATGATACTCCTCTATGCAGTCCTCTTCGTCTTCGTCTCCCCGATGGCGGGGCGGGCTTCCGACAGGATCGATCCACGCATTCTCGGGGCCTTCGCCATGGCGCTCCTGGTAATCGGCTTCGGAGGCTTCTCCCTTTCCCTGGGTTTCTCAAGTCTGCTTCCCGCGATACTTTTCCTTCTCTGGCTCGGCCCCGCCTTCGGCCTCTTTTTCTCCCCGACCAACCACCTTGCCATGAGGGGCGCCCCGGGCAGGGAGAGAGGGGTCTCCTCCGGCATCTACCAAACCGCTGCCAACCTGGGCATGGTACTGGGCGTGTGTCTCTTCGAGACTGCCTTTTCCCAGACAGCGGGACGGATCGGGGGGGATGCGGGGGTAATCCTTTCCGGAAACACAGCGGTTAAAAACCTCCTGGGAGGGTTCCGGAACGCGTATCTCCTCGGGGCGATCCTCTGTCTAGCGGGGCTCTGTATCTTCTGCCTCTCGTTGATGAAGAGACGCAAGCAGCCGGATCAAAGCAGTGAAAAGTGATCTGATTCGGCTAGAATATTCTTGACCACGGCGGGATGAAAATTGCACAATGCTGGAAAGCTTGCAACTTTGGTCTATGTCATGATGTACGAAAATACGCTGAAGCACCGCCGTTTTTCTCTTGTCGCTATCGCGATCGTTTTTTTCCTCCCCTTCTTTCCCCTGCCCTCTCGGGCCGCCGAGGGTGATCTCATCTGGGCGGTTCGCGCGGGAGGCCCCGGCAATGAAGATAACCAGGGCGCCGCTCCTTTCGACGACGGAACAACCGTAATAACGGGCTATTTCAACGATACGGCGACGTTCGGCGCCGGCGAGGCGAACGAAACGGTCCTCAGCTCGGCGGGTGAGGCGGACATCTTCGTCGCGAAATACGACTCGGACGGCACGCTTATCTGGGCGATCCGCACCGGGGGCATCGCAACGGATATAGCCAAGGGAATTACCCCCCTCTCCGATGGGACAAGCGTGGTGACGGGATACTTCTACGGCACGGCGACGTTCGGCGCCGGCGAGGCGAACGAGACGACTTTCACCTCGGCGGGGGAAGAGGATATCTTCGTGGCAAAATACAATGCCGCCGGAACGCTCGCCTGGGCAAAGCGCGCCGGCGGAACCTTGCTGGACAGGGCAAAGGGCATCGCCTCATACTCCGACGGCTCGACCGTGATAACCGGCGCGTTCTCAGGCTCGGCGACATTCGGCGCCGGCGAGGCGAATGAGACAGTCCTTGCCTCCCCGGGAGACTGGGATGGGTTCATCGCCAGATACAATGCCGACGGCACACTCGCCTGGGCGAAGCGCGCGGGCGGGAGTTCACGGGCCACGGGGAAGGGCATAACCTCTTTTTCCGGCGGAACGGCCGTTATGGTGGGCAGATTCAGCGGGTCGGCGACCTTCGGCCCCGGCGAGGCGAACGAGACGACGCTGACCTCGGCGGGAGATCTTGATATCTGTGTCGCGAAGTACAACGCCGACGGGACGCTCGCATGGGCGAAGCGCGCGGGAGGCACGATCAAGGATGATAACCAGGGGGCCGCATCCTTTGACGACGGGAGCAGCGTGGTCATAGGCTATTTCGGAGAGACGGCGACATTCGGCGCCGGCGAGGCGAACGAGACGACGCTGACCTCGGCCGGCTCGGGCGAAAATTACGACGTTTGTGTCGCGAAATACAACTCGGACGGCACGCTCGCATGGGCGAAGCGCGCCGGGGGCACGGACCGGAATCTAGGGAAGAGAGTTACCTCCCGCTCCGATGGAACGAGCATCGTCACGGGAAGGATGGTGGGCACGGCGACCTTCGGCCCGGGCGAGGCGAACGAGACGACGCTCACCTCGGCGGGTGATTACGAGGCATTCATCGCGAAATACAACGCCGACGGGGCGCTCGCCTGGGCGAAGCGCGCCGGGGGCACCCTGGCGGACAGGGGCAAGGACGTCGCCGCATCGTCCGGCTGGGCGAGCATGGCAACGGGCTATTTCAGCGGCACGGCGACCTTCGGCGCCGGCGAGGCGAACGAGACGACGCTCACCTCGGCGGGGGGCTGGGATATCTACCTCGCGAAATACGTCTGCGGGGATATCTGCGTCAAGGTCAACTTCCAGCCCGCAGTCTCCGTCGTGCCTGAGGGATACCAGAAGGACGATGGCACCGGCTACGGTCCGAAACTGAGTTTCCCCTTGCCCTACGGCTGGCGCTGAAAACGCTCCGATCCGAAACGGAAAGGGGTCAAATCTTTACCCTTGACTTTATGGCGGACTGCGCGCTCATGAAACACATAGTGAATGACCCTTCGACAGGATCCAAAGTCAGAGAACACAAAGAAAAACCGAAAAACAGAAAACACTGAAAAAGGTCCACGAATGACACTAATTAACACGAATTAGAGAAACCGCAAAGAAAACGAAATAAAATCCTCTACGCACAATGACTACATCACCGTCGCTGGCTGCATCTATCCCTTCCTGTATTGTTGTGAAATCCTTCGGGATGCGAATAACTCTTGCCCGGGCAGTCCCGACAAACAAGAAGACACCCAATAGCGAAACAACTGTTATCATTCTTTTTATATTCTCTTCCTTGTTTTTTAAGATTTACGCACTGTTTATTACGTTACTACTTCCACCCTGTGCCTACGTTTTCAGCGTTATTTTCATCTTTGCCTCCTTTGTGTGCAGGGCAGCATAGTGCTGCCCCTGATTTAAAACCAATTTCCAATCATTTGCCTTGCAGTAAAATATAATCTGTTCCCCGTATTATTCCGTGATATCAAAAAGCATGTAACATTGCCGGGAGCAGGGAATCAATGGCCGGAGGTATCTACAGAAGAGTGTTCAGGATACTTCTCCTGGTTCTTTCATGATGTGGGAGGTGCAGGGCAAAACGTTCATCTGATGGGAGTGGCCCATGAATTCGGGAAGACTGGTCTTTAGTCTGTTGTCACCGGTTTTCTTAAGGTAGAATTTCCCTGCGGGGTTTGCCTAGCCAAGCATCGCGGGGGGAAGTGCCTGTCCTGTTAGAAACGAAGCTTTCCGATGGGGCTAAGATTAAAGATTCAATCATATCGCAAAGGTTTGATACCGATTTTTCATATAAGAGGGAACGGCAATGACTGGCGAATCAAACCGCAAATCGAAACCGGCCTCAGGCTCGCCGGCGAAAGATACCGTCGCCTGGTATAGCCTCAGCGCGGAGGAGTGCGCCGGCAAGCTCGAAGTAAACACCGCCAGGGGTTTGAGTGCTGATGAAGCCGCCCGGCGCCTGGAGAAATACGGGCCCAACGAGCTTGCGGCGGCCAGGAAAGAATCGTTTATAAAAGCGTTCCTGCACCAGTACCGCGCGCTCATGCAGATAGTCCTGCTGGGCGCGGCGGCAGTCAGCCTCATTGTCCACAATTACTCGACAGCGGGCCTCCTGTTCCTCGTTACCCTGTTCAACACCGTCCTCGGCATGATCCAGGAGAGCAGGGCCCAGCGAAGCGTGGAAGCGCTCAGGCAGATGCTGATATCAGAGGCACGGGTGCGGCGCGACGGAGAAGTAATCTCGATCCCCGCGGCACAGCTGGTTCCGGGAGACTTAGTTCTCATCCGCGAGGGAGACCGCATCCCCGCCGATGGACGCCTGACTTCCGTAGCCACCCTCGAGGTGGAGGAATCGTCGCTAACCGGGGAAAGTGTGCCCGTGCTGAAGAACCTTGCTCCCATAGCCTCGCCGGACGTGGCCCTGGGCGACCGCATCAACATGGTGTTCATGAACACGGTCGCCACGCGCGGCCGCGCCGAAATGGTAGTGACCGAAACCGGCATGTCCACCCAGGTAGGCGATATCGCCGGTATGCTGAAGGAGGCGAAAGAGGAGAAGACGCCGCTTACCAGGCAGATAAACCAGCTCACGCGAAACATCCTGATAATAGCGGCGGCCACCTTCGGGGCTGTCCTGGCCATCGGCCTGTCCCGCGGTAAGCCTTTCGACGCGCTGTTCCAGATCGGCGTGGCGCTTGCGGTCGGCGCGATCCCCGACGCCCTGCCGGCTGTCGTCACCTCCATCCTCTCCATGGGGACGGTAGCCCTGGCCAGGAAGAACGCCATTATCAAGCGCCTTCCTTCAGTGGAAACCCTCGGCTCTACCTCTGCGATCTGTTCGGACAAGACAGGCACTCTAACCATGAACCAGATGACCGTCCATACGCTGGTGCTCCCCGGCGCCCGCTACCGCGTGACCGGGCACGGCTACAACGCCGATGGGGGTATTCAGCGCATTGGCGGCAAGGGCAAGGTGGACCTCGATCCGGTGTTGCTGCCAATGGTGTTGTGCTCCGACGCCTCCGTAAAAGACGGCAGGTGCGTGGGCGACCCGAATGAGGGCGCTCTTGTCGTCCTGGCGGAAAAGAACGGCATTCACATCGAGGAGACAAGAAGCCACTACCAGCGGATCGCAACACTGCCGTTCGATTCCGAATACATGTTCATGGCGACTTTCCACGAGATCACCGATGAAGATGGCCGGCAGGTCATACGCTGCTACGTCAAGGGCGCGCCGGACAAGCTGGTCGACCGCTCGGGATATGTCCGCCAGTGGGACGGCAAGGTGCTGCCGATGGACAAAGAGTGGCGCAAGCGGGTGATAGACGAGAATGACTCTCTTGCGCGACAGGGGCTGCGCGAGTTGATAGTGGCCCGGCGCGACCTGGATCCAAAGACGTTCAATCCCGATGGGAACCTGCTGGAACAGGTCAAGGACCTGACTCTGCTCGCTATGGTCGGCATGGTCGATCCACCTCGCGCGGAGGTGAAAGAGGCCATTGCCAAGTGCAAGAATGCCGGCATCCGGGTTCGGATGGTAACCGGCGATCACGCCATCACGGCCTCCTCGGTGGCCCGGGAGCTGGGGATTGAAGGGCGGGTCCTTACCGGCGCGGAGTTCGAGAAGATGAGCGACGCCGAGCTGGATGAGCATATCGATGAAATCGGCATCGTGGCGCGCGTCGCGCCCCAGGACAAGGTGCGCATGGTCAAGGCCCTCCAGGCGAATGGCGACATCGTGGCCATGACGGGCGATGGGGTGAATGACGCGCCCGCCTTGAAGGCCGCAAACATCGGCGTGGCGATGGGGGTTGCCGGTACGGACGTGTCCAGGGAAGCGGCGGCGATGGTCCTGGCCGACGATAACTTCAATCCATAGTCAACGCGGTCGAAATTGGGCGCGTCATCTACGATAACCTGATGAAGTTCATTCGCCTTCAGATGTCCAACCTGACGGGTTTCATACTTGGCTTTCTCGGCGCGGGGGCTATTGCCAGCGTGGCCCTGTTCAATCCATGGCAGGTGATATGGATTCACTTCGGTGATCTGGCCCCGATCGGAGCGGCGCTGGGCATGGATACGCCCACGCCGGGGCTGATGCAGCGCAAGCCCCGTCCGGCCCGCCTGCCGATCATCGATCTCAGGGCGGGCATCCAGATCGCGCTTGCGGGGATTCTCATGGCCGGCGCCGCGCTGGCGATCCGCCAGCTGGCGGTGCACAACTACGGCTCGGCCGCCGTGGCGCAGACCATGGCCCTCACCGTGTTCGCCTACGCGCACATCGCGGTGGCGCTCAACCTTCGCTACCCGGATAAAAGCGTCTTCTGCCGGGAAACCTTGTTTAACTTCAAACTCTGGCTCTCCTTCCTGTGGGCCATCCTGGGCATGATCCTCATCACCGAGTCCAGGCTGCTGCGGGATGTTTTCGGCACGTCCTCCCTCACGTGCCGGCAGTGGGCGCTGTGCCTGGTAGCTCCGTTGGTTGTTCTTCTTTTGGGTGAGATCATCAAGCCGTTGTTGCGGCTGATTCCCCGGGAGCATTAATTCTTTTTAAATTTCTCACTGGATTCGTAGTGCGCTGTATGCAGTACGATACACGAGTGATGTGGATTACTGCCGGCGGGAGGCTTCAAAGGTCCACTTCCACCCTTCAAGGAACAGCACTCCCGGGATATCTTCCATCGTGCTGCACAGGGCCGCCGGGAACTGGATGGCGAGCGGCAGGAGAGGCGGCTCTGAGGCGGGGGGAGACAGGGGCAGGTCCACGTCTTTCTGGATGACCCAGCGGAAGGGATCCATGTTGGCGAAGAAGAAGTCCGCGAACTCCTTCCGCTGCGCGTCGTTCAGCTCCGGGATTGCGCCGGCTATCTGGGCGAGGGAAGTATCCACCGGTATCCAGCCGTAATAGGGGAGATAGAACTCGGCCCAGAAGTGCGTCCCGGGTTCCTCCGGCACTATCATCTCCCATCCGCCGGGCGAGCGGGCCGGTATGCCCGCCGCACCGCACAGGGCGGAGAAGTAGATGCTCTGTGCACCGCAATCACCGAACCTGTTCTCGTGCACGTAGGACGACTCGGGGATACCCAGGCAGGGCAACGCCGCGTGGGGGACGTGGCTGTACACCGTTCCAGCGACCACGTAGTCGTAAATCTTCCTGGCGGCGAGGAACGGGTTTGTCTCATCGCCGATGATCTCCCGCGCTTTCTTCATGATCGCCGGCGTTATTCGCGTTGTCCCGCGTGAGCTCGTGTAGCTCTTGTAGAGGCTGGAGTCGCGGTCGTACTCGCCGACTTTTTCCGGGTCGATGATGCAGCGCTGTCTGTAGTGGGTGAAGGCGGACTTCACCTCGATAGCAAGATCGCCTTTCAGCTCTTCCAGTGGGACCTCGATGTACGCCAGTCCCAGGTCGCCGTCGATGGACGGCGGATACTGGACATATTTTTCCGGCTTGATCGATTCAATCCTGACGGAGGGCTGGGGTCCGGTCACGATGGGCACGGGGACCCAGACCCTGAGGAGACCGTCTCCCGGCAGCTTTGTGCGGGCAATCGTTATAGCTCCTGTAACGGTGTAGTCGACGGGGTCGACGTAAGGCTGCCACGGCCCCCGGGGTGCCTTTTTCTCGCCGGATATGGTCTTCTCCAGCGCCTCGTAGAACTCCCTGTACCTCTCCATCATCGCCTCGTCTTTCTGCAGGAGGTCGAGGTGGCGATACTTCATGCTTTTTACAAGGTCGCTGTAGTAATGCGGCGTGCCGTCGATCACCAGGTGCTCGATCTCTCCCTTCTCGAACCAGCCGCGTATCCTGTTCTCCGGGATGCCGGGAAATGCCTCCTTGAGTATTTTCCATGCCTTGTCTTCCGTGTGCGGGTAGGAGAAGGTGATCTTCTCCAGCCTCTGAATACGGCGCCGGCATTCGTCGGCTTTTTCAGCCTCTCCTTCTTTGAGAAACCGGTCCCTGGCTTTCTCGTAGAGGTCTTCCGCCGATGTGTAGAACGCTTTATTATCCAGGCGCTTGGCCTTCCTGAATAACCTCTCCCCTTTTGCTCCGGGCGTCCGGCCGAAGGCGCACAGAACCGGGATGGAGAGAGCGAGAGCAAATGCGTGCGAATATTTCATTCCTGATCACCGCCTTTCCGTTTACCTGCGCGAACTTCGCGATCCCTCCGTTATTATCGCCTTAATCCGAGTGCCGGTCAATTTATTGCTTCGAGCTGATTAACATAGTGTATTTGTACTGTCTTCGGCCCGGCAATATCACCCGATGGTTACGTCCGGATAAGGTATAATGATGTCGTGGGTTTTCTGCAATCGGCAAAGAGCATTAATGCTCGTCATGGAGGGCGTATTCACCTTCATGTTTCAGCCTTCAGTATAGTTGCAACCGCACTCCTCTTCGCTGCTTGCTACGCGCATTCCCAGCCGACGACCACGCCAACTATCACCCCTACACCGGCACTGACTCCCCTTCCTGTGGTCCCCCTGGTGGTGATGAAAAATCAAACGGGAGACTTTAACATCTACGGCTATAATCTGCCCGCTGATAGCGACTTCACCTACTGGGACGCATCTGCACGCAATCCATCCCCCGCTGCCCGGGATTTCTGGATCATCCCGTCCGGCAATAACGACCTTGCAATGGCGGCGGTAGGCCCCGCGGACCTTGGCCCGCAAAATATCGCCGTCCTGAAACTCGATAGAGGGGTTGACCAGAACCTCTACCTCTACAATCAGATTACCCGGGGCGACTGGATCTACTGGGACGCCGCGTCGAGGAACCCATCGCCCCCGGCAAGGGACTTCTGGATGATACCGGCCGGTAACAATACCGTTTCCATCGCCGGCGGAGAGAGTTACATCGTCTCGATGAAGAACGAGGGAGGTGATTGCAATCTCTACCTCTACAATCTCCCTGTTCCGGGGGATTGGACCTACTGGGACGCATTTGCGCGGAACCCCTCTCCCGCGGCGCGTGACCTCTGGATAATTCCGCAGGGAGATGACGTGGCGGCGATGTGCGGCCTCGATACGGAGGGAGAGGGCGACAGCGACAGCCTCGTCGTCGTAAGGAACGACGACGGCAATTTTCCCGTCTCCCTGTGGAACTTGCCGGAAGCAGGCGACTGGACGTACTGGGACGCCATGTCAAGGAACCCCTCAGCGATGGCGTTCGACGCATGGGCGATACCGAAGAGGAACGACCTTTCCCTCGTCACCGGGATACACAGGGGTATGGCCCCGGATGATCTGGGAGTTATGGAAGACTTCGGGGGTGATTTCAATTTCTACATTTGGAACGCGCCGGTCCACGGCGACGTGACGCAGTCGCAGGCCACAGCGAGAAATCCTTCTCCTCTGGCGAGGGATTTCTGGTGCGTCCCCCTTGGAAATGACACGGTCGGGATGACGGCCATCGATGAGAATAATCCCTTGAGAAACGCCTGTGACGACTACGGCAGGAAAGGGTGGACGGATGCGTTTAGTGCGCTCCACGCGAAATTTTCGCGCAATTACGCATTCACGGAGTGGAAGGATATCGATTGGGAGTCTCTATATTCAACGTTCCATCCGCTGATCGAGGCGGCGGAGGCCGCGGGTGACGCAAAGGCGTATTACAGGGCCCTTCGCGGATACACCTACTCGATACCGGACGGACACGTTTGCACGGGAGGGACTACGCCCGAAGCAATCAGCACCTATAGCGAAACCTTTACCGACGAGGCCGGGGGCAGCTACGGCCTGGCGCTGGTCGGCCTGGCAGATGGCCGCGTCGTCGCCCGCCTCGTTACCGGGGGAGGGCCGGCCGATCAGGCGGGCATGGAATTCGGCGCGGAGGTCATCGAGTGGAACGGCCAGGCAATCGGTGATGCCCTGGATAGCGTATCTGTTTTATGGGGGGAAGCATCCAGCGCAACCAACGATGTGCGGCGGCTGCAGCAGTACCGGTTCATCGGGAGAGCTCCCGCTCCCACGCCCCCGGCTGCGCAGGCGGTCGTCACCTTCAAGAACCCTGGAGCTCCCGCTTCAACGACGGCGACCCTGACAGTGGTCAATGATGACTTTGAGACGCTGAAGCTCACCAATTTTTTCGCCACTAAAGAAGATATGGAGATACCGGTACAATATGAAATCCTGCCGAGCGGCTACGGCTACGTAAAAATCACCGTCGAGCCGGAAGAGGACGATTCCGAGTATCCTCGCGACCAGTTTGTGACGGAATATGCCGAAGCTATCCAGGCCTTTGTCGATCAAGCGGTTCCCGGTGTGATTCTCGACCTGCGCCGAAACGGAGGCGGTGATGACCTTCTCGCCGCCTGGGTGAGCGGTTTCTTCTACACTGAAAGCTCTCACTATGAATACCAGGCCTACCTGAACGTAAGGACCGGCAAATTCGAAGTCGACCCCCGGGGGGCTGAGCACCTCGTCATGATCGAACCCCGGTCGCCCTACTACGGAGGCCGGGTAGTCGCGATGGTCGGCCCCGGATGCATCAGCTCGGGCGAAGGGCCCGCAATGGCGATTCAGAAACTTCCGCAGGGACGGGTGATCAGCTTCTATGCCAGTAACGGTTCTTTCGGGATGTCAGGCGCCGGGATCAAGATGCCAATCGGCTTCAGTGTCAATTACCCGTTCGGCCAATCGCTCGATGAGAACATGATCGTTCAACTTGATGCCGATGAGAACGGCAACGGCGGCGTTATACCGGACATACGGGTTCCCCTGGATGACGATTCCGTGCGTGAGACATACCTCGAGGGGAAAGATGTGGAGCTGGAATTCGTTATCGATTACCTTAACAATAATCCGTGAACTTGGTGGTCAGAACTTTCCCCTTGAGAGTTGGGCTGCGTTCTGGAAAAGCAAGCCTCACCCTCTATGAAACCTGCTGTTCATCACTGCCCTATCCTCTGCTCCTTGTAAAAGCCGAATGATAATGTCCTTCCCGGCCACAATGTCCTCCTTCTTCCTGGTTACAGGACGTTATAGATCCCCTCAAACCGGACATTTCTATTCGGCCTTTACACCTTTTTTTAGTGCTTGCCGACGCAGGCGTGGTTTACAATTTCATTCCAATTACGACCTGGAAGACAGTTCGAGCGTACATGAGCGCAGTCTCCATAAAACTTAACAGGTGGCCGAGACACCGGCTTTACCTGGCGCTAATAATTATTCTGAGTTTGGGCCTGAATTTGCTGTGTATATGGTGGGGGCAACACCATCCGGATGACTTTACATCCCTCGCTCTCTACATGCTCAAATACAGGACGCTGAAGCCATATCATTTCTGGTACCCCAGCCTCTTCACATACATCGTCCTTATATTTTCCATTATTCCGGAAAAAGCCATAGAGGTTCTCAAGCTTCTATCTTCCGGCTATGACTTCAAAAATGCCCTGGCATTGGTAACAAGCGGGAATTATTGGCTGCCGTCCCCCCGGGAATATATCGGGCCGAGAATATTAACTGCCATAATAGGCACAAGTGGAATTTATCTTTTATACAGGCTCGGGAAATTCTGCTTCACCACGCGGGCAGGTTTGTTGGCAGCATTTCTATTGTGCACATGCATGGGCTACGTGACCAATTCGCATTTTGCAACAGCCGATGTTCCCGTCACCGTGCTGGCAATTGCAGCCATGTGGTTGTGCCTCAGAGCAGGGAGAGAGCCAACAGCAGGAAACTATGCCGCAGCAGGCCTGGTAATCGGCCTGGCAACAAGCGTAAAGTACTACGGTATCGTGATGATATGCCCTCTTCTCGTCGCTCATATTGATGGGCTGTTAAAGAAACGGATCTATCCCCGTCAGCTGCTTTTCTCCGTGCTGTTCGTTCTAATCGGGTTCGTTGTCGGAACACCTTATGCAATCCTCTCCTTATTTTCATTCGCGAAGGGGGCCCTGCAGCTGAACATCCTGGCCCCGACATATGAAGGCGCCGGCGGCCCTCCGGGCTATATCACTCACTGGAAGAATCTCGTCAATATCCTGGGTGTGCCCCTGTTTGTCATAACGGTGGCAAGCCTCGCGTATTCCATATTCTACGCGCTCAGATACAGAAAGATTGAAATGGCTTACTTCTGGGCCTTCATTCTCCCTTTTTATCTCGCAACGGGCAGAATGTATTACATCCCTGCAAGATATACTCTGCCGATTGTGCCTTTTTTACTGCTGATCACGGGGGCTGCCCTCGACAATTTTCTCAATGCCAGGAACAAAACGACCAGGCAGTTATGCCTCGCCGTCACTGCTCTTGTCGGGATGTACGGTTTCCTGTATTCATTATCCGGAGATCTGCACTTTGTGCTCGACAGCAAAAGGATGTTTGTATCATGGGTGAAAACTAATATTCCCGAAGGATCAACGATCGAGCTTACCCCATATTGCCCGAAGGTCGCGGGTGTCTATTCGTCGTACTATCGCGCAATGGCGGGAGGAAGAGATGTCCTGTACGGTGAGAAAGCAGAAAATAGGCTTTATCGCTTCGCGCTCCGGCAGGGGGTCATATGGAAATGCTTTCTAAAAAACGGCAAGATGCCGCCGGAGAAAGTGATAGACAGGGCAATTGCCTATCATCTTAACAAAGAAGAGCCTACGATCTCGATCCGGCCGGATGAGGAATTCGACTACTCCCTGCACGGGCTGCATAAACGGGCGCCCGATTACCTCGTTATCAATCATTTTTATGCCTGGAGATTTACAGGCAAAAAAGAGAGCTACCCTGTCCATCACGACTTTTTTTCCGCACTGCTCAACGACACCGATAGCAACTATCGAAAAATGGCAACGTTTCGACCACCATATATTTTACTCTTTAATCCCCCGGTTCAATTTGCCGATGATTACATCAGTGTTTATAAAAGGATCGCCGGGCCACCCCCTCCACCGGATTCATAACGGAAAAAGTAGGGGATGGTGTTTACTTGTTAATTTATACCTTTCCCCTTTCTAATAACTTAACAAGTTTATCTTTCAGCGGCAATTCACCTGGAATCCAGATTATGGAGATCCCCTTCTTTTCCATCCTGCGGAACCATGTTTCCTGCTTCTTCGCAAATTTATGTATAGCGGCATTCAGCTTTTGAAACATATCGTTCCCGTTCAGCTTTCCGCATACGTACTGGGTTACATAGCGGTATTCCAGGCCGTAAGAGTCGAGGTGTTCGGAAGATAGCCCGCTGTCCAGGAGGTTTCCAACCTCCTGGATCAAGCCTGATTCAAGGCGCTCTTTAAGACGAGCGGTAATCCTCCTGCGGAGTTCGCTCCGTTTCCACCGAATACCGTAGACTTTTGTGCGTATGCGCGGAAACTCCACGGCGGCGTCGGGGTGGGCGCGCGAATAAGTCTCGATCTCGATGGCGCGTATGAGCCGGTTTCTATCGGTGATGTCTGTAATGTTATGAAGCCTCCTGAGCTTTGACAATCGCTCAATCAAGCGTTCGTCGCTTTCCTTTTCCAGCTCTGCGCGTAGCCGCGGCTCCTCCGGAACGTGAACGAGCCGGTAACGGAAAAGCACCGAGTCGAGGTACATGCCCGACCCGCCACACAGAATAACGAGTTTGTTTCTTGACCGAATTTCTTTGTACTCATTCAGAAAAGCCCTCTGGAAATCGAAGATGCTGAATTCCTGTCCCGGATCTACTATATCAATGAGGTGATACGGTATGCGCTTTCCGTTCACCACGTATGCGCCGAGGTCTTTCCCCGTTCCTATGTTCATACCACGATAGACCTGTCGCGAATCGGCACTTATGATCTCTCCGTCAGTGGCCGCGGCCAATGCTGCCGCCAGGCGGGTCTTGCCGCTGGCCGTTGCCCCGAGAATACAGACCATGTCAATGTCAGCGACGTACTTCATCTATTTATTCGGCACTCGTCTTCCTTTGTAGAGAGGAAACAGCGAATGGCATCCAGGGTCTGGATGCCCACATGGTCAAGGTCAAATTCGGCAGTCTCATCGTGCAGCAACGTCTCGGCAATCATCTTATCTTCGCCTGCATTCTCTTTTCGGCCGAGGGAATTAAAATGAAACCGCCTCAAATAGCGGACGAGGCGCTCTCCATCGCTTCCGCCCATCAGCGCCTGGCGGGCTTTTAAGTACTGCAGGATTCTCAAACCGTCTACCCTCTCGTGACAGGCCCGGATGAAATGCTCCCTGTCGGTGTAATTCCGCCGCAGCGGCCCCCAGATGTCATTGGTCCTGAAAAGCTTGCTGAGAAAGCCGGACATGGGGGTCTCCACATCGCGGTCAAAGAGTACGGGGAAGAGAGCATACGTATCAGCAATATCATCAAAAAGATCGCAATCGAAGATGGGATACCCGCTCATGTCGCCCTCCCGTCCTTTTGCCACCGCTATACCCGTGCCAAAAGGGACACGGTCCGAGGGCCTGGCAGAGGGATATACCTTCAGCATGTTCCATTTCAGCAGGCGACCATACTTACAGAGTTTCTGAAGAAGATAAAAGTCCTCCCCTGCCTGCCTCGGTTTTAACCCGCCCACCGCGCGGTAGGCCTTCACGGGAAGAGCAATGGCCGACCCCAGCGCTGTGAATGCGTATGGGGAACGGGCACGGAAGAGATTGAGAACATAATAGCGTAAATAGATCTCGTACCTGAGAATAGCCCTGTTGACACTTGTATCCTTCGTTAGGTGATGAAAATACGGTACTGCGATGCCGGCCGCATCGGGAAATTCATCGAACGAATCCAGAAGCGAGCGGAAGTAACCGGCTTCATAGGCTGTATCCGCGTCCATACTGACGATAAGAGCGTCTTTATCCGCCTCATCGCAGATGGCATCCATGACCGTTTTTCGAGCCCAGCCTACACCTCCCCGTTTCGGCGGCCAGCCTGTTCCGGGGCTGCTCCGGTCGATGACGCGAACGAGAAAGCCCCGCTCCTCGCGCAGGAGCTTAAGGCACCGCTGGTTCCGTTCGCAAACGGCGCGGCGCTCAGGATCATGCCACCATTCATCAGGCTGATTAACGCATGCCCATAGGTGAAAACTGCGATAGGTTTGCCGCGCAACGTTTTCCAGAAAAGAAGGCAGGTACTCAAGCTCGTCCATAACGGGTATTGCAGCGTGGATACGTATTGGCGACTTTGAGGACATAGCTACCATAAGCATAATGTAAATCCCGCAGGAAATGGGGGCAAACTTTTGAACAAACAGTGCAAGCAAATTCCTTGCTATGGAAGATTGGTCGGACCTAAAATGCTAAATTAGAATATAAGTATTCCGCTGGGTTTAAAAAAAATGCTGTTGATAATATTCTGATTGTGGAATCAGAGTCGAAACCGAAAAATTAGGTGCAGCAAAAAAGGGGACAGGTAAAAGCGAAGGACGATGGAGCAGAGCTGCCCATGAACTTGATTAAAGAGATTTTTACGCATGAAGTGTTCCCCGCCCTCGGATGTACCGAGCCGATTGCCTGCGCCTATGCCGCGGCAACCGCCGCGGAACAGCTGCCGGGACCCGTCGAGCGATTGGAGCTGATCGTCGATCCGGGGACGTTTAAAAACGGGGCGTCGGTTACGGTTCCGCATAGCGGAGGGAGGAAGGGCAATCCCGTAGCTGCGGCGATTGGCGCGGTTATCGCGAAATCCGCTGCACAGATGGAGGTCTTGCAGGAAGTTGTCCCGGAGACCCTGGCAAAAGCATGCGAGCTCATTGAAAAAGGGGCACTGGAGTACCGATGCCGGGAGGATAAAAAAGGCATTCATGTCGAGGTGCGGGCCGAGGGCGGAGGGTCACGCGTTCATTGCATCATATCCGGGGGGCACACCAATGTCACCTGCCTGGAAAAAGACGGGAAGAAAATCATCGGTTCCCATCCTCGCGAGGGTGCGAAGTCAAAGGGGTATCGCGATATACTGAAAGATATGAGGCTGGAAGATTTGCTTCGCAATGCGATCCAGCTGGATGACGGGATGCGGGCATATATCCAGCGCGGTATCGAGATGAACATGGCGATATCCGAAAAAGGCATCGATGTGAAGAGAACGGCCTACCAGCTGCAGCAGATGAAGGAGCAGGGCATACTTGCGGAGGATTTGTTTTACAAGGTAAAGCTTGCGGTAGCCGCCGGAGTTGACGCGCGGATGGCGGGTTTACCGCAACCCGTTATGACATCCGGCGGCTCCGGCAATCAAGGTGTGGTCGCCATACTCGTCCCTTACCTGGCCGGGCTGGATCGCGGGATTGAAATAGCCCGCATTCAGGAGAGTATTGCCGCCAGTCACGCGGTAAACTCTTATATCAAGTGCTTTATCGGTGAATTATCCGTTATCTGCGGCTGTGCGATTGGCGCCGGTATTGCATCGGCGGTTGCCCTTGTTTACCAGCAGGCCGGTATTGACATGCAGAAGATCTCCTTCGCCATAAATAATGTTATCGGTGATTTGTGCGGTTTGATCTGCGATGGCGCGAAGCCCGGATGCTCAATGAAAACAGTCAGCGCGGCGGAGACGGCTATGCGTTCGGCATTTATGGCGCTTGCCGGCTATGGCCTGTCGCCGGACGACGGGCTGCTCGGAACGTTGCCCGAAGATTCGATCCGCAATTTAAGCCGGGTTACGCTTGAAGGCATGTTTCGAGTCGATCCGACAGTGATTGATATCCTGCAGGATAAAGCGGCCCGCCGCGGGCTGGCATGATGAAAAGAAGAATGTTCCCTATCGGGTACTACTTGAAAGCGATTTTTAATCAAAGTAGGAGTATGAACTTTAAGGTGAAGTCTATGGCAGGAGCCGTATCAGGAAAAATCTCGCGTACGGTTCCGCGAGAGAACGTTGAATGGACATTGAAATTATCGGTGCTGAGTCTTTAGGGGCTAACTGACACACCCTCTCCGCCACTTTTATTACATGAACTTGGCAACGGCACAACCTGTAATCAGCAATTTATTAATGTATAAACATACTTTGATGTGTGCAAATTTATTCATAGAAACGAT
>Ga0222683_1000040_pt1 | contig 66253 bp, 54 predicted proteins | sample AntAcemetage1073_FD_179841 | JGI IMG/M metagenome (GOLD analysis project Ga0222683, IMG submission 179841) | Saline water microbial communities from Ace Lake, Antarctica - #1073 | ecosystem: Environmental > Aquatic > Non-marine Saline and Alkaline > Saline | place: Antarctica: Ace Lake... | reverse complement strand
GCTCACCGAGACGATGGGACAACTCGGGCTGCTTCACGTCAGTGACGGGCATCGCAGGCAGGGCATCGCGTCACGCCTCTACAAGGAGGTTGTCCGTCTCGCTCGAGACGACGGCGCAACGGCCCTCTACGTCTCCGCCACGCCGAGCGGCTCCGCCGTCGGCTTCTATCTTGATCAAGGCTTCCAGCCAACCGACAGCCCGCATCCAGAGCTCCTCGCCGAGGAGCCCGACGACATCCACATGATGTTGGAGCTGTAGCTCATCACCGTCTCCGCCGCAGTCGGAGAAGCCATCTACGTGATCGCGAGACTCCGGCCTTCGCACTCAAGAGGCGGCTTCGTGCGATCAAACTTCTCCTAGCAGCCCGTTGATTTATGCGGGACGCGCGGCTGGAGCGGAGTAAGGCATCCGTTGACAAGAAAGGCCGCCAATGTCGATAGGCCGACGCAAGGTGAGTCAACGGTCGATGAGGGTAGCGCAAAACGAGACCTCAACAGGACTTGGCTCTGCGGGCTGTCCTTTGGAGGCACCTCACAACCAGTGAGCTACTTCCGTCGCCTTCACTCGCAATCCACGCCCCCAGCCGGAGACACTTCTTGAAGTGGAATAGATCAACGGGCTGCTAGTACTCGATGTAGAGTGTCAGTACCTCGGATACAAGAATCCTGTTGCCAGACAGAACAGCATAGGCTTGGATGTCGACGGCACGGTAGTTGCTGTCCCCTCCAGCAAGGAATCTCACCGAGTACTCGCAGCCATTAGTCTCCAAGCAGGCATCAGCCGGCTCCTGTCTGCTATTCACGCTGAGACCTAGCGTGACACCTGCGAACGCCATCCGCGGGAGATCCCGATTCCCGGTCCAATCCCAGCGGAGCGCGCACTGACTACCCACAGGCGCTCGTAAATAGAGCGTCACCGTCTCGCTAATGTGCGCCGTCCACTCATTCGAAGAATCAGCGGGATCTGGAGTCCAAGAGAGGGTGATCTCTTCAACCGCCGGCGCGGGTTCGGCCTGCGGAATAGGAACAAGGGAGACATTGATTGTCCGAGCGCCGCCCCGACACGTGACGCTTTTAGAACGACTCATGTATTCCTCACGCTTCTCGAATGAAAGGTAGTGCTTGCCGGACGGGACGTTGCTGAAGGCGAAACGTCCTTCTGCATCGGTCGTCTGCTTCTCGCCCGCGAGGCCCACCGTCACCCCCGGGAGGGGTGCGCGCGTCTCCGAATCGATGACCTGGCCGGAGATCGAACAGGTCAGTTGCTTGAGCACGACCTCCTGGTGAACCGACGTCTCGTTTCCCTCGCGATCAATGGCCCAGGCTCGGACTTCGTGGGTTCCTACACCGAACTCCCCGACCGAGATCGTACGGCTCCCGCTGCAGTCGGATGAGAGAACGCGCTCGACGCCGCCGACAACCAAAGCCACCCGGCATTGACTCACGCCCGATGAGGCATCGGTAATCTCCCATCCAATGACCGCTCCGCCATTGACTCGTTCTACAACCAAGTCAATCACGGGCGGAGCCTGGTCACAGCAGAAGACAGCGTACTGCTTCGTGAGCAGCACAACCGGGAATTCGCACCGTGCTGTCACGGCGCCGACGGCATCCGACAGCTCGGCCACAACAGACTCGGCTTTGTCGATTCGAAGACGGCCGGTATCGAGTTCCACATTCGCGCGCACGGCGAAGGTGATTACGTTCTCGCCGATGGTGAACGTCACCGTCCCCTTCTCGTCTGATGTCACGAGAAGCTGGATCGCGTTCATGTCACCATCGAGCCGGGCCTGGACGCATTTCGCCCAATCCGCCGACGCCGCGGTGGAGAAGAGGACAATGCATAACAGCAGAATCCCCAGCACAGGAATGGAGAGTCCTCTGAATCTTGCCGGTGCCGCCTTGCGTCCTTCGTACATCAGAATCACCTCACATCGAACGTGAACTCGTATGGCTCGCTTGCCCGCCTCGTAGCGTCGACCAGGATCAGTCGCAGCGTGACGGTCTGTGCTTGTGTCACGCGGACGGTAAACCGGAACGCGCCGTCGGTTTCGCCTTCGACCTCGGGATCGAAGCTCAAACTGGGACCGAGCACGATCGTCGACGCATCGCCTTCGATGACCTCAAACCGTGCCTCGACGATGTCGCCTTCGGGATCCTCGAACCTAACGAGGCCGTTCTGGTTCTCATTCATGCCAATCGATCCGGGGAACGTCATTCGGTCGATTACAGGCGAGGTCGGCGGATAGGCCTCGAAGGAAAATTCGAATGGCTCGCTTTCCAGTCCCGCTACGTCAATCAGCGTCAGCTGAAGTCGGTAGGAGCCAGCCTTCGGCGGAACGATCTCGAATGAGAACTCCCCCTCGGACACTCCAACTACGTGATCCGCGTACGGGGGCTGGGTGAGATCGAGGGTGAAGTCGTTCAGTGATCCTTCTGTTACTGTGTAGTGAGCTGAGACGAGGTCTGCCTCTTCATCCGCGAAGGTAACACTCACGGGCACGGGAACTCCGTTGATCACGGCTTCAGGGCACGCGATCCGTATGATCGAAGGTGGTGACGGTGCGTGGACACGCACCGCGAACAAGACGGGGTTGCTTGCGAAGCCTTGTGCGTCCACAATTTCCGCTTGTATCTGATATATCCCGGGCGTCGCTAAGACAAACCCCAAGGCGACAGCCCCCTCCGAGCGATCCTGAATCTGACTCTGATATGCTGACTGGTCAAGATCAAGGGAGGTACTCTCGGAGGGACTGTCACGAACTGTGATGCGCACCTCCACAAGATCCTCGTTCGGATCATCGAATCCAACCCTTACCTCTATCGGATCTCCCACTTGCACTTCATCCGTATGTGAGATATAGAAGGCGGTTGGAGCAGTCAGAACCAAGCACTCCATGTTCCACACCACGAGTTCATCGTCAACGAGACAGAGGAATTGCGAGGCGTCTGGACTGAACGCGAAAGGAGGAGAGCAATTGAATGCTGAGAGCAAAGAGGGGATCTCACCATATGTGGCAAGATCGTACAACCTGACCGAATGTACGAACTTCTTCGCTCCTGAATCGTAGTCACGCCAATCGACAGCAAGGATCTGGCCACTTGGGTCAAGCTCCACTGTGCTCGCATAGCTGTCGCTTCCCCGAATAATCTCGGGCCCCTTGATCGACAGGAGCTCTTTTCCATTTGCCAGATCCCAGATTTCCACACTACCGCATGCGGTTGCGAGTCGATGACCGGTACTACTGAGCGCCATGTCGTTGATGGCCGTCGGGAACAACACTGGTAGAGTCAGTACCTTCCTCGCTGCAAGCCCGTCCATCTCCCACTTGACGACTTCGTGAATCCTTTGATCATCGTGGCCAATCAAGACAGTCAAATCGTCATTCGCAACCACGACTCGCCAGATCTCCGAAATCTCCAGGGAAGGCAGCTCGGACCCCGATTCCGCGTCCAAGAGGCGCCCCCCCCCCCCCAACAGTAGGTCGTTAGACAGGAACCAAACATACCAGGATGTCCAGGACTCCCAGAGGCACTGGCCACTTTCCAGATTCCACGCGACAGCCCCATACCCAATGTCGTTATTGTAGACTACAGCAGCCAATAGACGTCCGTTCGGACTGAAAGAAAACGTTCGGCAGCCTGCCACAAGGTTCTCGAAACGAAATACACGTGTCGTTCCTGATGACAGGTCACGGAGCGTCGCTCCGCCAATACTCCCCCAGACCAGAGATGCACCATCTCGGCTGAATGCCACAGCGCCGGTCCTAACAGGAATCCGAACGCAATCTGATGGAATGGACGCGCAAAGACCATTCAGAGGAATCGCTAACCCAAGCAGGATGGCGATCACGGCTACAATGCGGTATCGGGGGTTCACTGATCCTCTATTCATCTCCTCTCCCTCCCTGTACGCGAGGAGCTGGTGCTACTCAGCAGCTCCTCAAATTCGGGTGCCGTCGTCGTCCCCTTCGCGAGCGCCCCGAACGAGCTAGTCGAACTTGGCCATGGCATCCGTTCAGTACTCCTCTCGACGACGCAAAGGCCGCTGCACAGTCAGTCGTTCTTCCAGGGTTCCCGCGCTGCGGGCGATTTGGACAACTCGATACGAAATGATGCTTTGACAATGACGTACTCCTTGTCAGGCAATGCGCAGACTCCGTCAATGCTCCGTTCCCCGAGGCCGGATGATCTCACCTTGGGGAACGAGGAAAGCCATGCTCAGGACTACTGTCAACGCTGATCTCGTTTCTTGTCTCACGATTCCTCTCCTCGCTCACTCCACATCGAACGTGAACTCGTATGGGTTGCTTTCCAGCCCTGCAGCATCAACGAGAATTAGCCACAGCGTGACGGTTTGCGCTTGCGTGACGCGAACGGTGAATCGAAATGCGCCGTCGGTCTCGCCCTCGATCTTGGGATCGAAGCTTAGACCGGGGTTGATCTCGATTGTCAGCGGGTCGCCCTCGATAATCTCGAAGCGCGCTTCGACGATGTCGCCCTCGGCGTCCTCGAACCGGACGAGGCCATTCTGATCCTCATTCACGCTGATCGAACCCGGGAACGTGATGCGGTCGATCAGGGGCGGTGTCGGCGTGTACACCTCGAACGCAAACTCGACCGGCTTGCTCTCCAAGCCTGACACATCGACCAACGTCACTTGAATGCGGTACGTGCCCGGCTCCGTGGGCGTGATCTCGAACGCGAACTCCCCCTCAGCCAGGCCGATCACCTGTTCCGCGAAGGGAGGTTGGGTCAGGTCGAGCGTGAAGTCGTCGAGTGAACCATCCAGGACTGTGAACCTGGCCTCGACAACATCTTGGTTGAGATCATCGAAGACGACAGCTGCCTCAATTGAGTCTCCACTCACTATGAGGTCAAGAGATTCGATCGCACAGACCTGCGGAGGACTGGAGAGAGCTTGTGACACATCCCACAGAAGAATCGTCCCATCTGCTGAGCCGGTGGCGAGTGTTGCGCCGTCGATGTCGAAGTCAACTGTTCGGATTCCTTTCGTGTGCCCGGAGAGCGTGGCTAACTCGCGGCCAGTCTGCGAATCCCAAAGCTTGCATGTGCTGTCCCATGACCCCGTGGCAAGCACATCGCCATTGGGGCTGAAACACACTGAGCGAACGGAGTCGCTGTGCCCAACAAACCGCGCTACGACCTGTTCGGAACTCAGTTCCCACACGGCAGTTGTTCCGTCGTCTGAGCTGGAAGCTAGTAAGCGACCGCTCGGATGAAAACATACTGAGCGGACAGGGCCCGCATGACCTGCAAGGCAGGCGACCTCTTGAGCCGAACTGACTCCCCAGATCTCGACGGTTCCATCTCCAAGAGCGACTGCGAGCAACAGCCCGTTCGGGCTAAACGCGACATCATGGACCGGCATAGCTTGCTCAGGGAGGGTAGTCACAAGAGCACCGGAAGTGGGCTCCCACAGCTTCACCCTCCCGCCTTCGGCTCCCGAGGCAAGCAAGCTTCCATCTGCACTGTAGGTCACTGAGTGTACATGGCCGGTGTGGCCGCGAAGCGTCGAGATTTCCTCATTCGTCCTGAGATTCCAGAGACTCACGGTTTTGTCCCAACAGCCGCTTGCCAGCACCTCGCCATCCGGGCTGAAGTCAATCGAGAATGCATACCATGAGTGGCTGGGGATATCCTGCGGTTCTTGCTCTGAGGTTGTGTCCCACAGCGAGATCAAACGGTCGCTCCATGCGCTTGCCAGTACTCTGCCGCCGGGATTGAACACCACATCCATGACCGAGCCTGTTCGATGCCCCCAATATGTGTTCAAGCAAGCACCAGCATCCGTGTCCCAGATCTTGACCTTGCGGTCCAAGGAACACGATACGAGAAGCTGTCCGTCGATTCCGAAACCAACTGAAGTAACATCGCTTCTGTGCCCATCGAGCGTGCACAGCACTTGTGCTGTGTCGACGTTCCACAGTTTCACGGAGTCATCTCGTGATCCAGAAGCCAGGATATGATCCTTAGGGTGGAACGCCACAGAGGTCACAGGTCCAATGTGTCCAGTGATTCTACTAAGAGTCCGCCCAGTCTCTACAACCCATAGCAGGATTGTGCTGTCTTGGCACCCTGCGGCAAGGATCTTGCCGTCTGAGCTGAATGCGACCGATGTCACGGACTCCATGTGACCAACCAACACGCGAAGGCTCTCACCAGTCTCAGGATCCCACAGCCTGACCGTTTGGTCGGAAGAACCCGAGGCCACGATACTCGCATCAGGACTGAAGGCGACCGATGTCACGTCACCGGTGTGCCCGATGAGGGCGTGTACCTCGGTTCCGGTGTCTGTGCTCCACAGTCTGACGCTATCGTCGTGTGAGCCTGAGACGATCAGCCCTCCGCGTGGCGAAAACGCAATCGCATCCACCGAGTCCGTGTGTCCGTCAAGGACACACAACTGTGCACTGGTTTGTATGTCCCAGAGCTTGATGGTCCGGTCTGCAGCTGCCGATGCAAGCACAGATCCGTCCGGACTGAACCCGATCGAGAGGACCGGTCCGATGTCGGTGGAGTCAGCAGCGCCAAGCTGGTCGCCGAAGAAGCGAATGGCTGTCATGGTTTCAAAATCGACCAGCTCGATTCCGAGGCTAGTGGTAATGGCCAAGTGCTCACCGTCAGGTGAGAAACATGCGATGCCTGAGATCCATCCTGTGCCCAGCCTCGCGATCGCTCCTTCAGGCAACGGGATCTCGACGTCGGAGCAAAGACATAGCATCCCTGCGAATAGCAGCATCACTGAAGCTGCCATCGCTATCCTCTGCATTGTTTCTCGCATTGGAGGCTCCTTTGTTACTCCACGTCGAACGTGAACTCGTACGGCTCGCTCTCCAGGCTGGCGTCGTCGATGAGGATCAGACTGAGCGTGACGGTCTGTTCCTGATTGACGCGTACGGAGAAACGGAACGCGCCGTCCGTTTCTCCTTCGATCTCGGGGTCGAAGCTTAGGCCTGGATCGATCTCGATCGTTGCCGCATCTCCCTCGATAATCTCGAAGCGCGCTTCGACGATGTCGCCCTCGGCATCCTCGAATCGGACAAGGCCGTTTTGGTCTTGATCAATGCCGATCGATGACGGGAATGTGACGCGGGTGATCGCGGGCGGCATCGGCGTGTACACCTCGAACTCGAACTCAACTGGCTCGCTCTCCAGCCCCGTGGCGTCGACCAGTGTCACCTGGATGCGGTACGTGCCCGGCTCCGTGGGGACGATCTCGAACGAGAACTCCCCTTCAGCCAGACCCACAACCTGCTCCGCGTACGGCACCTGGGTGAGATTGAGCGTGAAGTCGTCAAGGTCGCCTTTTTCGACCGTGTAGCGAATAGCCACAAGATCAGCATCTTGATCGACAAAGTCAACAGCCACATTTAGGCTCTGTTCGCTGGTCACGAACATGGGGTAGGTGATCTGCGTGATCGATGGCGGCTTCGGCACAACGACGTCGACGGTGAACTCAACGGAGTTACTGGTCAAACCTTGTCCGTCGATCAGCTCCAGTTGCACTCTATGTGTGCCGGGGAGGGCAAGCAATAGTGGGAAAACAAGAGATCCAACCTGATTCTGATGATACTGAGATTGCTCCAGATCGAACGAGACATCCTGTGAGGGTCCCTCAAGCACAGTGAAGTGAGCATATCTGAGATCCAGATTCGGCTCCTCAAAGCCAATCTTCACCTCGACCGAACTCCCAAGCCGTATCTCTTGCGTACTACTTGTCAGCCAGATCGTGGGTGCAGCAGGCAGCAACGAGTCAACATTCCAAACGAGAAGCGAATCATCAGCACAACAAACGAACTGGGATCCGTCTGGGCTGAATGCGAAAGGAGAAGAGCAGTCGTGATCTAGCAGTAGGGAAGGAATCTCTGTGCCGGTCTCCATATCATAGAGCCGGATTTCGCTCGCTCGTGCCCCACTGAAGGACCATCCGACCGTGAGAACCTCGTTTTCCGGATGGAGATCAAGCACAGTCGCAGCCCCTCCGGGGGTGGCTATCGACAAGAGCTCATTGCCACTGACCATATCCCACAGCTTCACTTCGCTCGAATAGTTGATCGTTGCCAGACACGAGCAGTCATTGCAGAATGCGACGGCTTTGATGAGATCGGAGTGTTCGTTGGAGTGTACAGGATGCTTAGCTGTGACCAAGGTTCGTACTATCTGTTCTGTTTGCAGGTCCCGAATCTCAATCTTGGCCAAGCTTCTGCTCGGCTTTGTCGCAATCAATCTTCGATCCAAACTCAGCGCTACCACGAATGCATTGTCGTACCAGTCAAATTGCTGGATCTCTGCCCCAGTCTCTGCATTCCGCACCATGCCGTAGCCAGACAGCAAGCGGCTGTCGGAGAGGAATAGCGGATCCCCGCTAACGTACCTCGTTGCAGTCCAGAGTAATCTGCCGGTTTCCACAGACCAGACGGCTAGAGTGTTTACGCCCTCGCCGTCGTAGTAATTGCGGGTTGCGAGCAACCGTCCATCAGGGCTGAACGCCACCGCGTCGACCCATCCCCAACTTCCTGAGAAAGTTCGCAGTTCCTGACCAGTCGCAATATCCCAGAGCGACGTGGTCCCATCGTACGATCCCACAGCCAGGGTTCGCCCGTCAGAGCTAAACGTCAGCGAGTCGATCTTCCCGGGCACTTCGCCCAGTATTCGGACACAGTCCCGAGGAAGAGAATTTGTGTCGTTGGCCACCATCGCGACCGAGGTGATGAGAAGAGCTAGAACGAGCGCGATTGCTGTGCAGATCTTCTGTCGTTGAGGTTTCATTGCCTATCCCTCCTTCTTGTACAAGACCCGGATTAGCCCTCTTCTGGTACCGTGCGGATCGGGTAATAGTCCTCGTACCCCACACGTACACCTTGAACGAGGTAGTCGAACTTGGCGTTGCTGGTACCGTCGAGGAGTTCGCGAACGACGATCCGCTCGGTGCTCTTCCCGGCGACGTAGAGGCCGTTACATGGTTCGAGCAGCGTGACCTGGACGGTCAACCCCTCTTCCGCTGTGACCAGATGGAACGATTCGGGAAGCTCGATAACTGCTTCACCGTCGGTGAGGGACGCGGTGCCACGCACGTACGTTCCTGCTTCCGGGCCCTCCAGTGCCGCATAGGCGATCTCCTGCGTCGGATCCGTCGGATGCTCCTGGACGAAGAACTTGACGCCGTTGACATGGAGGTCCCTACCAACCATTAGATCTCTCCCTACATTGATGTCCGTCTCAACATTCAGGTCTAGAACATCCGCATTACCCGCCACGAAAAGGTTGTTCAGGATGTCCACATCATTCATGACGAACAGGTCCCACGTATCGATGACCCCATCAACTGTAAGATCGACTGTGATTGCTGCTGCGTTTGCATTGAGAGTTCCAGCGATAGATACATCGCCACAGTCAGGAGGACTCACCATTCCTACGCCAAGACTGTGAGCGACTTCCAGCGATCCAGCAGGTCCTCCAACAGGGCTGACACCCAGGCCAACCTTTCCCGCCGCATTGATCTCCAGTCGTGGATTGCCGCCCGCGCAAAACGTGCCAGGAGGAGCATTGTCAGTAACCGTGAAAGATCCGGCTGTCGACGATCGGATCGTCCAGACCTGTCCAGCAAGGGATGTGCTAGTGGATGCCAGCGTGGCGTCCAGGCGGATGTCGGCTCCGAGGTGATCGACGATATTCAAGCATGCAGCAGTGTCAGGCGCTCCGCCGATTCCAACGCGGCCGGCAAACGAGGCATTTCCCGATCCACCTGCCGGAGCTGCCATTCCGACGCCGAGATTGCCAAGCGGAGGGCTGTCGAACACTTGCCCCGGGGCTCCGATAGCAGGGCTTCCTTCAGGATTATCGCCGTAGTGTCCGTGGTCCTGAAAAATGATTCGCAATTCCTCTGGATCGGATGGGAATTCCTCGATCAGCACCAAGTCTGGATATGAGGTCTGGCAAACGCAGCCCAGTTCATTGAGAGCAACGAAGCGACGATAGACTCGGTATCCCGTGCTAACGCCGAAAGCCAGCAGGTTGGCGAGCGCGGCGTCACGAGCCCACTCCAGCTCAATGGCCCAATTGTCCCCGGCGTCGCGCTTGGCATAGATCGTATCGTTCCAAACGAGGTATTCGTTATCATTGATGTATGCCGTGATTACGTAGCAGATGCCTCGGGCTTCATTGAGGTCTCTGACTTCTCTTAGCTCACTCTCTGTGGTTTCTATCCAGAAGAAGTGAGTTCCTCGTTCATCGACGACAACAACGCCGGGAAACGCATCAATCGTCAAGTCGCTCCCGAACAGATGCAAATCAGTTCCGATGCCCAAGCCAAGGTAGCTGCCCGGCCAGGCTCTCGCGAAGTGTGGCGAGGTCACGTCCAGTCGTATGCCTGCCTGATGGCTCACGGTTAGCTGATCGATCCACGCGTCTTCCTGCTGCGGGGCAGCTCCACTCAGGGCGAATGCCAACAGCAGGACGAGCAGCATGCCGAACACGATGCGAGTCCGACGTCGAACGGCTCCAAATCTCATCCAGACCACCTCCGAACGGTCTTGCCAGTGTTGATTGTGTGTTGTGTGAGAGAGGACCTAAGAGAATCAGGAATCCGCTGATGTGATCGTGAATGAATGGGCAGGAGACCCGGCTGATTCAGATTGCTCTGCATTCCCGCCCCCGTGCCTACTGGATAGGGTTCTGCGTAGCGTACACCCAACGTCATACTATAGTGTCATTGCTCCTCCAAGACACGCTTTTCGGTGGGGCATGGTTCCAGAAGAGTGAGAACAGCAGATGCGCCCGCACGAGTTCGTTGTTTCGGACTCATCGCCCGCTAGCGTCCCGGACTTGCTGCATCGCCATCGAGCCAAGTCGCTGACGCGCGACAGAGGCTGTGCAGCTGCAGATGGGATGGAGCTGCGTTCGCGCTGGTGATATTAGGAACAGGCGGGTCCGGCTTCAGCCGGACCCGCCGACAAGCGCGGCTTCACCCGCGTCGTGGGAAGTGGTGCAGGATGAGGGCGTCGAGGCGGAAGAGGAGCCCTTCCAGCTTCTCGACGAGATGGGCAAGCCTCGGGGCACCCGTCTTCGGCTCGACGCGCTTCGCCAGATCCTTGATCCGCCTACCAAGCAGGTGGGCGGTCTTGTAGACGGCCTCCTCGAGCTGCTCGAACTGCTCACCTTCCATCCCGAACGAGGCATCCATGATGATGCTATCGAGCAGGATGCGCAGATTGTCGATCGATTCCTCTGCGTCCGGACGCGCCGGGACAGCCATTGTCGACTCAACGATCTCTTCAAGAGCGTAGACCAGTCGGTGAAGCTGCAGATCAAACTTGACGATCCGCGCCTTCCACGCCTCGAGGTCCGCTGCTTTCCGAGGCCCGTCGACTTCGTCCAGAAGACCCTCGATGGCCTCGATCACCTGTTCGAGCCGATCCTCTAGTTGCTCCGCCGCCGGTCGCTCCAGCGCTGCCAGCTCCGCCTCGAGCCTCAGGAGTAGCCCGGAGAGCTGCTCCAGTGCCGTTTCGATTCGCCCGGCCTCCTCGGCCGGCTCCGCTACGACGATTCTGGCAGGCACAGCAGCCACGAACAGCAGGCCAACCATTGCCAACACGCCGAGACGCCTTCGGGGACCATCTACTTTCCTCATGTTTCCTCCTTCTTGAGGCCTCAGCGCCGCGGCATCCATCATCCGCGGCGGTCTGCAACGCCTGCCGCCTTGGGATCTAGGGAGACGGCGATTCAAGCGGGAAGACCGTAGAGAACGGCCGATCAAGGAGGAACCTCGCGAAGGTCAAAGGCTCGTCAACGCCCGATGACCCTCTTGTCGACGCAGACGCCGAGGCCTACCCTGTCGACGTGTCGTTCCTGCGTTGGCTCAGCCGGTACAAGATGCTCCTCGTCCTCGCGATGACCGTCGTCGCGCTCACGGCCGTTGCGGCGGCTTCGTTCACGCACTTCTATGTGCAAGTCCTCCACGACGCGTTCCGCGAGCGAAGCACTGCGTACGCGCATGCCTTCGCGGCCGCCGCGCGGCCATGGGTCTCCCGAGTCGATGTCGAAATGGTCCGCTCGGCGGCACAGCTCATCCTCGCTGGAAGTGCCCTCTACGTGCAGATCGCGAACGAGAACGGCTTTCTCATCGACGAACGGACGGCCACGGCGCAGCCCCTCGTCATGGAACGCAAAGCAGAGGTTCTCTCGTCGTCCCTCTCTCTCGTAGCACGTCCGGGAGGAGGCTCGCACCTCGATATCCTGATCCCGCTGTCCCCGTCCGATGGAACCGATTACGTTCGAATCGGCATTGATCGCGCGGCCGTGACGGCACAGTCAAGCGGTGCGATCGCTGTCGCGTCGGGCGCCGCGTTCGGCTTCGACATCTTCCTGCTTCTCGTCCTCATCGTCGCATGGCGAACCCGACGCCGGGGCAGCCACGAGGGGGCGTTGGTACACGGAGAAAACCTTTCAGGGGACGCCATCGTGACCGTCGGCGCGCTGGAGATCGATTCGAGACGGAAGGCTGTCCGTCTTCAGGGACAGCCCGTTCGTCTGACGCCGAAGCAGTTCACGCTGCTGGAACTTCTCGCGAGCCAGCCCGGACGTGTCTTCTCGGAACGCGAGATCCTTGAAGCCGCGTGGCCCGACTCGCCCTACGCGGACGCCAAGGACATCAAGCAGTACGTCTACCTCGTGTGCCGTCGGCTCTCGGACGTCGATCCGGGCGCGCGGAACCTGATTGAGACGGTCCCAGGGTTCGGCTATCGCTTGGCTTCGGAAGACGTTGACCCGGAAATGACGTGATGACGATGGTCGAAAGGATGCAGTTCGGAGAGACTCAGATCCTATGAAAGGAGCCGGTGATGCGTAGGAACCGACCGATGATCGCTCTTCTGATCGTGCTGGCGATGGTCACCGTCGTCGGCCATGCCCAGTCGGATCGCGCGGGTGAATCAAACGTCGACGAACGTCTGGTGAGTTTCGCCGGCAGGCTACGTTTCGGCCTGTCGATTGCCACCTTTGCCGTCTACGCACCGACCGTCGGCGATCTACACCTTCACGCGCAGCAGCTCGTGAACCTCCTCGAGGGGAGCGAGGGTCGACACTTCGTTCGTCCGGCTGAGCCTCAAGCGCCTGTTCGCGGTCTTCGATCCGACGTCGCCGACCTCCCTGTGTGGCTTGGCGAAGCCGCCGTCGAACCCGAAGTCAGAGTTCGGATCACGGCCGCGACGAAGAACGTGAATGCCTATCTGGAGATGGCTTTGGATGCCGCTCTTGCGGGCCTCAAGCAGCGAAGGCTGGACCGAGCGGTCGACGAGATGCTGAGAGCGTACGCCTTTCTTGCTGCCGCCTATGAGCGTCCTGCCGAGGCACCATATGTTCCCGGGCTCTGGACGATCCTCCGATTCTTCGGACTCACTGAGAGCGAACGGGATGGGGCATAGCAGATCTCCGCTACGCCCACGCTCCTATCGATCCGGATAGAGATTCTCGTCGCAGCGCCCCGTTCGCGCGCACCATTGCGCTTGATAGCCGACTATCTCGTCGCACGCCTCGCAAGCGTCTTCTCCGAAGAAGCTCATGACATCGAACATCTCGCCCCACCACGCTTCGGCCTCTTCTTCGGTGAGAGACCGCTGGTCTTGGAGACCGAAGAGCACCGCGTCGCGGACATCATTGAACGCACAACCGGCGTAGCCTAGGTAACTACATACGAACTGCCACGACGCGTAGGTGTGCATGTACCACGCCGCCTCAGCCGTGTACCGCTCGTGATCCTCGAACGACATCCGCCCGACTACATCCGTGTCGTCCACGGGCGTCGTCAACGCGAAGAAGTCAGCCTCGTCCAGCCAAACGTTGTCCCACAGAGCCCATCCGATGCTCTTCCACGGCGAGAGCGGCCTCGCGCCCTGGAGCCAGCCGGTGTAAAGGTCGTCGCTGTGCGGGATGTAGCGACGCGTGCCGCCGACGGAGACCATCATTCCGCTGTGCTCGCCCTCGACGTACGGATCCTCCAAGATGAGCTTCTTCGCCTGTGCCGGAATGTTGACCGTCCGCAGCAGCTGAGCGAAGACCGACGACGCGCTCCAGCAGCCGACGATCGACACGTACACCTCTCCGTAGGCCTCGGTCGGAAGACGCCGGATCCGGTCGGCGAAGTACGGGTACTGCTGGAAGAAGACCATCGGCTGCTCGGATGAACTGAGAGCCCAGTGGTAAAGGTAGTCGTGAAACCACTCCGACAGATTGGCCGCCGTGTGCTCAGGCGAGGTCCCGAGAATCGTGTGTCCCTCCTGCTCCGGATTCTCGAGGAGGAACGCCAGCGTGTCGCGGGGGTCGCCGAGAACGCCGCCCGCGTCTTGGCCGCTGGGGCCCATGAACGTCTGATAGCGAAGGACCCCGGAGTACTCGCTGAGTAGGAAGAAGTTGCTGCTTGGCAGAAGGTAGGACAGCTCTTCGTCGGAGCAGTCAGCCAAGCTCCACGGGAGAAAGCCGATCATGTCGAGGTAGATCATGTGCCCGACGTGCGCGAGGTAGACATCACGGCCCAGGTCGAGTGTCGCGTAGCCTGCCGCGCTCGGGAAGACCGTTCCCGGGGAAGCGAGTTGCACGGGGACCGCATAAGGAAGATCGGTATCGGTCTCGTAGCAGGCGACCATCTCCTCCAACCGAGTCACCCACGCTGGTGGCCAGTACGCGTACCCGAGGTACACGCCCGGGCTGTCGATCTCCAGAACCAGCCACTCGGCCACGTTGGGATGGTCACTCAGATAGTCAGTGACCGGCCCCGCCCCGGCCATCATCCCAACGCAGAGAATCATCACGGCGACACATTCAGCCTTCTTCAGCATCTCGCTCATCCGCCTGTCCTTTCGAAGAACCCTTGAATCGTCGTCCATGAAGACGATCCCAGCGAGCCTAGCACATGTCGCGGGAGCAAGAGAAAAGGCGAGGCCGGAAACCGACCTCGCCTCAAACAGCGTTGGTGCTAACCTGCTACTCGTACCGCAGCGCGTCGACGACGGGAAGCTTCGAGGCACGCAGCGCTGGGAAGAATCCGGCCAGCGCACCCAACGCGAAGGAACCCAGCAGCGTGTACGCCAAGAGCCACGGGCTGATGACGATCGCCATGTTCACACCGCCCATGAACACGCCGCCGGAATTGATGATCTTCGTGAACACAACGGCAAGTCCGATGCCGGCGGCCGATCCAACGATCCCGCCAACAAGTCCCATCAGGCCGGACTCAATCAGGAAGATCGAAAGCACGTGGCTGTTCTTCGCGCCGACCGCCTTCATGACGCCGATCTCCTTGGTGCGCTCGAGGACCGACGTAAACATCGTGTTCATGACGCCCACAGCGCCGACAACGAGAGAAATCCCGGCGATACCGGCGAGAATCGCGTTCGCAATGTTCGTGAACTGACCGATCTGCTCGCTGATGTCGCCGTAGGTGATCGTCATGATCTCGGAGCCCTGCTCGTTCAGCGCTTCTTCGGCTCGATCAGCGACCTCATCGACATCATAGCCGGGCTCGGTACGCACAAGAGTCACCAGCACGTCGTCGGCCTGCCCCCAGAGGAGATCCATCGTTCCGTAGGGAACGCTGATCGTGTCGCCTTCGGAATTGGAGCCAAACTGGGCGCCGAATCCGCCACCGGAGTCATCCTCCTCGGTATCCTGAGGTGCCATGATTCCGATGATCGTCAGGGTCAGCTCGTTGCTTCCGTCGCCGGCGACAAGAATCGTGTCCCCGACCTCAACTCCGAGGCGCTGAGAGATCTCAAGATCCAAGACGGCTACCTCGACATCGCCCGGCTCAAACAGACGGCCTCCCGACATGACCTTGAGTTCGCCCGTGAATGACTCGAACTCGGTGAGTAGCTCCGGCGAAAGCCCAAGAACGGGCAAGAAGCCCTGCAGTTGCTCGCCGTCAGCGTCCGGCTGTCCTTGAACGAAACCGGTCCGCTCACGAAGTGCCGCGGCGACTTTCACGCCTTCGATCGAGTTCAGGAGCTCCAAGTCGAGTGCGTACTCGTCGCCGCTTCCCCCATGTTGCGGAGGACCGCCTGCAAATGAACCCTCGTTCACAACGATGAACGTGTCGACACCGAAGATGCCGGAGACCTGATCATTCACTGTCTTCTCGAAGCCGAGTCCAAGCGAGATCAGCCCGACGACGGCCGCGATTCCGATGAAGACACCGATGACGGTCAGCCAACTACGCAGTCGACGATGGGCGATGCTCTGTCCTGCCAGTCGTAGGAATTCGAAGAACATCAGACCTCACCTCCAGCCGATTCCGACTCGACGCATCCATCTCGAAGTCTGACGACGCGGTCCGCGATGATCGCCGCCTCCGGATCGTGTGTGACAAGGATGAGTGTCTTGCCATCCTTGACGCTCAGACCTTTCAGGAGGGCGAGGATTGCGTTCCCTGTCTCCGTATCGAGATTCCCCGTCGGCTCATCGGCCAAGATGATCTCCGGGTCGTTAGCCAGAGCTCGCGCAATGGCGACGCGCTGCCGCTCACCGCCCGAGAGCTCATTCGGACGATGGCGCACGCGGTCGCCCAGACCGACTTTCTCAAGGAGCGCAGAAGCACGTTGGTGACGCTCCCCGGCGCTGATCCCCTGGAAGATCATCGGCAGCTCCACGTTCCGTTGCGCGCTGAGCGTCTGGATCAGATTGAACGTCTGAAAGACGAAGCCGATCTTCTGTCCCCGAAGCGCTACAAGCTGCCGTTCCTTGAGGCTTTCCAGGTCAGAGCCGTCGATCTTGGCCGTCCCACCCGTCGGAGTATCAAGCGCCCCAAGGATGTGCATAAGTGTGGACTTTCCCGATCCCGATGGTCCCATGATTGCCACGACTTTCCCCGCAGCAATCGTGAGGTCTAGACCGCGGAGCGCGCGGACGATCGTCTTCCCAAGTTTGTATTCCTTGGTGATTCCCTGCATTTCGAGAAGCGCCATCGCTATCCGCCGCCTTCTTCCACCGTGTACTCGACCAGCTCAATCGCGAAGGTCTCGATCCATTCTCCGTCACGGAGCTCCTCGGCGAGAATGCGGGGCGAGATGTACACGGGGTTCGTGAGAGCAAAGGCGACAGTCATCCGCGTGTCTGCTTCGTCCGGATTGCTGAAGGTCCCCTCGAGGCACCAGACGCCGGCGATCGTTACGCCAACGATTTCGGTGAACAGCCCGCCACTCGGAAGGAGGTAGTCCTGGCCTTCCTCGAGCCGGTTTCGCTGGTCCATCAGGGCCTCGAGCGACGAGTAGCTCACGTCGTGCCCGCCGCCCGATGAGACTCGGGTTGCGCCGAACAGGAAACCGAAGCCGGTCGCCAGTTCGTCCTCGGTCCCCGTCTGCTCGGTCACCATCCGCACCGTGTACCGTCCGTCCTCGCGCGCCGTGACCACCAACTCGAGAATCTGCGGCTCGGTCATGTTCTCGGATGTCACGTTGTAGATCATGGTCGTCGTCCCGGTCGGGAAGACATCGAGATCGGACTGCCCGAGCACCCCGAAACCAAAGACCAGAATCCCCATTCCAACAATCAAACTCGTGATTCGCTTCATGTCTCCTCCTCCTGTCCGTATCTCGGATGAATCGTAGTCGCCTGGATTGAAGAACTTGTGGAGGTCTTCGTTCGCTATGGTGTGTCTTCCTTCTCGTGCACGATGGTTCGCATCTCGTCCAAGACGGCCTCGAGATCGCTGACCCGCCGCTCCAGTTCCAGCAAGCGCCCCCGGTTATGAGCCGCCGCTTCCTCTGCGAGCTGCGCGCTCGCCTCGGCGTTTTCGATCGACGTCTTAATCTCCGTCGCCCGCTGCTGGAAGTTCCCGCAGCCCGCTAAGGCCATTGCCGCGATCAGAACCACCGCGAGGACTGCGATCCCGCGTTTCATGCTTGTTCCTCCTCCTGGTTGTTCCCTCGGAATTGACTGTCGTACAGGCGCCGATACGCGCCACCGACCGCCAGGAGCTCATCGTGGTTTCCTTGTTCGACGATCCGGCCTTCTTCGATCACGACGATCCGATCGGCATTTCGGATCGTCGAAAGCCGGTGGGCGATGACGAAGCTCGTACGCCCCTTCATCAGCTGGCGCAATGCAGCCTGTATCTGCACTTCGGTTCGCGTATCGACCGAACTTGTCGCTTCGTCGAGGATCAGGATTCGCGGGTCGGCGAGAATGGCGCGAGCGATGGCGACCAGCTGTCGCTGTCCTTCCGAGAGGTTCGAGCCCCGTTCGGAGAGCTCCGTCTCGTAACCCTGAGGCAGCCGTCGAATGAACTCGTCGGCGTTGGCCAGCTTCGCGGCAGCCATCACGTCTTCATCGGTCGCTTCCAGTCGTCCGTAGCGGATGTTCTCCATCACCGATTCGGCGAACAGGAACGTCTGCTGCAGCACAACACCCAGCTGCCTGCGCAGCGACCCCTTGGTGACACGACGGATGTCGGTCCCGTCGATGCGGGCCGTCCCGTTCTCGATCTCGTAGAAGCGGGAGAGGAGATTCACGATCGTCGTCTTGCCCGCTCCGGTCGGCCCGACCAGAGCGATCGCTTGGCCCGGCTCAGCTCGAAGGCACACCTCGCGCAGAACCTGAACATCGGGGACGTACGCGAAGGTCACGTCCTCAAGTTCGACGGTCCCTTCGATTTGCGCCAGTTCGACTGCATCCGGCCGATCGACCAGATCTGGTGCCTCATCCAGCACCTCGAAGATGCGCTCTGCTCCGGCGAGTGCTGCCTGAACCTGGTTGTAGAGCCCACCGAGCTGCCGGAGCGGCTCGGCGAATCGCCGCGAGTACGTGATGAAGGTCGCGATCAGCCCGATCGTCACGACGCCTCGAATCGCCAGCCATCCGCCGATGCCAACGACGACAGCGACGTTCATGTTCGACAGGATCCCCATCATCGGCATGATCAGAAGGGCGTAGGTCATGGCGTGAATGCCAAGGCGCCGGACCGTCGCATTGTGCTCGTCGAATCGCTCGAGGACCCGATCCTGCTGGCCGAAAGCCATCACGACACGCTGGCCACTGTACGTCTCTTCGAGTGTCCCGTTCAGCGTGCCCAGGTTCTTCTGGTAGCCGCGGAACGCACCCCGCGTCTTCTTCCCGATCAGGATGACGAGACCGAACATCAGCGGAAGGATGATCATCGACGCGAGGGCCAGCCACGGACTCAGAATGAACATCACGACCAGAATCCCGACCATCGTCAGGAGCCCCGAGAAGAGCTGGGTCACGTTCTGGCTGAGCACCCGGCTGATCGCGTCGATGTCGTTCGTCAATCGGCTCATCGTTTCGCCCGAGCGGCGGCTGTCGTGGAACTTGAGGCTCAGCCGCTGGAGCTGGTCGAAGAGATCGCCCCGCAGCCTACGCATCGCCCTCTGTGCAGCGGTCGCAATCAGGACGCCCTGTCCGGTGTTGGCAATCCACGTGATCACGTAGGTCGCAAGCATCACAGCCACGATGCGCAGCAAGGAAGAGAGACTGTCGCCGTTGACGATCTTGTCGATCGCGACGCCCATCAGGTACGGACCGGCCAGAGCCATCGCCGTGCCGAACGCTGCAAGCACGAAAACAAGGATGATCGTCGCCCGGTAGGGCCGCATGTAACCGAGGAGACGCCGTAGCGCGCCACGGGTGTCCACCGCGCGATCGCCGCCGAACATGTGCCCGCCACGTCCCGGACGGAACATGCTCGTTCGCTCCCGGGCTCTCTGAGGTGCGTGATGTGCGTTACGTTCGGCCATCATGCGCCCCCTAGCTGCGACTGATAGATCTCGTTGTAGATCGGGCTCGATTGCAGAAGCTCTTCGTGCGTTCCGCTCGCGGCAATGCGCCCTTTGTCGAGGACGAGGATCTTGTCCGCCAAGAGGACGGTCGAGATCCGCTGGGCCACGATGAACCGCGTTGTCGTGTGTTCCGATTCGGCGATCAGCCGATCGAGCGCATCCTGCAGTCTGACTTCCGTCTCGATGTCGACGGCACTCGTCGAGTCGTCGAGGATGAGGACCTTCGGCCTCACGAGGAGTGCTCGGGCGATCGCGATCCGCTGGCGCTGCCCGCCGGAGAGCGTGACTCCTCGCTGACCGATCTCCGTTTCATAGCCGTCGGCAAGCGATTCGATGAACTCCGCCGCCTGAGCCGCTTCGGCTGCCGCGCGAACCTCCTCATCGGTCGCGTCCGGTCTGCCGTAGGTGATGTTCTCTCGAATCGTTCCGCCGAAGAGGACCGCCTCCTGAAGCGCGATGCCGATGTTCGACCGCAGGGAGCGCAGTTGCAGATCGCGCAGGTCGATGCGGTCAAACGTCACACGCCCCTCGGTCGCGTCGTAGAAGCGAGGAATCAGGTGGATGAGCGTCGATTTCCCGGAGCCTGTCGCTCCAAGAATGGCGACCGTCTCCCCAGGCTCGGCAACAAGATCCACACCACAGAGCACCGGCTCGGCGCCGTTCCCTCCGTACGCGAACGTGACATTCTCGAACGCGATCCGTCCCCGGGGCTCGGTGAGATCCCGCGCGTCCGGCCGCTCACGCACGTCGGCCTCCGCATCGAGGACCTCAAGGATTCTGCCCGCCGACGCGTTGGCCGCGGCGATCGGCCCCATCATGCCTGCGAGCATCATCAGCGGGAACATCGCGAACATGAGGTAGTTGATCGATGCCACTATCTGACCGGGCGTCATGCCTCCGCCCGTGGTCGATGTCCCCCCGATCCAGATTGCCCCTGCCACAGCGAGGTTCATGATCAGGACCATCGTCGGCATGAGAATGGCAACGAGGCGCATGATCCGAATGTTCTTGTCCATCAGCTGAACGTTCGCGTCGTCGAAGCGGTCAATCTCGTGGCGCTCGCGAACGAAGGCCTTGACCACGCGAACGCCGGCCAGATTCTCCTGCAAGACGGTGTTCAGCCGATCGAGCTTCTCCTGGACCCACGCGAACATCGGCTGTGCCCTTCGCGCGAACCAGACGACGAAGAGAACGATGACGGGGACGAACGCCGCCATCATCAGCGCAAGCTGCGGACTCGTCAGAACGAGAAGGGCCACCGCGCCGAGGATCCAGATCGGCGCGCGGGTCAGAATGCGCAGCGACATCATTACGATCATTTGCACCATGTGGACGTCGCTCGTCGACCGGGTGATCAGGTTTCCCGTCCGAAGCTCGTCGAGGTTGCCGAACGAGAACGACTGGACCTTCCGCACGAGGGCGCTTCGGATGTCGTGGGCGAATGATTGCCCGACGCGGACGGAGAAGTAGTTGTTCCCGAGCGCGAACAGGGCCGCCAGGATCGCAGCGCCGAGCATCATCAGCGACGTGGTCACGACGACGCGCAAGTCTCCACTTCCGATTCCCTGATCGATGATCCGCTGCGTCAGTCGAGGGATCAGCAGGTCGCTCGCCACCATGCCCAGGAGTAGAGCCAGAGCGATGATCGCCTGCACCCGGTACGGTTTGACGAAGCGGAGGAGCTTGCCGATCGACCTCATGTGGCCCCTCCTTCTTCGTCGATGTGTTCGAAGAATGGAGGATGATGGCGCGCATCATCCCCTGCGTCCGGCGCGAAACGATCATGGAGCTTCAAGAGCAGCCGCCGGAGCGTTGCCCTCTCGCTCTCGGTGTAGACGGCGCTCAGTTCCTCTTCCATCTCTCGGAAGGCTTTCCCGGCATCCCGTCGTAAATCCTTCGCCTTTGGCGTGATGAAGACGCGGACAACGCGTTGATCCTCCCGATCCCGCTCGCGGCTGATCCACCCGTCGCGCTCCATCCGCTGCAACATGTTCGTCACAGCCGCGGGACTGATGTGCATCGCCCGTGCCAGCTCGTGCTGCGGGATCCCGTCGACGTGCCACAGGTGGATCAACGCGAACCCCTGCCCCCTGTGGAGGCCGATCTTCTCCATGTGTGTTCGGAGGAGGTGGCCCGTCATCCGACAGACCTGGGCAAGCAGCTGCCCAACCGTCAGTTCTCGTTTCTCCTTGGACGTTTCGTGCATTCGTTAGCTCCTAGAAAGTCTCTGGCCTAATCGTTAGGCCGTGAACTATATCAGCCACGCTGTTTCTTGTCAATGCTTCTGCTCCTAGGCATTCAGCACATCGACCCTGACTCCACTTCGTGCAGAACTGCGAATACACTATCGAGAGCGATGAGCAAGCCAAGGAACTTCACTTCCTGGTCAGCAGGAAATTGGTCGACACACCTCCGTCTCGCGAACTCACTGATGGATCGCATTGCCGAGTTGGGCGTCAGCATCAACCCGGCGTCCCGGTACCCCAGGTATGCGAGGATCTTGCAGTCTCTATCCTCGGGCGACGTGCCCAGTAATCCTTCTCGGGAGGAGGTGAGTCTGGCTCACCAAGCGATCCGGGAGCTCACTCAGCTTGAGCACATCGTCGATGCGGTCGGGCAACTTGAGGAATCGAGAGCATGGCTGGGGAGACTGGAGGTCGCTGTCAATGGTCCCGCTCTGGTAGAGAACGAGAGTCAGGATACCGGCGCTCGGGATGCTCAATTCGAGTTGCTCACCGCAGCTCTCTTCTCACGGGCGTGCAGGATTGAGTTGGCGGAGCCTGACGTGGTTGTTAGATTCGGCGATCACGAGTTTGGGCTCGCCTCAAAGCGCATCAGCTCAGCACGCAAGGTACAGAGGCGCATCCGGGATGCGATTGATCAGCTTCGACGAGCTGACCTGGAAGGCCTACCCTGCTTGGATCTCTCCCTGATCAGCCATCCCCGCGATGGTTTCCTTCCCGTGGATGAAACCTCACAGGCGGCTCGATGGGTAAGAGCCGCAGCCGACGCGCTGTGTGAGAGATGCAGGCAGTACGTGATCTCACTTCCAACGAGCAAATGGGCTCCCATTTTGGGCTTGGCCACCTACGTTGATGTCATCTACAGATGCTCAAGAGCCTCCGCTTTCGGCATCACCAGCCGCTGGAGCTTCGCGTTCTTTCCAGGAACTCATGAGATACCCAGGTCGGACCTTGAGGGTATCATCACTCGGCTCGGGCAGGATCTTGATGGTGCTTCCTCAAGCCAGGACCGAATGGTCAGGCACCGAGAGCGGTTGACCAGGCACCGTGAGGGCCGGAGGCGACGGCTTCCGACACAGCGATTGCCGAGTTGGATCAAGAGCAGCCGTTTCGTCAGGCACTGCCGTGTAACGCTCCGCCAAAGGAAGCCGTGGGCTAATGTTCTCGGCGCGATATGGACGAGGCTCTGCAGAAGGGTTAGGGAAAATGGCACTGACACGTGATGGGGTGATGGCTCTGCGGGGCGAGTTCCCGGCGCTTCAGCAGACGCTTGACGGACGACCGATCGCGTTCTTTGACGGGCCGGGCGGGACGCAGGTCCACGGATCCGTGATCGATGCGATTGCTCGCTACTACACCGAGGCGAACAGCAACGCACATGGCGCGTTCGAGTTCTCCCGCCGAACCGACGAGACGGTCAGGGCGGCACGAGCCGCGATGGCCGACTTCCTCAACGCCGCGTGCCCGGACGAAATCGTTTTCGGCCCGAGCATGACCGCGCTGACGTTCAACCTCAGCCGATCAATCGGCCGAACCCTCTCCGACGGGGACGAGATCGTGGTGACTCGTCTCGATCACGACGCGAACGTTGCGCCGTGGGTCGCGCTCGAAGAGCAGGGCGCCGTGATCCGGAGGATCGACTTCGATCCCGCCGACTGCACGCTCGACATGGACGGCCTGCGCGCGGCGATCGGACCGAAGACGCGGATCGTCGCCGTCGGGGCCGCCTCCAACGCTGTCGGCACGGTGAACGACATCAAACGGATCGCCGAGTGGGCACACGACGCCGGCGCGTGGATCTATGTCGACGCCGTGCAGTACGCGCCGCATGCGGCGATCGACGTCCAGGATCTCGGGATCGACTTCCTCTCTTGCTCGGCCTACAAGTTCTTCGGCCCGCACCTCGGCGTCCTCTGGGGTCGCCATGACCTGCTCGACCAGCTCCCCGCCTACAAGGTCATTCCGGCCGAGGATGCGCCGCCGGACAAGTTCGAGACGGGGACACCCAACTTCGAGGGAATGGCCGGGGCGACCGCGGCCGTCGACTACTTCGTGTCTCTCGGACGCCGTTTCGGAGAACCGCCCGGCACGGGCAGCCGGAGAGTCGAGATCGAAACCGCCATGCGGGCGATTCGAACCTACGAACGAAGGCTGGTTGAGCGTCTGATCGACGGGCTTCAGGCGGTCGGAAGCCTGCGCATCTACGGGATCACCGATCCCGCGCGCTTCGACGAGCGCGTGCCGGTCGTCTCCTTCACCCTTGAGGGACACGCGCCCGAGGAGGTCGCTCGCCGGCTTGGCGAGCAAGCCGTCTTTGTCTGGAACGGTGACTTCTACGCCGTTCACGTCATCGAGCGGCTCGGTCTCAAGGAGGCAGGCGGCCTCGTTCGCGTCGGGATTAACCACTACAACACGGTGGACGAGGTTGATCGTCTCCTGGCCGCGATCGATGAGATCGCTCGCTGAGTCAGGGGAAGGCCAGCCGCCCGATCGCGTCTTCAAGCAGACTCCCGAAGTAGAGGGTGTTCCCCACCCGGATGACGGACGAGATCCCGGCGAAGGCCTCGCCGGACGGGTCCTGCAGGTTGTGGATGACGTCGCCTTCAGGGTCCAGGCCGAGGACGAATCCGTACCGGGGCGCGGCGCCGGCGAACCACGCAAGCGGGAGACGGGCAGCGACCTTCCGGATCCACGGGCGCTCGAGGGCCCAATCGATGAAGCCGTTCCGCGGGTTCATCAGGGCGAGCCAGAACGTGCCCTCTTCGTCACACGAGATTCCGTCCGGGAAGCCGGGGAGATTGTCGATGAAGACCTCGTCTTCGCCCCGGCGTGGCCCGGAGAGCCAGAACCGCCGTACGCGGTACTCCGTCGTCTCGACGACAAGGACAAACGATTCGTCGACGCTGACGGCGACGCCGTTGGCGTAGTAGAGCCTGTCGAGCAGAACGTCGACGGCGCCCGTGTTCGGCCGGTACGCCAGCAAGCGGCCGTGCGGGCGGTGTTCGAGAAGATCTTGGAGCGTGTCGGTCGTCTCGGTCGACGATTCGCTGAAGTAGATCGTCCCGTCGGGGCCGATGTCGAGATCGTTGACCAGGCCGAGCGAGCGTCCATCGATGTGGGTGACCAACTCGTCGACATCTCCCGCCTCGGAGACCGTGAGCAGGCGCCCGTAGAGGTCGCAGACGATCAGGTTCCCGCTCTCGTCGAAGTCCATCCCAAGCCCGCGTCCGTCGATCTCGGCAACCGTCTCCACTGCACCGTCGGACCACCGGACGATCGATCCGTCCTCGAGGCCACAGTAGACGTCTCCCGCGTCATCGATGGCCGCGCTCTCCGGAGCGGAGCCGACGACGAGTCGTTCGGTGTCGGCGAGCACGTCGTTCGGTGCGTAGACGTCAGCCAGCTCCGGCGCTTCAGGCGGCGTCCACCGCGCCGGATCGATCGGCACTGGCCACAGGAGCAGATAGGCACCAAGCGCTCCGAGCGCGACCGCGAGTCCGATCAGCCAAGGTCTTGTCATCGCTCCCTCCTTCCGCACACTACACGAATGGCATCCGGCCGGTCTTCCGGCCGAGACGGGCAACAACTTGATCGAACTGCGCTCTCGACATCTCAATCCGCTCGAGCAGATGGCCCACCGAGACCTCGATGTCCTCTTCAGACGGCCTGTTCGCCGCGAGGATTCCCTGCGCTTCTTCTTGCGTGATTGCACCTTGACGGATCATCGCGGCAATGTCGGGCAACACACGGCTTACCCCGTGATGGCGCTCGTACAGGAAGGCAGCCGCGTCGTGGATCAAGCAATCCCCGTGCCCGAGGATCGCATGGTTCTCGGGTCTTCGGTATCCGGCGTCGAGCGCCTCCAGGTGGTTCACAATCGCCACTTCGTCGTACGCCTCAAACAGGAAGAAAGCGAGGAATTCCGGCACGATCTCGCCACGGCGAATCCCGGCGCCGAGAAGCTCTCGGAGAATCCTCCGCCGTAGGCGCAAATTCGGCACGAGGTAGAGCAAGAGAAGGCGCAGCCGGCGGATGAGTGTCCGATACCGCGCGCGCAGCGCGGCAGGCGAGTGTTCCTCCAGATTGGATGTAAGGATGCCGATGCCGAGGTCACGCGTCCCCGCGTGCCAGTGTCGCAGCATCTGCATCGGCGATCGGCCGTGTACAAAGAACGGAATGCGCAGATCGAGACAGCCTCGGACCGAGAGGATGTAGCCGCCCAACGAGCACGCGATGCAGGGATCTCCGAGCTTGCAGAGCGCCGCGCGATAGAACGCTCTGTAGACTTCCCAATCCGGCCTGTAGACGAAGTGATCGACCCCAGTCGCGCGCCCGATCTCGCGGATGTTGTGCCACGCGTAGTCTGTGAGGAATCCGTTGTCGAATGTGATGGCCAACACATTCGCATCGTAGGCCGAGGTGAGCCGGTGGAGGACGTAGGTGCTGTCCTTGCCCCCGCTCATGCCGACTGCGGCGTCGTAATGGAGTCGCCCACGGTAGCGTTTCAGTCTGTCGACGAGGAGTGGGCGGTTCCGCTCGAAGTCGAGGATCGAGGCCTTCGTCTCGTCCCAATGGCGGCAGTAATTGCAGAGGCCGGATTCGTCGAGCCGGACGTGGAACCTCCCCACAGGAAGCAGGCAGCGCCGGCAGTGTGTGTGCTTCGAGTTCAAACGGCTCCTTCGCGTCGGGGGATTCGAGGCCAGCCTACTGCGGAGAACCCTCGGCGAGCAAAACGAACCTTCGCGACGCTTCGTCGCTTCCTGAGGGTCAAGGTTGCGAGCGGGACGCTCGGGAGACGGCCCATCGCGTAGGATGGCCACGAATCGCAGGTCCGCCGAGGAGGCTCAAGACACTATGAATGTCATCGTGCTGCACGGAAGCGCGCGGAAGGGCGGCGACACGGACACGCTCGCCGAGCACTTCGTTCGCGGATTGGGCGGCGAGGAGAAGCACGCGGTTACCCATTTCCGACCGATCGAGATGGAGATCGCCCACTGCCGTGGCGAGGAGTGCATGGGCTGTTCGGCGGGCAAAGGCTGCGTAGTCCAAGACGACATGCAGGCCGTCTACCCCGTCTTTCGCGACGCCGACATTGTCGTGATGGCGACCCCAATGTTCTGGGGCTACATGACCTCCCAGTTGAAGACGCTGTTCGACCGGTTCGAGGCCGTCGTTTCACCTACGTACTTCGGGAACAAGGATTTCGTCCTCCTCATCGGATACCGACACTACTACGGCTCGATGGTCGAATGGCTCGATCGGATCTGTGAGGGCTTCGGAAGCCGCTCGCACGCGCTCCTCTGTCAAACCTTCGATCCGGAGACGGGCCAAGACGTTCCGATCACCGAGACCCCGGAGCGACTCGAGGAAGCCTTCGACCTCGGCCTGCGAATCGCGGACGCCAGCACCGCCAGCTAGCGGCGTGAGCTGCAGGAGGGCCTACCCAGCCGTCGAGACAAGCACGACGCCGGCAAGGACGAGCGCGACGCCGACGAGTGCGATCCGATTCGGCCGTTCCCGCAAGAACAGCACCGAGTAGATCAGCGCAAAGACGAGGGTGGAACCTCGGATCGGCGAGATGATGCTCGCCGGTGCAAGATTCAGCGCCGAGAGCCAGAGAAGCCAGCCGAGGAATGCGCCCCCGACCCCGGAAAGCAGAGTGAATCTCAGTCCCATCCGAGTGATCCTCCGAGGGAACCGCGCGCGAAGAAACGGGAGGATCGCTCCAATCGTGATCACGCCGGAACAGGAGAAGACGAACAGGAGCGTGGCCGGCGACAGGCCGTTCTGCAGCGCCAACTTCGACGGAATCGTCTCAGCGAATCCCCACAGAAAGCCGGTTAGTAGGCCGAAGAGCGAACCAACCAGATGCTCGCGAATCCGCATCCGCTGGCCGACGAGGAAGTAGGCACCAACGATCGCGAGGACGGCGGCGACCACGACCTGCCATCGGAGCGGCTCGCCGAGAATCAGGATCGCCGTTGTTACGCCCCAGACCGGCGCCGTACTCGCGAGCGTGGCCGTCTGATAGGCCGGCGCACGCTGCATCGCCATCAGGTAGAAGAACCCGCCGAGCGTCGAATCGAGAAACCCTGCGAGAGCGGCCATGCCGACCGCGAGCATGCTAGGAAACGTCAGCGTGCCCGTGGCCACGGCGAAGATCAGCGCGAGCGGAGCCACCAGCAGCCACCTGGCGAGCATGTACGAGAGAACGTCGATGTGGCGGAGGGCCGGCTTGGCCGCGGTCATCCCGATCGCCCACGTCGCTCCGGATGCCAGCGCGAGCAAGATCGCCGTCATCGAACCTCCCTCCGTCGGACGGGAGTATACGCCTACGTTCTTCCCGGTATTCTCTCGGCGTGAATCGCCGACAGGAGCGCGTGACCGAGACCGCCAGACTGCGTGTTCGACCGGCCGGACCGGACGATGTCGAACTGATCTACGGCCTGTGGACCGACCCACGCGTGATGACGTTCGTCGGCTTTCCGAGTGGCGCGCCGTCGAGTCGCGATGAGATCCGATCCCAGATCGAGCGTGACGCTCAGCGGCCGACCCAGAGGTTGTTGATCGCAGAGCGGGCCGACGACGGCGAGTCGATAGGCCAATGCAAGCTTGGGAGGCCCAATGAGGCTGGCGTGAGCGAGCCGGACATCAAGCTCTTGCCCGCCTTCTGGCGCAAGGGCTACGGGCGCGAGCTGTGGGCGGCGATGATCGAGGTTCTCTTCCGGGAGACCGACTGCGACATCGTCCAAGGCACCCCGAATGTCGCCAACAGCGCCTCGATCCGGATGATGGAGGCGTGCGGCATGACCCGCGTGGGACGAGGCATCTTCGAACCGCTGGGGCACATGAAGGACATCATGACCCCGGTCCCCCACTACGTCTATCACATCTCCCGCGGAACATGGCAGCAAAAGGCGTCCTCCAGGACACGTAATCCTGGAGGGCACTTCGCTTCCTAGCGAGTGGTAGAGCCGCCTAGCCGGCCCAGAGGTGCCCGGTGTTGACCGGCTTGCCTTGGAGCTTCAAGTAGTAGAAGAGCTGCGCCTTGTGCTGCTCGAGATGGGCGATCATCTGTAGCAGCTGCCGCCCGAGAGCCATCTCGCGCGGATCCCACGGTGCGCTGACCTTCCTGTTCGCCAGATCCTCTTCGCCACTTTGCTCGATCATCGCAAGCGCAATGGCCTTGTCTTCGGCGAGGAGCCGCTTGGCCTCCGCGACGGAGTCGATCGCGGGGAGTTTCTCAGCTGGCGGCAGCATCTCCTCCGGCGGAAGCTCGCTCAAATCGACGCCCTCGGGCATCCCCCAGTCTCCGGTGACGAACCCCTTGCACGCGGCGCCGCAGGCGTCGGTCAGGTGCCGGAGAACCTGGCCGATCGTCATCCAGTTCTCACCCGTCGCCGGCTTCCAACCGAGTTCCGCGTCGTTCACTATTCCGATCAGACCGTCCGTTGATGCGTACGCCGATTCGATCTGTGACTTCAGAAGCTCCATCCACGTCATTTGCTTCCTCCTCTGTCCGGCTTGCCTGTTGAAGTCCGTCCCCTTCCGCAGCGCGCTTGCGAGGGACGGCTCGAGACGACGCATCCGCCGCCAGGTTTGCACGACCCAAGGCTACCCTTCCTCGACGGATTCGGCTAGGGTGGCCCGAGGTGAGTGACATGATCCGAAGAGCAAGCGGCGCGATTCGACACGTGTTGATTCTCGGGCTCGTGTTGGGCCTCTTCGCCGGCGTCGGGTGCGACGACGATTCGCCCGCCACGACCGTGGAGGCGACGGCTTCGGTTGCGGGCGAACTCCCCAACGAGACGGCGGACGCGGGAGAAGGGTCCACGTTCTCGCTCGCCGCTTCCAACGCGGCGTTCGCCTTCGACCTGTACCGAACGCTGCAGCGCGATCCGGGCAACCTCTTCCTGTCGCCGTACAGCGTCTCCGCGGCCCTGGCGATGACGCTCGCCGGCGCTCGCGAGGAGACGGCCGCACAGATGGCTGAGGTTCTTCACTTCGACGCCGATCAGAGCCAGGTCCACGGGGCGTTCCGCGATCTGGACGAAGTCTTGAGTCAGCGGGGCGAAGTGGCTGTGCCGTACGAAGGTGAAGGATTTGACTTCCACGTCGTCAACGCGATGTGGCCTCAGACGGGGTATCCGTTCCTCGATTCGTTCGTCGACACGCTGACGACGAACTACGGAGCGGGCTTGCACGAACTCGACTTCGAGACGAGCCCGGAGAGTGCACGGTCGACGATCAACGAATGGGTGAGCGACCAGACCGAGGAGAGGATCCGGGATCTCCTTCCGGAGGGCGCTGTCGACGAGAGCACAAGGCTGGTTCTGACGAACGCGATCTACTTCAACGCACCGTGGCTGGAGGCATTCAACCCGGAGAACACGACGACCGAGCCGTTCAGGCTGTTGAGCGGCGAGACGGTCAACGTACCGATGATGCACAAGACCGAATCGATGGACTACGCTGAATGGAATGGCGGCGTGGCGTTCGAGCTTCGATACAACGGCGACGAGCTCTCGATGGTGGTTCTCGTCCCGGATGAGGGCGCTTTCGAGACGTTCGACGCTTCGTTGACGGCCGACGTCTTTGACGGAATTGTCGAATCGTTCGAGTGGCGCAGGATCGCGCTCGGGCTGCCGCGGTTCGAGTACACGTACGCCGCATCACTGGTCCCTGCCCTGCGATCTCTCGGGATGACCGACGCGTTCGACGGAGAGCTTGCCGACTTCTCGGGGATCACGGGAGCGCGAGATCTCGTCGTCTCCGACGTGCTGCACAAGGCGTTCGTCTCCGTCGATGAAGAAGGGACCGAAGCTGCCGCAGCGACGGCCGTCCTCTTCCGCGCAACCGGCATGCCGGCAGAGCCGTTGACGCTCACCGTCGACCGGCCGTTCCTGTTCGTTCTTCGCGATCGGCCGACCGGGAGCATTCTGTTCATCGGGCGCGTGCTGGAGCCGTAGCGTGGCCTTCGGCCGCGATGCACGATGATCGAGTACACCGACCGGATCGAAGGAGATGCGAGATCGTGAGAGAAGCCTTCGAGAACGTGAAGGGCCAAGTCGGCGGTTGCGGAATCTGGTGCGGCAGCTGCGCCGTCGGAAACGGAGCGATCCGCGAGATCGCCCACCGGTTCGACGAGGTCCTCGACGCCCACGGCGTCCGTCACTGGGCGCCGCCCGAGCTGGACTACTCGGCATTCTCACTCGGCCTTGCCACGATTGCGCGTGTAATGAACGAGGGGACGTCCCGTAACATATCCGATCTAGCGTAGCTCGCCAGCCAGCCGCTCTACGTCCCGGCAAACCTCGAGTGCCTCGTCCAGATCGCGGCCCACCCCGACGACGCCGTGACGCTCTAGGATCACAGCGTTGGTGTTCCTGTTGACCAGAAGGTCGACGGCACGATCGGCGAGTTCTTGGGTCCCGGGCGGCTGAAACGGCGCCACGGGCACATTGGCGCGGAGGACTGCTGAGTCGCCGACGGGGAGCTCGTCCATCCCATCACCCGCCGTGACAGCCTTCGGACTGTGCGTGTGGACGACCGCATACGTGTCGGGGATTCGAGCGTAGATCGCAAGGTGAAGCCGAACCTCCGAGGATGGGGGTCGATCTCCCTCGACCACGTTTCCTGCGAGATCCAAGAGAACCAGGGCTTCAGGCCGCATGGTTTCGTAGCCCATCCCGGATGGCGTGATGAGCACGCGATCCCCGAGCCGGCAGCTGACGTTTCCGAGCGTCCCGGTGATGAGGCCCAGCGTCGCCATCCGCCGGGCGGTCGCGATCACGTCACCGCGAGAGCACATCATCGACCGCTTCCTCGAACGGCGCCGTCAGGATCCCTCGTTCGGTGACAATCCCCGAAACGAGACTGTGCGGTGTCACGTCGAACGCTGGGTTGCGGACCGGGGTGTCCTGCGGCATCACGCTGACGCCGCGGACCGTTCTGACTTCGTCCGGTGCGCGCTCTTCGATCGGGATCGCTCCACCGCTCGGGCAGGCAGGGTCGATCGTCGAGATCGGCGCCGCCACGTAGAACGGGATTCGATGATGATGAGACACGACCGCCAGTGAGTACGTCCCGATCTTGTTCGCCACGTCTCCGTTGCGTGCAATCCGATCCGCCCCCACGAGCACGAGATCGACTTCGCCCCGAGCCATCAGGGACGCGGCGGCCGCGTCAGCGATCACCTCGTGAGGGATCCCATCTTGGGCAAGTTCCCACGCAGTCAGACGCGCTCCCTGCAGCCTGGGACGCGTCTCGTCGACGAAGACCTTGACGAGTGTCCCGCTCTCCCACGCCGCACGTACGACCCCAAGGGCGGTTCCGTAGCCGCCGGTGGCGAGCGCCCCGGCGTTGCAGTGGGTCAGGACGGTCGCGCCTTGAGGAACAAGCCTGACGCCGAGCTGGCCGATCCGGCGGTTCGCGGCGACCTCGTTCTCGTGAATGCGCCGCGCTTCGTCAATCAATGCCAGCACGAGTTCGTTGTGACCGGTCTCGGCCCGCTTCTCGAACACAGCTTTCATCCGACCAAGCGCCCACGTCAGGTTGACGGCCGTCGGTCGCGTGCCCGCGAGCAGCGAACAAACGCGACGAAGACACCCCCACCGATCGCCCATCACAGACGGATCGCTCAATCCGAGGACGACCCCATACGCCGCGGCGATGCCGATGGAGGGCGCGCCGCGGATTGCCATCGTGCGGATCGCATCGGCAAGCTCATCGACGTTGGTGATCCGCAGGACAACCAGTTCCTCGGGCAGACGTCGCTGATCGATCAGCTCCACGGCGCTGTCTCGAAAGACGATCGGTTCGATGGGCACGGCTCGGGCACCTCCGCGTCCATCATGCCGTCAGCCGGGCGCCAGGCCAAGGCCGGTCGGGAGCGTGCGTGTGCTCGAGTCCCACGCCGCCCGGACGTGGCGTGTGTGGCATCCGATGCGCGCAAGGGTTGCCTTCAGCATCGCGGATCTGCAGGATGAGATGCCATGCAAGGAAGAGAAGAGGACCGTGCCGGAAGGATCAAGATCGTCCAAGCCGACATCACGACGCTCGAAGTCCATGCGATCGTCAACGCGGCCAACGAACGGATGCTCGGCGGAGGGGGCGTCGACGGCGCGATCCATCGAGCCGCAGGGCCGGGTCTTCTCGACGAGTGCCGAAGTGTCCCCGAGGTACGCTCCGGCGTGCGGTGTCCGACCGGGGAGGTGCGAATCACGGGCGGCCATAACCTGAAGGCCCGTTACGTGATCCACACCGTCGGCCCGGTTTGGCGCGGCGGCAGTCACGGAGAGCCGGAGCTTCTCGCCGCCTGCTATCGCTCGTCCCTCCAGCTGGCGGAGGAGCGGGGCATCCGCTCGATCGCCTTCCCCGCGATCAGCTGCGGCGTCTACGGGTACCCGATCGATGGGGCCGCCGCGATCGCCATCGAGGAGACTGTCCGTTTTGTGGATGAGCGACCGCTCCCAGAGCGCATCCTCTTCGTCGCCTTCTCCCAAAGCATCTTCGACGCATACCGTGCACGTCTGGAGGATCGGGCCCACGGAGGGCGTACCCTGCTACGATGACGCATGACTCCTGAGTGGGCGGATTGGGAGAACAAGGTTCTCGTCAACTTCCTCGACGAGGAGCGGATCGAGCGTCTTCCGGCGAGATGGAAGAAGCGGATGGTCATCCTCCGCTGGCTGGTCGAGAAGTTCGAGCCAAACCGGAAGTATCCTCAAGCTGAACTGAACCGGATCCTCTCGCGACATCACTCGGACACGGCCACGATCCGGCGCGAGTTCATTGTCTACGGGTTGATGGATCGGAAGGACAGCATCTACTGGCGAGTCCAAAACTTCCGGAGTGATTGAATCGCGTCACACTGTTACGTACGCTCACCCGCATCTCGCTTCATCTTGTCTGTTACCCGCCACGGGCAAGAAGGGAGTCCCATGATTCAAATAGGAACCGTGACCGCCGACATCCGTTTCGACGCCGGAACGCTGGAAAAGATGTTCGCCGATCCCGAAGGCGTGTTGAAGGACGTAGAGACCTTCTGGAAGGCCGAGGAACCGATGCGGTACACGAAGGGATGGCACGATGGCGTCGATGTGCCGGTTGACTGGGACCACTTCCGCACCGTCGTCAACGGGATAGCCGAGCTCTCGCCGATGGACCGCGCGGAGCATCCAGCGCTCGCGACAACGCGCCGCGTCATGGAGCAGGAGGATCGTTTCATCGACGAGGGACTCGAACACCTGTGTGCGTTCCTGCCGGACAACCCCGCGACCCTCGACATCAAGATCCTGTTCACGGGCGGGATCCGAGCCTACGCGTTCGCCAGAGAACACGTTGTCATCGATTCAACTTCCAGGAAGTGGCACGACCAGGACCTTACCATCGACGAGAAGGCCTCGTGGATCCTGAATCTCCTCGTCCACGAGTGCTGGCACGCGGGCTACAGCGAGAACCGAGACCAGAGACGTGAGACGCCGCCGGAGGACGAGGCTCTGTATCGGCTACTCGACAACATCCACAACGAGGGGCTGGCAACCTACGTCAACTACACCGCGCAATCCGTCTTTCCCGCGCCTGTCGAAGAGGACTTCCGGATGCTCGACGACCCGGAACAAGTCGCTGCCAAGTTCGCGTCGATGAACGCGATCCTGGCGAAACGCCACACCATCGATGAGCAGGCACTGAAGAAGCTCGCGTGGGACGAGGGCGTCCTCGGACGTGCGTTCTACATCGGCGGAGCGTACATGGCACGCGTGCTTGACGAGCGCGCGGGGCGGAATGCACTGAACGATACGATCGCCAAGGGGCCGCTCTCGTTCGTGGAAGACTACAACCGCGTCGCCGACGAGGAATACCGCGTGCCCATTCGCGCCGGTTGAACCGATTGGCCCCGCGCGTCGACCTACGCTTGATCGATTCCAGTGCCGCGGTGAGGCTTTGGGCACGTAGCGACCTAGGAGGTTCACCCATGGAACTGCGACCGCTTCAGCTCCCGAGCGACTTCGCGCCCATAGGAGACATGATCTTCGACACGTTTCAGTACCCGGAGAATCCGGACTGGAGCGTTCAGACCGACGAGCAGGAACAGCTGGTTCATGCCGTGCGCAGTTTTCGGCGGATGTGGCCGCTCTTCCGCGTCGTGCAGGTCCTCTCCCCACCGATGCGCGACCTGTTCCGGGGTTACGTTGCGATCGAGGACGGAAAGATCGTCGGCCTGACGATCATTCAGCGCCGTGGAACGACGAGCATCTGGATCGTCGGAACGGTAGGCGTTCTTCCCGAGTACCGAAGACGCGGCCTTGCACGAGCGGGCCTCGAGAAGTCGCTCGAGATGATGCGGGAGCATGGCGCCACAAAGACGTGGCTCGGCGTCATCAACGGAAACACCCCGGCGCAAGGCCTCTACGAGAGCTTGGGCTTCGAGCTCTACGACGGAATGATCGTCTACACACTGACCGATCCTGTTGCCCCGACCGTGACACCGCTTCCTGCCGGGTTCACCACCTCTAGGCTCCGCCGCTCGGACTGGAAGACGCGTTTCGAGCTCGAACAGCGAATCGCGCCCGCGGAGACGCGCCTCTACGAGCCTGTCGAGAAGGGACGTTTTCGTATTCCGCTCGCGATGCGCCTCCTCATCCCGATCGTGAACCTCGTGCAGCGAAGCAGAGAAGAAGATTACGTCGTCCGCGAGTCCTCGGGAGGCCGCGTCGTTGCCCGCTTCGGGTTCGATGCGTCGAAGCGCGGCAAAGGCGTCAACAGCATCCGAATCCGACTCGACACGGAACGACCGGAGCTCGCTCCGCACCTCGTCAGCATCTTGCTCAGCAAGGTTGTTTCACACAGCCCGAATCTGCGGGTTGAGCTCGGCGTCCCGCGTTGGATGACGGCCGTCGCCGAGGCTGCAGAGTCCTTCGGATTCGTGAAGCGCGTCGAATACCTCCAGATGGGCCGAGTGCTCTAGCCGCGCGCGCGCGATGACGGCAGTCCCCGCGCTGCATCCGCCGGCCGTAGCCGGTACACTCGAGAGCGATTCGCACGCAGGAGGCCCCATGACCGAGTAGTCCGCGACGGAGCTTGCTGACGACCCACGAGAGCCTGGCTCTTTCGTCGGCGTCGCGCGCGGAGTACCGGTTGACCTCCAATTCTCGTTTGCCCCTTCACGCTTCTCTGTCGCGCACGCCGTGTAGTCTTGCACGAAGGGAGTGACCGTGTCTTCGATTGTCTTCAAGGACGTGTCGTTCGCGTACGACGCGTCTCCGGACGGACTCTTCTCGGAGCTTCGATTCGGCGTCTCTGAAGGCTGGACCGGCGTGATCGGCGCCAACGGCGCCGGCAAGACGACGCTCCTGCGCCTCGCTTGCGGCGAACTCCTGCCGCGCCGAGGGTCCGTCGACCACCCCCAGACAGCCCAGTACTGCCCGCAACGAACTGACTCTCCGATGCCCGAACTCGGCGCCTTCCTCGCCGCGACAGATGGAGAGGCCTTTCATCTCCGCGGACGGCTCGGCATCGAGGAGGGCTGGCTCGAACGCTGGAACACCCTCAGTCACGGCGAGCGCAAGCGGGCCCAGGTCGGGACCTGCCTCTGGCTGGAGCCGGAGCTTCTCGCCGTCGATGAGCCGACGAATCACCTCGATCGCGAGGCGCGGCGAATGGTCGTCGAGGTCCTTCGCGCCTATCGCGGGATCGGTCTCCTCGTCAGCCACGACCGAGAGCTCCTCGATCATCTGTGCCGGCATTGCCTGTTCGTCGACCCGCCGATCGCCGTGCTCCGATCGGGCGGCTACACGACGGCCCGAACGGCGCTCGAAAAGGAGGCCGATCGCGAGAGGGAGTTGCGTACGAAGGCAGTACGAGATCGTCGCCGCCTCGAACGCGAGGTTGTGCAACGTCGCTCGCACCAGCACAAGGCGGAGGAGGCTAAGTTCCTCCGCGGGATCGATCCGCGTGACAGCGATGCCCGCGCGAAGGCGTACGCCGCGCGGAACACCGACAGTCGCTCGGGGAAGCGTCTCCGCCAGATCGAAGGGAGACTCCGGCAGGCGGAGGAACACGAAGCCTCAATCCAGGTCTCTCGCCCGGAAGATCTGGGAATCGAAGTACAGGGGAGCGCCTCGTCGAGAAACGCCCTCCTTCGCGTTTCCTCCGGCGCGCTGCCGCTCGGAGAGGGTCGAAGCGTCCGGTTCCCCGACCTCCTCATGCAGCCATCCGATCGCATCGCTCTGGTCGGGCCGAACGGGTCGGGCAAGAGCACCCTGATTCGCCACATCGTGGTGCAGATCGGTCTGCCGGGAGAGAGGGTCATCTACATCCCTCAAGAGATCCCGGCCGAACGTTCGACCGAGATCATGGCCGAAGTGCGCGGCCTGCGGGGTGAGACCCTCGGCCGGATGATGCGGTGGGTCAAGCGTCTCGGATCCGATCCCGCGCGCCTTCTGGAGAGCGAACTGCCGAGTCCTGGCGAGGTCCGCAAGCTGATCTTGGCGAAACACCTCGCGCTCGAACCACACCTAGTCATCATGGACGAGCCGACGAACCACATGGACCTGCCCTCGATCGAATGCGTCGAGGCGGCCCTCTCAGACTTCCCGGGCGGCCTTCTTCTCGTCAGCCACGACGTGCGATTCCTCGGCGCACTGACGACGATCCGCTGGGAGATCGAGCCGGACGAGACCTCCGAGGCAACGTTCTCGCTCCACGTTCGAGTTGCAAGACCAACCACGTGAGTTAAGAACGAGAGAAGACTGCCTGACGTTGCTGTCTTTCATGGCATTGTACTTGTCGTGCTATACTGCCTAGAGTAAGGCGGTGTCGGATGGTGCGAAGACGGTCGTTCTCTCTCGGTTCCTTGTTGGCGATCCTCGTTCTGCTGAGCAGCCTTCCAGGCGGTTCGAGTGTCAACCTTGAACAGGAGAGATCCTCACGTGAAGGCCGCGCTCTCGCCGTGACGAACGGAGGCGAGGCCCTCCTTGTTGTCAACTCCGATTCGAACTCCATCAGCCTTGTGTCACTTGACACGCGAACGATGATTGCAGAGATCACCGTCGGCGTCCAACCCAAGGCGGTCGCACTGCACCCCTACGAGGCTCTTGCTTACGTGACGAATCATGAATCGGACACCGTGTCTGTCGTCGATCTCGAGACCCACACCGTCGCCGTGACAGTCTCCGTGAGTGATCGGCCGGTCGGCATCGCCGTCCGAGGACAGGGAGATCTCCTGGCGGTCGCGGAGTACGGCGCCGACACCATCCGCGTGCTCAACCTCGAGACGTTCGAGACCGTGGCGCATATCCCCGTGATCGACCGGCCGTACGCGGTCGCGTTCACTCCCCAGGGAGAGACGCTTGTGGTCACCCACCTGCTCGCCGGCTCGGTCACGATCATCGACATCGACAGCCGGTCGACGACGACTGTTCCCACGTGGGCGAACGTCGCCCCCGCCGCCGGCGTGACCCTCAATGCGGAGGGCTCTCGCGCCTACCTCCCTCAGACTATGGCTCACGGTCTCGGTCGAAACACGCAATTCGACAACACTGTCTTTGCCAAGGTCTCCGTGGTTGACCTCAAGGAGCGCGTACACGCAACAGCAGAGCACGTCTCGCTCCCGGAGAAGGATCAACCGGTAGGCTTGCCGTGGGACGTCGCCCTGGCAAAGGACGGCGCGGAACTGTGGGTTGTCAACGCAGCCAGCAACGACTTGTCCATTCTTTCGATCGAGGATCCGACAAGACCGCGCCGAGTAGCACACGTCTCTGTGGCCGACAACCCAAGGGGGATCGTGATGGACGAAAGCCGCGGGCTCGCCTACGTGTCGAATGCCCTGGCCGGATCGGTGAGCGTCATCGATACGGCGACCTACGCCGTAATCGATGAGGTCATTGTGACGAACATCCCGCTGCCTCCGGTGCTCCTGACAGGTAAACGACTCTTCCACACCAGTGCGCGTAGCGATGTGTCGAAGGCGGCGTGGATCAGCTGTAACACGTGTCATGTCGAAGGCGAGCACGACGGGCGAACGTGGCTCCTGCAGTTCTCCGGCAACGTGCCGGATGGAGCTGATCCGGTGGTGCGCAGGAACACGACGAGCTTGCTGGGGATGATCGAGACGTATCCACTCCGCTGGTCCGCGGAGTGGGACGAGTCGGCGGACAGTGAGTTCTCGATTCGCCGCGAGCAATTCGGTACCGGTCTCATCGAAGGCGAGATGCACCCGACGCTGGGAACTCCCAATCAGGGTCGTTCTTACGAACTCGACTGTCTCGCTGCCTTCATAGACAGCCTGCGTCTACCGGAGAGTACGCACGTGCTCGGGCCGATTGAGGAGAGGGGTAACGCGCTGTTCGAGTCGGAACGCACAGGATGCGCAGTCTGCCATCCTGCACCCCTGTACACCGATCTGAAACAGCAGGATGTAGGCACCGTCCCTGGGGAGAACGCTGAGTGGTTCGGCCCACGAATCGACACCCCGACGCTACGCTTCCTCTACGACAGCGCGCCCTACTACCACGACGGCAGCATCGCGACGCTGGAGGACGCACTCACGTTCGCCTCGCCGGAGAGCGAGCACGACATGACCGGCATCTTATCGGAGGTCGAGTTACAGGAGCTGATGGCGTTCCTATTGGCGTTACCCGTCAAGACACCATGAGCGGCCTCTGGCGTGTTGAGAAAGAGAAACCTGTCAAGAGATGAGAACGGGAGGAGCTTTGAAGATCGCGCGTGCCGGAAGGTTGCTGTGCGCAGTCATCCTTGCCTTCGTGGCGATGACCGTTGGATCGAGCGCGAAGACGCAGAATGCTGTCTGGGTTGACGAATTCGACGGAGAGCTGGCGACAGGGTGGGAATGGCTTGCGCCCGCCAGCGAAGCGGAATCGAGCCTGACCGAACAACCAGGACTCCTTCGGATCACGACACAAGTCCGCGATGAGGGCCTGCTGAAAGGTGCCATTGCCCGCCCTGTCTCTGCCAGCGACTTCGTCATCGAGACCCAGGTCTTCTTTACGCCAGAAGAGAACTTCCAACGGGCGGGACTCCTGATCTACGGCGACAGGGAGAATCACCTTGTCCTCTCACGTGCATACTGCGGCTTCGTGGACTACGGCTGCGTGCGAAACGGCATCTACTACGACAGCACGACGTCGACAGACAGTTACGCCACGGAAACGACGAGCCAAGACGTCGCCTGGCTACGACTCACCAAGTCCGGTACCAACGTCCGCGCCGAGTACAGCGATGACGGAACGACATGGCAGTTCATTGGTGCCCATGAGTTCTCCTACTCCGGCGTTCCCACCGTCGGTCTCATTGCAGACGGGAATCGGGCGGAGTCCCCGGGGGTGCCGGCCTACTTCAACTTCTTCCGTGTCGAGTGGCCCGACGACACTGCCGCTGCCGGTCCCCAAACCCAGGACTCGCAGGATACCACGCCGGAGCAAACCACCGGCCTTGCTCGGGCGGGAATCACCAGCGTTCGGTGGGTACCGGGAGACCAGTTCATTGAGGTGACCTTCGACACGTTTCCCGTTTGGGGCGGGTGGACGATGTACGTCAGCGGGGAACCTGTCTCGATGGAGGGCGACCCAGGCCAGGTCATTGTCCGGCCGAATGGCCCCGCGCACAGCGCCACTGGAGTGCTCATCGGCACGGACCCTTGGGTGACAGGCTTGGAAGACGTTGAGTTCCCGTGTGAGGGGACACTGCAGTTTGATATTCCGGGGGCCGGGCTGACAAACGCGTATGCGTTTTCGTTGCGTGAAGACCGCTGTTGCACCGCAAGCGACTGCGAGAGGCCGGCTCCCGAGGTGGGAACCGAGATCACGCCCCCGGTCGCCGCACTGATCACGATCTCTTCTCCGGATCAGGACGGCCATGCGACTGTCGAAGGCGTAGCGGGAGCCGTTCTTCCCTATGCGTCGGTCTGGGTCGAGAACTTGAACGCAAGGAACGTCGTACTCGCCGACGCCGACGCGCAGGGGACCTTTCAAGCAGAGCTGTTCGCTCCGCCCGGTTCCTCGGTCCTCGTGAAGGTCGATCCAACGGGCGAGGAAACGCGAAGGCTGTACAACAGTATTCGCTCCGGGTGCGCCGATTCCGGATCGGAGATCAACCCCTTGTGGGGCACGATCATCCCCGTCGAACATTCGCCGGAAGAGACGGCTTTCGGTGCGCCGTTCTCAGCGGTGGGTTCGATCCGAGAGTGTGTGCAATGGGCCGGCTGGTGGATCGATGGGACCTTGGAGGTCTACTCGTTCGGCCTCGGCGCCGATCCGGCCGCCAGCCCGGGGGACACAGGACGGATTCACGGAACGCTACGAATCGTATCGTCTGCGATGGATACGGCTAGCATCGGCAGCATCGGCACCAACCTCTACTTCAACTTGCGCAGGCTCTTCGACGCCGATGGAACCCCGGCGGCGTGGTGGATGTGGTTCAACAGCTTCGTGTTCACCCCCACCGGCCTGCCAATCGAGGTCGAGAGCCACGGCGGCAGCTATCACATCGGCCACGCGGAGATCTCCGGGTTCCGGCGGATCTCCGATCGCTGCGCGGAGGCCGACTTCTCCGCCGAGATCTCGATTCCCAACTGGGTCGATCCCGGCCGGTACGAGCCGATTGTTTATCTTGAGGGAGGGAGCGTACCCCTGGGGATCGGGGAGGCGTGCGTCAACACGTGGTATCACTGGGACTCTCTCTCGTTCCTTCCGAAGATCACGGTGGGCGAGGTCGACGAACCTCACATCCCGTGGACACTGTTCGGTGACGTGCCGGTCAACGGAGACCGTGGAATCACGGCACGCGAGGACGCGGGCGACTTTGTGATGCCGAACCGCGTCGTGACCCCCACTCATCTGCCGGTGATCCCTCCAACCGATGAGGTCACGGGAGCGCCGATTTCCTATCGGCTCGATCTCGGCTCGCACTGGATCTCGGCCAGCGAGCGCCGGACACCGTGCCCGCCTCACATCCCGTTCGCCTTCCCATCGGGAGAACTCACGGTGAGGATCAGCAAACCGGACGGAACGGCGGAGACGCTCGGCCCGGCTCCGATCCGCCAGGCCCTGTCCACCACGCCGACCACGTGGGGAGGCGAACCGATCGATGCTGGTACAGGCCAAATAGCAGATCTGTATCACATCTCGACGATGGACGATCGGTTCAGGTACAGCTTCGATCAGTGGGGTGACTACTCGCTGACGTTCACCGGATCGATCGACGATATCTACGGCACGACCTATCCGATCGAGAGCACGTTCGACTTCGTGGTTGCGCGCGTTCTCGATCTCGATCCAGCACAGCTTCCCACAACACCGTATGTCGTTGGGGACTCCTTCGCTCCGGGACTCCACCTCTTCCCGGCAGTTCCTGCGGAGGTGGAGATCCGACTGACACACCTTCCGGACTCGGATCCGGATCGCGCTATCGTCCACACCATCAAGGGACGTGCCAACCTGTTCGGCGTCTTCGCGCCTCCGTCAAGCGAGGCGTTCCGCTTCAGTCAGCCCGGGGAATATCGTGTCGACTACACCGCGACCTACCACGAGGAGGACGGAACCCTGTGGACGGGCACGATGACGTGGGGAACGGTTGTCGCCGACCGGAATCCCCCGTTTGAGGCCCACGGGCGACGTGGGATGGACTACCACACGAACGGGCGAATCGACGATATGCCCGCGTGGTTCGAGGTGTTCGACTTGCCGCAGGAGAAGGTGGGCATCGAGAACTACTACCCGTACTTCAGCGGCGACGTCCATTGGGGAAACGAGGATGAAGCTCCCGGCGACTCAATTCACTCCCTGATCTCAATCAAGGACACAACGTCCGACGAACGCTACTACGACATCCTACGCAGCGCGTGGGCGAGAAACGTCACCGGCTATCGGAATCCGCCAGATGATCCACCCACGTACGCCGGCCTGGAGAAGCGGATCGACGTCGGCGAGGCACCGCTGTTCATCACGACGTTCGACGGAACGGACCCGCGGGACTACCCGGAACGCATCGATCTGTGGTCCTACTGGTACGGCTCGTCGGAGCGTCCCGACGTCCGCGTCCGCGAGATCATCTCCGTGGACAACATGGGGACCGCGTACTGGCGCTTCAACGACACGTACGGATATCAGATTGGTGAGAGCGCGGAGGGTGATCTGCCAGGAGATCTCAAGTGGGAATTCGGAGGGGCCGTCTTCCGCGTGCCGGATGAAGACATCGCCGAGTACGCTGTCTATAGCTCACTCTGGGTCCTGTTGCCCCACAACGATCCCATCGGAGCGCGTGTGACGCCGCCATTCCAGGACGCCACCGGCGCGAGCATAAACGGAGGCCCGATCATGACGCTGCTCGGCGAGGACATCGACATGCTGTTCCTCCCGAAGGGGCTGCGTCCCGGCGATGTGCTCGAGGTGGGCGATACGATCTCGTTCGGCGGGCACGTCGGTCCGCCGCTCGACAGCCGTGTCGAGGTCACCATCACGTCACCCAGCGGAGTTGAGCGGAGCCGCTCGCTTCGCGCAAACGAAATCGGCTGGATCTACGATCCTTCTTTCGACTTCTCGGCCAACGAACACGGTCGGTGGAGCGTTTCCGTGTTCGTCGAACACGACCGCCCGTACGTCGGCAACGGTGTAATCCCGCAAAGCCATAACACGGGCACGGTGCTGGGAACGTCAGGCGACTTCTCGTTCTACGTCGTTCCGAAAGGGAGCGCCCCACTGACCATCACGTCCCCGAATCCCGGTCGTCTCCCGTGGCCTCAAGGCGAGCGAGACATGGGGAACCGAATCCGCCCGATCGTCATTCGGGGACAGGTTCCGGCGGGAACCGATGTTGTGCACGTGACGGTCCACGACAAGGGGGTCGTCATGGCGCAGAAAGCAATCACTCCGCAGGGCAACGGATCATTCGCCTATACCTACGACGCGAAGCAGCTGCAGCGGAGCTTCCCGTTCCTCAGTCTGACGGCCCACGAGGGCTTCTGGGAAGGTCTTGCCGACGAAGTCACGATCAGCTTCCTCGCAGAGGGTGGAGCGAACGCACAGGCCGCGGTGATCACGCTGATTGGGGAAGAGGTCTTCCTCCCCGCTACGCAAGCGCCATAGTCTAGGAGGCGAGCGATGTTCCGCACACGGAGTGGTCGGCAGAGTGTCGTGATCGTCCTGATTGTCGGCATCCTGCCGATTCTCTTGGTCGCCGTCCTCGGCAATCAGACAGCGTCCGTCTCCGGCATCGTTGTCGGTGAGGACGGAGCTCCGATCGAGGGCGCTATTGTGCGTCAGCAGACAAAAGCGCCCAGCACGACGACCGCAAAGGACGGTACGTTCACACTCACAGGGCTTGTCGAAGGCGACGAGATCATCATAACGGCGTGGAAAGAGTCCTACTATCCTGGGGGAGAATCCGTCGTTCCTCCGGTTGACGACGTGACGATCACGATTCGTCTCCATCCGGCCGAAGACAATCGTGCCTATGACTGGTATACCTCCATGCCGGATCCCGAGGTGCCCGTCGGGTGCGGGCACTGCATGGTTGCGTTCCCGCAATGGGTGGAGAACGCACACGGCCAGTCCGGGATCAATCCGCGCTTCTTCAGCATGTACAACGGGACAGACGTCGCCGGCACGATCCATCAGGGTGATGGCTACAAGGACGACTTCCCGGGCACGGCTGGGAATTGCGCCAACTGCCACGCCCCCGTGGCCGCGGCGAATGATCCGTTCACGACGGACATGAACGAGTTGACCGGTGTCGAGGCGGAAGGTGTGGCTTGCGAGTACTGCCACAAGATCGCCGATGTCTACCTGAATCCGGCGACCGGCCTTCCGTACAACAATGCCCCCGGGACGACGTCATTCGCGTTGAATCGCCCCCCGAATGACACGCACATGTTCTACGGCCCATACGATGACGTCACGCGGCGGGTGTGCTACCTTGAACTGGAGAAACAGAGCGAGTTCTGCGCTGCCTGCCATCAGTTCAGCTTCTGGGGCACGCCGATCTACGAGTCGTTCAGGGAATGGCTTGAGAGCCCCTACGCAGAGGAAGAGGTCCAGTGTCAGGCGTGTCACATGGCGCCGACGGGCGTCGAGTACTTCGTCTATCCGGAGAAGGGTGGACTGACCCGGGATCCGGACTCGATCGCTTCCCACTTGCAGCCGGGCGCTGCCGATGTCGACCTATTGCAGGACACGATCGAATTGACTCTGGCTCTCGAGCCGACCTCCGACGGCTCGGTGACCGCGACAATCGAGATCACCAACACGAAGGCGGGCCATCACGTGCCGACCGACTACCCCGGCCGCCAGATGATCCTGGTGGTGACGGCGACCGACGAAGACGGGACGGAGCTGCCATTGCTCTCCGGCCCGACGCTTCCGGACTGGTGCGGTGACCAGGCGGGCCTGCCGGGCGTTGCCTACGCCAAGATCCTGCGGGACGTGATGACCGACGAGTTTCCGGTCGTCAACTACTGGAAGCAGACGCTGATTGAGTCCGATAACCGGATCGCGGCGCTCGAAACCGATCGTTCGGTCTATCGCTTCGCCGTGGACTCCGGCCCCGTGACTGTGCGTGCCGTCGTCTTATTCCGCCGCCTCTTCCAGAATCTCGCCGAGGCCAAGGCGTGGGAGACGCCCGACATCCTCATGGAGGAAGCGGAAGCCTCGCTCAACGACGCCTAGAGCAGGCCTGTGCCTGAGCCGTCACTCGGTCCGCAGCGCCCGTTCGAGTTCTTTCGCCAGGCGCTCGTTCTGCTCCGGCGTTCCGATCGAGATCCTCAGGAACTCGGGCAGGTCGTAGCCGCTGCAGGGCCGAACGATGACACCCGTCTCGAGGAGCTTCTGCTGGATTGCCTGCGCGTTCGGTCCGATCCGGACGAGGACGAAGTTGGTGTGGCTCTCGGCGTGCTCCAGGCCGAGGTGAGCGAACGCCCTGCAAAGGTACCGCCGCCCCTCTTGATTCGCCGCCACCGACCGCTCCAAGAACCCGGTGTCCTGAAGCGCAGCGATCCCGGCAACCTGAGCGAGGGTATTCACCGTGAACGGCGGTTTGATCTTGCACAACGTAGCGACAGTCTGTTCGTTGCCCACTACGTACCCGAGCCGGATCCCAGCGAGGCCATACATCTTGGAGAACGTGCGCAGCACGAGGATGTTGCTCCGTCCCTCGCGAATAAAGGACAGAGAATCAGGAAACGCTTCGGAATCGACCATGTCGACGTATGCCTCGTCGAAAACGACGAGCACGTCGTCCGGGACGCGTCCGAGGAACGCATCGACCTCATTCGCCAACACGATGGTTCCGGTCGGATTGTTGGGGTTACAGACGTGGACCAGCTTCGTTCGCTCGTTGATGGCATCGGCCATGGCGTCGAGATCGATTCGATAACTCTGAGCAAGCGGTGTCTTGACGATGACGGCACGCATGGCGTGGATGTAGACGTCGTACATCGGGAACGAAGAGCGGCTCACGATGACCTCGTCGCCGTCCTCGAGGTAGGCCATCGAGATCTGGAAGATGAGGTCGTCGGCCCCGTTGCCGACGGCGATCTGTTCCATCGGGAACCCGAGGTGCGCTCCCAGACTCTGGCGGAGATCGTAGCTTGCACTGTCGGGGTAAAGGTTCAGTCGCGGGAGGGCCTCCCGCATCGCCGCCAGCGCCTTCGGCGAGACGCCGAGGGGGTTCTCGTTGGAGGCCAGCTTGACGACGTCTTCGATGCCGTACTCGCGCTTCACCTCGTCGATCGGCTTACCCGGTACGTACGGGTGGATCCGTTCGAGTCCGCGCTGAGGACAAGGACGTTCACTCATCGGGTTTCGCTCCTTTCGTAGACTGGCGCGGCCTTTTTCGGCTCCGAGATGCGATCACCCGCGCGTCGCCCACTGCGCAGCCATCCTCGAATAAGAAGACCGGATTGAGATCGAACTCGGCGAGGTCCGGGAAGCGGCTCCCAAGCTCCGAAATCGTCGCCACGAGCACGGCGAGCGCATCGACGTCGAGCGGGGCCTGCCCGCGAACACCGCGCAGGATCGGGGCGCCGCGAAGTCCCTTGATCGCGGCAAGCGCTTCCGCTTCGTCGATCGGCGCGACGCGCAGCGCGATGTCCTTGAGAACCTCGGTGTGAATCCCGCCGAGCCCGACGGCCACGATGGGACCAAACTGTGGATCGCGGGATAGACCGACGATCGCTTCGACCGGCCGCTCAATCATCCGGGCGACGAGGACACCCTCGAAGCCGTCCCCCCCACGAAGATGCGACATGCGCGCAAATGCAGCTCGTACCGCGTCCGCATCCGGAAGGTCAAGGACGACCCCTCCCACCTCGGTTTTGTGGAGGATCACCCGCGAGACCACCTTGACCACGATCGGAAAGCCGAGCCGCTGCGCGGCCGCGACCGCTTCGTCCTCCGTTCGCGCGAAGCCTCGTTCGACGACGCGAACACCGAGCGACTCCAGCCAGTCCATCGCCTCCGGCTCGAGCGGCGGTTCTTCCCAAGGCAAGCGCTCCAGCGCAGGAGTTGAGTCACCCCTCCAACCAGTCGAAGGGCGATGCCCTTCGACCCTACGTACTCGCTCTGATAGCAGAGCGAGTACGCGAGCGCCTCTTTCTCCCGTCGCGAAGTTCGGCACGCCACCTTCCGCCAGAATCGGAAGGGCCGCCTCGACCGTCCGCCCGGCGAGGAAGGAGGCAGCGACCGGCACGTCGATGGCCCGTGCCGCATCAACGACGCCTCGCGCGAGGGGCGCGACATCGAGATAGGGCACGTTCACGTTCAACGCGAGAATGACGTCGTACTCGCTTGCCACAGCGAGGATCGTGTCGCGGTACTCGTCCTCGCCGCCCTGCACCGTTAAATCGAACGGATTCGACAGGGAGCAGAAGGGAGGGAGTCTTTCCGCCAGGCGATCGCTCAGTTTCGGACCTGGAAGGGCCATCTCAAGCCCAGCGCGATCGGCGGCGTCCGCGGCGAGAACGCCCGGCCCGCCCGAGTTCGTCACGATGGCGATCCGTTTGCCGCGCACCGAATCCAGCGTCGTGAACCCGCGGCAGAGGTCGAACATCTCTTCGATCCCGTCGACGCGAATCGCCCCGCACTGCCTGAGAGCGGCGTCGTAGACCGCGTCCGCGCCGGCCATCGATCCGGTGTGAGAGAGGGTCGCCCGGCTCCCCGATGCCGACCGTCCCGCCTTGATCACGATCAACGGTTTGACCGCCGTGAGGCGAGCGGCGGCATCGAGGAACGCGCGCCCATCGGAGACGGTCTCGATGTAGAGACAGACTACGCGAGACTCGTCGTCTTCCCGCAGGACGTCCAGGAAGTCGACATCCGTCAGATCGGCCCCGTTTCCGTAGGAGACGAACTTGGAGAAGCCGACGCCCTGCTCTTCCGCCCAGGAAAGGACTGCTCCACCGAGGGCGCCGCTCTGTGAGACGAACGCGACATCTCCTATTGGCGGCTTCGTCTCCAGGGCCGGGAAGAGGCTGTGCTTCGTGTTCACGATCCCCGCGCAGTTCGGGCCCACAAGGCGCATGCCAAATCGCTTCGCAACCTGAAGGAGGTCTTGCTCGCCTTCCGTGTTGTCGGACTCAGAGAACCCGGCGGTGATGATGACGGCTACTTCCGCTCCGGCCTTGCCGGCATCCTCTAACACATCTGCCACCGTCGACGCCGGACTGGCCACAACGACAAGGTCGATCGTTGAGCCTGCTTCACTCAGCTCGCGAAACGACTTCCCGGCTGACACGATTCGACTCCCCACCGTGCCCTCGCCCTTCGGATTCACCGCGTAGATCTTCGGGAACCCGCCGTCGAGGAGTTGGTCGATCAACACGCGCCCGATCTTGCCCTTCCCGACGGAGCCGACCACGGCGACACCTCGAGGACGGAAGAGTGCATCAGACCACGACATTGTTAGACCCCATCCGCCGAAGTGAGGCCGGATCGGAACGCCCCGCGATTCGCTCCGGCGGCCTTCGGCCAGCGAGCCTCGATCGTGCCCTCCACCGTCTCTCGCGTCAGGATCTCGCCGACCGCCGTCCGTCCGATCATCGCGCCAAGGATGTAGATATTTGGACGAACGGTGTTCCCGTCAACGGTCGGTAGCTCGTCGGGATCCAGGACGATCAGCTCCTCCGAGACGGTCCTGATCGCCTGGGCGACCTGCGCCCGTTCCGGGTAGCTGTCGGCGCCGAGCATCACGCCGGTTGGCGCCCAGACGTGGTCGAAGAGAAGGAAGGTCCCGCCCGGCTTTAGGAACAGCAGGCCCTTGAGCGCTTCGGAGCGTTCCATCGAGACGACGAGATCGCCCTGCCCTTCGCCGATCCGAGGCCCAATGCCCTCGCTGCCGAGGCGAACCTCGGCCTTGACGAAGCCACCGCGCTGTGCCATCCCCTTGGTCGGGCAGTAGGAGGCGGGCACTCCAGCTTCGAATGCACTTCGGATCAACAGATCGGCAATGGTCAGGACGCCCTGCCCGCCGACGCCGACGAGAACGATGTTGCAGCTCATGATGCTCCCTTCTTCAGGGCTCCGGTGGGACAGAACGAGACACAGATCCCGCATCCATTGCACAGTGACGGATCGACCGCAATGGCCAGTCTTGTGCCGGGAGAATCGCCACAAGGCGATTCTCCAAGCCCTTTCGCCTCCAAAGGCAGCGAAAGGGCCGGACACCCGGTGACGCGCAGACACTGCTTACAGAGGGTGCACTTCTCGGCATCGACGGAGACGGTCCCGTAGCGAACTTTCCGGCGCGCAGCCTGGATGGCGCACTCGCGCTGAGCGATGACCACGCCGACACCTCCAATATCGCGAAGGCACTCCACGATCGCGTCCGTCGTCACCCGAACGTCGTACGGATCGACGACGGCCACGCGATCCGGACCGAGACCGCGGACGACGCTCTCCAGATCGACGCGCCGAGCGCCCAGCTGCCGGTCCTCATCGGTTCCCGGATTGACCTGCATCCCGGTCATCGCTGTCCAGCCGTTGTCCATCAGGACCAGCGTCAGTGGCACGCGGTGCTGGATCGCGTTGATCAGGCCCGGCATCCCGCCGTGGAAGAAGGTCGAGTCACCGATCGTCGCGATCACCGGCGTCTTCAGCCCGGCGTGAACGTATCCCTGCGCGATGCCCAGGCTCGACCCCATCGAGACCTCGTTCCAGAGGAGGTCGAACGGCGGGTTCATCCCGAGAATCGTGCACCCGATGTCGCCGGCGACCATCACCTCTTCCTTCTCGAATCCGGCCTCCTTGATCGCGGCCTCAATCGCGAGATACGTCCCCCTGTGAGGACATCCTGCGCAGACCGTGATGGGCCTAGAAGCCGGGCTGACGCCTTTGGCGTCAGCTTCGGGAAGCGCCGAAGGCGCTTCCCAGTCTGGCGAGCTACTGACGGCCCGATCCATTCCGGAGAGCACGGTACTCAGCGTGTATTCCCCGATCCGGGGCAGCGTGCCGTCGAGCTTACCGATGATCGGGAGGTCGATGCCGAGCTGGTACGCCGCAAGATAGACCTCTCGTTCGGCGTACGGCTCGAGTTCCTCGAGCACGAAGACCTGGTCGCTTCGCTGAATGAGCGCTCTGGCCTCTTCCCAGGGAAACGGCACCGTCGCGCTGACCTTGAGAGTCGACACGTCGTCCAGCATCGAAGCGAGGCTTCGATCTGCTCCCGCACCTCGCGCGAGCTCCAGAGCCTCGTCCAAGTATGGCGTAACCGCGCCCACGACAACGATCCCGAGCCCGCCCGGCGCATCCGACAGCTCGAGCCGGTTGAGGCCTCTCTCCTGGATCCACTCGCTCGCTCGGTCGAGCCGCTCGATCAGCTCGGCGTGCTGGCGCTTGCAGATCGCCGATCCGGCCTTCGTGTAGCGCGCGATGTCCTTCTCGAGGATCACGTCCCGGATGGCCAGGGGCACGGGCTCCTCGACCTCAATGCCGCTGTGAGAGAGAGCCACCGCCGTCGTGAGACGCAGGAAAACCGGCGTCCCGACCGCCTCCGACAACTCGAATGCGGTCTGGGTCAGCGCGTACGCCTCGGCAGCGTCCGCCGGTTCGAGCATCGGCAGGTCGGCCATCAACGCGAAGCCGCGCGAGTCCTGCTCGGCCATGCCCGCCGTCACGCCCGGATCGTCGGCGACGTAGATCACGAGCCCGCCCTTTGTTCCCGAGTAGGCGATCGAGATCAGTGCATCGTAGGCGACGTTGACGCCCGACATCTTCATCGTCACCAGCGCCCGCTGACCGGCCCACGCCGCCCCGGCCGCGATCTCGAACGCGACCTTCTCATTCGTCGACCACTCGACGTGGCGGTCGGGCAGGTCGAGCGAAAGCAGATGCGTCAGACACCCTGTTGACGGGGTGCCTGGGTAGCCCGCTGCTACCCTCACGCCCGCACGCAACGCACCCAACGCGACGGCTTGATTCCCAGTCAGTATTCGCTTCGTCACTCGATCCTGCTTTCATACGGACAAGTCTGTCTCTCGCAGAGCCGCAAAGATCGCAGAGAATGCGCAACCTGTTTCAGGTGGACTCCCATCTCTGACGGATTCACTGCTCCTCGCCTGTACCCTTCGTGAGCTTCATGCTCTTCATGTTTCCTGTTTCTTCTTTGCGTGCTCTGCGGCTTTGCGAGAGAAACTGGTTTGGCTGTTCCCCTTATGCCACCCCGGTTCATGCTTTCCCCAGCGCTTCCAGGATCTTCTTGGGCGTGAAGGGAAGACTTGGGATCCGCACACCGAGCGCGTCGGCGACGGCGTTCGCCACGGCCGGCGCGGCCGGGGTGAGGGCCGGTTCTCCGATTCCCTTCGCCCCGAACGGTCCGACGCCGGTTCCCGACTCAAGGATGATCACGTCGGTCGACGGGAAGTCGACCGACGTCGGGATCAGATACTCGGCGAAAGACGGCGTCTTGATGAACCCCTCCTCGAGGACGAACTCCTCCATCAACGCGTAGCCGAGGCCCTGATGGGTTCCGCCCGCAATCTGACCGTGGACGGCCGCCGGATTGATCGCCCGTCCCACGTCGTGGCAGGCGGCGCACTTGAGGATCTCGATCTGCCCCGTCTCGACATCGACGGCGACCTCGACCGCGACGGCGCCGAAGGTGAAGTCGGGCCAGATGTCGCCCTGGCCGGTCTCCGGATCGAGCCCGTCGGTGAACGGCGCATTGAACTGCGCCAAGTGCGAGAGCGACAGCCCGGCGGCGGCGCACTTCCGCGCCAGGACGGCGAGCTCGAGAGAGCGTGTCTCGTCCTTCACGACAAAGGCACAGGAGTCCGCGAGGTCGACCTCCTCCGGCGCGACACCGAACTCGCCCGCTGCCATCAAGATAAGGTTCTCACGAACCTTGTTTGCTGCAAGCGTGACCGCATTGCCTGACATGTACAGCTGGCGGGTCGCCGTTGAGGTTCCGGCGAGCGGCGTTACCGCCGAGTCGGTCGCGTAGATCGTCACTTGCTCGAGCGGTACGCCGAGGATCTCGGCCGTGATCTGACAGATCGAGTTCGACTGCCCGGCGCCGATATCGGGTACACCGCAACGCAGGACGACCGTCCCGTCTTGTTCGACGCCGACCCAGGCGCGGGACGTGTCGTGGAACCACGTGATCCGTCCGTAACTCTGGAAGGTGTTGGCGAGCCCCCGACCGATCTTCTTCATCGGCGTCTCCGCCGTGCGTTCGCCGAGGGCGTGGAGCACGCGGGTCGCGCACTCCTCCGACCAGACCGCCGAAGTGACTTCTTGCCCGGTGCACGTTGTGTCTCCGGTCTGCATGTAGTTCGCGCGCCGAACCGCGAGCGGATCCAAGTCCAACGCCTTCGCGATCTCGTCCATCTGCTGCTCGTAGCCGAGGGCCGCCTGAGGGCCGCCGAACCCGCGGAACGCGCTGGTGAACGTCTGATTCGTCGGCGCTGCGACCGAATCGACGTGAATGTTGTCGATCTTGTACGGCCCCGCAGCCATCCCTGTCGCGTAGAGGAGAACGTACGGGGTCAAGTACGGATAGGCGCCGGAATCGGCGAGAAGCTTGACCTGCGACGCCGTGATCCGCCCATCCTTCTTAACGCCCGTCTTGTGCGTAACCGTAAACGGATGGCGTTTCGCCGTGGACGCGAACTGCTCCTCCCGCGTGTAGACGAGCTTGACCGGCCGACCCGTCTCTCGGGCGAGGAAGGCGAGGAAGATCTCGACGGTGATGTCTTCCTTGCTCCCGAACCCGCCGCCGACCATCGTCCCGCGAACCCGGATCCGGTTCTGCGGCACACCGAGGGCACGAGCGATCGAGCGGAAGTGCTCGATCACCTGGGTGCAGACGCGGATGTTGATCACGCCCTGCTCGTCAACCCAGGCGACGCCGCCGTCCGGCTCGAGGTAGGCGTGCTCGACGAACGGCATCTTGAACGTGCTCTCGACGACGAGATCGGCGTTGGCCATCCCCTTCTCGAAATCGCCCTTCCGAATCGCGTATCGACTGACGACGTTGTCCGGTTCAAACAAGATCGGCGCCCCAGGTTTCATCGCCTTCTCCGGCGTGAACACTCCCGGCAGGTCCTCGTATTCGATCTCGATCAGGGTGAGCGCTTGTTCCGCAAGTTCGACCGTCTCCGCTGCAACGAGCGCAATCGGTTCGCCGACGTAGCGGACGACGTCCAGGGCCAGGACCGGCGCGTCGGAGCCGGCGCGAGTCTCTCGCCCGGTTTGGCCGGGGAGATCCGTGTTCAGCTTGGCGCCCTTGGCGTCCTCGCCGGTCAGGATGCAGGCGACGCCCGGCAACTCACGCGCTCTCGAGACGTCGAGTCTCGTGATTCGAGCGGACGGGCGTGTGCTCCGGAGGACCTTGGCGTGAAGCATGTTCGGCATCGTGAAGTCGGCCGCATAGACCGTCGCCCCGACGGCCTTCCCCAGCGCATCGACCCGTCGAAGGGGCTTCCCCACCTGCCTGAGCTCCGGAAGATTCACCTCAGGCAGCGGTTTCGGCTGGACGTTGTCCATTACGCCTCACCCCCTCCCGTCTCGTCACCATCCGGGAGAACGCCCTGGCGTTTTCCTGTAAGGCGGTCCGCGGCCAAGCGGACCGCCGACACGATCTGACCGTATCCGGTGCACCGGCACAGGTTGCCGGACAGCGCCTCGCGAATCTCGGCCTCGGTTGGATCGGGGTTTCGGTCGAGGAGTGCCTTCGTCGAGACAACCATCCCCGGCGTGCAGAAACCGCACTGGATCGCGCCCGCGTCGGCGAACGCCTCTTGGATCGGATGCGGATCCTTCATCGTCCCGAGACCCGCGTTCGTCACGATCTCGGCCCCGTCGGCCTGCTGTGCGAGGACCATGCAGCTGTTCACCGCCTCGCCATTGAGGAAGACGGCGCAGGCGCCGCACTCGCCGATCTCGCAACCGTTCTTGACGTCGGTATAGCCGAGATCGCGAAGGGCCGTCAGGAGCGTTGTGTTTGGCGGGAGGGATGCCTCGTGCAACCGGCCGTTGATCGTTAGTCGGACGATTCGGCTACTCACTTCGCGCCTCCTCACACAACGACTCCAAAACGCGTCGCGTCATCCCGCGCACCACCTGCCGCTTGTATTCCGATCCGGCCCTTGGATCTGCCGCTTCTGCTGCGAAGTCGGATGCTTGAGTAATCGCTTCGGTCGAGAGTCCACTCTCAACGAGCGCGTTCTCTGCTTTGAGCACCCGGAGAGCCACAGCGGAAGCAGCCCCAACGGCGACCTGCGCATTCGTCACGGAACCCGTATCGCCGGTATCGACGCGGACAGCCACGTCGACCTTGGCCATGCACGAGATCTTCCTCAGCCCCATCTTCTCGAACGCCATTCGCGCACCCTCAGGCGGAATCGGCACGCGCACGCACGCCAGCAGTTCATCCGGCTGTCGCTTCGTCTCGAAGGCCCCGACGAGGAACTCGTCGAGCGGCAGTCGACGCGTGCCTGAGCTGCTCGCCAGTTCGACCTTGGCATCGAGGACGAGGAGCGCGGGCGCGGTGTCGGAGCAAGGGGCGGCGTTGACGAGGTTCCCGCCGACCGTCGCCCGATTCCGGATCAGCGTGTTGGCGAACGAACGCGCCATCTGCTGCAGGATCGGCGCGTGCCGCGCGATCATCGGATCGTCGAGCAGCTCAGCGATCGTCACCGCTCCGCCGATCAGAAGATGCCCGTCCTTCTCGCGGATGCAACAGAGCTCTTGGAGCCCGCCGATGTCGACAAGCGTCGACGGTTGAAGCTTCCTGCTTCGCATATCGACAATCAGATTCGTCCCGCCTGCCAAAGGCTGGGCGCCGGCCGTCGTTGACAACACACCGAGAGCCTCTGCGAGAGTTGCCGGTTTCAACAGCTCAAACCTTGGAAGAGTCATGAGACGCCCTCTTCGTCGCCCACCGTCGAAGACTCCGCAGGAGGCTTCGGCCCTAGGTACGCTCGGTTGTCCGCGGCCCGCTGGACCGCGCGGACAATCGAGCTGTACCCAGTACACCGGCACCGATTGCCCTTTAGGTAGTCGCGGACCTCGTCCTCGGTCGGCTCCGGGATCTCTTCGAGCAGCTTCTTCGTCATCATCAGCATCCCGGGCGTGCAGTAGCCGCATTGGAACGCGTTCTCCTCAATAAAGGCCTTCTGGAGTGGATCGAGCGTCCCGTCCGGCGCGGCGAGTCCTTCGATCGTGCGCACGTCGCCGCCATCAGCACTGACGGCGAGGACGAGGCAGCCGAGGACCGGCTCGCCGTTCAGCCAGACCGTGCATGCGCCGCACTCGCCGAGCCCGCAGCCATACTTCGTTCCCGTCAGTTCCAGCCGCTCGCGCAGCACATTCAGGAGTAGCTCGTTGGGCGACACGTCCAGCTCATGCCGTGTACCGTTCACCGTCAGCGAGATCCGCGCCTTCTCATCCTTCCCAACTTCGAGCAGCTCGTGAACCGGGGAAACTGACCGAGGAGTCGGGTTTCCCCGAGGAACAACTGCCACTTCAGTGGCAGTTCGTTCCCAGCTTGCAAGCAAGCAGTCGTGCGTGAGCGCGACCGCGACGCGACGTCGGTAGTCGGCGGTCGAGCGAATGTCATCGATGGGCTGGATCTCGTCACCGACCAGGCGAACGGCTTCCAGAAGCTCCTCGCTCAGCTGCCGTTCGCCCGTAAGTGGCGGCAATGCCGCCACGGCGGCTTCTGCCTTCCGCGCGCGGACCACCGTCGGCCCGACCGACCCGAGCTCGATCCGGGCCGTCCGGACTGCGTCTCCCTCGCGCACGATCCGCACAGCCACCGAGACCTTGGAGAGATCGGCGCGAACCCGAGACAGCTTCAGGAAGGCCGACGACGTCTGACTCCCGGCCGCCGAGACACGAACCTCCTTCAGGATCTCGCCCGTCCGCACGCGCGTCCTCCCGGGGCTGTTGAGCAGATCGCCAACGGCCACCGTCCGTTCCCCGTCCGGCCCGACAAGGACGGCCTCCGCCTCAAGGGCGAGGAGCGCGGGCACCGTGTCCGAGGCAGGCGAGCCATTGCAGATGTTCCCGCCAATCGTCCCGCGCATGGCGATCTGCGTTGAGCCAAAGGCGGCCGCCGCTTCAGCCAGGGCCGTCGCCTTCTCCCAGAGGAGGGCCGACGTCGCGAGCGCGCGAATCGTCGTCAGCGCGCCAATCCGGATCGTCCCCGCCTCCTCACGGATGCCGACGAGTTCGGAGAGTCCCGAGATGTCGATCACGACGTCGGGCGCGACCCGTTCCAGCTTCATGTCGACGATCAGGTTCGTGCCACCCGCCAGTGCGCAGGCGTTTTCGCCATGCTCGGCAAACGCGGCGACAGCATCAGCAAGCGAAGCGGGCCGGATGTACTCGAACCGATGAACGAGGATGTGACTGTTTGTGTGGTGTCGATGCTCGCTCATCGGCGCTCACCCCCCTCGAGCGCAGCGAGCACCCGTTCAGGCGTTATCGGTAGCTCATAGAACCGCACGCCGATCGCGTTGGCGATCGCGTTGGCGTAGGCGGCGGCAACCGGGTTCATCGCCGCCTCGCCGATCCCCTTCGCACCGAACGGCCCGGTCGGCTCGTACGTGTCGGCGAAGAAACAGGTCAGATCCTCGACCTTCGGGCTCTCGCCCATCGACGCGATCTTGGCGTCGAGCCAGTAGCCTCCGGACGCCAGCTGCCCATCCTTGTCCCAGTCACAGCCTTCGTAGAGCGCGTAGCCTGCGCCCTTGGACAGACCGCCTTCGAGCTGCCCGACGGCCATCGCCGGGTTGACGACCGTCCCGCAGTCGGAACCCATCACCGCCCGTTTCGTCGACACCTGTCCGGTCCACGTGTCGACCTCGACCTCAAGGAAAACGGCGACGTAGGCCGGCGGGCAGTTGGTCGGACGATAGGATTCGACCGCGGCCAGCGTCTTCCAGCTCTCCATCCAGCACCTCTTCGCCAGCTCCTCAAGCGTGATCGTGCGATCGGGAATCGCGGGTGCGTGAATCACGCATTGGCCTCGCTCGCTGTCGAGGCGCAGTTCGAGCGCGTCTGCATGGATGTTGAGGTAATGGGCGGCCGTCTCGAGGATCTCGGTCTTCAGTGAGGTCGCGGCCTTCACCGCCGCTCCGCCTCCGGCGTAGACGCCGCGTGTCGCGTGGGTGACACAGTCGTAGACCGTCGTCTGCGTGCCGACCGGCACGACGTTCACCTTGTCGAACGGCACGCAAAGGGCCTCAGCAACCAGCTTGGCGATCGCCTCGTGGGTCCCGCCACCGTGATCCATCAGCGCCGTGACGACGTCGACCGAGCCGTCGACGTTCACCTTGACCAGCGCCCCGGAGAAGTCGATCACGTCCCCCGGCTGCGGCGCGCCTGCGCTACTGGTATGAAAACCTCGGGCAACTCCGATGCCGGTTCGGTACCGGAGTTGCTCAGAGTTTGGCTTCGCCAAACGTCTGGGCCAGTTGATGAGTTCCGCACCTCTGCGCATCAATTCGGGCACACCGTCCGACCGCACGATCGACTTCACCTGTGGACCTTGGCCCCAGAACGTGTCGCCAAGACCGACGTAGTTCTTCATCCGCAGCTCGATCGGATCAATCCCGAGCTTCTCGGACAGCTCGTCGATCAGCTGTTCCACGGCGAAGGTCACCTGCGGGTTGCCGAACCCCTGCATCGCGCACGACAGCGCCTTGTTCGTGTAGACGGCCGTTCCGCGGTAGCGGATGTTCGGGATCTTGTAGAGCGAGACGAGCCAGCCGATCGAGACGCCGAGGAACGAGTAGGCCTGGATGTTGTGCGCGCCGATGTCGGCGACGAGGGTCATGTCGGCGCCTGTCAGTGTGCCATCGCGCTTCGCGGCCAACTTGAGGTCGATCGTGCAGCCGTAGCGCGTGTGATCGTGGGCGTCCTCTTCGCGGGTATACGAGAGCTTCACCGGCCGTCCGGCCTTCAGCGCCAGCGCGGCGCAGATGGGGATCGGCGAGTTCATCTGGATACTCGAACCGAACGTCCCGCCGATCGGGACGCGCCGAACGTCGATCTTGGAGAGCGGGATGTTGAAGATCTCGCCGAGCAGGATACGGACATTGTGGATCGACTGCGTCGTCGGCCAGACCGTGAGCCCGCCGTCCGGCTCCGGGCGCACCACGCACGACTTTGTCTCCATCTGGGCGTGGTAAACCTTGGGAAGGGTGAAATGGCCTTGGACGACAACATCGGCTTCGTCCAAGGCCCGCGAGAAGTCTCCTTCGTCGACTTCTCGTGCGCAGGCAACGTTGTTCTCGATCGGGATCTCGTTTTCGCCCCACATCACGGTGTCGTAGATCGCCGGTGCCCCGCGCTTCATCGCTTCGTGGGCGTCGATCACGGCAGGCAGCACCTCGTATTCCACCTGGATGGCGCGAACGGCGCGTTCGGCAAGCTCTTCGCTCTCGGCTGCCACTGCGGCGACCGCCTCGCCCATCCGCCGAACCTTGTCGGCAAGCACCGTATGATCCTTGTGGAGGACCGGCGGGATCGTGATGATTCGCTCGTTGTAGCGGACCTTCGGCACGTCGGCGAACGTCAGCACCGTCGCCCCCATCGCCTCCGCCTCGGAAGTGTCGATCGACTTCACGATCGCGTGCGCGTACGGGCTCCCCAGAATCCGCCCATGCAGCATCCGCGGCAGCGAGACATCAACGGTATAGACCTCCCGGCCCGTCACGCGGGCCACGGAGTCAGAGCGAGGGTAGTCGCGACCGAGAAGGTTGAACTCCCGTTCAGGCACTACGAATCCCCACCTTCGTGTCTTGTGAAGTGATTGTGCATCGCATCGGAGGCCTTCGCTACGTCGCCTTTGGCAACGGCCTCGATGATCGCAAGGTGTTCGTTGAGAGACGCCCGAAGAAGGTCGCCGCGATCCGGCAGCAGAAACTGCCTCTCCATGTCCTGCCAACCTTCGTGATCCATGAACTCGAGGAAACTCTGCTCGGTCTGCTCGACGATCGCGTTGTCCGTCGCCTGCGCAAGCGTCAAGTGGAAGTCGCGATGGAGGCGAATGTAATCCTCATAACACTCTCGTTCGGCCGCATCGGACATGTCGGACAGGAGACCTTCGAACCCCTCCGCCTTCTCTGGAGACCACCGGGCCACCGCCAGACGCACAAGCCCGCACTCGAACACCGCCCGCGCCTCCTGCAGCTGCAGCGCCTCTTCCGACGCCGAGATTGCAGCAGCAATCTCGTCCGCGATTCCCTCAGGAATCGCGCTCCCGCCGACGGCAGCTTTCACATAGCTGCCGTCGCCGACCCGCGTCTCAACAACCCCCATCAATCGCAGCGCCGCCAGCGCCTCGCGCACCGACGTCCGCCCCACGCCCGTCAGCTCCGCCAGCTTCGCCTCCGAGGGCAGGCGTTCTCCCGCAGTGAGCGACCCGTCCTGGACAGAAGAGAGGATCTCATCTACCACATGTCTAGGCCGGTTCACCTCACCCAATCTCTGAAACGGCACTAGACACCACCTCTTCGGGAAGCCGGACTACGCAGCTTCCCGCTAGCTGCTTCGCACAGCGAAGCGGCCAGATGACAATGCGGGGGCGGTTGTTGGATTCGCTGAGTCGCCTAAACGCCATCAGATAAACCTTCCAGCGGAACACGAGAAGCCCTGTATCGTCAGCTTCTCGCAAGCTACTGCCGCGCAGTAGCCCTTCTCATCAAGCTGCTTTCCCGTTGAGGAAAGCGGCCAGACTACAGAGCGAGGCTTCTTCGTCTCGACTAGACGCTTGATTGGCATTGCGGATGGATGATATCACATCTGCCAGGTGTCTGACAGATGTGATAGTACCCGGGCCGTCACTTCAACCTTCCGGAGACTGGGAAGCCAGTAGTCATTGGCATGGTGCTCAACAGCGAGCAGTTGCATCCCGCACCACCTTCCCGGTTTCTCAGTCGAGCTTCTAGCATGTTTCCTCCCCCCCCCCCTGGGTAGTCGACACCTGTTGTACTCGGAGGTACCATGCCATCAGCCTAACAGCCTCGATGGTGAGGACAGGGACATGCAGTGAGCACCACGGACACGCCGGCATTTGGCACGGACGAAGCGACTGAGGATCTTGCGCAGCTTCTGGATGCTCAGCTTCGCTTCCTACGTGCTACCCGCCTTCAGGTGACTCGCCAAACCGGGGTAGTTCACGGAGTCGCCTTCCCACTCGTTTGGGCTATCGGGGAATCGTGCGAGACCCTCATCTTGCTTGCACAGGATCGAAGACTGCGCGACAGCTATTCGATTGCCAGGTGCATTATCGAGGGTGTCGTCAACGTTCTGTATGTCTACGCTGAGGGTACGCCCGTTGCTGAGAGGGCCCTTCGCTATTGGGCACAGAAGTCCTTCCGTGGGATCAACAGGCAACTTCAGCTCCTGAGAGATCATCTCGGCTGTAGCTCTGACCTGAAGCTAGAGGTCAGAAAGGGCTCGCTCCTCGAAGACGCAATAGACGAATTCACGGCAAAGAAAGGCCGCGAGATGAATAGCTGGTCTGGGTACACGTTGGAACGCCGGCTTCAGACTGCCGAAGGTGTCTTTGGCAGCCAGCTGATCAGAATGATCAAGCTGGCTATCGATGCTGTGTTTGTAGATGCCTCGGAGGTCGTCCACTCAACATACTACGGCGCCCTGCTGGCGATGGGGCGGTCTGGACGCGCCCCGATCGGCCAACCGGCATCTTCTGAACTCGAAGAATACCAACGAAAACATGTGCAGATGCTTCTCGTCGTTGTTGCAGGATGCATCTGTACTCTGATGAAGGCGATTGGAATGTGTGTTGACCTTCATGACGGCCCGGACACAGCGAAGGAGCTGTATCTCGATTGGACAAAGCGCTACTTTGAGGCACCAATGTGGAGTGACGCATCGTTTGGGGCGGATGCGTAGGCATCGGAGGGATGCGGGGTCAAGTCTTGCAGTCCAGCACCGGTATGCGCTCGACTGCCGTCATGGCCCGACCGTTGCGGATTGAGTACCCGGGTGCCCTCTATCACTTAACCAGTCGCGGAAATGCTGGGCAGGGAACGTTTGTTGATGACGCCGATCGCGAGGCGTTCTTGCAGACCGTTCATCAGGTCGTCGACCGGTTCAACTGGTTGTGTCACGCCTACTGCCTGCGCGGATAGGCGAACGCAGTTCGCCCAAGCAACGCTGAGCGTTGCCACACTACACATCTGCTGGTCGAGACGGTCGATCCAATCCTATCCCGTGGCATGCGCCAGCTGAACGGGGTGTACACACAGGCATTCAATCGGCATCACAAGCGGCGAGGACATCTCTTCCAGGGCCGTTTCAAAGCGATCCTCGTTGAGAGAGACTCATACCTGCTCGAACTCTCTCGATACGTTGTGCTGAACCCCGTGCGTGCAAGAATGGTTCGAAGTGCCAAGGACTGGAAGTGGAGCAGCTATCGCGCTACGTTGGGGGGCGTTGAACCTCCCGAGTTCCTGACCGTGGAATGGGTCCTCTCTCAGTTCGGTCCTACGCGAAGCCAGGCTCAGAGAGCCTATCGTCGCTTCGTATCTGCAGGCCGTGGCATCCCCATCTGGAACAACCTTCGCGGGCAGATCTATCTTGGGAGCGACGAGTTCATCGTGACTCTTCCCCAAATCGAACGCGGGCTGAAAGAGATCCCACGTGTCCAACGCCTCGCGGATCGGCCAAGCCTGGAGGAGATCTTCTGCGGCAAGGTAGATCCCGAATCCATATCTCAAGCCTACAGACAGCATGGCTATACGATGAAGGAGTGAACCGCCCCGGGTTTTCCGGAGACTGTTTTTCTTGAGAGGATGGAGTCATGACAAGATCAAACAGGTACTCTCCAGAGGTCCGGGAGCGGGCGGTTCGGATGGTGTTCGAGCACGAGCGCGAGCACAGCTCGCAGTGGTCGGCGATCGTGTCGATCGCGGCTAAGATTGGCTGCACCGCGGAGACGCTTCGGAAATGGGTGCGCCGGACTGAGGTCGATACAGGTCGGCGTGAAGGCATGACAAGCGATGAACGGGCTCGAATCAAGGAGCTGGAGCGGGAGATCCGCGAGCTACGCCGGGTGAACGAGATTCTCCGCAAGGCAGCGGCTTTTTTCGCCCAGGCGGAGCTCGACCGGCGACCGAAGCGATGACGTTGTTCATCGATGAGCATCGAGAGGCCCACGGGGTCGAGCCGATCTGTGCGGTGCTGCCGATCGCCCCGTCGACCTACTACGAACAGAAGGCCCGCCAGGCCGATCCCTCGCGATTACCGGAGCGTGCTCGTCGCGATGCCATCCTGTGCAAGGAGATCGACCGGGTATGGCATGAGAACCGCCGGCTCTACGGTGCCTACAAGGTCTGGCGTCAACTTCACCGAGAGGAGATCGAGGTAGCCCGCTGCACGGTAGAGCGTTTGATGCGTCAGTTGGGCCTTGCGGGGATCGTTCGGGGTCGGAAGACTCGGACGACGATCCCCGATGAGACGGCGGCACATCCGGCGGACTTGGTGGGACGTGACTTCACGGCCACTCGACCGAACCAATTGTGGGTAGCAGATCTGACCTACGTGGTGACCTGGGCGGGCTTCGTGTACGCCGCATTCGTCATCGACGCGTTCTCGCGGAAGATCGTCGGCTGGAGGGTGTCGCGATCGTTGCGCAGCGATCTGGCGCTCGATGCGCTGGAGCAAGCGCTCTACGCTCGTCCCGACACCGAGCGTCTCGTGCACCACAGCGACCGGGGCGTGCAGTACCTGTCCATCCGCTACACGGAACGCCTCGCTGAAGCAGGCATTGAGCCATCGGTAGGCAGTGTCGGCGACTCGTACGACAACGCGCTTGCGGAAACAATCATCGGCTTGTACAAGACGGAGGTGATTCGTCAGCTGGGACCTTGGCGCAACGTTGATCACGTGGAGTTCGAGACCCTCGATTGGGTGGACTGGTTCAACAAGCGGCGGCTGCTTGAGCCGATCGGCAATGTCCCACCTGCCGAGTTCGAGGAGCTACACTATCAGAGTCAGGAGGCTCCGGTCATGGTGGCCGGACTCACGTAAAGAACCCTCCGGAAAACCCGGGGCGGTTCAGTCGGGCGGCTGATCTGGAAGTGCGTGGCGATTGCATCTTCCGACGGGAACCGACTTCCTGGCTCCAGTGAGCGATCTCGGATTCCTCGCTGAAGGATCATGTACAGCTGGTAGTACAAGGGAATCGACGAGGACGTGGAAACTCCGCGTCCGTATGAGGACACGGCATCGAGGAAGCGTTCGTGTTTCGGAGCCTGTTTCGTCATCGGACCTCCAACGTGGCGCCTGTGCGATGCTCAACCATAACCTTGTGCTGACGTCAGAACAAGTCCCCGTGTTCGTATTGGATACTCATCGCTTTGCGTGCGTTCCTTGTTGACGAAGCCAGTGCGCGGGGACAGGCTTGCTCCCGGAATGTTGCAGGATCAACAACTCCGGTGAGCCAGGTGGATTCCGCTTCGGTCCGCTGCGCACCGACGGCACTCCGGATGGGCCTGCATCCCGTTTCAAGTTTGACTTCGCTGCCTCCCTCTCCTAGTCTGGTGAACGCGTTCCGAAGCGCTGAACTGCCTGCATCTCGCGGAAGCGCGCGAAGTGAAGAAGTGATAGGCCAGCTTGGATACGACGGAGGGATCATGGCAGATGAGGGGAAGGTCGTTCTAATCACGGGTGCCTCGTCGGGCATCGGCAAGGCGTGTGCGGATGCCCTCGCGCAGCGCGGGTATGTGGTGTTTGCGGCCGCGCGGTCTCTGCCCGAGGAGCAACTTGGCGGCGGCGCTTCGGCGCACGGACGGCACGGCATTCAGATGGATGTGGTTGACGAATCCTCAGTTGGGGAGGGTGTCGACCGGGTGTTGCTGCAAGCCGGGCGGCTTGACGCGGTGGTGAACTGCGCCGGTTTTGGAATCGGCGGGTCGATCGAGGATACGTCGATCGATGAGGCGAAGGCGATCTTCGAAACAAACGTGTTCGGGACCTTGCGCGTCTGCCGCGCGGCGCTACCGATCATGCGGGAGCAGCGGTCCGGACGCATCGTGAACGTCTCGTCTCTCGCCGGACGGATTGGCCTTCCCTTCCAGGGTCTCTACAGCGCCACCAAGTTCGCGATCGAGGGGCTGACCGAGGCGTTGCGGATGGAAGTGAAGGCGTTCGACATTCACGTGAGCCTGATCGAGCCCGGTGACTTTTGCACCGGCTTCACGGCAAACCGCCGCGTCGTCGACGATCCTGTCGATGGTTACAGGGAGCGGTTGCAGGATGCGCTTGAGGCGATGGAGTGCGATGAGACAGGCGGCGCGTCGCCCGATCGAGTCGCCAGGCTGTTGTATCGGATCCTGCGCGCGCCGTCCCCGCGACTGCGGTACACGGTGGGCCCGCTCTCGCAGCGACTCTCGGCGATCGGCAAGGCGTTTCTGCCGCCCAGTTTCTTCGAACGAGGAGTCATGAAGCACTACCGCGTGCTGTAGGAGGAGAACGCGCTTCCGGGAAGCTCTGCCTGGGTGCGCATCAAGAGGAATCCGACCAAGGAGTCTGCAGATGGACCTATTCGAGAAGTGTCGTCGGTTCAAGGAGGATCCAGGTTTCGCTCAGGCGTTGGGGTTTCCGACTAACCCAAGCACCGCGAAGGCGATGGGCCTCTACCCGTTCTTCATTCCCCTTAACGGTACCGAAGGGACGACGGTGACGGTCGGCGGGCGGCAACTGATCATGATCGGGTCCAACAACTACCTCGGACTAACCACGCATCCCAAGGTCCGGGAAGCTTCAGTCGAGGCGATCCGCGAATTCGGGACGAGTTGCACTGGCTCTCGATTCCTCAACGGCACGCTGGTCATGCACCAAGAACTTGAGCACAAGCTGGCGAGCTTCCTTGGCAAGGAACGCGCGATCGTGTTCAGTACGGGTTACCAGGTCAACCTGGGCACGATCTCCGCGCTCGTCGGGCGCAATGACGTGATCATCTGTGACAAAGAAGACCACGCGAGCATCGTCGACGGGAGTCGGCTGGCGCTTGGCCGGGTCGTGCGTTTTCGTCACAACGAGGTGGAGGATCTGGAGAGGGCGTTGAAGGCCTGCCCAGCCGATGCCGGGAAACTGGTCATCGTCGACGGCGTTTTTAGCATGGGTGGTGAACTATCGCCATTGCCCGACATCGTCCCGGTATGCAAGGAGCACGGTGCCCGCCTGATGGTCGACGATGCGCACGGCATCGGAGTGACCGGGGCCGGACGCGGTACGGCCGCCCATTTCGGGGTTTCCGAAGACGTGGATCTCATCATGGGAACGTTCAGCAAGTCGCTCGCGTCGGTCGGCGGTTTCGTCGCCGGCAGCGACGCCGCGATCGATTGGATCCAGCACTTCGCCCGATCCTTGATGTTCAGCGCGAGCCTCCCGCCGCCGAACGTGGCCGCTGCGCTCGCGGCCCTTGAGGTCCTCGAGCAGGAGCCGGAGCGCGTCGACCGAGTGAACGAGGTCGCGGAGCGGATGCGAGTCAGATATCGAGAGATGGGCTACGACGTCGGAGCGAGCGAGACGCCGATCGTTCCGATCTTCGTCGGAGGCGCGATGGAGGCGATGACGCTGTGGAAGGCCGTCTTCGAAGCCGGCGTCTACACAAACGTCGCCATTCCACCCGCCGTTCCCGAGGGGAAATCGCTCCTGCGAACGAGCTACATGGCCACGCACACGGACGATCAGCTTGTCGAAGTCGCAGAGATCTTCG
>Ga0222683_1000038_pt1 | contig 68045 bp, 62 predicted proteins | sample AntAcemetage1073_FD_179841 | JGI IMG/M metagenome (GOLD analysis project Ga0222683, IMG submission 179841) | Saline water microbial communities from Ace Lake, Antarctica - #1073 | ecosystem: Environmental > Aquatic > Non-marine Saline and Alkaline > Saline | place: Antarctica: Ace Lake... | reverse complement strand
CATCCTTGCCGGTTCTCCCTCGTCGCATGGGGGCAGGGTCCTGGAGCTGATAGCGGCGGAGAGCGGCCGTTTCGGCCCCGCCGACATCGCCGTCGGTGTGCCCGACGGGGGCGTGACCCCTTTTCTCTCTTCCAGGCTGGCGGAGGAGGGCCTGCCCGCGTTCGATCCATCCGGCAAGTCCCTCAACGAACATCCCCTGTACGGCCTTATCGAATCGTTCAGGGGACTGGTCTGCGAGGGAACGTACGCGGCCGCCGCTGCGTTCCTGCGCAACGCCGACGTCCTTTCCTGCCTGGAAAGGGTGCGCGGCCTGCAGTCCCGGGCGGTCCTGAAAGGACTCGACGAATTCCGGAAGGAGTACCTGCCCGCCGACCTGGAGGATATAACGCGCCGCCTGCCCGCAGGGGATGGCGGGGAAGGCCGGGGGAGGTCCGGCAGCCTCGGAGGGGCGGCCGCTTTCGCGCTGGAACAGGTTGAGGCCTTCGGAAAGAAAGATATTGAAAGCGCCGTGAGGTCGTTCCTTCAGACCGTCTACGCGGACCGGGTGGTCAGCCCCGGCGTGCCTGCGGACGAGGAGTTCAGAGAGGTGGCGAAGCTGGTGGACGACGCGCTGCGGGAGCTGGGGATGGTGTTTGACGGCGACCCCGGCATCGCCAAAGAGGACGGTCTGGACCTGCTGCTGGAGAGGTTGAGGCCGCAGTCATATTACCCGGAGCGCGCGGACGCGGTCATCGACCTGGAGGGATGGCTCGAGCTGCCGTGGAACGACGCCCCGTTCCTCATAGTCACCGGCATGAACGACGGGTTCGTCCCGGACGGCCGGCTGAGCGATATCTTCCTGCCGGACTCGCTCCGCGGACAGCTGGGCCTGCGGTGCGACGCGGACAGGCTTGCCAGGGACTCGTACCTGATGAGCGGCCTCATCGAGTCCCGCAGGACGGACGGGCGGGTCTGCTTCATCGCCGGCAAGACGAGCGCGCCGGGCAACCCCCTGAAGCCGTCCCGCCTCCTCTTTCGCTGCGGCGACGGGGAGCTGCCGCCCCGCGCGCTGAGGCTCTTCGGCGATCCCGATGAGGAAAGGCCGAACTGCCCTTCGACTGTGAGCTTCAAGCTCGACGCCCGCCCCCCCGCGGACCTTCCGGCGGGCAGGCTGGACATCGTGAAGATGCAGGTCACGCGCTTCAGGGATTACCTGGCCTGTCCGTTCCGTTTTTACCTGAAGCACGTGCTCGGCATGGAGGAGCTGGACGACGTGGAAGCGGAGATGGACGCGAGGGATTTCGGCGCCATGGTGCACCACGCGCTCAACGCGATGGCGAAAGACGACGCGATGCGCGCGTGCGCGGACGAGCGGCGCCTGCGCGCGTTCCTCTGCGCCGGGGCGGAGCAATGGGTGGAGCGGCGTTTCGGGCGGTCACCTCTTCTGCCGGTGCTGATACAGCTCGAGTCGGCGCGGCAGCGGCTCGGGGCGGCGGCGCGGGTCCAGGCCGCGCTGGCCGGTGACGGGTGGGAGATCCTGCATTCGGAGATGATGGTCGAGGCCCGCCTCGGCGGCATGCTTGTAGTGGGCCGGATCGACCGTATAGACAGGCACCGCGGGACAGGCAGGCTGCGGATTCTGGATTACAAGACCTCGGATAATGCCGAGGAGCCGGCGAAGGTGCACCTGGGCGCACCCGCCCCACATGCGGCCGGCTACATGCAGCTCACGGTCAAAGGCAGGGAGAAGCGGTGGATCGATCTCCAGCTTCCGCTGTACCGGATGCTGCTGGCAGGCAGTGAGGAGATCGCCGGCCCCGTGGAGCTGGGCTACTTCGACATGCCGAAAGCCGTCAACGACACCGGCGTCACCACGTGGGACGGTTTCAACGAAGAGCTGCTGGAGTCCGCCGTCGCCTGCGCCCGCGGCGTGGCCGGGGACGTCCGGAACCGCAGGTTCTGGCCTCCGGCCGAAAAGGTCAGGTACGATGATTTCGAGAGCCTCTTTCACGATGATATCGCGAAATGCATCGATGCGGATGCGTTTACGGCATTTCTCAAGGAAAGTATAAAAAAATAGTACAGCGTATAGCGTACAGCGTACTGCGAAAGGAGGATACATGGGAACCATCAAGAGCTTCAGGGAATTGGAGATATGGAAGAAGGGGATTGAGCTTGTTAAAGGGATCTATAAGATGACTGCTGGATTCCCTAAAAGCGAACTGTATGGACTAACTTCCCAAATGAGACGGTGTGCAGTATCTATTCCTTCCAATGTGGCAGAAGGGTTTAGAAGAAGGCATCCGAAGGAATTTAAGCATTTCCTGAATATTGCATTGGGATCATCGGCCGAGCTCGAGACCCAACTGGTTATCGCCAAGGAACTAGGTTATTTGGAGGGCGAAAGAGAGGCTTATTTTATCGAGGTTATAGACCATATAGACCGCATGATAGTTAGTTTATGGAAAAAGCTTTGACTTGGTACGCAGTACGCAGAACGCAGTACGATATACGATGTACTGAACGGGCGGTACTATGTTGCAGTTCACGACGGGCGGAAGTTGAGTGATGAGTGTGGAAATAAGAAATGAGGCAATATCGGCGTCGGCGGGGTCGGGCAAGACCTTCGCGCTTGCGCACCGCTACATAAGGCTCCTCGCGAACGGCGTGAAGCCCGGCAGGATCAGCGCCCTTACCTTCTCACGGAAGGCGGCGGGGGAGATATTTGACTCGATCGTCAGGTACCTGTCGGAAGCCGCGGTGTCACCTGAGAGGGCGCTGGAGACGGGAGCACGAATCGAGAAGCAGGAATTCACTACCGGCGAATTCCTGCGGCTCCTGCGGGGGGTCCTGGCTGATCTGAACCGACTGAACATCGGGACCCTGGACAGCTTCACCGTCAACATAATCAGGATGTTCCCGATGGAGCTCGGCGTCTCCCCCGACTTCCTGGTGATGGACAACGAAGGGGCCGGTGCGGAGGGCGCCCGCAGGGAAGTGCTCTCCGAAATCTTCAGCCGACGCAAGGTTAGAAAAGCGGCGCAGCGGAGGTTCCTCGAGGCGTTTAAAAACGCGACTTTCGGCCAGGCGGAGAAGGCGCTCCAGCGAAGCCTGGACAAGTTCACCGGCGTGTACCACGGCTATTACCAGGTCCTCCCGGAGCGGGACAGGTGGGGGGAGGAGAAGGTGATATGGCCGGGCGGGTCCCCGTGGCTGACGGAGGCCTGTGACGTGGGGGCCTCGGCGGTCGCCCTGGAGCGCCTGCTCGCGGCGGACGGCCTGCCGGAGAAGGTCATGGCCCGCTGGAGGACTTTTCTCGGGGCCGTCCGCGTTTACGGCTTCGGCTCGCCGTGGAGCAGTGATATCAAGTACATGTTCGGGAAGCTCATCGAGGAGGCGGAGGGCCTGCGGGAGGGGCGTGCGGTTATCGGCATAGAGAAGAAAGAGTGCGCCCTCTCCCCGGAAGAATGCCGCGCGGCGCTGGAGTTGCTGACGCACATAGTGCGGACGGAGCTGCGCTCCGCGATGATGAAGACCCGGGGCATATACGCGATCCTTGACCAGTACGAGCAGCTATACGACGGGATGATACGCAGGCAGGGGAAGCTCACCTTCGACGACGTGCAGTACCTGCTGACGGAGTCGAACCGCCACAGCGGCGGGGCCCTGATAAGCCGGGACTCCCGGCAGCAGGCGCGGCTCTACATCGACTACCGCCTCGACTGCAGGCTCGACCACTGGCTGCTCGACGAGTTCCAGGACACCAGCGACCTGCAGTGGGAGGTGCTCCGCAACCTCATTGATGAAATACTCCAGGACGCAAGCGGCAGGCGCAGCTTCTTCTACGTCGGCGACGTCAAGCAGGCCATTTACGGTTGGCGGGGCGGAAACTACCGCCTCTTCGGCAACATATTGAAGCGGTATGGTGGCCGCATCGAGGAGAGCCCCCTCGACACCTCCTTCCGCTCCTGCCGGCCCGTCATTGATACGGTGAACGCGGTCTTCGGAAACCTGCCGGAGGGCCTGCTTCCGCCGGGAGCGCTCGCGGAGTGGAAGAGTGTCTGGCGGGATCACCGGTGCCGGGATGGGGTTGTCCCCGAAAGCGGCTGCGCCGCCCTCCTGGAGCCCCCATGCTGTGACGGGGGGAGGAAGCCCGCTGCGGAGGACCGGTACGGCTGCGTAGCCTCTCTGCTGAAGGAGATCGACCCGCCGGGGCGCGGTCTCTCGGCGGCGGTACTCGTGCGGTCCAACAAGAGCGGCAAGGAGATAGTCGATTTCCTGCGCCGCGAGTGCGGCGGGATGCCGATCGTCCACGAGGGAAAAGCCGTCATCAAGGACAATCCGGTCGTTTCCGTCCTTCTCTCGCTCGTCAGGTTCGCGGCGCATCCCGGGGACACGTTCGCCTGGCGCCACCTGGAGATGAGCCCGCTCGGGGAATATCTTCCGGGGAAAGGGCCTGCCCGCGGCAGTCTCCCGCGGAAGCTGCTGCGGAGGATACAGGAGTCCGGCTTCCATCCTTTCATCCGGGAGTGGGGCGGCCGCCTCGCGGCGGCGGGCGCGCTCGACGACTTCGGCAGGAAGAGGCTGAACGACCTCGCTGAGGCCGCCATCGAGTTCGACGCGGAGGGCTGCCGCGACTGCGGCGACTTCCTGCGCTTTATCGATAACTACGAGATATGCGAGCTTGCCGCCGGGAACGCCGTGCGCGTCATGACCATCCACCAGTCCAAGGGCCTCGGGTTCGATATCGTCGTGCTGCCCGACCTGCACGAGCATAAGAAGATTACCGGCGCGCACCGCATCGAATTCGTGACGGCCCGCGACCCCGAGACCACACTGCCCGCCTGGTCCTTGAAGATGCCGCGCAGGGTCATGGCGGAAAGGGACCCGGTGCTCGCCGCCGAGCTGGAGTCCGCCGACGAGTCCGCCGCTTTCGAAAATCTCTGCGTCCTCTACGTGGCGTTGACGCGGGCCAGGCAGGGGCTCTACATGGTCACCTCTTACCCCGGGAAAAACGCAAACGCGGTACGGTCCGACACCCTTGTGAAATTGCAGCTGGCGGGCGACCCGAAGCCGCTTGACGGGGAGCGCGTCAGGATAGCCGGGGGGGAGTATGTCCTGCTTTACGAGGCCGGCGAACGCGACTGGCACGTGAAGGCGCCGCCCCGGGAGCGGCCGGAGTCGGAGATGGTGCTCCGCGAGCCGCCGGAGGGCTACCTTGCCGGGCCCTCGCGCCGCCGCAGGCTCAGGCGCGTATCGCCGTCGGCGCGGGCGCGTGAGAGGCAGAGCGCCGCCTCCCTCTTCGCGCCCTCGGCGCGGGCCGGGCTCGATTTCGGCTCGGCCGTGCACGAGCTCTTCAAGGAGCTCTCCTGGGTCGAGGAAACCGATATCGACGTATTGACCCGGAGCTGGCTGAAGACCTCGAAGGCCCCGGAGGAGGTCGGTGAAAGGGCCGTCGAACAGTTTCGCCGGGCGCTCGAATCCGCCGAGGTCGGGCGGGCCCTCTCCCGGCCGGGGGGCGATGTTGAGCTGTGGCGCGAGAAACGCTTCGATATCGTCATGGGCGACCGGTGGGTGACGGGGGCTTTCGACCGGGTCACGATTACAAGGGCCGGCGACGGCAAACCGGTAAAGGCGACAATACTGGATTACAAGAGCGACGGGGTCGCGCCGGGTGCAGACCTGTCGGATATTGCCGAGAGGTACCGCCCGCAGCTTGAGCTCTACAGGAGCGCCCTGTCCAGCCTGCTGAACCTCTCCACGGAGAGCATCGAGACCCGGCTCCTTTTCACGCAGCCGGGCAGGATATTCCGGTTGGAACGGGCGGCGCGGGGGGAGTGTTAAAACAGTATATCTTCCCTTTGACCGCGGCGTCCGTGCTTGAGTACAATACAGGCGGGATTGCGGATGACGATAACGGAAAGAGGCTCGCATGAGTAGGGCTGTCATTGTTGATGACAACCACTTCTTCTGCGAAGCTTTCCGGCGTTACGCCGAGAAGGCCTTCCCGGCGCTGAGCGTCGCGACGTTCGAGGATGCCGAGGAGGCCCTCGCCGCCCTGGACCCTTCCATCGACCTCCTTATCCTCGACTGGGAAATGCCTAAGATAGACGGGGCGGAGTTTCTCGAGCGCGCCGTGGAGAAGGGCATGCCGAGGAAGAAGATACTGATCCTGAGCAGCCACACGTCCGAGGAGCTCCACCAGAGGTTCGCTACCGGCAGCTGCCTGGGCGTCCTGCAGAAGTTCGAGTGCTTCCAGGAGAAGATCCTCGACATGATTCTGCACGAAACCGCGTCGGGAGAAGGTCAGACGCTGCCGTGAATTCGGGCTCGCTTTCCGGCCTGCGTGCCGCTACAATATTTTTTCCCTAAGGATGGACGGCAAAGCAACGGGCGGACGATAGTCCGGGCCGTTGCGTCGCCGGTTCATTGCGGTATCCATGATGAAGAACAGAGGCATAGCGTTCAAGCTCATATTCTGTATACTCACGAGCTGCATCCTGATTTTTGTGATCGTCTTCGGTTACAACTACCTCTTTTCACGCAGGATCATAATCAGGAATATCAAGGACAATGCTTTCAACCTCGCCCGCGTCACCGTCCACAAGATCGAAGCTGTATTGAATTCCGTCGAAAAGATCCCCGAGAATATCGCTTATTCCCTCGAAGAGTCTTCCTACAGGAAGAAGGGATTGATGAACCTCCTTCGCTCGGTGGTCGAGAACAATCCCGAGATATACGGGGCGACAATAGCTTTCGAGCCGTACGCGTTCGAGAAGGACTCATTGTACTTCGCGCCGTATTTCTACAAGAGCGAGGGCGAAGTGAAATACAGCAACCTCGGGGACGCCTCCTACGATTATTTCTCCTGGGACTGGTACAGAATTCCCGGGGAGCTCAAGCACCCCGTGTGGAGCGAGCCGTATTACGACGAGGGCGGCGGCAACATCATTATGTCCACCTACGCCGTGCCCTTTTTCCGGGACGTCGACGGGGAGCGGCGGTTCATGGGGATCGTCACCGCCGACGTGTCCCTCTCCTGGCTGCAGGACATCGTCTCCTCGATCAAGATAGGTAAAACGGGCTACGGCTTTTTAATCTCCGGCGAGGGGAGGGTCGTCACACATCCCGACGAGAAGCTTATCATGAACGAGACGCTCTCCAGCCTTGCCGGGGCCCGGGGCGACACGCAGTTGCTCGAGATCGGCAGATGCATGATACGCGGCGATCTCGGGTTTGCCCCCTGCGATAGCCCGGACAGCGGTGAAAGATGCTGGATGCTGTACGCTCCCATACCGTCAACCGGCTGGTCCCTCGGTATCCTTTACCCGAGGCGCGAGCTCATGGCCGATATCACCCGCCTCAACTGGACTGTCATCGTTCTCGGCCTGGTGGGTATCGCGTTCCTCCTGGGTGTTATCGTATTGATTTCAGGCTCGATTACCCGCCCGCTGAGATTGCTTGCCCGGACGACGAACGATATAGCGGAGGGCAACCTGGATTTCAAGATGCCCGCGATCAAGTCCGGGGATGAGGTGGGGCAGCTCGCTGATTCTTTTATATACATGAGAGACTCTTTGAAGAGGCACATAAAGGAATTGACCGAGACAACGGCGGCGAAGGAGAGGATGGAGAGCGAGTTGAAGATCGCGCACGACATCCAGATGGGCATCCTTCCCAAGATATTCCCTCCTTTCCCCAATAAACCCGAGTTTGATATTTACGCCGTCCTGAAGCCGGCCAGGGAGGTCGGGGGCGACTTCTTCGACTTCTTCTTCATCGATGACGTCCACCTCTGTTTCGTTATCGCCGACGTGTCGGGGAAGGGGGTCCCGGCTTCCCTCTTTATGGCCGTCACGAAAACGCTGATCAGCGTTATCGCGCGTGAAATCGGGAGCCCCGATGAGATCCTGGACAAGGTAAACAAGGAGATCGCGCAAGATAATCCCTCTTTCATATTCGTTACTGTTTTCTGCGGCGTATTGAACGTAAAAACGGGAGAGATATGGTATTCTAGCGGCGGCCACAACCCGCCGCTGCTTCTCCGCCGGGGCGAAAAATCCGAGTTCATAAAGGGGGCGGTCAGCCTCCTGGTGGGGATTGAAAGTGATACGATCTACACAAAAGAAAAATTGATATTGCAGCCGGGGGACACTATCTGCATGTATACCGACGGCGTCACGGAGGCATTTAACGCCCGGCTGGAGCTGTTCTCGGAAGGAAGATTGGAGGAGGCGGTGTGCGCCCTCCGGGGAGAGCCCATAGAAGGGCTTGTCAAGGGCCTCCTGAAAAAGGTTAAATCCTTTTCGCTCGGAGTCCCGCAGTCCGACGACATCACCGTTATGGTCCTGCGGTATTTCGGGGACAGCAAGAAGAGATGAAAAAACAAGATGCAAGAAACAAGATACAAGATACAGGATGCAAACGAATAACCAATGTTCAAAAAAAGATTTATCCACGAATTACACAAATTAACACGAATTTGAAAAACAAAGCCACTGAAACACTGAAGGTAACGACTGTTGGAAATTGAAGGTTGAAAGGGATGCTGGAAACTTGAAAACACGCCTTAGGCGGGCAAGCTTGAAACTTGTAGCAGGAAGCTGAATACGTTAAGCGCAATACTCATCACGCACGACGCAATACGAATCACGAACGACGATTCACTAGATAAAAGGAGTAAGATATGGCGCTCACTGTAGAGGTTGCAGAGAACAGGCCCGGGATATACAGCATAACTCCCCTTGGCTCGATTGATACGAACACGCACACGGTTTTGGAGGCGACGGTAGACTCGGTTTTAAGCGCTTCGCCAAAGGTGGTTATACTCGACATGGAAGGAGTGACGTACATTAGCAGTATGGGCCTGCGGGTTATATTTAAACTGAGCAAGGCACTCGGTCAGAGCGGAGGGAAGTTAACCATGGGGAACCTGCAACCCCAGATTAGGAAGGTGTTCGAAATTATAAATGTCCTCCCCTCCATGAATATTTTCGAGAGCGTTGTAGAACTGGATAATTATCTTGATGCCATGCAGCGAAAAGAAATAGGTTTTTAACATGTCCAGGAAACTGATGGTCATTCCGGAGCTATGTTCCGGGTGTAGAATCTGCGAGCTGGTCTGCGCCATCAAACATATGGGTGTCAACAACCCGAAGAAGAGCGCGGTCAGGGTGATAGTCACCTACCCGCACCCGGTGGTGAGAATGCCGGTGGTCTGCAGCCAGTGCAAGTCGGCCCCGTGCGAGGAGGTCTGCCCGGTCAATGCCCTGCACAGGGAGGACGGTGTGGTCAAGCTGGACAGGGAGAAGTGTATTTCCTGCTACAAGTGCGTCGAGGCCTGCCCGTTCGGGGCCATCTACGCCCACGAGGATTGCGACTACCCGATTAAGTGCGACCTGTGCGGCGGGGAGCCCGAGTGCGTCGCTCATTGCCCCAAGGGCGCCCTTCGCCTGATCCCGGAGGACGTCCTGGGAGAGTCAAGGCGCCTGAACAATGTCCTGAGCTATGCGCACATGAAGGAGATCGAATTCTACGAAAAGGGGGAGAAGAAGATAATCCACTACGCCGATGTCGGGAAGGAAGAATTATAATAAATGTTACTAATGGAGGTTACTAAAGGAAGTTACGAAAGAGGGTTACTAAAAGGTTGCGAGGGGAAATTACTCAGGATAGTTACAATAGCCATTAACTAGCACACTTTAGTAACTGATAGTAACCTGAACTTAGTAACCTTTAGTAACGGTCATGAATTCAAGTTTAATAACAGACACATAAATATTGCCCCGGATAGCGAAGCTGGTATTGACCTATGATAAAGAGCGGGTACTTCAAGAAACACCTCAGGGTGGACCTCACGGCGGGTACTGCCGAACGGGTCGACCTGCCGGACGCCTTTCTCGAGCGCTATATAGGCGGCCGGGGTTTCGGCGCGAAGCTCGTGTGGGATAATTTAAGGCATCGCGATTTTAAAATAGATCCCCTCGGGCCGGAAAATCTCATGGTCGTGGCGCCGGGCCCCCTGACGGGCGCCTACCTCCCCTCCTCGGGAAAAAACTCTTTTGTCGCCATTGCTCCCGCGACCGGCCTCTACGGGGATTCCTCCATCGGAGGCTCGTTCGGGGTCGAGCTGCGGCAGGCGGGGATCGACGCGCTCTCCATCACCGGCAGGGCTCCCGTCCTCTCGATATTGTTTATCGACAACGGCCCCGCCGCCATCGTCCCCATGCCGGAGCTTGCGGGAAAGGGCTGCCTCGAAACGGAGGGCATCATCGAGGAGCGGCTGGGTACGCACAGCATAAAAACCGCCGCTATAGGCGTCGCGGGCGAGAACCTGGTCAGGTTCGCATGTATTAATGCGGACTGGAGCCGCAATGCCGGGCGGACGGGCATGGGGGCCGTCATGGGGTCGAAGAACCTCAAGGCGATCGTGGTTCGCGGCCACCACGACCTCCCGGTTCACGACATTGAGGGGCTCGTGGAGGAAGCCCGCCGGGCTACAGCCTACATGCGGGACCACCCGTACTTCAAGATATGGCACCGGGAGGGCCTGATGGCGGTTATGGACTACGCCAACGACGTGGGCATCCTGCCGACCCGCAATTTCAGGGACAGCGTTTTTCCCGGGATCGAGAAGATCAACAGCCAGACGATGCTCGATCACTACAAGATCGGTGACGCCGCCTGCTTCGGCTGCCCGATGTCCTGCGGTAATATCTGCCTGGTTAAGGACGGCAGGTATGCCGGGGTTGTGACGGAGGGCCCGGAGTACGAGTCGTGCGCGATGCTCGGCTCCAATCTGGGGGTTGATAACTTCGCGGCGGTGCTGGCCGCCAACCAGCTCTGCGACGACCTCGGTGTCGACACGATCTCCACCGGGAACCTCATAGGGGCGGTGATAGAGGGATACGAGGAGGGGATTCTGACGCTCTCCGACCTGGACGGACTGGAGATTACCTGGGGGAACGAGGGGGCCGTCCTGGAGATGATCCGGAAAATCGCTCACCGGGAGGGGATAGGCGACGTTCTGGCCGGTGGATCGCGCGCCGTTATCGGGATATGGCCGGAGATGGATAACATTATCCTGCAGGTCAAGGGCCTGGAACAGTCGGCATACGACAGCCGCGCCGCCCTTTCCATGGCTCTGGCCTACGCAACCTCCGACATCGGCGCCCACCACACCCGGGCCTGGACAGTCGCCAGGGAGCTGGAGGAAGGGCAGGCGTGGTCGATCGAGGAGAAGGTCGACACGGTTATCTACCACCAGAAGCTGCGCCCCCTTTTCGACATGCTGGGCGTGTGCCGCCTTCCCTGGATCGAGCTGGGGCTGAACGAGCGCCACTACGAGAACTTCTACAGGTACGTCACGGGCAACGGCCTTTCCCTGGAGCAGCTCCTCGGGTTATCGAACGACATTTATGACCTGACCCGCATTATCAACACGCGCCTGGGTGTCAGCCGGGAGGACGACAGCCTTCCCTACAAAGTCCATTCCCGCCCGGTCCTGACCGGCCCGAATGCAGGCAGGGTGATCGACCGGGAGGAGTTTCAGCGCGCCCTATCACTCTATTACCGGAAGCGCGGCTGGGACGAGAACGGGATCCCCCCCGCCGGGCTGGAAGATAAGTTCGGTGATTGACCGGATGACAGAGGTCCGGAGTGGGAAGCCAGAGGTCAGAAGTCAAGAGAGTCGGCGGGGTCGTTGCGTTCCTTTCTCGGTTTATTGCAATTGCTCAAATATCCTCTTTTTCTCAAGAACATATTTAATCCTGGAGCGGCATGGATAGTGAAGGCTGAAGCCGCCGGAAGAGAGGCTTACGCACGGGCGAGAGTTGGCGCATGGCTGGGTATTACGGGCAACGTGTTCTTGAGCCTGATAAAGTTCCTGGCGGGTATCCTTGGGCATAGCTCGGCGATGTTGGCCGATGCCATCCATAGCCTCTCCGATGTACTGAGTTCCGTCATCGTTCTGGCTGGTTTTAAGGTAGCCCAGAGGTTGCCTGACAGCGAGCATCCCTACGGCCATAGTAAGGCTGAGAGCGTGTCCGCTCAGATCGTGTCGGTTTTCCTGGTCTTTTTAGGAGGGATGGTTTTCCTCAATTCATGGAGAAAGGTTTCTCTGCCTGATTATGTTGCCCCTTCTTCTTATGTCCTCGTTGTGGCCTTGGTATCGGTAGTTATAAAGGAGTGCCTCTTTCGGTATAAGAGTTGTCTCGGCCGGCGTGTTCACTCAAGTTCGTTGGTTGCGGATGCGTGGCACCATCGCTCCGATGCCCTTTCTTCGGTTGCCGTCATGGCGGGCGTTTTGCTGGCCGTGGCCGGCGGCCCGAGGTTCCGCGCCGCGGATCAAATAGCCGCCATGGCGGTGGCATTGATCATCTGTTTCACCGGATTGAAGATGCTGCAGAGGACCAGCTCCGAGCTAATGGACCAGGTTTTAACCGGCCCTTCCGCGGAGAGGATCAAAAACCTGGCTTCGGGTGTGGAGGGGGTAAAAGCGGTAGAGAAGCTCTTTGTCCGCAAGTCGGGCATGGAACTCATCGCGGACGTCCACATTGAGGTGGGCCCGCACCTTTCCGTTGTCCAGGGGCACGACATTGCCATGAAATTGAAAGAGGAACTGCAGAAGAAGATACCTTTGCTTAATAATGTGATGGTGCATGTCGAGCCTTTCATTCCCGAGAGCGAACGCAGGGATTAGAGGCCCGTCTTTCATAACGGAATTGCGAATTTATTTATATCTTTTTGGGGAAGAAGCAGTAACGAAAGGTGTCCCTCTTGTTTGGATTGAAGAACAGTCGTAGAAAGAGTTTTCGCGGCAGGCTGTTCCCTCCCGCCTGGCTCGAGATAATACGAAGAAACGTGCCATATTACCGGCTGCTCCCCGAGGAGGACCGGAAAGAGCTGCTGGGGGATATCCTGGTCTTCCTGGGCGAGAAGCGCTTCGAGGGGTGCGGCGGCCTGGAAATGACCGATGAGATCAAGGTGACCATCGCCGCGCAGGCCTGTATTCTCCTCCTGCATCGCCAAAACAGTGACTATCCGCGTCTGGAGTCCATTCTCGTCTACCCTTACGCTTATATGGCCAGGGGCGTGAGGCGGAGTGAGGGGACGGGGATGATCCGTGAAGGGGACGAGGTCCGCGCCGGCGAATCGTGGCTGCGGGGAGCCGTTGTCCTTTCCTGGGACGACGTCAAGAAAAGCTCGAGGGACGTTCATGGCGGGCACAATGTCGTACTTCACGAGTTCGCTCACCAGCTTGACCAGGAGAGCGGCGTGGCCGATGGGGCCCCCGTCCTGCCGAGTAGCTCCATGTACGTCGCCTGGGCCCGCGTCCTGGGGAAGGAGTACGGGCAATTATTGAAAGATATTGACCACCAACGAAGGACCGACATCGACGCTTACGGGGCTACAAACCCCGCCGAGTTCTTCGCCGTGGTTACCGAGTGTTTTTTCGAGAAGCCGGTCGAGCTGAGAGAGAGACACCCCGGGCTTTATAAGGAGTTGAAGCTTTTTTACCGTCAGGACCCTGCTTCACTGCGCGTGGCGGGAGAAGCGTGAGAATATGCTGAGCTGAAATATATGTTGACTGTATCGCGGGGAGTGCTATCATTGGCGCAGTAGAGTTGGAGTAGGGCGTTGGTTCAAAAAGGTGTTTTTACTGTTGGCCGTGGGTGCGTTACTCGAACTCACGGCCGTTTTTTGAACCGGCCGACATGAAAGGAGTTGTTGGAGATGCAGAAAGGTACAGTTAAGTGGTTCAGCGATCGCAAGGGCTTCGGGTTCATATCGCTTGAGTCTGGTGAGGATGTCTTCGTTCACCACACTGCGATCAAGGGCGACGGCTTCAAGACCTTGAGTGACGGAGAGGTTGTGGAGCTGGAAGTGGGCGCAGGTCCCAAGGGCCAGCGCGCTGTCAGCGTGGAACGGCTGCAGCAGTTGTAGGACGTTGTCCGGTGACATGAGCCCCGGCCCCCCGCAGGGGGGCCGGGGCTTTTTCGTGGCCGCGATATACGGCTGCTTTATTCCTTTTTACTCTTCTTGCTAGCCGCGCGCTTCTTCCTTTTCTTCTTCTTCGCTTTCTTTTTCTTTACCGGCTGGTCTTCCTCGACTTTGCTGAGGCGGGCCGCCCGGATCTCCTCGATGATGTAAGCTCCTTCGACCCTCGTCCGCACGAGGCATATGCCGTCGGTGCGAATCTCCTTTACGACGCCCTTTCTTACCTTGATTGACGATGGCCTGGCACCGGCTCTCCACTCAACCTTGTCCTTCGGCTGCAGCTTTGCCATATTCATACCTCCTTTTTGACTGATTACCGCGGATAGGTTAGCAACTTTTTATCGCGATGTCTATCTGAAAGACAAGAAACTGACAAGAGACTGGAAATATGAAAGCATGGAAATATGAAAATAATGAACCATAAAGACGTGAAACGTGAAACGGAGAAAAAGAAACAAGAAAGAACGTGGAACGTGTAATGTGTAACGTGTAACGTGTAACGAAAAACAAGAAACAAGAAACAAGAAACAAGAAAGAACGTGGAACGTGTAATGTGTAACGAAAAAAAAGAAAAAAGAAACAAGAAACAGGATACAAGAAACAAGATGCAGGATTCAAAAAAGACAGAATGCGTGAAGCGGGAAAAATGATGGACGAGGGATGAAAGAAAAGACGAACAACCAATGTTCAAAAAAAGTTTTATCCACGAATTACACAAATTAACACGAATTTGAAAAACAAAGCCACTGAAACCCTGAAGGTAAAGACTGTTGGAAATTGAAGGTTGAAAGGGATGCTGGAAAATTGAAAACACATCTTAGGCGGGCAAGCTTGAAACTTGTAGCGGCCATCCGAATACTTTTAACGCAATACTCATCACGCACGACGCAATACGAGATACGAACGACGAAACACGCGGTGCGATGCTGGATGCGGTGCCGGCCGGCGGCCGCTATAGTTCGTGGCCGGGCAGGCCGGAGTTGCACTCAGGGTTTGTATCGATTGCGTTGATGCTGTACGAGCTGCCGGTCGGCTCTTCGGGTATTTGGTTGTTCCTTAAATATACACTGATTTCATCCGGAGACGGGATGTATGAGCCGGGGGCGTCGTGCTCTATGGCGAACTGCTCCTTGGCGGCCTGGATTAAGCGCATGTTGTTGACGCATTTGTTGGCGATAGTCGTTTCACGCGCCCTGATGAAATTCGGCACGGCGATGGAGGCGAGCAGGAGCACCACGAATACCGACATGACGGTGCCGGTGTATCCGACAATCAGGCCGGCCAGGGCCATGCCGTCGCCCGTCAGCTCTCCCCCCGATTGCCCGATCTTTCGCCTCGCGATGTGGCCGGTTATTATCGCAGGAATGCCTGTCAGGCACCAGAGGCCCGCGAAAGAGCAGACGCCGAGAACAAGGCTTGCTATTGCAAGCGGAGAGGTTTTTATTTTACCGGCTGGAGGAGGCTGCCGGGTTGGGGGAGGCCGGGTGCCTTCCACGGGGTTAAGTATGTTGCCGCATTGGCTGCAGAACTTGCTTGTGGAGGGATTCTCAAAACCGCACGACAGGCATTTCATAGATGTCCTCCTTGAGTCACCTTATTTTAATACCGGGACGAGGGCCGGTCCATATATAATCTTACCCGGGTAGTTGCATTTCGTTCACCTGAAAACCGCTTTTAATGTACAATAGTTATACGGACGGGATGATGATAGTGAGGAAGCCCGGGATGGGCAAGAAGCGGATCAAGGTTCTTCTGGTCGAGGACACCACTTTGTATGCCCGGATTGTTCAGAAGATGCTGGGCAAGCTGAAGGGTGGTTCGTTCGAACTGGAATGGGTGAAGGAGCTCTTGCCGGGCTTGGAGCGACTTTCCATGGGGGGGATCGACGTGGTACTTCTCGATCTCAACCTCCCCGACAGCAGGGGGCTCAATACTTTTATCAGGACACACGCTCACGCGCCTGAAGTCCCCATCGTGGTGCTGACCGGCATAGACGATGAAACTACCGCGACCAGGGCGATGCAGAAGGGCGCGCAGGACTATCTGGTCAAGGGCAAGGTGGACAGCGGACTGTTGAGCTGTTCGATCCGGTATGCAATCGAACGGGAGAGGCTCATCCGGGAGCTCAAAGGCGCCCTCTTAAAGATCAAGACCCTGAGCGGGTTACTGCCCATCTGCGCTTCATGCAAGAATATCCGGGACGACAAGGGACGCTGGAACCGGCTCGAGGACTATATTAGCGAGCGTTCCATGGCCGATTTTACCCACGGGATCTGCCCGGAGTGCGCGAGAAAGCTCTACCCCGAAGTATATAAGAAGAAAAGAAAGCCCCGGAAACCCCGCGCGCCGAAGAAGCGCTGAGCGTTCTCCGTCAGGCGGTGCCCGACCGCAGCTGTCTCTGCCTGCTTCGCAGTCCGAAAGAAAGGACGATAAGTATCAATCCCCCGATCAGGGCGTAGATTCCTATCAACCAGATAATGGCGATGATTCCCGCCATGGGATGGCCCAGCACGAGCAGCCCGAATATGATCGATATGACACCGCTCAGGCCGAGAAGACCCCTTCCCGCGGTGCCTGACGGCAGGCCGGCTGCGGCCGCGGTCTCGAAAACACCGCTGATAAGAGCCCAGATGGCTATCAGGAGAATAAGCGCCACGGCGGTTATTTCCGGCCTGCAGAAGACATAGACACCGACCGCTATACCCAGCGCACCCTGGAGGAGAAGCATCCAGCGGTGGCCTTTTTCCGCCCCGGATGAGAGGCAGGTAAAAAGCGCTAATACGCCGCCGATGAGGGCGGAAGCTCCGAAGAGATAGACCAGAAAAATTATTAGTACTCCCGGCCAGTCGAGTATCAAAAGGCCGAAGATCACGGCGCAGATTCCCCGAAGCAGCAAGGCTCCCCAGTTCTGGGGCAGAGTGACTCCTTGAACCCTGACTCCTTCATTCATAAGCGTGCCTCCTTGTAAGGTTGAAGTTGCGTACCGCCCGGCTTGCGGGCAGGTGAAATAATACCACTGCTGGCTTTCGCCGGCAACAATAAGAGATGAAGAGCCGGTGAGAGGCAAAAAGAGCGGCTGATCTGTGGTAGTATTGCAAGGGTCGGACGCATGAATACCGCGGATATGAGAAATGGCGAACCCGGAATTTTCCCCGTGGGTGACGTACGTATCGCCTGCAGGGTGTATGGCGAGGGGCACCCGCTCTTGCTGATAGCGGGCTTCGGCGGGACGATGGGTATATGGGCGCCTCCCGGGTATTAAGCAGCCCACCCTTGTCATCACCGGAACGGAAGACATTATGTGCCCGCCCGCGAACGCATCGATATTGGCAGGCCGCATTAACGGTTCCCGTCTGGTGCGAATCGAGGACGGCGGCCACGGCCTCATGTACCAGTACCCGGAGAAGTTCGGCGAAATCCTGCTCTCGTTCCTGGGTTGAGGAATGTATCGAGTTCTGACAATACACGTTGGAGCGTCAGGAGGGTCTTATGGACAGAGTGGAGACAGTGAAGGTCACTTACGGGGGGTGGCCGAACTGCGTCAGGCTGAGAAACGGGCTCGTGGAGCTTGTAGTGACGACGGACGTAGGGCCGCGGATCATCCGCTTCGGCTTTATCGGCGGGGAGAACGAGCTCTGCGAGATCGGGCCTGATCTGGGCCTGGCCGGCGGGTATGAGTGGAGGCTGTACGGGGGGCACCGTCTCTGGCACGGCCCGGAGGACAGGGAGCGGACCTACGAGCCGGACAATGGACCGGTTTCATGGGAGAAAATCCCGGGTGGTATCAAGACCATCCAGGATGTTGAGCCCCGAACAGGCATCAGGAAGGTGATGGAGATTTCCCTCTCTCCGGAGGGAAGCGTTGTAAACATTCTGCACCGTTTAACCAACGAGGGAGCGCTGCCGGTCGAGCTCTTTGTCTGGGGCATCACGGCGATGGCGCCGGGAGGGAAGGAGGTCGTCCCCCAGACCCGGCGGGACACGGGGCTTCTCCCCAACCGCGTGGTCTCACTCTGGCCCTACAGCAGGCTCGATGACCCGCGGGTGCACTGGGGAGAGCGGTACATCACGCTCGTGCAGAACCCCGCCGTCAGGAGTCCCTTCAAGCTCGGGGTCTCGAACGAGGATGGCTGGGCGGCCTATTTCAACCATAATCACCTCTTTATTAAGCGCTATCTCCACGCGTGCGGAGCCCGCTATCCCGACTTCGGCGTATCGTACGAGACCTATGTCAACGAGACTATACTGGAGCTGGAGACCCTTGCGCCGCTGGTGAGACTGGCCCCGGGCGAGCGGACCGAGCACGAGGAGGAGTGGGAGCTGTTCGACAACGTTGAGATGCCCTCCGACGACGAAGAGGAGATAGAAGAGGCGCTGAAAGAAAAAGCAAGAAGCAAGAAGTGAGAAAGAAAAAAGAATTCCAAAGATAAAAACAAAAAGAAAATTAGCACCTGAAAAAACCTGATTTACCTGAAAAATAAGAAAAACTAAAATAATTATCAGAGTAATCAGGTGCGATTTATTCTTGTTTTCTACTTCTTTTTTTACGATGTACGAAGTACGAGATACGGTCTTTATTTACCATCCGTAGCCGGCGGGAGAGTAGGATGCGCCGCTGTCGAGACAGTACCCGGCGGGGACTTCTGAACCGGTGGGCTGGAAGTTGATGCTGACGACGGCGGGCATCTCGCCGGAGCTTATAGGGTTGCCGCCGCATCCTATCTCTATATTGTCGCTGTACCCGTCCTCGTCCGTGTCGGAGCTGTTCGCGTCGGTGTCTGTCCCCGTCCCAGAGCCCGGGTCGAACGGGTCGTAGGCGCCGTCCAAGTCGTACCAGACCTCGTCGTAGTCTGAGACACCGTCGCTGTCGGTGTCCGAATCGTAGGGGTCTGTCCCGTACGTTTCGGTCTCCTCGGGGTTGGTGAGGCCATCGTCGTCGCTGTCTCCCCAGCTGAGGGGGTAGCTCCCGTATTCGATTATCTGGCCGCTGTCCTGTGCTATGTATGTTTCCGTGGTCGTCGAGGGGTACGAGGGAACGAGTGTCACTCCTTCCTGGGCGCCTCCGGGGAGGATGTACTCGGCTATGAACGTGCCGTCTGTCTCCATCTCCCGGATTAGATCGGAGCTGTCGAAGACCGCGTACAGGGTTGCTGTTTCGGCGTGGTAGTGCAGGCCCGCGAGATCGCCTCTTCCCGGAACAGGCGTGATGGGGCCTATGTAGGTGCGGGTTCCGCTGTCAGAGAGATCGACGTCGTACACGTATATTTTTCCGTCGGCCTGCAGGCCCGCATAGAAGAGGCCTCCTGAGTTCGAAGTGATGTCTGTGTAAGGGTGCGCCCCGTTTGGCACGAAGGTGAGGGCCTCCAGCCCCGAGTTTCCGTGGCCGTTCATTTCGCTGAATGCCCAGGCGTTGCCCGTGAGAGAGCGGGTGGTGATGTCGAATTCCTTGATCTGGACCCCGCCGCCGCCCTGCTCGTAGCCGATGTATATGTTGTCGCTTGACGGGTCGGCGATTGCTATTCCCTCTAGGTCCCAATCTGATGGTGTGCCGATATAATAGCTCCAGTTCAAAGTGCCGTCCGTGTCCATCTGGTTTACCCATCCGTTGTCGTGCACCCAGAAGAGCTTCTCCAGCCTCTCGTGCCAAACTATGCCGCTTGGCTCGTCGCCGCTTGGCTCGTCGCCGTTCCAGATCTGCGTGCCCGAGTCGGCGGGCCAGGGGTCGGCCGCCCTAGCGGTGCCCTGTAAAAACGGCATCCCGAGAAGTGCCGCAGCAGCCAGGGTTACCGCGATAACTTTAACGTTCCAGCCCATTACAGTGTCTCTTATTAACGGATAAAACAGCCTTTTCGCATACCTATACGTGAACAATAATAGCAACAACCGTGCCATGACGGGATTTAAGATTTACAGGTAAAAAATTGCTCTTTATACCGTACCCGCCGTGTCAATCATGCCCACGGATGCCCGATAAGTCAACAAAGTTGCCGGCGCAGGGGGAAGGAGACACGAAAACATGGAGATATGGAAGCATGGAAATAATGAACGAAAAAGACGTGAAACGTGTGACGTTAAACGTGGAACGGAAAAAATGATGGACGAGGGACGAGAGAGGAGGGGCGAAAGAAAAGACGAATGTTCAATAACCAATACCCAATAACCAATGTTCGATGAAAAGACTGAATACCATAGACAAAAGAAAAAAAACTAAAGACAGTTTCTTCTTTGAACCTTTGACTTAAAACCTTTAACCGTAGTTACGCTTCTCTACTTCTTTCTTTTACGATATACGAAACCCTCCGTACGCTGTGCGAGGTACGACTCACGAATACCTGCTGCATGCTAGGCACTCCTTAATACGCGTGTGCCAAAATACTCGTGTGCCAATCGAGTGGGCATATACCGGATTCCGGGCCGGAAAAGCGTCGATTCTACTCTGTTTTCCCTGTTACGGACATGGCATGCTTCTTGCTTGTTATTCTTGCGTAGCGGAAAGCTTGTAACAGGAGCGCGGGATAAAGAGGCGGGTGCCGTGATGGATAACAGGATAACGGGATACATGGATGCGGGCCGGAAAGATGGGTCCGACATATTGTTCTGGAGCGATTTTGCCAGGTCCATGCACAACGGCACCGTTTCTGTTAAAGGAACGGTCCGGATCGAGGTTTCTAAAGACGGCGAATACAGGCTCAATATAGATCTCGTGCCGGACCAGGAATGAGAATTGTTCCACCGCTGCTGCCGGGGTCCGGGCAAGAAGAGTGTGCAGCCTTCTCTTCCCCGTGAAAAACCCGGGCCCGGCAGCAAGCGGTATAAAAACGGGGATATGGTGAAAAGTTATGAGGATATTTCTTCCGGCTAAGCGGGTGCCGATCGGGTTCGGGGGATTCGGGTATTTGGGCTATTTCTTTCCCCGCTGGTTTAAGGCCCTGTGCTTGAAGCTCTGCCCGGTGCGTTGAAGGTCAATTGAGAAACGCCTCCAGCGTTTGCCGGTAGTTGTTCTCCGGCAGGAGAAATGCCTCGTTGTGCCTTCCCCTCATTGCGTGCATCGATTTGGGCTCCGAAGCGGCCTCGAACAGCCTCTCCCCGTGCGAGAAAGGCACGATCTCGTCGTCCTGGCTGTGGATGAAGAGCTTCGGGATAGAGAGGGAGCCCACCTTGGCCAGCGTGTCGTACTTCTGCGTGACGATCAGCCTGGCCGGGAGGAAGGGGAGCAGCTCTCTGGACATGTTGATCGTCGAGGTGAAGGCGCTATCGATTATGATGGCCGAGAGATCCCTCCGTCCGGCAAGCTCCACGGCCACCGCTCCCCCGAGCGACCTCCCGAAGGCGATCATGGAGGCGGGGTCTATCTCTGTCCTGCCGGCGAGATAGTCGCATGCCGCCTCGGCATCGAGGTAGAGCCCCTTCTCCGATGGGCGCCCTTTGCTCCGCCCGTACCCCCGGTAGTCGATGATGAGCGTGTTTAGTCCCAGCTCGTGGAAGACCCTGATCGTGTCGAGCCTGTGGGATATGTTACCTGCGTTGCCGTGGAAGAAGAGGATTCCCCTCCGAGAGCCGGGAGAGGGCACGAACCAGCCGTTGAGGGCGATGCCGTCCGCGGTCGTGATTGTGACGTCCTCGTAGGCGAGACCGATGTCGCCCGGCGTGGCCTCGATCCTCCCCATGGGGAAGTAGAGATTGGCGCGCTCGAAAAGGAGGAGAAAAATCCTGAGGGCGGTGACTGCGATAAGGATACCGATGATTATCTTGACGGGGCCCGTCACTGCGTTTTCTTCCGGCAATATTGCTATTATTGTCCCTGTTGTTATAATGAAAGCGCAGGTATATTTTAGCTCCGGCCGGAAGGCTGTCAAGTGAAGGGTTTTTACAGCATAATTAAGATACGGGAAAGGAGGGTGTAATGGGGAAACAAAAGCACCTTGTGGCAGCGCTGCTTCTTGCGGCGGTGATGGTAAGCGCGTGCGGCGTGAAGATGCTGGGGCCGAGGGACGAGTCCAGGTTTGACCCGAAATACCAGGAGGAGGTCATCTTCACCTGGAAGAAGTTGCCGGGAAAAAGGTACAACATCGTCGTCATCGACCCGACTGAGAAAGCCTTCACGTACGAGGCGGGAGAGGTCTCCACTTACTCGCTGGCCATCGGCAAGATGAAGCCAGGTATATACAGGTGGTACGTTGAGAAGATATCCATTGAGACAGGCAAGGCGGGCAGGAGCGCGGAGAGAAGGTTCGACATCCGGTAGGCATTTTGCCCGAACCCCGCGCTGCTGCCGTGACGTTGTGATGTCGCCGTGAGCGAGATGGATTCCGTCGGTATAGTGGAGACGCGTTATTTCCGGTTCGCGGAGACGCCGGATGAGATCGTCCTCGAATCGGGCAAGAGGCTGGGCCCGGTAACCGTGGCGTACGAGACTTACGGCGAGCTGGACGGGGACAGATCCAACGCCGTTCTCATAGCTCACGCCCTGTCCGGGGACGCGCACGCGGCGGGGCGGCACCATCCGGAAGACGGGCATCCCGGCTGGTGGGACAACATGATCGGGCCGGGAAAGGCCTTCGACACCGACAGGTACTTCGTCGTCTGCTCGAACTTCGTCGGGGGCTGCAAGGGTTCCACCGGCCCGGGCTCCATCAACCCGGCGACCGGCCGTCCCTACGGCCTGGATTTTCCCATGATCACCGTCTCCGACATGGTGAAGGTCCAGAAGGCCCTCATCGACCACCTCGGCATCGAGAGGCTCCTCTCGGTGGCCGGGGGCTCTCTGGGCGGCATGCAGGCGCTGGAGTGGTCGCTCGCGTACCCGGAGAGCGTCGGGTCCGTTATACCCATCGCTTCGACCAGCAGGCTCAGCGCCCGGGCAATAGCGTTCAACGAGGTGGGGCGGAACGCCATCACGTCGGACCCGAACTGGAAAGGCGGGGATTACTACGGCGGGTCTGCGCCCGCGCGGGGGCTCGCCGTCGCCAGGATGGTCGGCCACATAACCTATCTCTCGGACGAGGGGATGGGCATGAAGTTCGGCCGCCGTCTCCAGGACAAGGAGGCGTACGGGTACGATTTTTCGACCGACTTCGCAGTGGAGAGCTACCTGAAATACCAGGGGGACAAGTTCGTGGAGCGGTTCGACGCCAACTCGTATCTTTATATAACGAAGGCGATGGATTACTTCGATATCGAGGGCAGGTACGGCTCCCTCGTGGGGGCGTTCTCCCGGATCAGGGCCAAGTTTCTCGTTGTCTCGTTCTCTACGGACTGGCTTTTCCCGAGCTACCAGTCGAAGGAAATCGTGAAGGCCCTCATGGCGAACGACAGGGACGTCTCGTATTGCGAGATACGGTCTCTCTACGGGCACGACGCGTTTCTCCTGGAGACGGAGCAGCAGACTAAGCTCATAAGCAGCTTTCTCAATAATGTATGAGATACGAATGAGTCCGGAGAATAAAAGAGCGATTCAGCACGCCGACTACGAGCAGATCGTGAGGCTTGTTCCTGAGGGGAGCAAGGTTCTCGACCTCGGCTGTGGGGACGGGCGTCTTCTCAGGATGCTCATGGAGAGTAAAAACGTAAGGGGCCGGGGCGTCGATATAGACGAGGAGAACGTGGTCGAGTGCATCCGGAAGGGGCTGTCTGTCTTCCAGGGCGACCTCGACGAGGGGCTGGCCGATTACCAGGAGGGGTCCTACGACTACGTGATTCTCAACCGGACCCTCCAGGTTGTTTACAGGCCGGACTACGTCATAAAGGAGATGCTGCGTGTGGGAAGGAAGGCCATCGTGAGCTTCCCAAACTTCGGACACTGGAGGGTCCGGCTCGACCTCATGCTGACCGGCCTGATGCCCGTGACGAGGATGCTGCCTTTCGAGTGGTATAACACGCCGAACATTCACCTCCTCACGATAAAGGATTTCAAGCGGTTCTGCATGTTGAACGGGATCGACATACTCGATGAGGTCAGCCTCGTGCACTCCCGCCGCGTCAGCGGCAGGAGGCACAAGCTCTTTCCGAACCTCCTTGCGGAGGAGGGGATATTCGTGATCGCTCCCAGGAAAATATAGACCTTAGTATTCGTGGGTTAGGTTTTCGGAATTAAATAGCCGTTAGACGTTGTCATTGTTGTGATAACGTTTTTCAAATTATTATAGATTTCAAAGGGTGTTTAACGGAGGTGATAAATGTGGGATTACTCGGATAAGTTGAAGGACCACTTCTTTAACCCGCGCAACGTGGGCGAGATGCCCGACGCGGACGGGGTGGGAGAGGTCGGGTCGATGGCCTGCGGGGATTCTCTCAGGATATACTTCAAGCTGGACGAGAACGGACGGATCAAGGATGCTAAATTTCTGACCTTCGGCTGCGGCAGCGCCATAGCCTCGGCGTCCGTTCTCACGGAGATGATAAAGGGGAAAACTCTCGAGGAGGTGGAGAAGGTTACCAACCAGGACATCGTGGATTACCTGGGCGGTATGCCGGTGGAGAAGCTTCACTGCTCCGTCATGGGGCGCGAGGCGCTGGAGGCGGCGATAGCCGACTACAGGGGAGGGAAGCCTAAGGCAGAAGAGGGGAAGATCGTCTGCAACTGCTTCGGCGTGACCGACAGGGAGATCGAGCGCGTGGCCCGCGAGAACAACCTCAGGTCCGTCGAGGACGTCACGCACTACACGAAGGCCGGCGGCGGATGCGGCTCCTGCCACGCCGAGATTGAGCGGATACTAGCGCGGGTCTGGGGGGAGAAGGAGGCCGGTCTCGTCCGGGAGAAAGCGAAGAAGCTAACCAACATCCAGAGGATGAAGTTGATAGAGGAGACGATGGAAAGGGAGATAAGGCCGGCCCTCCGGGCGGACGGCGGTGACATCGAGCTGGTGGATATATACGGGACGAAGGTCATCGTCGCCCTGCGCGGAACCTGTACCCACTGCCCGAGCGCGGAGTTCACGCTGAAGGAGTACGTTGAGAAGAAGCTGCGGGAGCAGGTGGACGAGGAGATAGTGCTCGAGGAGGTAAAGATATGAGAACGGTGTACATGGACAGCAACGCGACGACAAGGGTGGCCGACGAGGTCCTAGAGGATATGCTTCCCTACTTCTGCGAGTATTACGGGAACCCCTCCAGCATGCACACATTCGGCGGCCAGGTCGCCTCGAAGCTGGACGAGGCGCGGGGGCGCGTGGCGGCGCTGCTCGGCGCATTGCCGGAGGAAATTATCTTTACGAGCTGCGGGACGGAGAGCGACAACTCGGCGATCATGGGGACGCTTGGCTCGTACCCCCACAAGCGGCACATCGTGACGACGCGGGTGGAGCATCCGGCCGTGCTCAGCCTCTGCAAGCACCTGGCGGGGGAGGGTTATTCCGTCACCCAGCTATCCGTAGACAGGGACGGGAACCTCGACCTGGCCGAACTCAGGGAATCTCTCACCGAGGACACCGCCATCGTATCGATCATGCACGCGAACAACGAGACGGGGGTGATCTTTCCGATAGAAGAGATCGGAAGGATCGTGAAGTCACGCGGCATAGTTTTTCACACTGATGCGGTGCAGACGGCTGGAAAGATACCCATCGACATGTCGGGCAGCACCGTTGACCTCCTCTCCATCTCGGGTCACAAGTTCCACGCCCCGAAGGGCGTGGGAGCCCTCTATATCCGGAAGGGGACCAAGTTCCACTCCTTTCTTATCGGCGGCCACCAGGAAAGGGGCAGGAGGGGCGGCACCGAGAGCGTTCCCATGATTATCGGCATGGGAAAAGCCGCGGAGCTGGCCGCGGAGTTCCTGGAGGACGAGAACGTCCGTGTGAGGGGGCTCCGGGACAAGCTCGAGTCGGAACTTCTCGAGAAGGCTCCGTCCGCCGAGCTCAACGGGGACAGGGAGAGAAGGACGCCCAACACGACGAATATCAGCTTCCAGTACGTCGAGGGCGAGGCCATCCTCCTCCTAATCGACCGCGAGGGCATATGCGCCTCCTCCGGCTCGGCCTGTACCGCCGGGTCGCTCGAGCCCTCCCACGTCCTGCGGGCGATGGGACTGCCCTTCACGGCGGCCCACGGCACTGTCAGGTTCAGCCTGAGCCGGTACAACACGGAGGACGAGGTCGACTACGTCATCGAGAAGGTCCCTCCCATCATACGGAGGCTGAGGGAGATATCTCCCTTCGGCCGGGAGGAGCTGAGTAAGGGCTCTTGAGACGAAAAAGGTGATCATTAAGATCCTTGGTATTTACGGAAGCCCCAGGAAGGGCGGCAATACGGATATGCTGCTGGATAGTTTTCTCGCCGGCTGCGCGGAGGTTGGCGCGGACGTCCGACGCCTCTACCTGAGGGAGCTCGACTTCGGTCCGTGTGCCGGATGCGAGGGCTGCTCGGCTACGGGGGAATGCGTCATGTATGACGGGATGAAGGGTGTCTATCCTCTTCTGGCGGATTCCGTCGGGATAGTTCTCGCTTCGCCCATCTTCTTCTACGGCGTGACCGCGCAGGCGAAGGCGTTTATCGACAGGATGCAGCCGCTTTACGTCCGGAAGTACGTCCTGGGGAAGAAGGGCTTGAACCCGGGTAAAAGGAAGGGCTTCTTCATATCCGCCGGCGCTACCGGGGGAGAGAGGCTCTTCGATGGAGCGTGCCTCACGATGAAGTATTTTTACGATGCCCTGGACGCCGGCTATGCCGGCGACATCCTCCACCGCGGAGTGGAAGGGAAAGGGGGCGTCGCCGATGTGGAGGGCGCGTTAAACAAGGCGTTTGAAAAAGGGAAGTGGTTCGCCGCCCTTGCCTGATGACGGTTTATTCCGGCATGTTGGAAGTTGTATGAGATCGTGCAATTGTAATAGTCGGGGATTAAGGCTTACGGTCCTGTGCGCGATCGCCCTGTCGATTGGCGCGGCGGTGGCTCCGGCTCAATCACAGTCGCCGTTTTCGGTGACCTCGAATCTGGAGAAGAAGGCCGGCGGCCTGGTGGTTGAAATAAGTTTTACAATCCCGCCTGGGCATTTCCTCTATGCAGATCAGTTGAAGGTCGAGGCGGGGGGAGGCGCGGCCCTCGTGCCGTTGGAGGTTCCCGCCCCGGTGAGGAAGCTCGACAGGCTCAGCGGCGAGAGCAAGGAGCTCTACGTAAAAAGCTTCAGGGCTTATTACAGGGTTGAGAAATCCGACGTGCCGGAGCTCGAGGTCACGGTAAGTTTCCAGGGATGCGACGACCAAGTATGCTTTCTCCCCGAAACCAACCGCTGGACCTTCAATATGGGGTCAGGTCTCCACATTCCACATTTAAATGTGGAATGTGGAGACCTGACCCCATATTTGAGGGGGTTCAAGGAGGTTAGGCGGGGAAGCGGGTACATGGGGGCGAAGGACTTCCTTGCACTTCTCGATCGAGCGGGTGAGGGGAGGGGAAGGCCGGCGGGGGCCCTGGAGCATTTCGAGAAGAGGGGATGGCTGGTGACCGTTCTCCTGATCCTTGCGGGCGGTCTCGCCCTTAACCTGACTCCGTGTGTCCTCCCCATGATTCCCATAAACCTGGCGATCATCGGCGCCGGCGCCCGGGCGGGTTCGAGGGGGCGCGGATTCGCACTGGGCGGAACCTACGGCCTGGCCATGGCCCTCGTTTACGGGGCGTTGGGATTGGCCGTCGTTTTGACCGGCTCGAAATTCGGCGCCCTTAACGCTTCCCCGTGGTTCAACCTCGTCATCGCTGTAGTCTTCTTCTTTCTGGCGATGGCCATGTTCGGAGTTTTCAATATCGATTTCACCCGTTTCGGAAACCGGCTGGGGGGAAGACCGCAGGGGAAAAGCGGCTTCCTTCTGGCTTTCACGATGGGGGCGGTGGCCGCCCTGCTGGCGGGTGCGTGCGTCGCGCCGGTGTTGATTTCCGTCCTGCTGCTCTCAGGCACCCTTTACTCGCGGGGAGCGGTTGTCGCCCTTTTTCTACCATTTTTACTGGGCGCCGGGATGGGTTTGCCGTGGCCATTCGCCGGAGCGGGCCTGTCGTTCCTGCCCGGGCCCGGCAGGTGGATGACGTGGGTGAAATATGTTTTCGCCGTCTTTATTCTGAGCATGGCTCTTTACTACGCGCATATATCATACGGGGGATTCAAGGGTGCTCCCGCTGTAGAGTGCTGCGGAGATAAGAAAGAAGGTGTATTTTACGTAACGGCGGATAACTCCTACGAGGGCCTGACGGAAGCGCTTAATTACGCGAGTAATCGGGGCAAAATGGTCCTGATAGATTTCTGGGCCACCTGGTGCAAGAACTGTCACGTTATGGAGAAAACGACTTTCAGGGACGCGAAGGTTAAGGAGCGCCTGGAGTCTTATGTCGTTGTCAAGTACGCGGCGGAAAAGCCGAATGAGCCGCCGGCGAAGGAGGTACTTGATTATTTCAATGTCGTGGGCCTTCCGACGTACGTAATTCTTAAGCCGAGAAATATGGAAGCAAGAAGTAAGCTATAAGAATAAAAAATAAGCACGTCCTTTTTTTACTAAAAATGTCCGGATTATTATTTCAACACTGCATGAAACTGACCGAAGGCGATTACGTCGCGATCCTCCAGCCTTCCAAGGTGCGCGGTTGGCGGATATCGGCCATTATTATCATCGGAATTCTGTGTCTGTTTTCCCGCTATACACTCGTTGTAGGAATCGCCCTTATATGCCTCGGCATTATTGCGGTGGTTTTACCGCATCTGGTCCCTTTCGGGGCGAGAAGCAATTTTAAGGGGCATAGATACCTGCATCAAAAACTCACGTACGGCGTCATGGAGGACGGGCTATGGATTCGAGGCAAAGACCTCGATGCAAGGGCCTCCTGGCATCTCCTTGTAACCTGGCGTGTTCTTGGAGACTGGCTGATTCTAAGTCCTTCTGGAATCCCTCAGATATACTTGCCAATCTCAAAAATGAAAGAATCCAGCGTCTACGATAAAATCCTGGATCTTGCACGAAAACACGGCAAGGAGTTTGGTAAATAACTACAGAGGCCATGCCCGTGTTTGCGTTCACCAGGTGTGCAGGCAAGCGAAGAGAAAAGAAAAAACAGGTCAATCAGGCGCTTTAAATTTAAGTTCTATTTCTTCCGATATCCTGAACAGCATCTGGATCCGGAGGGAGTTTTATAATCCATATTTCCTGTATTTTGGTAGACTCAATACAGGTGGTGCCCGTTATTGGCCCGTGCGAACTTAAACAGGGTGAAACGGTCAAATGAGGTTGCGGAGATGTCTTTGAGAGAGGACCAGTTAAAGCGGTACGCGCGGCAGCTCGTCATCGACGAGATAGGGGATGAGGGGCAGGAGAAGCTCCTCGGAGCCAGGGTGCTTGTCGTGGGGGCGGGGGGCCTGGGCTCGCCGCTCCTCTACTACCTCGCGGCCGCCGGCGTTGGGACAATCGGTATCGCGGACGGCGATTTCGTGGATATATCGAATCTCCAGCGGCAGATCATTCACGGCACGGATGATATAGGACGGCCGAAGGTCGAATCGGCGGCAGATAAGATCCGGAAGCTGAACCCCGACGTCAATGTAGAACTGCACGGGGAGCGTATAACGGCGGATAAGGCCGTCGATATTATATCCCGTTACGACGTGGCGGCGGATGCCAGCGACAACTTCGCGACGAAGTTCCTGATGAACGACGCGGCCTACCTTGCCGGCAAGCCCCTCTCCATAGCTGGTATATCCGGGTTCGACGGCCAGGCCCTGACGGTCGTTCCCGGAAGGGGGCCCTGCTACCGGTGCCTCTTCCGCAACCCGCCGCCGCCCGGCTCCGTCCCGGTGAGCCTGGAGGCGGGCGTCGTGGGGACGTCGCCCGGGATTATCGGCGCAGTCCAGGCGAACGAGGTGATCAAGATCATCATTGAGAAGGGGGAGCTGTTGTGCGGCAGGTTCCTCGTGTTCGACGGGCTCCGCACCCGGTTCGATATTATAGAGGTCGAGAGGGATCCCTCATGTCCCCTCTGCGGGGATAACCCCGGGATAAAAATTCCCGGAGATTCAGGAGTGCGAGATGAGTAACCCTGACGTTTTGACGGATATTCTCGTCATAGGCAGCGGGATCGCCGGCCTCACCTTCGCCCTCAAGGCGGGCGAGTACGCCGACGTTGCGGTAATCACAAAAAAGGAGAGCTCCGAGGCGAACACGAACTACGCCCAGGGGGGAATAGCGGCAGTGGTTTCCTCCGACGATTCTTTCGAGTCGCACATCGAGGACACGCTGAGGTGCGGCGCGGGCCTCTGCAGCCGGGAAGCCGTCGAGACGGTCGTGAAGGGCGCGCCGGAGATGATAGGGTGGCTGGTCTCGCGCGGGGTCGAGTTCACGAGAGAGGGAGACCGTTTCGCTTTGGGCAGGGAGGGTGGGCACTCGGCGCGGAGGATTGTGCGGGCCGCCGACCTCACCGGGCGCGAGGTGGAGCAGCGGCTCCTCGCCGCCGCAAGGGCTAATCCGCGAATACGGATTCTCGAGAACCACATTGCGATAGACCTGGTAACGACGGGGAAGCTCGATCCCGACTCGGCGCGCAACCGGTGCGTCGGGGCGTACGTCCTGGATGACCTCTCCGGGAAGATTGAAACGGTTGCGGCAAAGTATGTCGTTCTTGCCGCCGGCGGGGCGGGGAAGGTGTATCTCTACACGAGCAACCCCGATATTGCCACCGGCGCGGGCATCGCCATGGGATACAGGGCGGGAACTGCCGTAGCCAACATGGAGTTCTTCCAGTTTCATCCGACGTGCCTGTTCCATCCCGAGGCGAAGTCTTTCCTGATATCCGAGGCGGTGAGGGGGGAGGGTGCGAAGCTGCGCCTTCCTACGGGAGAGGAATTCATGCGGAAGTACCATGAGCGCGGAGAGCTTGCGCCGAGGGACATCGTCGCGCGAGCCATAGACAACGAGATGAAGGAGAAGGGGTTCGACTACGTCTACCTGGATATCAGCCACCGCGACAGGGATTTTCTCTTGAAGCGGTTCCCCAACATCTACGAGACGTGCCTATCATATGGATTCGACATGGCAAAGGACCCGCTGCCCGTCGTCCCGGCGGCCCACTACATATGCGGCGGCGTGAGGACGGATCTGAACGCCTGCACGGACATCGAGGGGCTGCTGGCGTGCGGAGAGGTAGCCTGCACGGGCCTGCACGGTGCGAACCGTCTTGCTTCGAACTCGCTGCTGGAGGCCCTTGTAATGGCGGACCGCGGCGCCGCTTATTGCCGGGACCGGCTGTCCTCTTGCGGGGAAGAGATTATCTCAATTCCGCCGTGGGAGGCCGGGGTTGCCACCGACTCTAACGAGATGGTCGTCGTCTCCCACAACTGGGACGAGGTGCGGCGGTTCATGTGGGACTACGTGGGGATCGTCCGGACGAACAAGAGGCTCGAGAGGGCCCGGCGCAGGATAAACAACCTCAAGGACGAGATAAACGAGTACTACTGGAACTTCACCATGACGAGGGACCTGGTCGAACTGAGGAACATCGCCACGGTCGCGGAGCTTATCATAAAGTCAGCGATAACGAGGAAGGAGAGCCGCGGCCTGCACTACAACCTGGACTATCCCGACAGGGACGATGTCGGGTGGAAGAAAGACACATTAATACAGATAAATATAAATAGGTGAGCGAAGAAGACACGCGATATTCAATGATCAACGTTCAATAACCAATGCTCATTAAAAAGACAAAAAGAGAATTAGCACCTGATTAACCTGATTATTCTGAAAAAAATATGAAATCAGAAATATCTCCGTTAGATCCGGCGGCTCTGCCGGACGGAAGAGAAATCAGGTACTATTTATTTAACGCAATACGCAGAACGCTGTACGAGATACGAAATTGGATATTGAAAATTGGTTATTGAACATTGAGAATTGGGTTCAAGCCTTGGGCTTGAACCGCAGGTGCCTGCCTTTTCCTTCAGACTTGAGCTCAACTATCTCTGCCATGATGCTTAAGGCGATCTCGCCGGGGGAGTTGTCGCCGAGGTCGAGGCCGATGGGGGCGTAGACCCGGGGGTCGCCGAGGGGGTCGAGCCCTTTCTTTTCCAGTATCTCTATCACCTTCCTGGTCTTGTTCTTGCTCCCGATGACGCCGATGTAGCGCGCGTCCGTCTTCATCGCTAGCTCCAGGCACTCTACATCCCACGCGTGGCTCCGGGTGACGACCACGATGAATGTTTTTTCGGTGGGCCGTATCTTGTCGAAGACATCCTTGAAGTCGGTGACGATCACCTTCGCGGCGCGGGGGAAGAGGCTTCTGTTTGCGAACTTTTCCCTGTCGTCCACGACGACGTGAGCCATGCCGATCTCGTGGGCTATGGCGGCGATCTTCTGGCCGATGTGCCCCCCTCCCAGGATGATCAGCTCCTCCCGCGGGGCGATGACCTCTATGAATACCTGAACGTTACCGCCGCACATCATGGCGATGTTGTGGGGTTCTTCCGGATCGAGACTGTACTCCAATAGCTTCGGCTTTCCCTCGCCCGGCGCTTTAACCGCCTCGTCTATGACGAGTGCCTCCAGGGGGCCGCCGCCGATCGTCCCGACGATCCTCCCGTCCGGGTAGACGGCCATTTTGGCGCCGACCTCACGTGGTGTCGACCCGTCGACCTTGACTATCGTGGCGAGGGTGATGGTCTCCCTGTTCTCGATGGCTTCACTGACTGCTTTGATAACGTCAAACATGTTTTTCAAAGTCCTCCCGCGTGTCTATGTCGATTACGACTCCCCCGTCTTCGCCTTCGATCTCGACGATCCTGTCGCGGTTTCTTTGTACCACATACCTCGCGCCTATAGCAAGGGGGGCCTCCATGAGCTGGAGGTAGAGCGATCCGGGGAAGACGACGGGGTGTCCCCTGCGCCCTTTGAATACGGGTATTATTATAGAGTCTTCGTGCCGCGCGCACTCCCCGATGAGCGCGCGGTAGGTTGATGTCTCCACCCTGGGATGGTCAACCAGGGCCAGCAGAAAGTGGGTCGATGAGTCGTCCAGGAGATCCACGCCGACCTTCAGCGAGGAGAGCTGACCCAGGAGGTAGTCATAGTTCACGGCGACCTTCTCGCGCCCGAACGCCACCGATTCTTCGACGAGCTCGTGCCGCGCCCCGAGCACGACGATGACCTCGCCCGCCCCCGCTTCCCATATCCTCCCGCAGACCGTCTCTATGAAAGTGCGCCCACTGATTTCAAGAAGGGGCTTGGGCTCCCCCATCCTCTCGGACATGCCGGCTGCAAGGACAATAGCAGATATCATTGTTTTGGCCTCCTTGTAAATTCTATCATCCGGGACCCTATAACCGAATTATATATGGCAAAAGCGTATCTCGTACAGCGTTCTGCGTACAGCGTACTGCGTAACTTTCGGTCAGGTTAATAGGCTAGGGTAAGGATGCCGGTTTGGTTGAAAGGCTAAGTAGTTGGTGATTTTTGCCCTTACCTTAACCCAACTACCATACCGGCCTCCTCACCTTAACCTTTACCTGTATTGCCTTCGTGGCAGCTTATTTGTATATTCTTATATTTTTATGTTTTTATGTTTTTTTCCTTTCAGTGTTTTCTTTTCAATTAAATATTGAACATTGAGCATTGAACACTGGTTATTGGTTATTCGTCTGTATCCTGTTTCTTTTTCTCCGTTTAACGTTTAACGTTACACGTTTCACGATTCATTATTTTAGTATTTCCATATTTTCATATTACTTTGTTTCTATATAATGGTTTCGATGTCTCATTTTGAATTCAACATACCGGGTCGTGTTATCTACGGGGCGGGGTGCCTCGCCCGGCTCAAGGAGATAGCTCCTCAATACGGCAGAAAAGCTCTCCTCGTCTGCGGGAAGGGCTCGGCCCGGAAGTCCGGCTCCCTCGAAAGGGTTCTCTCCCTCCTCGAAGAGGCCGACGTGGAGGCAGTTCTTTACGAGGGCGTTGAAGCCGACCCCTCCATACAGATAGTTGACGCGGGGGCATCCGCGGCCCGGGATTCGGGGTGCGGCCTCGTTGTCGGCCTCGGGGGAGGCAGCACGATAGACGCTGCGAAGGCCATATCCGGCATGGTGACGAACGGGGGCTCCGTCCGCGATTATCTTGAAGGAGAGAAAGAAATCGCGAAACCTTCGCTGCCGTATATTGCGATTCCCACTACGTCCGGAACGGGGGCGGAGGTCACGAAGAACGCGGTACTCACGAACCGCGATAAAGGGTACAAGAGGAGCATAAGGCATTTCTACCTCATCCCGGAAGCGGCCATCGTCGACCCTGAACTGACGCTCGGCCTGCCGCCGCACATAACGGCCTCGACGGGCCTGGACGCCCTGGCGCAGCTGATCGAGCCGTATACATCGAAGAAAGCCCAGCCGTTGACCGACACGATCGCGATGGAGGGAATGAGGCTGATAGGGAGGAGCTTGCGGAGGGCCGTCGCCGAAGGCGGGGATCTTTCCGCCCGGTCTGACATGTCCATGGCGAGCCTCCTGAGCGGTATGGCACTCACGAACTCCGGCCTGGGCCTCGCCCACGCCCTCTCCCACCCCCTGGGAGCTCGTTTCGGTGTGCCCCACGGCCTCGGTTGCGGCCTCTTCCTGCCGCACGTGATGGAGTACAACATGCCGTCCTGCGTCGCTAGATACGCGAGGGTGGCGGAGGCTTTGGGGTGTGATGTGGAGGGGCTTGATGAGGCCGCGAGGGCGCAGAAGGCGGTAGAGAATGTCGCGTGTCTCGTGGAGGACGTGGGTTTGAAGGCGCGCCTGGGCGACTTCGGCGTTAAAGAGAAAGACCTGCCGCGCATAGCCGCAGAGTCCAGAGGCTCCAGCAGGAGCGGCAATCCCCGCGACGCCACTGACGGGGAACTGGTTGAGATGATGAAAAACGTTCTGTGATTCAGGGAAGAAGGTGGAAGCGAATCATCTTGTCAGTGAGATAAAGGAGCGCTATACCATCCCCGGTTGATGCGGTATGAATAAGCTCATAACAATTATTTCATTTTTTAGTTCATGTGTCTTTAGCGGTTTAAGTTAGGATAGTGAGATGAATGCCAGAGCGCGTGTATATTTTTTAGTCTTTCTCATTGCTGCGGCAATCGGCTGCAGGCCGGGGATAGAGGAGAAAGATAGGGCTCCTCTAGCCCGGGAGCAGGCGTGGGCCCTCGCTGCTTCGGCGCTGCTTGCGGAGAGGAACGATGAGCGCCACGACCTCCTCGGTGGCCGCGAGCGCATAGCCAAGGACATGGAAATGTGGAGGGCGGGCCTTGTCAAGGGATGGAATGTCGGGGACCATGAAGACCTGCTCGCCACGTTGAGATTGCTCGAAGAGGAGGGCGACCGGAAGGAGTTCACCGAGCTCGGGGCGCATGTTACCTCCCTGAGCAAGAGGAAATATAAAAAGTTCCTGAAAAAGGCGAGGAGAGACGCGGAGCTGTACAACAGAATCCAACTGGCGAAGGAACATCACGATAAACTCGGGGAAAAGAGCCTGGCGGGGTGGGACTATTGCCGTTATATTTCACTCTGCAGGTGGGGCTACCTCGCGGGGTATTTCACCGAGGAGGAGGCATGGGCCCGGATCATACCTGCCGCCAGCAAGCTGCAGGGAAGATTCGACTCATGGGAGGACCTCGGCGCCAACTATCTAATCGGCAGGGAGTTCTGGTCGCACGAGGACACCGTGAAGAACGGTCTCCTGTACCGGGCGGCCTACCGCAGGCTGCTCGACAATCCCGGGAGCCCATGGAACGTCTACCTGTGGGACATGGAGATGGAGGAGCCCCGCGGCGGGCAGGGCGTGGGCTTGCTTGGCCGGTGAGAAATTACGGGCGCCGGCAGGCAAATGATAAAGGATAGAAAGGAGCGGCAATGTACCTGTTGCTTATAATCGCGAATGTACTGGTGAGCCTGAGGGGCTTTAAGGTCCCCTCTTTCTTCAATGACTATTCTTTCCACCCGACGAGCGTCCTCAAGAGGGGCGAGTATTACAGGATGGTCACCTCCGGCTTTCTTCACGTCGATCCGGGCCACCTCATCTTCAACATGATAACCCTTTTCTTCTTCGGTTCATTGCTGGAGAGGCTGGTCGGGATCCCGAAGTTCCTCGTGATTTATTTCGCGAGCATGGTGGCCGGGGACCTCCTGTCACTGTGGCTTCACCGGAATCAGAGCGCGTACAGGGCGGTCGGCGCGTCGGGCGCCGTATGCGGCATCATCTTTGCCACTATAGCCCTTTACCCGGGAATCCGGATTTTTATAATGTTCATCCCCATCGGCATACCCGGCTGGATATACGCCGTATTCTTTATCTGGTACTCCTCCTTCGGGATACAGAGGCAGATGGGGAACATCGGACACGACGCACACCTCGGAGGCGCCATTGCGGGGCTCCTCCTGGCGTCTTTCTTCTTTCCCGGCGTTGTCTTTGCTCACTATCTCGTGACTATGGGGCTCCTGGCCCTTTCGATCGCGGCCCTGGTCCTCGCGCTCACCAGGTAAAATAGAGAGGTTCACTTATGAATACATATAATCGAACGCTGGTACGGTGGGGGTCCGTATGCTCGGTTGTCGCGGGTGCCGGCTGGCTGGTGCCGGTTTTCTTCTATTTTTTTATCCTTCCGGCGGCGGGCTCCGGGCCGACACAAGCGGCCGATCCCGCCGGTTTTCTGCCCTGGATGATCGAGCACGGTGGGCTGCGCGTCGCTCTCTGGTGGACGACAGCCATCCCTATCCTTATCGCCCTCTTCGGTGTGCCGCTCTTACTGAAAGAAATGTTAAAGACATACAGCCCGTGTGCCGTGAGGGTGGCGGCACTTGCGGGGGTCATCGGCTTTTTCACTCTGCTCGTAGCCGCCCTGGTGCTGGCGGTCGGCGAGCGTCCCCTGGCGCGCGCGTACGCGGTGGCCGGCGTCGAGGCCCGCCCGGCCATTATTGCGGCCTACGAGTGGCAGCGCCTGGTCACGGCGATTCTCTTCGACGTTCTCGGCCTCTTTCTCGTGGGTGCGTGGATCCTGGTCAACAGCCTTGTCGGTTTGCGCTGCGGCAGGCTGCCGAAGGGATGCGCCTGGTTCGGCGTAATAACGGGCCTGCTCGCCCTCGCGTTTGTTGCAGGTTACGTCGCCGGTGTCGGGTGGCTTGGCGAGGGAGGGATCGGAATGGCGGCTTTCGTTGCCATGCCTGTGTGGATGATCTGGCTTGGTGCTGCATTGTTGCTCCGGGAGACGGGAGACAGAAGACAGGGGTAAAGCCCCAATGTTCAATGTTCAACGCTCAATGTTCAATTGAAAAGTAAACACTGAAGGCAATACAGGTAAAGGTTAAGGTGAGGAGGCCGGTATGGTAGTTAGGTTAAGGTAAGGGTAAAACACCAACTACTTATCCTTTTAACCAAACCGGCATCTTTACCCTAGCCTCTTAACCTTACCGAAAGTAACGATGTACGAAGTACGATATACGCTGTACGAATAATAAAAGAGCTGCTCCAGTCCTGCTACTTGGCCCTGCCCCCGGCTTTCTTTGACATGATCCCGGCTACTGTCGAGTTGATTGTCGCTATCTTGAACGGCTTCCGGAGGCAGCTGTGGGCGCCGCAAGTCGTGGCGTCCTTCTCGATTTCGGCGACGTCCTTCCCCGTCAGCAGGACGACTTCCGTGCCGGGGTTTACTTTTTTCACGAGCTGGAGGATATCGAGGCCTCCGCCGTCGGGCATCAGGACGTCGCAGAAAACGATGTCGAACTTTTTGTTCTCGAAGAACTCTCTTGCCTCCGAACCGCTCTGAGCGGTTGTCACCCTGTGGCCGCCGCCCTCCAGGATTCTTTTTATAATCTCGATAATAAATTCTTCGTCGTCAATGACAAGGATGTCGGCGGCGGGGGTTTCCCCCGGCCCGGCACCGGCGGCCTTCTCCCTTGCCGGCGCGATCTCCTCTTCGGCGTGCGCGGGCAGGAGCACCGTGAATGTCGAGCCCTTGCCGATGGTGCTCTCGACCTCTATTATCCCCCCGTGGTTCCTTATTATCCCGTCCGCCATGGAAAGGCCCAGTCCCGTTCCCGGCGTCTCCGATCCGCCGATGGCCCCCTTGGTGGTGAAGAAGGGCTCGAATATTTTGTCGAGATTCTCTTTTTTGATGCCGCACCCGGTGTCGGAGAAGCATGCCCATATATTTTTGCCCCGCTTTCCGGTCCTTATGGTCAGGCTTCCTTCCTTCGGCATCGCGTGGAGAGCGTTGATAATAATGTTGAAAAAGACCTGCTCGAGCTGGTCCTCGTCGGCAAACAGTTTCGACGTCAGTGAATAGTCCCGCTCAACGGCGATGCCGGCCTTTTCCAGATCGCGGGAGACCAGGGAGAGGGCGCTCTCTATTGTCCCGATTACATCTATGCTTTCTTTCTTCGGCTCCCTGCGCCGGGAGAAGTCGACGAGGTTCTTGATGATCCTGGCCGCCCTGTCGGACATGTTGATCACGACATCGAGGGCTTCTTCCATTAATGCCGGGTCCTTCTTGTCGAGGGCCAACTCCGCATAGCCCCGCATCATGCCGATGAAATTGTTGAACTCGTGCGCTATGCCGCTGGTGAGCTTTCCTATGGCGGCCATTTTCTCGGAGTGGAAAAGCTCACGCTGCAGGTGTTTTCTTTCGCTTATGTCGCGTGCGATGGAGGATACGCCGATTATCCTCCCTGCCCCGTCTTTTATGGGGGAGAGGTTGAGGCTGACATCAACGAGGCTGCCGTCCTTGTGCATTCTCTGGGTCTCGTAGTCGAGGACCTTTTCGCCGTACCAGATGTTCTTGAGGAATTCCTCGGTGTGGTATTTCCGGGGTTTGATGATGGATATCGGTTTGCCGATGGCCTCTTCGGCTGTGTAGCCGAATATCCTCTCGGAGGCGGGGTTCCAGCTGGTGATGATGCCCTTGAGGTTCACGCTGTTTATCGCGTTACCCGAGGTCTCGAATATCTCGGAGATGTATCCCCGCTTCGCCTCTTTCTCGGCGCTCTCCCGCTCGAGATCGGATATCCTTTTCTCGAGTTCTTTTATCCTGTCCTGCATTATCAGCCCCTTGACCTTAATAGTATAACCCGAATCAGGTACTTTGTCAATGCCGCGGCGCCGAGCTTCGATGAGCCGCTCTTGCGCCTGCGAAACGCAATGGGGACTTCTCCTATCTTGAGGCCCGCCCTGCTGCATGAATAAAGCATCTCCGTGACTATGAACTGGTCTTTCGACCGGAGATTTTTCAGGCCGATGGCCTCGAGGGCTGTTTTCCTGAAGCAGCGGTAGCCGGTGGTCGGGTCGGATAGCTTGAGGCCCAGCACGCTGTTTATGTACCGTCGGGCGAACGCGCTTACCACCCTTCTCGTGAGCGACCTCTCGCTGTCCGTGCCTCCCGGCATGAAGCGGGACCCGAGGACGACATCGTTGCTTTCGATCGCTTTCAGCATGAGGGGAATTGCCGCCGGGTCGTGCTGGCCGTCGCCGTCCATTTCCACGATTCGGGACGCGCCGAGCTCGATGGCGCGCTTGAAGCCGGCGATGCCCGCGCCGCCCCTGCCCCGTTCTCCGCGACGGCGCAGCAGGTGGACCCCGGCGTACCGGGCGGCCTTTTCCTCGACGACCCTCCATGTTCCGTCGGGGGAATCGTCGTCCACCACGAGTATCCCCGGATCCCCGCCGATCGCCTTTATCTCGTCTATGAGCGGACCTATATTGTCCCTCTCGTTGTAGGTGGGTATGAAGACGATGGTGTTGTCCATAGAGCCAATAATTTAAGCTAACATCGGAGGGGTGTAAACAGGGTTTTTACCTATAGTCGGATTTGTTTCGAGTTTCGGATTTCGTGCTTCGGGATTAAGCCTTAATAAACATTACTGCACAGCAATAAGGCGCAAATGGGCTTAGAGCAGACTCTTTAGTGCCTCAAGCACGGTCTCAGGCTTGATGGCGTCCATACAGGTATGCGGTTTGTCGCAGCGGGGAAGGTAACAGGCCCGGCATTCCACATCGGCCACGACCTTTACTCCACGTTCGTACATATCGATCTCGGCAGCCGAGGTCGGGCCGAAAAGGGCGACCACCTTTTTCTTGAGACCCAGGGCGGCGTGGAGTCCCAGGGAGTCGCTCGTGACTATTGCGTCGCATCTGTCCAGCAGGGCGAAGAACTCACGCAGCGTGTTGTCACATCCCGTGTCCACCACGGGGACTTTCGACCTCCGGAGTATCTCCCTGTTCCTCTTTCTTTCCGCGTCGCCGCCGAAGAGGACAACCGTTGCCTTTAACTCCCTGCTAACCATGTCGATGAACTTTACGCAGTTCGCTATCGTCCATTGCTTGAGCTCCCATTTTTCGCCGCCGCCCGTGTTGACGCCCACGAGAGGTCGCCCGCCTTTCCCCCGCATAACGGCCTTTGCCCCAGCCTTTTCCTCTTCGGTGAGAGAGAGGATGATCTCACGGGACCGCGGCCTCAGGCCGAGCATGTCCAGAATGATTTCCTGATACGTTGATTCGTTGGCTCTCTTCAGGTCGTCCCTCATCCCCATCAGCATCCACTTCCGCGCCGCGTTTGAGGCGGGCCGCAGCCTGCCGTTCTCGTCCGTGAAGATGCCCTTCTTCTCCTTTGCCCGCGCGAGTGAGGCGAGTGCCGCGCTCGCGGGCGCGGCATCGGGGTTGAAGACAAGGTCGAAGTCTTCGGAGAGGAGGACGGTGAGGGCTTCGGTCCCGTAGGGGACGATCCTGTCTATATACGGGTTTTCCAGAAGGATGGGCGTGGATTCCTCCCGTGTGATCCATGTGATGTGCGCGTCTTTGTACTTTTCCCGCAGCCCCTCAAGCACGCACGTTGTCCGCAGGACATCGCCCATCGCGTCCAGCTTCACGATCACGATCCTTTTACCGGCCGGAGCGTAGTCCGGGCAGTCCTCGCAGGTCTGCCCCCTTTCCTTGTGCGGCCGGCACGGCCTGTCCCATACAATACGGCGGCAGTCTTCCTTTATAAGGGGAATTCCGTCGCTATTGCTCATAAGGCTCCCTGTCGAACACTGATTTAGTTGCCCGTGAATTTTCCCGCAAAGGCACAAAGCATAATCATGAGTTAGTGAGTGAGATAACCCGGCAGATACTAGAGGGGCTCTTTTGAGCCCTGGCGGCGAACGTCGAAGACCTTGTCGTTCATGCGGATTTCGTATGCGTCCTCCTTGGGGATTACCTTGGCAATGCCGCCATTTATGGATGGAAACACCTTCGACACTTCGACTTTCGCTATGACCTCGTCGTCCCTGATGACGACGAGCTCCGTCCCCTCTTCTACATTCGCGACGAAGTCGATGAATACCTTGCCGTACTCGTCTTTCTTCTCGGAAATCGCTCCCGCGAGCACCCGTGTTTCGGAGGGGTCCACCTTCTTCGGCAGGGAAGGTCCTCTCGTGATATCGGGCTTTTTAAGCCTCTCCTCCTCGGCGTCCGCCATATTGCGCAGCTCGGTGAGCTCGGCTTCCGTCTCCGTCGCGGATACCGATCTGGAGAGGTCTGTTATTCTCTTCTCCAGGTCCTTGTTGGCATCGAGGAGCTTCTTGTGTGTTTGCTGGGAAGAGGCGATTAACTCGAGGCTTTTGTCCAGCTCCTTGCGTGCCGTTTCAACCTGCTTGCGGTAGGTTTCTATCTCGACCTGGAGCTTATCTATAGGCTGCGCCTTCGCCTCCATCCCGGAGAGAATATTCTCCTTTTGCTCCTCAAGGGCGCTCGTGTGTTCCTGTTTCTGTTTATCCATCATGTCCCGCATGATCTCTTCGGAGGCCTGGCATGCTTCCAGGGCCTCTTCTTTTATCTTCTTCATGTCGGCGATGGCGCTGATTAGCTGCGTTTTCAGTACCTCCTCGGAGGCCTGGTGCGCGTTTATGGCTTCTTCCTCGGCCATCGCTTTCGCTTCCTGTTCCTTCTCGATGTCGGAGATGGCTATGCCGAGCGACGTGTTGAGGTTCTGGACATCCCGCATCATGCTCTCCTTCTCCGACCGGGCCTTTTCAAGCTCATCCTGGAGAGCCGCTTTTGCCGCCCGGGCCTTTTTCAGGTCGTCGGCCTCTGTCTCCAGTTTACCCTTGAGGTCCTCCGCTTCCCTCTTCAGCTTCACCACCTGCATCTCCAGCTTCTCTCTTTCGCCTGTTTTCGCCGCCATTTCAGGAGGAGATGTCACTGCCGTTGCCGGGACCTGCGTCCCGGGGGGTTCGACATGGGGCGATGACGCCTGGATTTCCATTTTCAACTTCTCGATAGCCTCTTCGCAATTTGCTATCCTGGCCTCGATTGTCTCCCTGTTCGTATCGGGGAACCTGTTAAGGACGTTCCTGAGCTTGTCACGCGCCTCCTCGTAACGTTCGAGCGACTCCTCTTTCCTGTTCTCGTAGTTGAGTTTTATGGCATCCTGGAGGGCGATGTACGCTTCGCGGTATTTGTTGCCGGCGTCCCTCGAGGTCTGGGTCCAGCCCGCTGCCGCCAGGGAGATAATGGCCGCGGCTGTCACGATGAAAATTATTCTTCTGTGGCGATTCATGATTCTTCAAAGTATTCTATCAGAAGAGAGGGGCGAGACAAGGCGGAAATATGGAAATAATGAACCGAGGAGACGTGGAACGTGTAACGTTAAACGTGGAACGGAGAAAACGATGCAGGATGCAGACGAATAACCAATGGAGAGACCAAAGACTAAAGATAAAAACACTAGCACCTGAATAAACCTGATTTACCTGAAAAATAAGAAAAACTAAAATAACTATCAGAGTAATCTCCGTCAGATCCGGCGGCTCTGCCGGACGGAAGAGAAATCAGGCGCGATTTATTCTTATTTGCTACTTCTTTCTTTAACAAAGTACGATATACGAAACACGCTGTACGAGATACGATTCACAGGATATGCATTATGAATATTTCTAATTTAATAGATGGCGCGGGGTTGGACGGGTGATGAAAAAGCAGAGAATCGTTATCGTGGACGGCTACAATGTGATCCACCGCGCGCCGGAGCTCAGGCGGCATCTCGCTCGCGGCCTGCTTGCGGCGCGGGAAGCCCTTATGCGCTATTGCGCCGCGTGGATCTTCAGGAGGAGGGATGTTTCGCAGGTATGCGTTGTCTTCGATGGTGATTCGTCAGTCGCGGGGGTTATTGGCGGAACGGACAGGGGCGTGCGCGCGGTGTTTACGGGGACCGGCGAGGCGGCGGACGACCGGATACTGGATATCATAAGAAAAGGCCGGCGTGCCGTGCGGTATATCGTTGTGTCGGACGACAGCTATGTTTCTCGCACTTCGCGCAGGTTCATGGCGGAGGCGATGTCCGTTTCGGAGTTCTACAGGGCGCCCGTCGGCAGGCGGGCGCGAAGGCGGCCGGAAAGGGAAGAGGAAACAGAGACGGGTCTCTCACCCGGGGAGGCGAGGGAGATAACCGAGGAGCTGGAAAAAGAGTGGGGTGTTCGTTGAAAATTTTCGCAGACCTCCACAATCACACCCGCTACTCCGACGGCAGGGATTCGCCCGCCGATATTGTCCGGGCGGCCGCGGAGCGCGGCCTCGGGGCCGTTGCGATAACCGACCACGACTGCGTCGACGGCGTGGAGGAGGCCCTCGCCGCCGGGGCGAAGCTCGGCGTCGATGTGGTCCCCGGCGTGGAGGTGAGCTCCTACATCGGCCCCGTGGAGGTGCACGTCCTGGGGTATTTCGTGGATGTCAGGGACGGCGGGTTTCTCCGCGTGCTCGGGGAGTACCGCGAGGAGCGGGTGGCCAGGCTCGGCAAGATGCTCGGGAAGCTCGCCTCCATGGGGATTGACATAGAGCTCGGGGAGGTGATGGCCGTTGCAGGCTCGGGTTCCGTGGGGCGTCCCCACCTGGCGAGGGCCCTGGTCGAGGCGGGGCACGCGTCGAGCGTCAGGGACGCGTTCGGGAGGTTCGTCGGAGACGGGGGCCCGGCGTATGTTCCAAGGGAGAGGATTTCGCCCCGCGAGGCTGTCCGGATCATCAAGGGAAGCGGCGGGATACCCGTTCTGGCCCATCCCGGCGGCATGGGAAACGACGGGATCATTCCCGCCCTTGTCGCGGACGGTATTGAGGGGATCGAGGTTTACTACAGCACGCATAAACCTTCGGCCGTCCGGCGCTACCTCGGTGTGGCCCGGGAATCAGGCCTCGTGGTTACGGGCGGCTCCGATTACCACGGCTCGATGAAGGGTGAGAAGGTCTCCGTCGGCGCCTTCGGCATAGACCGGGATCTCTATGAAAAACTTCTGGAGTATAGAGAGCGGTAAGAGATTGTTTAGCTGCCGGTTAGAGGTTATGGGCATAGGGTTGATGCTGTTAAATCAAAGATCAAAAATCAAAAACACAGATCAAAGAGATAAATATGTCGATGATAAAAAATAATTTTTATGTTTTTGCGTATGTGTTTTTTCATTTTTCATTTTTGCTTTTCGCGTTATCGATTTAACTTGGTCATTAAACGTCCCTTTGCAGTCGGGATTCAATTAAAAGAGGCGCTATGAATGGAGAGACCGATCACACGGCGGATTTGATCCTTGAGTTCAGGGGGGCGGACCTCGAAGAGCTCTTCAGTAACGCTGCACGCGGCATGCTCGGCGCGATAACGCCATTGGATGGTATCGGTGAGCGGGCAGAGGAGCGAATACGTTTAAGGGCTCCCAACCTGGGGGAACTCCTTGTCTGCTGGCTGAACGAGCTCCTCTTCTTTCTGGACGGCCGCGGCCTCCTCCTCGTCGGTTACGATTTTGAGGTAATCAACGAGAGAGAGCTGGTCGCGCGGGCATCAGGCGAGGAGGTCGACTTGAGCAGGCGCGAGGTCGGCACGGAGATCAAGGCGGCAACCTATCACGACCTTCTCGTCGAAAAGATTGAAGACGGCTGGATTGCCCGCCTCCTCTTCGACATTTAGATATGCGGAATACATGAATCCTCGTAATTTATTTGTAATATACTGATTAACAACATGTTCCAAAAGGTGTCCCTGTTTTCCTTCAATTGTAATGGAGGCTGTATTTTCTTTTTGTTAAGGTTCGAGTAGGTGTCAGGCATGGAAGAAAGAGAGCTGAAGCTTAAGAAGATCGATGACTTTCGCTGGGAGATCCCCCGCGACTTTCAGCCGGGGATGAGGGTCCCCGGCCTGATCTTCGCTAGCGAGGATTTCATCGGCCATATCCGGAAGGATAAAACCTTCAGGCAGGTGGCTAACGTCGCCTGCCTGCCCGGCATCGTGCGCTGCTCGATGGCCATGCCCGATATTCACTGGGGTTACGGCTTTCCCATCGGCGGCGTGGCGGCATTCGACCCGGCCGCCGGAGGCGTGATATCTCCCGGCGGCGTAGGATACGACATCAACTGCGGCGTGAGGCTTGTGAGGACCGGCCTGGAGGAGGCGGACCTCCGGGGGAAGGTTGCCGGCCTCATCGATGCCCTCTTCCGGAAGGTTCCATGCGGGGTCGGCTCCCACGGTATCATACGGCTCAGCCGCGGGGAGGAGAGGAAGGTACTGGAGCGGGGGAGCGGCTGGGCGGTGAGGGCCGGCTACGGCCGGGATGAGGATATTGAATTCACCGAGGAGGGAGGTTGCCTCGACGGCGCCGACCCCGACAGCGTCAGCCCCAGGGCGTGCGAGAGGGGGTTGAAGCAGGTGGGGACGCTGGGGTCTGGCAATCACTTCCTGGAGATCCAGGTCGTCGAGGAGGTCTTAGACTCGCGGGCCGCCTCCGTCTTCGGCCTTGCGGTTGGCCAGGTTACCGTGATGATCCACTGCGGCTCCCGCGGCTTCGGCCACCAGGTGTGCGACGACTTCCTGAGAAAGATGGGGGAGGCAGCCACGAAGTACGGCATATCCCTTCCCGACCGGCAGCTTGCGTGCGCCCCGGCGGACTCACCCGAGGGGCGGGATTACTTCGGTGCGATGGCGTGCGCCGCGAACTACGCGTGGGCCAACCGCCAGGTGATTATGCACTGGGTCCGCGAGGCCTTCGAGGAGTATCTAGGGGCGTCCCCGCGAGAGCTGGGGATGGATCTCGTCTACGACGTTGCCCATAACATGGCGAAGTTCGAGACGCACCTCGTCGATGGAAGAGAGGTGCGCCTCTGCGTTCACCGCAAGGGCGCGACCAGGGCCTTCCCCCCGGGCCATCCGGAGGTCCCCTCCCGCTACGGGGAGGTGGGGCAGCCCGTCATCATACCGGGCGATATGGGAAGGAACTCGTATCTCCTGGCCGGCACGGAGCAGGCCATGAGGGAGACGTGGGGGAGCACGTGTCACGGTGCGGGACGGATGATGAGCAGGACGGCGGCCAGGAGGGCGATGAAGGGGAGGCACATAGAGAAGGAGCTCCTGCAAAAGCGGGGGATAGTGGTTAAGGCCAGGAGCTGGGCGACGCTGAGCGAGGAGGCCCCCATGGCGTACAAGGACGTGAACGACGTGGTCGAGGTGGTCCAACGGGCCGGCATATCCAGGAAGGTCGTCAAGCTGAGGCCGCTTGGCGTTATAAAAGGATGAATAAAAAACGAATTTCCAATGTTCAATTAAAAGAAACCACTGTAAGGTACTAAGGGACAGATAGTTTCTTGTTTCTGGTTTTTCGTGAATGTATAAAGAATCAAGTAACCAGTAACTCGATAGTATAGGAATTTGTTATTTAAACTAGCCACAAAGGCACGAAGAAAAGCTAATAATATTTATTCTTCTTTGTGCCTTGGTGTCTTAGTGGCAAAAGGCCCCGGCGAAGCCGGGATAAGTGCAAACCAGAAACCGCTTTTGTAGTGTCTTGGTGGCTGAGGGGTTGTAGATGGAATTTTTGGTGACAAAAGAGTTCGAGTTCGACGCGTCCCATTTCATATCCGGGCGCGGGGGGAAATGCGAGCGGCTGCACGGCCATACGTGGAGGTTCGCGGTCACGCTGGAGGCGGAGCTGCAGGAAGACGGCATCGCGTTCGATTTCAGGGACCTGGCGAAGATTGTAGAGGAGGGTGTTGTCGAGCGCCTGGACCACACGCACCTGAACGATCTCCTGGACCAGCCGAGCGCGGAGAACCTCGCCGTCTGGATATGGGCGAAGCTGGAGGAACTTCCCCTACACGAGATCAGGGTCTGGGAGTCGGGCACTAGCTCCGTTACCTTTCGAGGCCCGAAAAAAGGCCCGAAAAAGGGGATTGACATTGGGCCGGGCCGAATATAAATTCATTTCTGGACACGCATAAAACTAACTTTAATATATTTCAACAAGGGAGGTAATCATGGGCAGGTCTTTTACGCTTGTGGCGGCAGTTATAGGTGTCTGTTTCTTCTGTTCGTGTCTCGGTACGATATCCATCGAGTATAAGACAAGGCACGGAGAGGGCGAGGAACCGGCCGTCGAGGAGGAAATAATGGTCGAGGAGATCGACCAGTCTCTCCAGATGGCAGGGGCCGAAGATGCAGTGGAGGTCATTGAAGAAGAACCGATCAAATAAGAAAGAGGTGTCGCTATGAACCGTGCTTTCAGACTGGTTGCAGTACTGGCGGTGGCCGGATTATTATCCTCGTGTGTCGGTAAGTTAGCCATCAAATACAAGACGGAGGTTGGAGGGGACGCGGAGTTGCGCGCGCGGTCGGCCAAGATCCGGGAGGACCTCAGTTTAGCTTTGAGCGAGGAGCTCGCCGAGGAGGACGCGCTGATCTCGATGGATGACCGCGGCATCGTTGTCACGCTTCTGGATAAAGTTCTCTTCTCCTCCGGGAAAGCGGACATCAAGGCCGGGGGAAAGGAGACCCTCGCCAAGGTGTCAGCCGTTCTGGAGGACATTCCAAACGAGATCTCGATCGAGGGGCATACGGATAACGAGCCCATCAGGCGTACCAGGTACCTGTACAAATCGAACTGGGAGCTCTCCACGGCCAGGGCCACAAACGTTCTTCATTTCATGGAGTCGCAGGGTATTCCCCCGGAGAGGCTGTCCGCCACCGGCTACGGCGAGTACCGGCCCGTGGCCGAGAACGACACCAAGGAAGGGCGCCAGAGGAACCGGAGGGTGGAGATCGTTATCCTCCCGGAGATCGTCAAGGAACAGGCCGACATCGACGTGTTTGAGGAGACGGAGTAAGCGGCCCGTCGGTCCCGGCCCTGGTTCCTCCGGGGGAGTTCTTCTCATCATGTTGCTATCCATACGTGTGGGATGAGTGCGCCGCTAATGGCCGGTGTAAGAGCCACAGTCAAGCTTGTAGTCTGCCTCCTCCTGTTCGATGTTTGTTTCTGCCTCCCTTCCCGCGCCTGGGAGCGGGGAACGGCAGATAAAATAGTCGCGACGGCCATTTCGTCCCTGCACGGCGATACGGCGGCTTTCCTGCAAAAAAATTCCTCCATGTTCCGCGAGGGGCTCCGGGCGGACCCGGCGGTCGTACGTCGGTACGCCGGCTTCACAGGCTTCGACAACACGGGCTACGCCGCGAAGAAGCTCGGCGGCCAGATAAATCTCCTGCAAGACCTCTTCCCCGGTGAGGGGTCCCCCTACATGGCCTATCGCCTGGGAATCCTGACGGGGCTCGTCATGGATCTCAACTCACCCTTCGCCACCGCGACCTCGCGTCGGGACCGCGGGCTCAAGGACAGGTTCATGAAGGATGTGGATGCCCGTCTCCAGGAGATGAAATATTTCCCTCGCCCGCCGCGGACGATCAGGAGTCCCGAAGCGTACGCCAGGGCGGCCGTAGAGCGGTCGGCGGGATGGGGCGGGCCGGTGAGGTCCCAGTACCTGACGGGAAAGGGGTATAACGCCATCGTCCAGCGGGCGGCGGCCAGGTTCTACAACGACGCCATTCACTCTGTCGCGGACGTTTTATATACGGTCGGCTCCGGCAGAAAGGGGAAGGTTGATGAGACGAGCCGTTACGATTTCTACCGGGACGCCTGCAGCTTTTACTTTCACCGTGGAATGAAGGAGGAGGCTCTCGCCTCGTACGGGAAGATGGGTGAGCTCGTCTCTTCTTCCGGCGCCGGGCAGATCGATTCGCTGGAAGACGCCGTCAACAGGTACGAGCTTATCCTGCAGGTCTTATCTCTCGAGGACGGCATGAGGGCGGCGGGTATAGAGATCAGCCGCCCCGTCGGGGAGAGGCTGATGGAGCCTTTTCTGTTTGCGATGTCCCGCCTGGCGAAGAGATACGCCGAGTCCGGGGAGGAGGATGAGGCACGGATCGCCCTGGAGCTGTGCCTGCGCGAGAGGTACCTGCCGGAGTGGTCGCTCCGGAACCTGAGGAAGCTTTACGGCCTCGACAAGCTGGAGAACCTGGACGTCCCGGAGAACGCCTGGAAGATCTACCTGGAGGCGAACGGCTTCGAGTCGATGGCTGGCAGGGCCTACACGGAGGGGCGGCTGTGGGCCGCCAATAATTCCTTCGCCAGGGCCGCCGCCCTGTACTCCGCCATACCCGATAGTGCCAGGGACCTGAGGAAGATGAGCGGCACCCGGGTCGATCAGATCATCGGCAGGATGAGGACGATCCCGCCGGCGGTGCTTCTTTCGGAAGAGCTTTTCCAGGCAGGGATGAAATCCATGGCGGATGGGGAAATCGCCTCCGCCGTGAGGGACCTTCAACAGAGCCAGAGGTGGGGCCCCGGGGAGAAGGCCGTCGACAGCGCGCTTGCCGACGCCGAGTCGCTTCAGCTCTTTACCAAGGGACGGGACCTTTACCGGGAGGGGAAGTACGATAAGGGCGTGAGGTGCTTCCGCAAGCTGGCGTCGAGGTTTCCCGGCAGCCCCTTCGCCGGCCCGGCCAAGAAGCTGATAGGCCTGTACGAGAAGAGGCGGGAGCTCCAGGCAGGAAAGCTGCTCCTCCTTCTCAAGGGCGCCTACGAGTCCTCGTTCGTGGGCGACAAGGGCACCGTTTTCGGGCTGTGCGACGAGGTGCTCGATTCCTCCCCGGGGAAAGACCTCAGGGACAGGGCGCAGCTTCTGATAGCGGTCGCCTGGTACCAGTCGAACCAGAAGGGTTATCTCAAGGTCGAGAAGGTGTTCCGGGATCTCATGAGGCACAGGGTCATGAAGGAGGACGGCGGGAAGCTCATACTTCGAAAGAATATAGATTTCTATTTCGGCCTTAAGGACCGCTTCCCCGAGATAGACCTGTCGCAGCTTGATGAGTCGCTGCTGAAGAAGATCGACCTGGAAGGGGAGGACCTCGAGTCGATCGAGGCAGGGGAGGCCGCCGACTCGGCCATAGACAGGGCGAGCGATGAGGTCGAGTCGGCCCGGGAACTGGTGGAGCGAGGTGAGGGCGAGGATCGGGATATGGGCGAGGCGAGGTCGCTCCTTGATGAGGCCGACGACCGGCTCGACGATGCGAGGGGCCGCTTCAATGAGAGTGTTTTCGAGGAGGCGAAGGAGCTGGCGGACGAGGCCTTCGAGAAGGCGGAGGACGCGAGAGAGAAGGCGGAGGAGATCCTCGAGATAACGGAAGAGCTTAAGGCTGAGGCCGGGAGCAAGATAGAGGATGCGGAAACAGCCGTTTTGGATGCCGAGTCGGCCCTCGACGCGTTGGAGGGCGACGAGGAAAAAGAGTTCGACGAGCTGAGGTCCGACCTCGAAGATGCAAGCGACCTGCTGAACGATGCGAGGAGCCTCTTCGAAGATGGCGATTACGAGAAGGCCGGGGAGACGGCTGTCTCGGCGTCGGAAAAGGCCGAGGAGCTCAAGGATAAGGTGGAGGCCAAGGCGGACGAGTATTGACGGTCATGAAGAGACGCACGAAAATCAGGAAACGTCGCCGCTGGGAGGGGTGGCAGCGTCACAAGGCCCTCTATATCTGCATCATCGCGTCGGCGTTGCTTCACCTTTGTTTCGTCGTCTCGATAAGCCCGTGGTGGCTGGGGAAGGCCGTGAAGATCAAGCCGCGGGAGGTGAAGGTCGTCTCCTTGAAGATAAAGCCGCGGCCGGCCCGGCCGCGCCCGCCGGTGAAGGCGCCTCCGAAGCCGGCGGTCAAGCCCGTCGAGAAGGCCCCCGTTCCGAAGCCCGTCTATACGGAGAAGGAGCTCGAGCGTAAGCTCGATCGCGTGCGTTCGAAGGTTGTACCGGAAAAATTTGCAAAGCCGAAGGCCGACAGGATCAGGGAGGTTGTCAGGAGGAAAGAGAAGGATGTGAGGGCCTGGGTCGAGAGGGAGGTGGATGAGTTCGAGGAGAGGGTCGAGCGGGAGGAGGCGGGAGAGGTCGGCTACAGCCGCGTTATCGACCTTAAGAAGAGCTCGGATTACCAGGTCGGCAGGCTCATGGAACATTATAAGATGAGCATCGGTTACGGCAGCCGGAAGATCACCGATTTCAACATCCGGTTCAGCAGCGAGTGGGTCTTCACTCCCGGCCAGATAAGGAACTATGTCAACCGTCACAGCCGTTCGGATTCCCGGAAGATAATGGCCGCGGTCCCTTCCGGCGAGCCCGCGGCCGCCCTGATGGAGTCGGGAGAGGGGTCTCCCCGCCCGTACATCGAGCCCACCGTGGACGCCATGGCGGCTATACTGATAGCGGAGGAGGAGTATTTCGCGGAGACGGGGTCCGACCCCGACAAGATGGAGCGGCTGGTCTTCGGCCCCGTCTGGACGTACAGGGGGCCGGCGTTCAAGGTCGTGAAGGGGGAGAAGAAGGAGGGTTCGGAGAAGATACTGAAGACCAAAGACCATAGATAAAAACAGAGAAAATAAAAAAATATATGGAAATGATGAACAGGGAAGACGTGAAACGTGTAACGTTAAACGTGGAACGGAGAAAAAGAAACAAGATGCAGGATGCAGGATGCAAAAAAGACAGAAAGAGTGAAGCGGGGAAGATATAGCCACGAAGACACTAAGGCACAAAGAGAAGACGAATGTTTAATAACCAATAAACAATGAAACTGCGGATCAGATTGAAAGGAGGAGAATAGATGAACAGACGGTGGAGATGGATGATGCTTGCGACCCTGGTGCTGGCGGCGCTCTTCGCGGGGGCATCCGCTTACGGCGCGGAGGGGTCCTGGTTCTCGATAAGGTTCCAGGCGCTGGTCAGGGGCGGTGTGATGATGATCCCCATAGTGCTGTGCTCGGTGCTCGTGGTCGGCTTCGGCGTCGAGCGTTTTATAATAATGCGGCCGGGGAAGATCATTCCGGAGAAATTCGTGATGGACGTCCGCTCACTTGTATCCAGGGGGGATTTCGACAAGGCCATGGACTATTGCATGAAGCACAAGAACCAAACGTCCTCGGTCTTCGTCGAGGCCCTGAAACTCAACAAGAAGAAGACCATGTCCAACGAGCTCCTTAGAAGCACGGTCCAGGACCTCGGGGCGCGGGAGATCGACGACATCGCGCTGAGGATCAGGCCGCTCCTCATCATAGGGAACATCACCCCGCTCCTGGGGTTGCTGGGGACGGTCCTCGGGATGATAAAGGCCTTCAACGTGGTGGCGTCGGAGGCCGGGCTTGGAAGGGCGGACCTCCTTGCGGCCGGCATCTCCGAGGCGCTGATAACGACGGCGGCGGGGCTGGTGATAGCCATCCCCTCGCTCGCGCTGTACAATTATTTCAGGGGGGTCCTGGACGGCAGGATATCCGAGAGGATGGAGATAACACTGAGGTCGTTTCTCGAGGACCTCTTCGAGAGGAGAGGCGTGCAATGAGGATCATACCTAGAAAGATGTCCGAGGCCGAATCGCTGAACATGACGCCTCTCATCGACGTGGTCTTCCTCCTTCTTATTTTCTTTCTCGTGGCAACCTCTTTTCAGAGGGTACAGAGGGAGATCCAGGTAGACCTGCCGTCCGCCAAGGCCGCGGGGACGGTCTCCATGGATATCCAGCCCATCGCCGTGACGGTGAGCAAGGACGGGAAGGTCACGATGGCGGAAGAAGAGGTCCCGATCGATGAGCTTCCCGAAAGGCTCAGGGAGGCGGTGGCCTCGGCCAAGAAGCCGCGTGTCTTCGTCAGGGGCGACGCCAAGGCGTTTCATGAGAATATCGTCTCGGTCCTGAGCGCCTGCCAGGAGGCGGGCATCACGGACGTCTCTCTGGCCACGGAAGAGTAGTTTGAAAAAAATCAAAGATCAAAAATCAAAAACACAAACTAAAAATATCAATATGTGTTTTTTATTTTGGTTCTTCTCCAATTCAGTTTAAGGTGAATACTGGAATACCTGTTATAAACAATCCTTCGACTTCGCTTCCGTCAACAATTGCCGGATCTTCGACAGGACGAGTAACCCTCTCCCCCCAATTTTTGGGGGGAGAGGGAATAATTTGTAACGCACTATTACAGTGAAAATAGCCATTGCACTAATTATTGGTCTTGTACTTGTGCCTGCGGCGCTTGCCGGAGATGAGGTTCTTCCCGGCAGGATAGACACGCTCCTGGAACAGCTCCGGTCCGGTGACCTCTCCCTTTCGAGGGGCGCATCACTTGCCCTCCAGGCCCTTGGGGAGGATGGGCGTCTGCTGCTCGTCTCGCGGCTGAAGGCCGGGGACCCGCTCGAGAGGCGGAAAGCCCTCCTCGGGCTCGAGGTGATAGGGCGCCCGTCGAGCGCCGGGGCTATTATCGAGATCGTGGATGACCCGGACCCCCTGGTGCGGGCGGACGCGGTAAGGGCCCTGGGGCGCCTGAGGGTTGAAAAAGCCTTCAGGCTCGTCCTCGCCCGCCTCGACGATCCGTCACCCTCTGTCAGGGCTTCCGCCCTGGGCGCCCTTGCCGACCTCGGAAGCAGGCAGGCCGTGAAGCCGGTTGCGGAGATGACGACGGACCCGGACCCCGCTGTCCGGGAGGCCGCCGCATCCGCGATGGGACGGCTCGGGGACCGGTCGGCCGCGACCCTTCTCTGTCTGAAGACTCTCATCGGGGACGAGGACAGGCGGGTGAGAAGGAACGCGGCGATCGCCATGGGGAGGGTCGGCAACCGGCACGTCGTAGGGGACCTCGTCATCGCCCTCTCGGATGAGGATCAATGGGTGCGGAGCGCCTCCGCGCGCGCCCTGGGGAGCCGGATGGCCGCCTCCGCCCATCGACAAGCTCGGGACACTGCCGCCCCCCGGCAGGCTCGGGACTCCGCCCTGGCCGGGATCCGGGGGCTTCTGAAAGACGAGAGCAGCCCGGTCAGGGCATCGGCCGCGGAGATCCTGGGGGAGCTGGCAGATGAAGAAAGCGTGGAAGGTCTCGCGGCCCTACTCGACGACGAAGCCCCCGGCGGAATCTACCTGTACAGCTCCATGCGGGAGCTTTCGGTCGCCGAGGTGGCGGCCGGCTCCCTCGGCAGGATAACCGGCGACAACCTGGGCTATGAGCGGGAGCTTCCTGAGGAGAAGAGGCGGAAGGCCCTCGATCGGTGGAGAAAAAAAATGGGGTCAAATCTTTACCCTTGACAAATCGCTTCAATCCACTATTGTTATAGCATGGCCAGGCCCCTGAGGATCCAGTATCCGGGCGCTTATTATCACGTTACCTGCCGCGGGAACGATCGCAGAAGGATATTCTGCGATGAAGAGGATTATTCCGCCTTCATTGAGAAGCTCGAACTTTCCTTAGAGATATACAATGTAGTCCTCTTGGTATATCCCAGACCTTAAATTTGTTGCCCTTGTTCGATAAAAACGCTAATACATTTATGGAGATTCCGCGAAAGATCTATAACTGCCCGCAATAAGGAGGATAAGATGCCGAAGAAGCGTGAGGAGATATTGAAGGCTGCTGCCGACAGGGGCGTGAGGTTTATCAGTTTGTTGTTTACGGACGTCCTGGGCCAGCTCAAGGGCTTCACCATAACGAAGGATGAGCTCGAGGAGGCCCTCTCGGGCGGCATGGGTTTTGACGGTTCTTCAATCGAGGGGTTCGCCAGGATAGAGGAGAGCGACATGATCGCGATGCCGGACCCGGAGACGTTTGCCATACTGCCCTGGAGCAGTGATAACGAACTTACCGCCCGCATGTACTGCGATATCCTGGAGCCCGGTGGCTCGCCCTACGCCGGCGATCCCCGCTACGCGCTCAGGCGCGCCCTGAAGAGGGCGGCGGACATGGGTTACACGTACAGGGTCGGGCCGGAGCTCGAGTTCTTTTATTTCAAGGATGACCGGTCCCCGGCCACACTGGACAGTGGAGGTTACTTCGACCTCTCGCTTGACACGGGCACCGAGCTGCGGAGGGAGACGGTCTGCGTCCTCGAGGAGCTAGGCGTCAAGGTCGAGTACGAGCACCACGAGGTCGCCCCCAGCCAGCACGAGATCGACCTCCGGTACGACGAGGCCCTCAGGATGGCTGATAAGACGATGACCTACCGCCTGGTCGTCAAGGAGGTTGCCCGCCGCCACGGCGTTTACGCGACCTTCATGCCCAAGCCTATTATAGGGGAGAACGGCAGCGGGATGCATGTCCACCAGTCTCTTTTCAAGGGAAGCAAGAACGCCTTTTATGACGCCGGAGACGAGTACAACCTGTCGGGTGTGGCCAAGTGCTTCATCGCGGGCCTGCTCAAGCACGCGAAGGAGATATGCGCGGTCACCAACCAGTGGGTGAACTCCTACAAGCGACTCGTTCCCGGCTACGAGGCGCCTGTTTACATCAGCTGGGCCCGCCGGAACCGCTCGACGATGATCCGCGTCCCCATGTACAAGCCGGGGAAAGAGATGGCGACGCGCGTGGAATTACGCTCGCCCGACCCCGCGTGCAACCCCTACCTGGCGTTCGCGGTTATGCTGGCGGCGGGACTGGAGGGCGTAGAGAAGGGCTACGAGCTGCCCTCGCCCGTCGAGGAGGACGTTTTCAAGATGAGCCGCCGGCAACAGGAGGAGAAGGGAATCGAGCACCTTCCGGGGAACCTGTACGCCGCGATCATGGAGGTCGAGAGGAGCGATCTCGTCCGGGAGGCGCTGGGAGATCATATCTTTGAAAAGTTCGTCGAGAACAAGAAGATCGAGTGGGACGGCTACAGGGTTCACGTCTCGAAGTACGAGCTGGATAAGTACCTGCCGGTGCTTTGAAAAGCCGTTGGGCCGCGCTTAAAGAGCCTTCCGGCGTAAGCGGTGTGCCGGATGCCGGCCCCGGGCGTATGTTCATTGCAACCCGGTGAAACAGCGGTGGATATCGACGCCATAGACAGGTCCGCGCGCGCCCTGGCTGAGCTTATCGATCCCTGCGGGCTCTGCCCGCGCCGGTGCGGTTCCCGGAGGAAGAGCGGGGAGACCGGGTTCTGCGGTATCGACGACCGTATCGTCGTGGCGAGCCACGGGCCCCATTTCGGAGAGGAGGAGCCCCTGGTCGGGTTCCACGGCTCCGGGACCATCTTCTTCTCGGGCTGCAACCTCGGCTGCATATTCTGCCAGAACTACGACATAAGCCACCTGGGGGCGGGCCGTCCCGTATCCCCGGCGGAGCTTGCCGGTACGATGCTCTCCCTGGAGCGCAGCGGCTGCCACAACATAAACCTCGTCACACCGACCCATCAGGTCCCGGGGATAGTAGAGGCCGTCGGGGCCGCCGCGCGCGGGGGCCTCGGCGTTCCAATAGTCTATAACTGCGGCGGGTACGAGTCCGTCGAGGTCCTCAAGCTGCTCGACGGCATCGTCGACATCTATATGCCGGACGCCAAGTATTCGGACGGAGAGGTTTCGTCGGCGCTCTCGTCCGCCCCCGATTATCCGGAAATGATGTTCGATGCGCTGAGGGAGATGCACCGCCAGGTCGGTGACCTCGAAACGGACGGGCGGGGAATCGCGACGCGCGGGCTCCTGGTACGGCACCTTGTCCTCCCTGGCGGCCTCGCGGGAACGGAGAGGGTGATGGAGTTCATAGCCGGGGAGCTTTCGACCGACACCTACGTCAACATCATGGCGCAGTACAGGCCGTGTTACAGGGCGGGCGAGGAACCGCGCCTGATGAGGGGAATAACCATGGAGGAGTTTTCAGAAGCCCTTGCTATTGCCGGGAGCCACGGGCTGCATCGCGGCTTTCATGCATAAAAAAGGGGACAGGCTCCTTTTTAGCGAAAAAGCAGCCTGCCCCCTTTTTTATTAGCACACTTTCTTGGGGATCCTCTGCGTGGCTATGAGCTTTGAGCCGACGTAGATCTCGTAGCTGTCCGAGAACCTGGTTGAGCGCTTGAATTTTCTGGTCACCGGGGCTGCCCCCCTCCTGCACGATGTGCACTCCGGCTTCGTGCTTTCGAAGAGGTGCCTGCAGGCGAAGCAGTAGTAGTAGTATCTCATTGTTTTACGGCCCGGTATCTGATCGACAATTTCCGCGCCACGCGCCGCCCGTACGTGGCGGCAGGCGTCCGCTCCCTAGATTATATCCCAATACGGCATTCCCCGCGCATTGTATTTATTGAGGTCCAGGTTGAGTATCTCCCCGGCCTTTATCTCGATATCGAAGAACCAGTGGTAGTGCCTGTTGGCCGTGAGGCTGGAATATGGGTCCGACCCGAGGACGGAGTATGAGAAGAGCAGCCGGTACCTTCCGGGCGGTATCCTGGTGATCTTGAACCTCCCTTTCGAGTCGGTCTTGCCCTCCTTGACGAGGTGTTCGAAGAAGAGCATGTTGGCGATCTGCACGTATTTTTTCACGCCCAGCCGTTCGCTCTTTGCGTTGATGGCGCTTTTACCGTCCAGCTCCGCCCTTACCTTGTTCCCGAGCGCCTCGTGCTCCTTGTCGAGCAGCTCCACTTTTCCGAGGAGGTAGATCGGCATATTTTCGGGTTTGTAAACAAGGCCGTAGTGCTCGGTTATGATGATTTTCCCCGTGAGTGTTCCCGTGCCGGGAGCGGTTCTTTCGCGGCACGAGTTCACGAGCGCGATGAGAGCTGCGAGACCGGCTACCTGGAGAAACAATCTTCTACTCATGGAATGGGCGATAGTTTAGTATATCATTGAGCGGACGTCAACGAGGGTGGACCCGGTCGGGTGCGGAACAGCATACGTTATTGATCGTGTTATGAAGATTTCGGTGGGAACAGGGAACGGGACAAAGATAGCGGCGGTGGTCGAGGCGTGCCGCGAGGTCCTGGGAGAATTCGAGGTCGTTTCCACGCGAGCCGATTCAGGTGTTTCGGATATGCCCACGACGGACGACGAGATGATCGCCGGCGCCATGAACAGGGCGCGGGACGCCCGCGAGAGGACCGGGGCGGATCTATCCTTCGGCCTGGAGGGGGGGATGGTCGAGACCCTTCACGGCTGGTTTCTCAGGGGATGGGTAGCCGTTTATGACGGGCGGGAGTATTACCTCGGATGCTCGCCGGGGATATTGGTCCCGGAGAACATTGCCTGCCAGGTGACGCCGCATGTGGAACTGGGTGAAGTAATGGACCGCGTGGCGAAAAGGAAAGGCGTGAAGGGAGCCGAGGGGGCTTACGGTATCCTGACCAGGAACAAGATAGACTGGAAAGCGGCTTTCAAGGCCGCGGTGCTCTCCGCCCTTGCGCCTATATATAACGAAGAAATGTATAAAGCTGTAAAGACGTGAAACGGAAAAAGTGAACCGAAAAGGCGTGAAACGTGGAACGTGGAACGTGGAACGGAGAAAAAGAAACAAGATGCAGGATGCGGGATGCAGGATGAAAAAAAGACAGAAAGAGTGAAGTGGGGAAGATATAGCCACGAAGATACAAAGAGAAGACGAATGTTCAACGCTCAATGGAATGAAAACACAGAAAGGTTCTCTCGCAAAGGCGCGAAGAACGCAAGGGTGGCGCCGGTTGAAAGTGTAAAAGTTTAAAGGTTGGTGATTGTTTGTATCCCGCATTTTTTTATCCTGCCTCCCGCATCTTATTTCTTTATATCTTGCCTCTCATCCTTGCTCTCGCCGCAGGCGCGTGATATTATTGAAGTGATATGGAGTCGAACGTGAAATATGACTCGTGGTTCCGCTGCATCGGCGGCTGCCCGGACAGACACCCGCTGAACGAGATTATCTATAAGTGCCCGAAGTGCGGCGAGCTCCTGGAGGTTGTCCACGATCTGGAGCCGCTCAAGGAGAAGGGAGCTGAATACTGGAAGGACCTCTTCGACGGGCGATACAGGCGGCCGGATTTCCCCTACGGGAGCAGCGTCTGGGGAAAGAAGGAGATGGTCTGTCCCAACGTGGACAACGAGAACATCATCTCGATGTACGAGGGGGGGACCAACCTCTTTCACGCCCACCGGTTCGCCAGGGCCATCGGCATGGAGGACCTGTGGGTCAAGGAGTCCGGCAACAACGCGACGGGCTCCTTCAAGGACCTCGGCATGACGGTCCTCGTCTCGATGGTGAACCAGATGATCGCGGAGGGACAGGAGATCCTCGGGGTCGCCTGCGCCTCGACCGGCGATACGTCCGCGTCCCTCGCCGCTTACTGCGCCGCTGCAGGCCTCAGGGCGATCGTCTTTCTCCCCAGGGGGAAGGTCTCGACGGCCCAGCTTATCCAGCCTCTGGCGAGCGGGGCCCTCACCCTGGCCCTCGACACCGACTTCGACGGCTGCATGGAGCTCGTGCGGGAGATTTGCGCCAGGAACAAGATATACCTGGCCAACTCGATGAACTCTCTCAGGGTCGAGGGGCAGAAGACGGTGGGCATGGAGATCGTCCAGCAGCTCAACTGGGAGGTCCCCGACACGATCATCATTCCGGGTGGGAACCTGGGGAACGTGAGCGCGCTGGGGAAGGGGCTCATCCTCATGCGGGAGCTTGGCATGATCGACAGGTTCCCGCGTATTATCTGCGCCCAGGCCGCCAAGGCCAACCCCCTCTACCTGAGCTACCTCTCGGGGTTCGAGGAATACGAGCCGATCACGGCGGGGAACACCGTCGCATCGGCGATAAGGATAGGCAACCCGGTGAGCATCAGGAAGGCGATAAAAGTGCTGAAGGAGTTTGACGGCATCGTGGAGCAGGCCACGGAGGGCGAGCTTGCCAACGCGGCGGCGTGGGCCGACAGGACCGGGCTGTTCTGCTGCCCGCATACCGGCGTCGCGCTGGCGGTGCTGCTGAAGCTGTTGGAGGCCGGCAAGATAGGGCGGCGGGAGCGTGTCGTTGTTATCTCCACAGCCAACGGCTTGAAGTTCACCGAGTTCAAGACCAGGTATCACGAGGGGAAGCTTGATGAGGTTGAGAGCCGGTTCGCGAACCTTCCGGTGGATCTCCCGGCGGACTACGGGGAGATCAAAAAGGCTATCTACGAGAATATCTAGCCCGCTTGCCGGGCTGTTACCTTTTGTCCCTGTTTGCGCGGGCGGCGTCTCCGGGAGCGGGGGAAGATGATCGGGCGGGCGGTATATCCAAACGGGGCCGTCGCTGCCGGTGTTGTTATCGCCCTGCTTGCGGCGTCAGGCGCCGGCGGGCAGATCCGGAAATGAAATTCGAGCTAAACAGCCTGCCGACTTTAACGGTGCTTTTGCCGATAATCGTCGTCGCAACTCTCCTGCTCCTCTTCGGCTTCCTCTTCCTGGAGGAGCTCATATACCCGCTTTTCATGAAGGTGGCGTACATGAACGTCCCCGAGAAGGAATACCACGTGGCGGTTGAGGAGGAGTCCGGCCTGCTCGGTCTTAAACCGGCCCCGTTCCTTACCGAGAAAGAGAGGGAGGAGGCCGTGGCGCAGGTCGAGGATGAGTACAGGCGCTTGTACGGCGGGGAGTACGGGGGCCGTTTGAGGAAGGACGTCAAGGCCGCGAGGAAGCAGGTCGGCGACGAGGCGTACGAGAAGTTGTGGGGGCCGATATTGAGGGACTATGAGAAATAATTCAGGGGGCGCCAGACTTAATTAAGTCTGGCGCCCCCTGGATTATTATTTATCTAAATTGCCGTAGGCGATTTAGTGGCGGAAGGATTTCTTGACGCGGTGGGCCTCCATGGCGAGGTCCACGATCTTTTCCAGCAGCTCGGGGAAATCTATGCCGTGCGCCCTGGCCGCCTGGGGCAGGAGCGAGGTCTTCGTCATTCCCGGGATCGTGTTCGTCTCGAGGACGTAGAGCCTGCCCCGGCTCAAGATCATGTCCGTCCTGGACATCCCGCCCCCCTCTATGATCCGGTGCACCTTAAGCGCGGTCCTCTTGACGCGCGCCGTCGTCCTGCCGTCTATCCGGGCCGGCGTTATCTCCTCCGTCGCGCCGGGTGTGTACTTGGCTTTGTAGTCGAAGTAGCTGCTCGTCTTCGGCACGATCTCTGTGACGGGCAGGGCGACCGGGGGCTTGCCGGGGCCGCCGCCCAGGACGGCGCAGGTGAGCTCCGTGCCCTCGATATATTTTTCCACTATTGCAAGCCTGTCCAGCTCGAAGATGTGTGACAGGGCCTCTTTCAGCTCTTTTCGGGAAGACGGGATGGCCAGCCCGACACTGGAGCCGAGCCTCGGCGGCTTCGCCACGCAAGGGTAGCCGATGCCCCTCTCGATCCGCCGGACAACCGCAGCGGGCGCTTTCTTCCACTCTTCCTTGCTGACTGTGATGTAGGCCGGTACCCCGATCTTGTGAAAGAGGAGCAGCTCCTTGAACTTTATCTTGTCCATGCCGATGCTGCTTCCGATGACATTGGCGCCGGTGTAGGGCAGGTCCATGATCTCGAAGAGGCCCTGTATCGTACCGTCCTCGCCGTATGGGCCGTGCATGGCTATGAACGCAACGTCCACCCTGTCGTTCTCCAGCGTGGTGAGCGCCGCGCCGATTCCCGTGCCTTTTCTCCCCTTGAAGAGCCTGCGGCTCCAGTTGCCTTCCGGCAGGTACCCGCGCCGCACGATCCAGCGGCCCCGCCGCGTGATGACGGCCGGCTTTACATTGAACCTGCTGCGCGGTAGGGAGTTGACTATCATCTCGCCCGTCTGGAGCGAGATCTCGTGCTCGGCGGTGCGCCCGCCCATGATCACGGCGACGTTGAGTTTCTTCTTCCTCATGACCTTGAGATACAAAGATTACCCCGATCACCGTCAAAGAGCAAAAGGATTAATGCAGGGAAAACAGGGAAGATCAAGGAATATCAAGGAAAACAGGGAAGAAGAAAAAGGCAGGGGTAAGCAAGGGTAGCAGGGGAAGAAAAAAAGAGTAACAGACAGAATTAACTGGATTCACAGGATAAAGAATACTGTTGTTCCCTCTTTTTTTCTATCCTGTTAATCCTGTTATCCCGTCTACTATTCTTCCTCTTTCTTTCTTTGCGTTCTCTGCGCCTTTGCGGTTAATTTTTTTAAAAAAATGTTTGGCTTTTAAATATGGAGGTTTATAATCGGCCCGTAAGGGCAGGCTGCACCATGGTACAATTCGACCTCTTCGACGATACCCACAACAGGATACTCACCTCCGATACCTACGACGAGTTCAAGGACCATCTCTCATCTTACGATTGCCGCCTCTGCCCCCTTTCCAGGAGCAGGAAGAAGATCGTGATAGACAGGGGGAATCCCGGCTCACGGATCATGGTGATAAGCGAGAGGCCGGGTGAGAACGAGGACCGGATGGGGGTTGCCTTCGTGGGCCACGCCGGAGAGCTCCTCGACAAGATCATGGCGTCCATCGACTTGGACACGAACAGGGACATGCTGATCGTCAACGTGGTCAAGTGCATCCCGCCGGTTGACCGGTCGCCGCTCTCCGACGAGGTAAGGGCGTGCCGCCCCTTCCTGGATAGACAGATAAAGCTGGTCGGGCCCAGGGTTGTGATTCTCCTGGGCGCAGTAGCCCTGAAGCACTTCTGCGAGAAAAGGGGGGACTTCAAGATGGAAGAGGAGGCCGGCAGGTTCTTCAACATCAGCGAATACCCCTGTATCCAGTTCATGGTCCTCTACCACCCGGCATTCCTCCTGAGGGACCCGCGCAAGAAGAAGGACATGTGGGAGCACGTGAAGCGCCTGCGGAATTACCTGCGGGAAGAGGGGATATATCAAGAGGCCCAGACCGCGGCTGCCCCCGCCTTCTCCTGACTCCCGATGGCGTGTTTCGTATATCGTACAGCGTTCTGCGTACAGCGTATTTCGTATATCGTTAAAGAAAGAAGTAGAGAATAAGAATAAATCGCACCTGATTTCTCTGATAATTATTTTAGTTTTTTTATTTTTCAGGTAAATCAGGTTTATTCAGGTGCTAATTCTCTTTTTGTTTTTATCTTTAGTCTTCGGTCTATGGTCTTTGGTCTCTTCATTGGTTATTCGTTCGTTTCTTGTTTCTTGTTTCTTTTTCTCCGTTCCACGTTTCACGTCTTCCCGGTTCATTATTTCCATATTTTCATACCTCAAGCTTTGTGCGATACTTTCTGAAGGCAGATTCAAACCTTTTCCTGCTTCATACGTACAATATAAAAGGGAGGATCCAGTTGCATTATCGCGAAGTGACGGTTTTGAAGGGTGCGGCGCTCGCCCTCGTGCTGTGCCTGGCGTTTTCTGCCTCTGCCTTTCCCACTCCCACCGCTATTCCTACTAACACGCCGAAGGGAGGAGTTGCTCCAACACCACAGCCGACTTCCGGAGCCGTGGCGGGTTTCACGGCGCCCCCGACCTTCACCGCGCCGCCGACTTTCACGGCGCCCCCTACCTTCACGGCCCCTGCACAATTTACCGCACCAGCCACCCAGACGGTCCCAGCAGCCAGTCCCACGAATACGCCTTCTGTTCCGACGAGCACACCGGTCCCACCGGCACCGACGCCGACAGGTACGGTAATTCCCTGGCCGATGTACCGCTATGATATGAAACACACTGGACAGAGCGCTTATTATAACGGTCCACAGACTGCTTTCCTTGCGTGGAGCTACATAACCGGGGACGAGATATATTCTTCTCCGGCTGTCGGTGTTGACAACAGGGTCTATATAGGCAGTAATGACGATAAGATCTATGCCCTCAACTCCAACGGTACCCTCTTATGGAAATATGGGACCGGTAATGATGTGTATTCTTCACCTGCTATAGACTATTACGGTCGTGTTTATGTGGGTAGCGAAGACACTATTATTTATGCTGTGGACGCTACTTATGGCACAACTTTATGGACTTATAAAACCGGAGGTGCTGTGCAGTCTTCACCTGTCATAGACGCAGTCGGGAATGTTTATATAGGGAGTGATGATTACTATATATACGCCCTCAACAGGATATCTGGCTCATCTATATGGACATATAATGCAGGAAACTTGGTGAAATCTTCTCCTGCCACAAGTTCTGGTGGGCGTGTCTATGTGGGTAGTAATAATCTCATTATCTATGCCCTTAACACGACAGACGGCTCCCTCTCATGGAACTATGTGACCGGAGATGTTGTAGAGTCTTCACCCGCCATAGACTCTGATCATGGGCTAGTTTATGTAGGCGGTGAAGATCACTATATTTACGCCCTCAATTTTGACGGCTCATTATATGGGAGCTATTTGACGGGGGGACTTGTATATTCTTCACCCGCTATAGATTCTACTAAGAGGCGTTTCTATGTTGGCAGTGATGATAGTAATGTGTACGCACTTAATAGTGACGCGTCAATTTATTGGACTTATGAGTTCGGTGACGCAGTGCGATCTTCACCCGCTATAGATTGGGGCGGTCATCTCTATATTGGAAGTGCTGACAATAATATCTACGCATTGAGTGAAAGCGGATCATTTTTGTGGAGTTACATGACAGGAGGTGATGTGTGGTCTTCCCCCGCCATCGGATCTGACGGTCGTTTGTATGTGGGATCTTTGGACAAAAGAATATACTGCTTCCAGGACCCTACGTTAACTCCGACTTATACGGGGACGCCGCCCCCTACACCAACGATCACGCTAACACCGACAATTACTCTGACACCTACCATTACTCAAACGCCATCAGTTACAAATACGCCAACAATCACTGCCACACCATATGCCCCCTGGCCAATGTTCCGTCATGATTTACAGCATACGGGTCGCAGCCAGTATCAGGGCTCTGCCGCCGCTGGTCTGAAATGGAGTTATAAAGTCGGAAATACTATCTATTCCTCTCCTGCCATAGGTCCCGACGGAGAGATTTTCATAACTTCAGATGATAACAATCTCTACAGATTTAATTCCGATGGCTCCTTATCATGGAGCTATGTAACGGGGGGGTTGATCGAATCTTCACCGGCCATAGGCTTTGACGGTAAAATCTATACCGGATCAGATGATACAAGGATTTACAGCATCAATTCTGATGGCTCCTTATCGTGGAGCTACGCAACCGGGAATTGGGTCGGTTCCTCACCAGCCATTAACTTTGACGGTAAGATTTACATAGCATCTTATGATAACAATCTCTATAGCCTCAATACTAATGGCTCCTTATCGTGGAGCTACGCAACCGGGGATTGGATCAATTCCTCGCCTGTAATAGATTCTTGCGGCAATGTTTACATAGGATCATATGATCAAAATCTCTACAGTTTAAACACTGACGGTTCCTTATCGTGGAGCTATGTGAGTGGTGGAAGTATCTTATCATCGCCAGCCATAGGTTCTAACGGTAAGGTCTATATGGGCTCATATGATGCGAATCTCTACAGTTTAAATATTGACGGTTCCTTATCGTGGAGCTATGGGAGTGGTGGAAGTATCTTATCATCGCCAGCCATAGGTTTTAGCGGTGAGGTTTATATCGGCTCAGATGATACAAAGATTTACAGTATCAATTCCGATGGTTCGTTATCATGGAGCTACGGAACCGGGTACTGGGTTGATTCCTCGCCGGCTTTAGATTCAGAGGGGAATATTTATGTAGCCTCTTGGGATTCGAATCTCTACAGCCTTAATTCAAATGGTTCCTTATTGTGGACTTATATGAGTGGAGATTGGGTAACATCATCGTCGGCTATAGCGGAAGACGGGACGATTTATATCGGCTCATATAACAGTATCTTGCATGCTGTTTATCAAGTTACGTCCACACCCACTATTACGCTGACACCGACGATTACGGGAACACCAACACAGACGCCTACGATTACGATTACCCCTACATCCACTCAGACGCCCACTATTACTAATACACCCACTATCACACTAACACCGACTATCACAAATACTCCCACTATAACAGGTACACCGACTCAGACACCGACCAGCACATCAACGCCATTGGATCCATGGCCGATATTCCATCATGATATGCGCCATACGGGACTGAGCACCTCTGCAGGCCCACAAATGGGAATTCTTCAGTGGAGTTATATAACAGGGGAATATGTCTATTCTTCCCCTGCGATAGGCTTCAACGGCACTATATATGCCGGGTCTTCTGATAATAATATTTATGCCATCAAATCCGTAGGGTATCTAAGTTGGAGCTATGTAACCGGAGGCGATGTTGATTCCTCACCGGCTATCGGTTCAGATAAAACTATTTATATTGGATCTAGTGACAACACCATATATGCATTAAATTCGATCGGGTCTTTTTCGTGGAGCTATGTAGCCTGTGGCCGCATACATAATTCTTCTGCCGCTATCGGCTTAGACGGGCGAGTATATATAGGATGTGATGATACTAATATCTACTCTCTAAATTCAACAGGTTCCCTGTCGTGGAGCTATACGACCGGTGGAGTGGTCTGGTCTTCCGCTGCTATAGGCTTCGACGGTAGTGTTTATATAGGTTCAATCACTAACACGGTTTACGCTTTTACCTCCGGTGGAGCTTTATCATGGAGCTATGTGACAGGAATGCCTGTGGAATCCTCTCCTGCTATAGGCTTTAATGGATCCATCTATGTAGGATCCCGTGATAATAGGATTTACTCTCTCAATTCAGCGGGCTCTCTTGAATGGAGTTATATATTGGGAAGTTCCGTGATTTCTTCTCCTGCAGTACGTTTTGTGCACAGCTTTCCCAGTCCGTATGATGAACTCAATTTTGGTTCAGCGGATGGGAGAGTCTATGCATTTGGCCGCAAGGGTTCCTTCTCGTGGAGTTATGTTACAGGAGGTGTTGTAGGGTCCTCCCCCGCGATAGATTCAGGCGGACGTGTTTATGTCGGTAGTAATGATGGCGCTGGCTATGCTCTCAATGCTAATGGCACCCTTTTGTGGAGTTATGCGACAGGGGGAATTGTTAGGTCTTCGCCCGCAATAGGCAACGACAGTCGGCTATATTTTGGATCTTGTGATAATGCTATATATTGTTTTCAGGATCCAATTCTAACCGTAACACCGACACCTTCTTCTATTCCAACTAATACACCCGCGCCCTAAAGTGATAAGGCAAACATTCAATTTAGAGTTCAATTCATGCAAGTAGCGCGAGGTAAGCTATGCTTCGTAAACGCGCGTCCCTACTGCCTGGGTCCGTGAGAGATGTCTTGAACCCCTGAATCGCGCATGACGTGGCCCGAAGAGTATAAGGCCCTTCATCGGCACCGGCTGGCCATGATGGTGCGTCTCCTCGAACGGCACGTGACCGTCCCCGTCGTGCGCTCCCTGGACGTCGGCGGAGGCGGCGACATTCTCGACCTGTCGGATGTGGTTCGAAAGCGGTTCGGGGCGGAGCCACATTCGGTTGACCTTGGAGAGGACGTGGAGCTGGGCCGGCGGAAGGGGCTGCTTTCCCGGGAATGCAACATAGATAAAGAGCCTCTACCCTTCGATGACGGTTTCTTCGACCTCGTTATCTTCGCGTCGGTTCTCGAACACCTCTATAACCCGTACTTTGCTTTGGGGGAGCTTGCCCGTGTTATCCGCCCGGGAGGGCTGCTTTTGCTGGAGGCGCCCAACGCCGTCGCAGCCGCCCGGCGTATCGACGCCCTTAGAGGCCGGAATCCATTCAGGTGGTTTAACGAGTACAACGCGGAAAAGAACAAGTCCCGCATGGTCAAATGTTCCGTTTTCTACACGCTTGGTGAGGTGGAACGGCTGCTGGCACGGGATTACACAATCCGCGAACGCGACTACGGCATGCACATGCCGCGCTGCAATCCCGTCAAGGCCCTTATCCGCAGGGTGGTGTTCAAGCTGTATCCGGGGATGTCCGATTGCTTCGCCGTCGCCGCCCGCCGCAAAGGCTAACCCGACTTTCGCAAAGGCACTACAAAAGCAATTACTCGTATCTCTTACAGGTTAAACAGGAACGAATAAGGGCATTAAAGCCCCCTCCCCTTAATCTCCTTCGGCAAGCGCCGGACGTTCCGCCCTCCCCCGTTGGGGAGGGGAAATATG